>ERZ840057.100-NODE-100-length-86251-cov-6.609007_pt1 | contig 86251 bp, 113 predicted proteins | sample MGYA00519907_ERZ840057 | MGnify/ENA primary metagenome ERZ840057 (study PRJEB31850, sample SAMEA3708862) | human gut metagenome | biome: human gut; feature: human-associated habitat; material: faeces | place: China | collected 2014 ...
CGTTTTTATGGCAATGAACATCATTCTTTGGTTCTTGCTGACTTCCGACGGCTGGCTGCGAAAAAAGCACTTGCTTCCTCGAGAAATTCATTTTCCTCTTTCAGACGCCGGATTTCTTTATCCTGATCCTTAACGCGTTTGCGGAGCATAGCAAGCTCCTCAGCAAGGCTCATCGCACTTTCTGGAGTATGTGCACCGTCGCCAATATCTAAAGTGCCTGCTCTAACTGCTTTCAGCCATGTATGGATGGTTCCTTCTGGAATACCTAATTCTTTGGCTGCCTTAGCACCGCCGATTTCTCTGGCAAGTTTGACAGCCTGGACCTTATATTCGTGGTCGTATTTACGTTGGATACGTGACATTGAGAGTTCCTCCTTATTCTCTTTATTATACATGAATTCTTTGAGAATAAGGTGTCAACTTTATTTATACAACATCATAATACTGTCTCCTTTGTATTTCTAAGACAAATATATCTCCTCTTGGTTAATATTATACTATGCATTTCTTTACTTTTCAACAGATTCCTCCAGTCACCCAGAGGAATCCATTAAATCCATTACTCATCAATGTGCTTTTCTCAAATCAGCCCTAATCGCAGTCGTTACGGACTTATTGATCTGCGGCATCATTTTATTGACAGCATTGATTACATCCTGCTCGTTTGCATTACCATTGATAGTAATAGGACAGGAGATTACAGGTGCAATATTATCTGCATCAGTTGACCGAGTTACACTTGGAACAGACATCAGATTTGGATAATTCTGAGCCATATCATATAACCGTTCAGTAAGAGTATGATTAAATACAGTATCTCCTGCATGAAGAGGTGTGATAAGTCCACCCTTATACATTATCATCTCTTCACCTTTTTCCTGTGTAATAGCAATCTGGTCACTATTTACACGGCGATCACCTCTTGCTTTCTTAGAAGGTTCAGAATACCAAACGTCACTCTTATACGACAAATTACTAAAATCAATGTCTTTACCAGTTACTCCTTTGATAATCTCATTTGCAGCTTTTTGAATAATACCTTGGTTCGCATCCAGGTAACGATTAATGGCATCAAGCTGTTTATTAGCAGTATCAAAGTTACGATTCAACTCTTTCACATAGGTTTCGTAGTTTTCCTGTAACTGATCGGAGAGGTCAGATAAACCATTTATCTGCATGTCATACTGGTGCTGAATTACAGTGTCATCCAAAGATTCCTGGCTCTCTTTTCTTTGTGCTTCCAGACGAGCTTTTTGGGCTTTTGCCTCGGCAGAATCAACATTTTCGAGGGCGTTTATTTGAGCTTCCAACGATTTCAAGTCATTCGTTTGACTCTTAATCTTTTTATCATACTCATAATATTCTTCTTTTTTCTGCAAAGCTTCTTTTCGTGCATCAATTACCTTATTTAAGGCATCCAATTCAACTTTTGCTTGAGCAGCAATCATATTGATGGCTTCTTGTCTGGAAGCGTTTGTAGCAGCAATAGACTCCTGGATAGTTGTCGTAACATTCTGCATATCGTTATCAAACTCTTGCTGAGAATATTCCGGATATTTTTTCGTACCATCTTCATTGACAGCATTAAACCGGTCAATATAAGACTGTCTCTGTTTCAAAGCAGTATCAAGATCCTGCTGATTACTCTGATAAGTTTTCATTGTCTGATCCAGGCTTACCAAACCAGCATTTGTAAACTTACCATCATCATCAAAGGTCATATCATCGTTTATTAAGTCTTTAATAGCAGAATATGATTTACGAAGCTTTTCTGATGCATCATACATCCGTTCGAATACTTTATAACCATTATTCCGCATATCATCGTACAAACCGTGATTGGTTTCTGATAACTGCATGATTTCTGTATCAAGCTGGGTAATTTGGTCAGCCCATTTCTGATACTCTTCTGAATTTTTATCCAAAGTGCTACTATCGAGCTGTTTTTGTAAAACATCTCTTTCCGCTTTCTTTTGATACTCAATCTGTTTATTAGCATTGATCTGCTTCAAGTAATCTTCATTACTCAAATCGTAGCCTTGAGATTGTTTCAAAGAATTTTCGGCTTCAACTTTGGACTTGTTTGTTTCCAGCGTGCTTACTTTAGCATCATACCAGTTTTGTGTGTTCTCCAACTTCGTGATTGGTGCTTCTGCTTTAGATTGAACATAAGCAGTAGTAGATTCTTGAGAAGTCTGCTGTGCAGTGTTATAAGCTTCTCTTGAAATTTTATACTTAGAATAAGCCTTCTTCCGAGAAGTAACATTAGAATTATAGGCATTTATCTGAGATAGAAGAGTAGGATCTGTAATCCCAGATGTATCTACCAATTCACCGGCTTTAAGTGCTTTTTTCTGAGAAGCTGTCAATTTAAATTTCTTATTACCAAGAATACTGGTTGCCTTTTTACTTGCAGAATCTTTTGCCTTACTATAAGCTTTCTTGTCAGAATCCATAGTAGATTTTGCTTTTTTCATAGCAGCATAATCAGTATTCATGATATTTCGCTTTTGTGCTACTTCTTCATTGACCATTGCATTCTGGAGATGATAAGAAGCAGTTTTCTTAGAATCATAACCAAGAATCATCTGTTCTGCTTTGGTAAAGTTATTTTTTACTCCAGAGGTTACAGTTGTTTGAAGCTTATTGTTCCAATTCAATCTTTTGGTGTAATTCGTTGCCGCATTACCGAGTCCGGCATTTTTCAAAATTTTTATCTGAGATGTAGATAAACTTTTACCTTGTTGTACTGTTTCTGCAATATTATCCTTGGTTTTTGAGTCTATCTTTACATTTTTAGAAGTAAGACCGGTAAGAATTACCTTACCATAACTCTTTAACAAATCTTGAGCCGGTTTTAAGCTCTTGGTGGCTTCATTTTGATAAGCTTGTTCCCTCTGCTTTAAAACACGCTGATAAGCAGCAATACTTGAAGTACCACTTCCTGCTATATCAGCTGCAGCAGAAAGATTCGTGATTGCATTAGTAAATTTCTCCACTTTCTTTGCTGCTTCGTCCAGAGGTATATTACACAGGTCTTTATAGAGATCCAGTTGCGTATTATACAAACCTTGGATTGCATCATTACAATCCTCGAACTTCTCATAATATTCCTGGTATTTCTGGATTGCTTCAGCCACAGCTTTGCTCTTCGTGTCATCCGTGTCCATATCCTCAATAGACCATTCACCATTTTGAACTTTCTTTTTGTAATCATCAGAAATGCTTACGGTCTGTATATTCCCAGAATCATCTTTATACTTATAGGCTTTCGCCACCTCTTCAGCTTTTGCCAAATAAGCCGCAGCACCTTTCTTATTACCATTGATTTGAGCGTCAATCTGTTTAATCTCTTTCTTCAACTGTTTTGTTTTAAAAATAGAAGAAACATAATCTGTGATTGTATCAGCTGTCCTTTGTACAGCATCAGAAAGAACAGTGAGTCTTCTGGAAACCCAATCAAATACTTGTGTGGATTTCTCTTTGGCAGAAGTGTTTGATTTGGTAGCTTTGGTATTCGCATTAGTAGCTTTGGTGTTAGCGGTTGTGGAAGAGGTAGAATCATTGGGAGTGATATTTCCTTTGTCATCAATTTTCTTTCCAGCTGCACCACCAGAGAAACCTCCAAAGCCAGATAACCTACCAGCTCTGGCTTCTCCAACATTACCTTGTGCTAAAGCCCTTCCTCTGGTATGAGTTTTACCTTTGGAAAGAAGTTCTTTGGTCTGTTGAGCATTGAAAACAATGTCACCCTTTTTAAGATGAACAAATTCGGGACCAGAATCACCTACGGTAAAGAAACGATTTCCACGAACGATGAGTTCTTTGTTTTCCTCTCCAGTCAAGGCTACAGTATCTCTCGGTTCACCAACCGTACCACCTTGAGCAAAAGCCCTACCAAAAGTACCTAATCGACCATCATTAAAATGACCAGATTTAATAAATGGAGTGCCGTTGGCTTTTGTAAGTCCTATGCCTGCAAGAGTAGAAGATCCAGCTGTATACTGAACGTTGGCCTGCACCGTAATAGTGTGAGGCTTATTCAAAGCATTCTCGATACTCTGTTCCATAGGAGCAGTATTTGCATCCACAGGTTTAACAGCTGTCGTGCCCTCAATATTGCTTACAGAGGTGCTAACCTTGTTATCCAGATTTGTTGTATCGCCATCAACTTTTTTTGTCGCAGATGTGCTTTCAATATCTTCTACAGCAGAATTAACATCTGAAGTATCTGGAGTCATTTTAACATTGATTGACGGTTCATTTGATTCATCTTCTAATCCAAGACCAGCTAAAGGTTTTTCACTAGGAGAAGTAAATTCGACCGTTACTTTCGCTGGATTTTGATCCAAATCACTTTGAACTTGTTCACGAACATGTTCCGGATTAGAAGCTTCTACATCGTATTTTACGGTTTCATTTTGTTCTACAGTGACAGTCTGCGGTTCCAGATTTTGACCATCAAGTACAGATACCGCTCCACCGCCAACCTTTTCATTTCCTTCTTCATCATATTTATAATGAACAGGAACACTTACTGGTTTTGAATCAGCAGCTTTTTGGACTTCATCCACCGGTTTTTCCGGATCATCTGTTTCGACTTCCACATGGAGTAAGCCAAGCTGAGAAAATGCCATTAACAAAGAGTCAATATCTAATCCGGTCTTTGAAACGATATCATCAATAGCTTTTTCTGCACCTGCAAATTCTTCGTCCCATTTACCATCATTAAAGCTGATGCTATTTAACTGTTCGGATGTATAATTAGCAAGTGTTTTAATATCGTCTGTAAGGTTACTACTTGAATCATTAGCCGCTTTTGTGATGGTATCAGCCGCTTTGGCAAAATTATCTGCCATAAGTCTTGAATTTTCGCCATTAAATACTTTAAGAACTTGTGAGGTATCTGCGTTTCCTTCAATAGCATCATTTACATATTTTTGAAGGGTTTCTTCATCCATTGTTTCTCCATTTGGGAGAACCGGATTGATTAAAACTGTTGTTTTACCGTCATTACCAGAAATCGCTTGTACTTGTGAATAGTCAATATCTTTGTCAGCTAAAGTTGCTGCGATAGGAATAGGCTTAGTTTCAAGATCATTCTGAATGTCTTTTCGTACAGATTCAGCAAGTCCGATCACATTTCCTTTATCGTCATATTTAAACCAAGTGCTTATATCAATCCCATAAGTATCTGCCAAAGAAGTCATATTGTCATATAACATCTTCTTTATTTCTTTGGCGTTATCACTTTCTGGGTCAACACTTATCCAATCTTGAAGATTACTCTTTAAAACTTCCCTTGCAGAAGAAATTTCATTATCATAGTCAGAAATCGTTTTTTGCCCAATAGTATTGATTAAATCTTTGGTATTTTCAATTCTCTGATTATATTCGTCTAATTTCTTCTGAGCCGCATCAATAGCTGTTTGGTTTCCATCCATCCAGCCATCTTGATCTTGAAGCTCATTCAAACGCATCTGTGCTTCATTTTTCTCTTTGTACAACTGTGCAAGATGTTGAAGTCCTTCTTCTTCTGTAGCAAAGAAGTCATTTGTAAATCCATAATCACTTGTGTTCTTTAAAGAAGCCATAAAGGCTTCAAATGACATTCCCATGTCAGACGCAGCTTTTTGCAAGTCATCTATAGAGATTTTATACTGGTCAGTGTCTTCGTTCAGCTGTACATAACCTTTGTCAAGATTTTCCAAATCAGCGAGGAAGTTTTTTGCCCCAGTGCTATCGTCTGTGAAATATCGCATAGCTTTGCCAATATTTTCCTCAAAGTTGGCTACATCATCTGAACCAGTAGGAGATATGAGAGCAGCAATAGATTTGAAGTCATCAGTACCAACTTTACCGGAATTATACAGTTCTACAGCCTGTTTTATATAACCAGTGATTTTATCATAGTTTTGTCCGGCATTTTCAGATTCCAATGCCTTTTCAACCTTATCCATATACGGAGTAGCGTTGATGTCAAAGGTTTCACTGGTTTCCTTCTTAGCTTTCTCAACCAAAGCAGAAAGTTCAGCAAATGTACCAGAAAAATCATCATTGGCTATGATGTCATAAGCAATTTCCTTATCACCATTGGTCATGTTGGTAAGCTTACCAAGAGTCTGCTTAATATCTGTTACATGCTGTGTTGCAATATTTTTTAACTTAGCTGCGGTATCACTTGCATCTTTGATGGTTTGATCGAAACCAAGTGCTTCACTGAACAAATCCTGTGAATCTTTATCATCTGGGAAAGCTTTTTCAAGTGCTTCTTTTATCTGAGATTGATAAGTGGTGAGGTTCAACTTGGATGGATCTATCTGCAGAGCTTTTGTAAGAGCGTCTTGTGCTTCTTCGGAAAGCTGGGACATTGGGGTAATAAACTCACTATATAGGAAATCCATTACCTGCCCATCGTATCCACCGTCTTTAACAGAAGCCATAAGCTTTGATAGATCTAAGTTCTGTATATTCGCAGTAAATGCGTCCTGGATAGAATCTTGAAGAGAAGAGAAAGAATCTGTAGTCTGTAAATACTGACCAAGATAATTACTCATGGTTTTCCATTGATCTTTGATATAAAGGTCGTTGGTGATTTTACTTTTTTCTAAAGCGTGTTGTTCTTGGGTTGTTTTCTCTGAAACAGAATCTATACTCTTATCCAGATCGGCAATTACCGATTTTAGTTTTTCTGCATCAATTTCATAACCGCCATAAAAATCATATGAAACACTATTGTCTCCAGGTGCTTGTATTTGATTTATATCTAAACCATTTTTTGATAACGCATCCTTAAGTTCCTGATAAACAGTATTAGACGCCAAATCTTCAGTCTTTAAAGAGAAAGGATCTCCGTTTTTTAAAGCCTCAATAACTTCTTTCCTTTTATCTTTTAATTGGTTGATATATTCTTTTTCGCCGGTAATATCTGTATTTATTTCAAAATTTTTGTCTTCAATTTTAGATACTGATGCGGCTATACCGTCATATACAGCTTGAATATTTTCACCAATCGTAGTATTAGCAGAAAGTCTTTGTGCATCATAAAGTTGCCTAATATTTTCGGCCGCTTCTTTTGCATTTGTACCGAGATTAAGAATAGCATTACCCTGCTCATCATATCCAGATACCAATTCTGGATTTAATTCTGCAAGTTCGTTACTCAAAGAAATGTACTGCTGATAATCTGTGTCAGAAAGACTCCTATTTTCATTAGTGTTTTTATTGACACCTTTATAAAGTTCTGTATAAGAGTCGGCCAAAGAATTCACAGCATCTTCTTGATTTTTGATTTCTTTTGTCGATTTTTTATAAGTTGTAGCAATCCCTTTTAGCCTATTTTGACTGGTTGATAAATTAGAAGTTGCAGTATCAATATTTTCTTGTGCTTTTTCGCCATCTTTTATGTATTCATCCTGTGTTTTTTGAAGTTTCTTGTATATGGCATAAGCAGTTACAGCTACAGCACTAATTCCAGAAATAATTGACACAGCAGGATGAGTTTTCATTAAACTCCATATTCCACTAAGTACATTTTTTACATTGGAAAGTATACCGGTTGTATTACCTATACTTGTTAGTGATGCAGCAGCATCCTCAGCAGGTTTTTGAATATCGGCAGCCTTTAAAGCAATCTCTTTTAACTCGTCATCTATTCCAGATTTTTGCAACAGATTCGAAGCTTTTTTATAAGAAGAAATACCATTTTTTGAAAGGAATTCACCTAACGATTTTCCAACAATATTTTTTCCTTCCTCAGAAGTTACCCCCTTGAACATCTTACCAAAAGAAGAAACTTTTCCGATAGTTTTTAATGACAAATGTATTATTTCTATGATAAAATATACAAAAAGGAGAATTAGAGATGAAAAAAATATTTTGTGTTTTAGTATTATCCATGTTCTATTTGACTGGGTGCCAAAATAATAAAACAGAGGAAACAGCGGATTTTACTCAAAAATTAGAGGCGGGGAATTTAAAAGAAGATTCTTTTGAGAAAAAATTGGGGAAACCTGACAAAGAAAATAAAAATGAAATGATGTATAAGTTTGCCTGGAATGATTATGAACTTGTAGATTCTTTTCATGGTTTATTGGAGCTTGGGTGTGGTAAAAATGACGATTGGATTCCTTGCTGGAAATGGACTTCCGGCGGAACAAAAGATAGTTTTTTGAATCTTTATAATACTCTGGTGGGAATATACGGTAAACCTAAATATACATCCGATGATGGTATCAATATATCGTTTCCATTTAAAGAGGATGTTTTAGCAAGCGGATATAATGGATATGTGAAGTATTGCGATGATTATGGATTAGAAATGAGTATATTTTTAGGGTATGACGAAGAGAGCAATATGATTACAGTCGTATGGCCAAACGCAAGATCCCGTAGTTGATCCCGAAGATCTTTCCGCCTCCACAACCGAAGACGAAACCTAACCAGCTACCCGTCATATCACGCAAAGGAGCAACACTTATGACACCAAAAGATAAAAATATGTCTAATCAAGCAGCAAATAATGCTACATCAACACCAACTAACCAAAACACTTCTCAGCAGCCACAACGCCCACCATTACCTACTAAAAAACTAACGGAGAAGCATAGAGAAATATTTGATTTAGAATCTTCTAAATAGTTTTTTAAAAAACTCAATGACACAATCCGCCGGGACAAAACAGAATATAAATGCTTCTTTTATATCTTTCCAAGTGATAGTTGGAAAGATATAAGGATAACCAGCTGGTCGAATTTCTGTAAGTTTCCGTGTTGGGAGAGGAGGTCTATTATCTTTTAATGGATAGTCATTCATCTGTATCATTCCTTTCATATGAGTTAAATTTGTGCAAAGAATTATTTAAAATAGATATTGAGCAGAGGCAGCGCGCAAGTAGTAAACTTCAACCGCTACTTACTATTTTCTCAATTCTTACGCCAATAAATGTGGGATTTATTGTAAAATGGTTTGTCAATGATAATTTTTTTACACCAAAGAGCATTCTTTGCTTTTGCTTGCTTGTTTCTTGTTCCATCACCATTCTAACAGCATTGTTTTATCTTATCTTTACTTTTTGTGGATTTAACAATGAAATGATTAAAAGTGAAGAGGTTATATCATTATTAAACATTATAGAATCAAGAAGTGATTATTCAGATGCAGAAAAAATTGAATATATAAACAAACAACTTTTAGAATCATATAAAGATATTATCTTAAATAACCACTCAGAGATAATAAAAAGAGGAGAGAGATTAAATAAAGCAGTTCTTTGGATTTCGGTTAATGTTGGTTTATTATTGATTTTATTTATAATTATAACCGTTGTTTAACAGAAGGAGAAATAAGTTATATAAAATGTTTTGGTATAATATTCTAATAAAGGAGGGAGATGAAAATGGTAGATAACTCTAAACGAGATGTGATCTGGATTCGTTGTCCCAAATGCCATCATCCTATGCTCGATTTTGAAGGAGAGTGTAGAACATGTGGATATACATATACCATTGTTGAAGACAATACACAAGATCCTCAAATTAGCAAAGATGAAGAGAATTTATGGATGTATAAGCTCTCTTTAAACAGCTGTCCATATTGCCATTCTATAGAGAAAAAGATACGTCTGGAAAATCATAAATGTGAAGTATTATGCCGAAGTTGTGGTTTTTCATTTAAAGAAGATCTTTTTGAATGGGACGATAAAGAGCTTGAAGAAGAGATAACGCCTAAGAAAAATATAGACCCATACGAATATCAATTTTTGAAAATTGATGAAAAAATAAATTTATACAACATAAAAGTTGCTGATAAGCCAAGTGTTATGAGTGATGATTTTAATAAAATAGCACCCGAGATAAATGATATACCAGCAAAGAGTAATGAAATCGAAAATATTGGTCTGTTCTTATATCTTATTGCCCTACCTCTTGAAATAGTTTTTGGTTTATCAACAAAAGGTGAAATCATTCCGTTGTGTATAAGCTTCATTATCGCTTGCATTTTTGTCGTCACTGGCATTTCTCTCACACAATACGGTAAAAGAATGATGGATCGGTATAATTATTATTATCCTCTCTATAGACAACACATATATGAGGAAGAACAGTATAATTGGACTCATAACCGTTTTAATGATTATGCCAGGTTACAAATTCTCAGATATGAGGATATGCTAAAATTTCGTAAAATGGTTGATCGCAAATGTCAGAAAGCTGATAAAAAAATTGTTGTATTAGATGATCAAGAGATGATATGGAAAATAAATATGTCCAAAGATAATTTGACATTTGAATACCCTATTATTATGCGTTCTTCAGCAAAATCTATTGAATTAGAGAATCTTATAAGAAGGTTTGCGAAAGAACAAAATATCAGCTATAAAGATGCCAGAGATATAATTATGAATATTAAAGTTACAGGAGAAGTACCTAAACAGATTTATATAAAAAGATAATTAACTCTCCTGAAGATCTCACCAACACCAACTCCTAACTCTATGCACACGCACACAAAAAGCTCTTCCACAATAGAAGAGCTTTTATAATTTACATTTCCATATCCAAAGCATAAAACATAGGAACACAAGAATTCTCATCATCTTTATAATCGAATGATAACCCTTCCTCTTCCAAATCTTCAAAGTCGGACCGAAGATATAAGTTTCTACCTTGTTCTGTGGAGTTCAAAGTAATAAAAGAAAATCCCACATGATTGTCACGAATATCATTCACTCGTTTTTTCAGATCAAGCATTAACCAATCAGATGCTTTTATGATTGACCCATTGGGTAACGTAGCCTGCATATAATGTCGATATTTTTCACTTACTGCAAAATAATTAAGATGAATAGCTCCACCTATTTTATAATTTGGATATTCATTATCTCGTATATGTCCTACTCCAATATTGTAATATCCGATAATTTTTTCTTCTTCAAGCCATATATATGTTTTACCAAAACTCTTATCTAAGGAAAGAGATCCTTTTAAAAATAGATCTATATGATCATTTCCTGATTTGAAACTTTGAGCATATTTTTGCAATTCTTTGTTATATGGAATCGTTAAATAATCATTCGTGCCCACAAGTAAAACCTTCCTCAATTATCTTACCAGTTGATTTTTCAACAATTTTATATCCAGCGTGTCCGTTTTTTTCTTCGCCGGTGAAAATAAGATCATGAGTGCTGACAAAATCCTCTATGGCTTTACATTGTGCGCTTCTTTTTCTTTTTTTAAAAATATCCTTACTTGTCACAAACACTCGATTTCCTGGTATAGCATATCCACCATTATCTCTCATTGTAATCCCTCCTTCCACAGCTTCTTTTATATTTCCATAATATATGTTATATGGCAAAAGAATAAAAGTATCAACGAGAAATCAATATATTCTCCTTATTTAATTGCACCCACTTTTCTTAATCTTTCTTTCGCTTTATTTACGGCATCCGTATAATCTATATCAGATCGCTGAGATCTTTTCAGTATCTCTTGTGCTGTTTTTCCTGATACAACCATGATCGGACTTGGCGAACCATTATACATAAGTATTCCTCCGTTTATCACTCTTGAGTATAAGAAAATCCAAAGGTCTGTAAATATTTCTCTTCATCAAGAAATTCGAACATAAAACAAGTTCCAAAATAATCCATTCGTTTACAATCGCCAGCCTCATTGATAGGACATATTTCATAGAAAAGAGAACCGTTCCCGTCAACAAATTTCCGATTAAGATAAATATGATGATTGGGGTCAAGAAATAAAAAAGAAATCAAATTATCAATCTTCTGAAACACCACTCTTGAAGCACCGTTTTCATAAGGTACTTCAAATTGATATATATCGTTACCACCAACAATTTCCTCTATAACCTGTTCGTTATATTGATATTCCTTTAAAATTTCTCTAAGGATTTTTTCTTTTCCTTTAATAAGATGCAGGTGTAATTGATCCATTTTATTCAGATCAGAAAAAATACTCAATTTTTCTTTGGATAACAATGGCAGAGCCTTCCCAAAAAGAACCGATATTTTCTTAGTAAAATCCTTTTCATTTGCATAATAATTATTAAATCCATCTATTGAAATAGAAGATGAATTGAAATTCGCAAAGGTGAATATTAAAGGAATATCTTCGTCCGGCTTTTTATTGCTCTTTATAATAATGAATTTATGTTCTTCTTCAATCTGAACTTTCTTTATTTTTCGCATTATTTACTTGCCTGTTCATTATAATAAATAAACATATCCTTATCTGATACTAAATTAGTAGATGATTCATATGGAGCCACATTTCCCCTAGCATTAATCCAAGGCTGTTCTTTATGAGTCATCATTTCAAGCTGATTACCTGTATATTTACCGTACACAGTCCATACTTGTTCCAATATATCAAGTGCTTCTGCACTAAATACATTATTATCAAAATTTTCTTTTTGTGGAATATCTTCCCCTCCATAATCTTTATATTCATGATACAGTTCAGGAACAACAGGACCATGAATCCAAGCTTCGATTCGAGAATCGAAAAGTTTAGACGAAAGATTATTAACATCTTCGTTTACTAGAGCAATATACCAAGCATATGCATAATAAACCAATTTTTGTAGTTTTTAGGAGAAATTGTATCCTTTGATAAAAAGAAATCAGAGACATTATTAACAGTATACATACGCTTTCACCTTCCTTTTCACTTCTATTATATAATATATTACCCTGAATCTATTTAGAAATAAACAAAATTACACTTTGACTATACAATACCTACCAAATTGATATAGCTCAATCTGCCAGGGAGAATCGGTAGTCGATGAACATCCTTTCCTACTAAAGATCTTTAATACTTATATGATCTAACCTAAACGGTAGGAGAGTGTGCTGCTGATTGAGGGACAGATAAAATTTTCACATTCCGTTTATTATTACTAATTCCGGTTAGTATCTATCTGCTTAATTCCCTTTCCAGCAATTACTTCTCTCATTATTTTATATAGCGTTGCGATTCTCACAAAATTGTCCACAGGGCTATTATTCTGTTTTCTTTCTTGTGATAGGCTCATTATTCTATCGGAATTGTAACCGTATGATTTTTCGGTCAACCTACAACGCTTGAAGCTGCATAGACAATTCTCTTGCCATTTATCCAGTCACCCGTATTTTCGTCCTTTTTAAATAACCATTTGAAACCTTTGAGTGCTGTCAAGCTCGTAATGGCAGTTCCCAAAGGACCTATAGCATCAGTAAGTTGGGTGAGTTTTTCCATTGCCTCTGTTAAAAAATCAAGGATGCCGGAAGTATTCGCACCATCCATGAAATCAATCCAGAATCCTTCTGCAGTAGATTTTAGCTTCTTGAGTTTTCCATTAAAGGACTCTTCATATTTCTCCTGGAGAGAATCTGCATAACCATCTGAATTGTTTGTTACATCTTCAGCCATTTGCATGGAATCAGCTAGAGAATCCATCATGACTTTGAATCTATTTGTCTGTCTTGTTGCTGCACATTTTGTTAAACCAGGTTCGCAATTCCCAGTTAATTATTGATATTTTTGCATACCAATAATTCTTACGCTTTCACGCAAGATCCGACTATTTCTTCACCTTCGGCTTTATCCGTTAAGGGTACACCATTTCCATTTAAGGGATTCTCACCCACACCATTAGCTTGTGCCGTACTTCTATTGCCATTTCTGGCCCTACCGGGAATAGTCTGTGAACGTTCTTCGTGTACATAGAATTGAATTAAAATATGTATTTAGAAGCTTCGCTGCAGATCAGCCCAACCTCATGTTTTCCTTTATAATCAATTTCTCGATTATTGTGGTATGAGTTTTTACCAGGCGTTACCTGCAATTAGATGTATTAGAAACATACATTTCTGTATGTAGAGGCTACATATTTAACCTCAAAAGCGATATTTGCCTGCTGCGAATCAGAAAGGTCATTCCACTTTTCCTTTAATTCACTCAAAATGGTGAGGAAATTTCTGAATGTACCATCTTGTTCATAAACCTCTACACCAACTTCATGTAAAGATTTTGCTGCTTTTGAAATTGTTTCATTGTCAACTTCATCTGTTAAAGACGAAGCTTTTGAGATTCTGGTAAGCATCGTTTTTAATGAGTTACCAATCTCGGAACCAGAATCACGGGTCTTTTCAGACACCTTACCAATCATTGCTGCAAGCTGTTCAAATGTGAATCCGGCATCAGCCGCAGTCTGACCAACGGCGCTAACGCCTTCAGTTACGTTGTTAATAGCTTTCATTTTTGTTATCCTATTGGCTTTTTATCCAATAGTTCCGGAGGTTTCCCCCATACTTCTTTTAGAAGATACGTCTGTCGTTTCAGACCGGATCAGCATACATTTTCTCCCTCGTTTAACGTTAGGCAATCAAATAGACTATTTTAATTGTTATGAACTATATTCATAAGAGCAAACCACTCTTGCGGGTATTTTATTCTCAATATAAAGTTTCAACCCGTATGCGTTACGGTGTTTTGTCGTATTACCGACAAAATTACCTCGGAATTGACATATCAATAAAATTGATTTAGTTTTCTCCGATTTTGGTTTGTGTTCAATAAACAGTTTCCTGTTTATGCGGCAAGCATTTTACCGAAGTCTTCTTTAAGATTGGAGCTGACATTCTCCAAAACATCAACAACGTGTTCCGCTTGATCTGTTCCAATATCAAACTGTTCGAGAATACCTTGAATCTGGTCTGATGCATTTGAGGCATCAGCGCCAGTCGCATTTGCGAGCAGAAGAGTAGGTTTTACAGATTGCATAACCTCTTCAGAAGAAGTCTGGAGGTTAGCATAAATAGAAGCGACTTTCATGGAATCTTCAACACTGGTACTCATATCCTTGGCTAACTGGACATAAGATTTACCCATATCGCTTATTTGCTCTTTGGTTCCCTCAGTCGTATAACTGATGTCAGTTAAAGCTGCATCATATTCTTTGAATACATCTATACCCTGTTTAGCATAGTTGATCATATCCTGCACAGAAGCGTACATATCAACAACTTTGGTGATACCATTTGCTCCAGCAGAAAAACCATTAGAGATCATATCGCCAAGCTTATCAAAACCAGTCTGTTTACCTAACTCAACAGTTCGAGCATTGAAACCATCTGCAGTCTTTTCCAAGTTCAGACGGAACTTCTTCATTATCCCATCTGTATCTTGCATCACATAAGTGAGAGATTTCTGGTTTGTGGACCACTTGATAGTAGCCTGGTCTATTTCTTCGTAACCACTGAGTAACTTATTAACCTCTTGACGAACATCGGCTAGATTTCCAGAAAAAGACTTAAAAAAAGATCCTTTCGTATTGAAAGAATCAAACTTTTCGGATCCAAGATCTTTAAGAGTTTTTTCAAGATCGTCTGCCATCTTTTTGGCAGTTGTTTGATTATTTTTAGAAGACATGTCAATATCGTTACGATTGATAAAATCTATCAACGCTTGATATTTCTCTTTGGCTTTTTCAACTGCAGCTGTATACGATTCAAGTTTCCCCGTCGCAGAAGCAAGCCCTTGTATTTCATCTACACTAAAGCGAGCTAAAACGTCTTTTTTGTATTGTTCAGCGGATCTTTGGCGTGTATTTGTTTGCTGTAAATCATCTACTATACTTTTAGCAGAAGAGGAAGGATTAAGGAGTCTTTGCTTTTTTTTTAAAAGACCGATTTGCTCATTAAGCTTTCGAATTTCCGCATCCAAATTTTTCTGAATTGATTCATTCCCCGATGCAGCAGTTCTGCTTTTTTGAGCTTCTTCAAGCTGATTTTGAACTTCAATAAGCTTTTTGGCCCTGTCAATATAACTTTGATCTATTCTTTTCTGGCCTTTTTCATCAACTTCAACATCAATTTTAACAGTTCTCTTTTTTTTTACTTGATTATCAATGTTATCCAGGTCACTTTTTGCCTTTTCACTTCCAGTAACTACAACACCAATATTGACTGAGCCATTAAGCTCAATACCATTTGTTTGTTCTGCCATTTTTCCTCACCTACCTTTTTAACATCTTATTTATTATTTTTTCAGCTTCTTCTTTAAAAAGCTCTGGATATCTATCCTCAATATCTTCCATATAAATCATCCATGGAGGAGTAGATACACAGATTGCTGATTCGCCATGAATACCATGTTGGAATCCACCTATGAAGATATATTCTCCAGAATCATGGTCATGATTCGGAACATTATCAGAAGTGACAGTTATAGAAAGATATTTTTGAGAAAGATTGGTTTTTATTCCAGACGTAACACCAGAATATAATCCATAAGTACGCACATAAACTTCTGGGTTATATGCCAGATAAAATTGATTCATAGCATTATCAACATACTTTGGAATCTCTTTTACAAGTCGTTTGCCTGCTTTTATAGGAGCTTCTTTCTCCACCTTCTCTTTTATCTGCTTGGCTTTCTTCTCAGCTTCCTTCTGAGTCAGTTGGATTATAAGATCATATGTTCCAGTCATCTCTTTCTCACATCCTCTCTTCCCGATATTTACATCAGTTCATCTCTGACATACTCTTCAACAGTACCTTCAATCCTTCAATAGACTCCGGATCAAGCTGTTTCATTACTTCACCCACAGTGTCCTGTACCAGATCCACCAAACGGTTTACAATGCCTGGAGTAGAGTAGTGGCGAGCATTAAAATCATCCCGGCACATGTTTAATACAGTCTGGAGTTCTTTTAGATCTTCACCAATAAAATGAGTTATCAAATCCACCAAACCTCTTGACTGCAGCATATCATACTGTTCCATTGCATTTTTTGTCTCGATTTCAATAGAAGTGTACAAATTAACTACTCCAAGTATGATGTAGCTGACATATAACGCTACACTATTCATATCCATTTTCCCGTCAGTTACATTCGCGCTTTTTACCATTGCTTGGCATAAAGCACATTTATCTGTGATTGGAACGTATTTTCTTACAATAATCCCCTTAAGTAGAGCTGTCTTCTCAATATCACTCTCTGCTGCATCATATTTCTCAACAAATTCTTTAACAGTCATAGTTTTCTTTACAATATTTTCCATTTTAAGTCCTTTCTACGGAACACTCGTTCCGATTGGCTTATTCGCCACATTTTTCCTTCTTTTCTTTTTTACGGATGGTACGTTGCTTTTTGACATACTCATAATCACACCAGCCACCATCTATCTTTGAATAGCAAACCCATTTGTAATCTACATCTGGATAAGTGAACCAAAACATCTTTCTCTTAATAAGTGCTACACTATCTGGACAACCTTTTGTATCAATCACTTCTTCGTGTCCATCTGCATAAACCATAAAAAAATCAGCCACATAGTTGATTGGCTGAATCTTCTTACCGTTATGTTCAAATTTAGGCTGCAATTCATATTTTTTCTGTAATTCGTACCGGACTACCTCTCCGGATTTCAACTTCGATAATAGAACTTCTTTATAAAATCTCATTTCCAACGCAGAATCAAAAACGATTCCATCATAGGTTCTTTTCGAAGCGTTCTTTGAAACATTAAATTTACTGGTCCCTTTACTCGCCATGTTCCACCTCAGTTTTCATTTCTCTCTTGGCAAGCCACATCTTATATAAATCCTGCATCCGTTTACTTTTTCTAAACACAATACAGAGAGGTCTTTTCTGATTCCTACTTCCATCATAAAGGATGTCTAAGACCTCATAATCACATCCTTCTGAGAAATAAAATGACCACTGGGCAACATCTGTAATATACAGAACGCTGTCAGCATCATATGATTTCCCGGTAATTCTACTTGTTACAATCATTTTTTGTTCCTCTTTCTTCCTATTATAATGGGTTAAAAACAAGGGGGACATACCATCACAATGATAGATATATCCCCCTTTCTCGGTAAATTAATTATCATTGTTTTTGTTAGTTGTTTTTCTTTTGCGTTTAGGCTGAATGGGAACGAAGTCTTTTTTTGACTCCATTTCTTCAACCGGTTTCTCAATATCAGTTTTTTCTGCTTCTTCAACAACCTTCTTATCCAGAATACGTTTCAGTTGATTCTGGATTGCTTCTGTAGAGTTCTCCACAACAGTAAGATCATGTTTTTCCAGCTCTTCGATTGCTTCCTGGTCAGACAATTCACCAATGGAGTGTTTCTGCATTAGATTAAAAACTTCAAAGCAGTTTTCATCACAAAACATTACTTTCCAATTTGGTTCATTATCACAGTAGCAAAACTGATATTTTTTATGGCAAAGCAAGCATTCTCTTGTAAAAGCCAATGGCTTCGCACCTCACTTTCGGTCTTTTTTAAAAATAGTCATATAGGCTATGACCCCTATATGACTCAATATTAAGCAGTATAAAGTAAAGGTTAGTCCTCTTTCGGAATAACCAACTGAACCAGTTTACGTCCTTTAGTACAATATGCCTGTGAGCATTTTATTGTAAATGGATGAGTTCCAGTCGTTGTAAAGTTTAGATCGTAATCACCAGTCAGTTTTGCGTTAGGCATAATTACATAAGCATGAACCTGGGTTTCCTGATCACACATATCGTATCCAAGAACCTCCATAACAAATTTACCAGTGGTAGGGAAGCTCTGAGCGTTATTGGAAACAGATACAGCCTCTTCAGACTCATAATCATAGATAACATGAATGATGTCACCTGCTTTGATACCTGAAGTTGGCAGAGTAATCTCTTTGGAACTTGCCGTGTGAACGAATGCGGTTGCACTTGCTTCTCCACCATTAACAAATCTATCTCCCAGAGTAGAATCAGCCTTTAACAGATGAATTTCTTTAACCTGAGTAACAGGGATGTGAGAAAGGGTAATCTTCTGAGTATCTGTAACTTCAACATCTTCAAATGCAGGAACAACAATTTTATGTTCAGTAGATGCCACTTCTTTAGTGGTGCCAGCTTGAGCAGCATACAGACCTAAATCAAAAATAGCGTTCTCACCAGAGAATTCCACAGTTTTTGCGCGATCAAAGGTAGCGATAGGTGTACCCAACATATCTACGGCGTCTTCAGTCTCAGTAGAACAGTTCAGTGCCGGATTAGTAAGTTGGTTTATAGACCATAAAACGGTTCCATCAGTCTGAGACAGCATAGTTCCACGAATTGTACGATCAATGACAAAGTTGTTAATATCGTATGTAGCAGCCATTTTAATATCTCCTTTCATAATTTTGGAAGCATCAAAAAAGGACGATTATTTTTTATCGTCCTCAATATCTCGCATCCAGTTAAATTCTTTTTTATCAATTTTTTTCGTATCAATCATCCCACTATAACATCCATTTAACAGGGCAGTAGTAGACTTGATGATTTGAATACGAGTAACTGCGTCCATGAAAGCGTACATCGGCATTTCACGGACTTCTTTTAATCCATACTTAAATTCTGGACTATTTATCAGAGAAGAAATGATTGGAACAAAAGAAGATTTTTCTCCTCTTGCCTTTTGTGCTTCCATGTCTTGTCTGGCACATTCAATCATAATTCTTTGAGTTGTTTTATTTGCGCTTCTTTTGGGTTTTGGAACAATTCCATGTATTTTCCTTAAAAATGTGGCAATCAACAAGTAAATATGATTATCTATAACAACCATTTCACCATCATATCCAAGCTGATAAAGGACAGTTTCACCATTCTCATTTTTCCCAAGCTTAAACTTTGATAAATCCAAATCTCCAAACAGAAAACCTGTTTGTTTAGGTGTGAGATTGTGAGTAAGCATTATAAATAGGTCAAAATCAGAAATGTCTTCCCATATGATTCCAATATCAAATAATTGTGGTTTCATATCAGAAGGGATAGAAGTGAAAGCATAAATTGTAGAAAAATACTCTTTTTCACCTAACCGAATCATATCATTCAATTTCGGTTGATGTATGGTTATATATTTATTGATAACAAAATCATCACCAAAGTACAGCTGCAGTTCATTAGGTAGGGAACTCATATTTATTTGTCCTCACTGCTCTTTGTAATCCGGCAGGAGTTTCTGCCTTAAACCACAAAGACCTGCTGCTCCAGTAAGCATCAGCGATACCAGGTGTATTTTGTACCAAAGTTAATTGTGTTCCGAAGATATTTGAGTAATTGAATATATCCCGGATCAAATATGCAAGAAGATCATGTCTTGATATTCCATATTTGGTGTCAATCGTATCTTCATAAGCATACACATTAAATATATAAACCAAACTTTTCATGTGATTGTTTTTATCAATCATTCCATCTTGTTTTACATCGAAGCAAATAAAATTCTTTTTATCAGTAGTTGTACCAGGAATACGAATGTAATCGAAAATATTCTCATTAACATAAGTATCTGGTTCTTCTGGATCAAGTTTCGGATTATCCAACACTTCAATTACATCCGGATCGTTTATCAGCTTCTCCTTGATTATTCTCTTAGCTCGGATGATGTCATCATCAATATTCTGAATATCACGAATCATAATGAAATCACCTCCACTTGAATTCTATCTGCTAACTTATTTTCAGTGTAAGCTTCCAAATAGAAAGTCTTACCTATAAGAGAGTAGTCTTTATTTACCTTGATTTTTATTTTTGAAGGATTGTTCTCATCCGTAAGCACTGTATAGTTACTTTCATCAAAATCAACGATTTTCCATACAGTATCGCTTTCTGGAGGAGTTAAGGAAAATATTTTATAACCTCCACCTACTTTTATGGATGGAGTAGTAGAATAAGTAATTTCATACTTATCCTGTTTTGTTTCTTCTACTTTCGGGTCATCTTTTGTAAGATAGTTCTTCCAGTAGTCAGCAATCATCAATTCGTTGTTATCTTTCTTGGGATCATAAAGATCTTGTTTCATTGTGATTTTTATTATCCCTTGTGGATTCAAATCATCAATCTTTGAAACTTCCCAAGCAATAGGATCGATTTGATTATCACTGATTAAAAAACGCATGTTATATGCAACTGTTTGAGTATCTGGATTTGTGGGCAACCATATCGAATCTTGGTTTTCTGGGGTAGTCAAAATGTACATTTGAATGTTTTCATTAACTTGCTAATTTAATGGGTGATTTTTCATAATAGATTTTTTGATAAAGATCATGTTTTCTTTGAAGATAATAATTAGAATTTGAATAAATAAAGTCTAAAAATTTTTTGGTTTGTCTTCCGCCAGAGATTCTTAATTCCCTGACTGGACTTTTTGAATCTTTATTTACGAAAATAATATGCGAATTTATTTTTAACTCATTAGATAAAATATCCTTTATGCTCATTACAAAGGATTCTGTCCCTATAATGGTCGCTCTTTTTTCTTTTTTGACAATACATCCATCCCCATCGAAATATCCTCGAATAAAATGAGGAACTAATTTTTTTTGAACCCATGCTGGGAAAGTTAAAACTAAACTTTTGTTTGGGATAACCCCACATTTTTTTAAGGATTCTGCCATATGCTTATTTACTATATTAAGAGAATATTGATTTTGCCAATTCTCATTTTTGGATTTATAATCTATAAAACGTAAAGGCCGATTACTATTCAATTCTGAATTAAAAATTTCCAAAATTCCCTTATCTCTTTCTTGAAGACTTAATGTAATAGAATTGTTAAAAATATTGCCATCTGCATATAGGAAGCCTAAGAAATAAGCTTTGCTTTCATTATCTATAGAATCAAAATAATTCTCGTTTAAGGTGTATCTTCTTCTTGCTTCAGATGCATTTTTTATATGTATATCATTCTCTTTTAAAATCGAAGATATTGTTGATTCACTTTTGTGGTATTTTCTTCCAATTGCTAAAAGAGACTTCCCAGATTCGTAACTTGAGATAATATCTTGAATATCATTGTCTGTTATTTTAGATCTTATCCAAATTCCTTTTCCTCTTAAAAACCTTCCAATGGTAGAAGCAGATGTTTCATATTTTGAAGCCACCTGTTTTAAAGTGCATCCATTGTCACGCATATAAATAATATCATCTAAATTTTCTTCTAACCGTTGATCTATTTTTTCCATATTGTGTATTTCCTCCAAAAATAAACAAAAATAAAAAAGGTTAGTATTATTTTGGAGGAATAATACAACGGGAGCTACCCGCTGTCCCTTTTTTAAACTTTAATTATCACCGCTCATATTTTCATATGAGAACCGACTATATCATCACCATATTCTTCATCCAGAAGAACTTAGGCGCTCTCCATTTCGGAGTGCTTACCCCTAATGCCATTCCAGGCAATAGTCTGTGAACTTTTCTCTATTCGAGACTTAGCTGCTGATTGTCCAATTCTTTTATTTTCAAGCATTCACACCTATGCATATTTCATCATTATGTTGTAGCTAAAAGACTTTAAGGAGTTTCCAGCAATTAGAAGAGTTATACTGTGCAGTTTCCAAACACAGCAGACTACATTTAAGCAATCATTCCACACATTATTGTTTTTTACAGTTCGGGATTTCTGTAAAGCAGCAGAACGCTGCCTCATATTTTCACATGAGATCTGACCATATCTTCATCTTCCATAAAGGCAAGATGCTTTCCGTTTCGGAACCCTTGTTCCTAAAAATTGGTCGATGAACCTTTTCCTATTCAGAACTTGGCTGCTGATTATCCAATCTTTTCTTTTTTCGCATTCGCACCTACATTTATTTCATTGTTATGCTGTAGCAGAAAAGCTCTAAGGAACTCCCAGCAATTAAGAAAGTTTTCTATATCCTGTTTCCAGAATAAGGGGCTATAGAATTAACCCAGAGTTGTAGCTATTCCTACTTCTCAGAACACCAAGACATTCATGTATTTCGCCATCAATAATCCATTTCAATACCCAGTTACATTTCAAAATATTATATTTAACAAACTGTGGCTCATCAGATCTTCCGACAATTAGCCACCGATTGTATGTTCCAGTATCATCTGGTATATCCACATACTTACCCATTGGAAAATGCACTCCTGGTCTAAATTGTAGATGATAGTCTACAAAATCCTTTGAAATGGAGTAGTAAGTATATGTAATATATTTTGCATCCACCGGTTTACCATCTATGTAGCATTTCCGGTATGCAATATCATTTGTGAACGTTTGATTCATTATTAAGTCAGATTGATTTTTTAATACTTCTCCCATATAACTTCCATTCCGTAGTAAGCGTTTTCTGTAATCACTAATCATCCTGGCTACCAACCTGTTCCTGTAATTTCTTTAAGATAGAGCAAGAATCTAAAATAGCCTTTCTATATAAATAGAAATCTGCCTCAGATTTTGCCGCTTCAAGAACTGCAGCAACAGTAAGCAACTCTGGATTATCTGGGAATAAAGAACACATACCAACAATTCGGAATAGAAGAGCAGAGAAATGATTTTCAAGATTTTCGATGTGTTTTTCTTTGTATGGAAGTAATTTAAATACCTGGTCAATTAGGTCATCAACATTTTTGACTATCATGGAATTAGGGACTTCTCCATAAATCGCTCTCATTAAGCTTCTTCCCTGTTCCATAATTTGTTCTGATAACCATAATCTCTCATAAGTTTTTTAGCTTCCACATCATTGTTTCCTTTAAGCGTCATCAATTTATCCAGTTGATTTGCCTGGGCGAAAACTGTTGTATTACTCAGTGGTTCGTTACACCACCTGAGATTCCATTAAAAAATGAAATTTTCTCCATCTTTCGAAAGAGCATAGACTATATCATTCACCATGCCATTTAAAAATGGTTTAGGAGTCCTTCACTTCGGGACACTTGTCCCTACGGGTATTTCAACCCATAGTCGTTGAGGGCATCACTATTCGTAATTTCCCTGCTGATTACCCAATCTCTGATTTTTTTAATCTATTCCATATAAGCGTATTTCATCTTTCTGTTTCAGCATCAGAGCTTTAAGGGTTTCCCAGCATATTCGAAGGAATACACTGCATCGTTTCCAACTGCAGCGAACTGTGTGAGAATCACTCAATTTTTCCTCTTTACCACCAAAAAACTGTGAAGTATACAACACTGAATTCAGTTGTGGAGATAGCCACTCACTTACCATCAATGTTGCTAAAATCTCAATCTCTATATCTAATAATTCAATCGTAAACGTTTCAAGTTCATTGTCCCGTTGACTTAAATCATTTTTGCATCTCCGGAACTTTGCAATGGCACTTGATAGCCACTTTACACATTCTTGTCGAATCTCAGTATCAGTAAGATCCAACATCTTATAATCTGTTATTTTTTGTAAAAATCTATCGTATATTTTTTCATAGGAAGTCAAAGGAATCACATCCTTACTTCATCGTAATTTGAAGATCCGTTCCACATACTTCATCAATGATTTTTACCTTCTGGAAACTATCAAATGTTCCTTTTGCAATCTGTGTAGCAACAGCACTTTTAACTGCATTTCTTACACCCTTTGGAGCATCTGTAAGTGTCTTTCTGAATAAATTCAGCGGCAGACTTAAAATTTCATTGACATCAAACGCATCTTCCATAGATTCATATAGTTTCTTAACTTCAATCCATTTCGGATCTTCCAGCACCTCTTCATCTTCAATCACGAAAAGAGGGTCATAAATATAATCAGAACGCATTACCATACCAGCAAGCAAATCCTGGTATTCCAAGTAAGCAATATCCCCAGAACTTGTCCATGTGTACGGAATTCCAGATTTCTGACCGTTATACAGAAGCATACCAGGAGTCACTGAACGACAAGGAATCAATTCATCCTTCTCAAATTTCTTTGGTCCTTTTACTTCTGGAGCTTTTGTTTCAACAACCGGTTCGTCTACAGCTTCTTTTTCCATAGATACCTTAGTCGTAGTAGTCTTCTTTGCAACTGCCATATTAAATTCTCCTTTTTTATCCTTAACTAAAAAGGAGAGAGTATCTAACCCTCTCCTTAAAAGTCATATTTAGTTGATCAACCTTTAATGGTTACCGTACCAAATCTGGTATTGGTAAGAACCGCCATACCAAATTTACGAACCATCTCATATTCGTGAGTATGATCCATAAGATCTTTTCTATCGGTAATTTCTCTGATCAGAGTTTCACCCTCATCGAAGAACTTAACGAATTTATCAATATTACCAGGCATAATCAGAAGCTTGGTATCATCAACCAGATATTTAGAAGAATCACCAGGAGCAAATGCCTGTGGAATTTCTACCATCTGGTACTGATCAAACTGACCAATTCTACCAGTTCTGTAAATGTCCTCTTTTGCAGACTCGGACATATACTCCAGTTTACCCATCTTAGTAAGCTGAGACAGAGCGATAGGAGTACCCATAATTACAGGCTGACTACCAGTAGCGATACTTACATCACTCAGCAGTTTTACAAATTTAGTTCTATCAGCTTCCTGCATCTGACAGGTAAGATTCCACTGATCCGGAGATGGAAGAGTAGCACCTGCACCCATAACGGCATCATGCAGCATAGTATCAATCAGACGGGTATAAGCCAGAGAAATTCTATTTACCAGATAAGTCCAGTCCTCAACACCCATCAGGAATCTTTCAGCTTCCATGTAAACCTTTGCACCATACTGTTTAACGTTTACGCTGAACTCACGTCCAGCACCAAGTCTCTGTCTGGTGATGTCATGGTTGGATGCAGCAATTTCAGACACTACGATTTCAGTTGTGTCACCAACATAGAAACTATTAGTATCGCCCAGTTTAAAGGTTTTGTACTCAACATATCTGTTCCAGAACGGATTAGCTGACCAACCAGTAACCAGAGTATCTTCTACGGTTTCGGAAATAATAGAGAAGAATGCATATTTGGTCATTGGATTCTGCAGTGCATGTCTTACATCATATGCAGTAGAATTTTCATTCAGGTTACAAACCTCTCTCATTTTGTTTAATACAACTCTTTTTGCAGAAGCAACATCATGTCCTTCTACTTTATTGAACACCAGATCTTTGCACAGTTTGGAGAAATTAGCATAGTTCTCAGCGTTCTCAAATACTTTCTTTACTTCAACAGGTCTTTGCTCGAAATTTAATGTAAACATATACTTTTTCCTCCTTTCATTAAGCGTTCAGATCTTTATTCTGTTTTACAGAAATACGATAGTGTCCATTGGTTGCAATATCAAAAATCTGACCAATAAAGCCATATTCAGCTTTAGCAGGTGCATCAGTAACGGTGGTCAGTTTAAAGCCTGTACCATCAACAACTACATAAGCACCTTTCTTTGGATCTGCACCTTCCGCAAAAGCCTCTGCAGAGATAGCAAATTCATCAGTATCAACCAGCTCATAACATCTCATAACATCGTCTTTTGCGTTATAGAAACGAGCCTCTTCCTGACATTTCTTAGTATAATCCTCATAAATTACTACAGAAGTAGCAACCAGAGTTACTTTATCTAATTTCTTTGGAACAGCAGCTTTCCAAACGTCACCTTTTTCATATTCTCCGATAGCACATACAGAACCGTTATCAATATCCTGTGGGGCACGGAGAGAATACAGATGACCGCATATGCTGCTTTTCAGTTTAGAGGACTCAACGATTCCTCTATTCTCATAAGAGATGATCTTAGTAGACATAATTTTCCTCCTTTTTAAGCACTAAAAAAGGGCATATGACATGCCCAATAGTTAATAGTCATTATTATTTAATTTTTATATCCATCGAACAGATGTCCGTATGGTTTATATCCTTCTTCTTTTTCTGCATTTGTCCGAATATATTTCTTTGCTGTCTTTTTCTCACCAGCAGAGAATTTTGCTTTAGATTTAGCATAGGAGAGCAGCATATCATCACATTTCTTCTGCACATCTTCTACAGAATACTTAGCTTCATTTCCTTCAGCTCTCACATCCTCTGCGAACTCAGTGAACTCTTCGGACTCCCTAATTGCTTCATAATCCTCAGACTCCAGAATTACTTCCTTCATCTCAGCATTTTCTTTTGCGATATATTTGTTCAGTTTTTCTTCGGCTGCAGAATATTTGTTTCTCATATCATCAATCGTCTGTTCTTCTTCACGGGTCAGATACCGTGCAAATACTTCTACACGATCGCCAGTTAGTGAATAAACGTCATTTCTCTTCTTATAATTCTGCTTGTATGCTTTACCGGAATAGTAATCAATCATTACCACATATTTGTCATATACTTTGGCTCCATAATAAGCATTATCAGCCTCAGCGTAAGTATTATTGATCACTGTTTCCAAAGCATAAATTGTTTCATCAAGAGAAGATTCGAACAGATAATCCTTATTGTTAATATTTATGGAAAATTTTTTCGTAGTGTTATGAACAGTATTTTCTTCAATTTCCGGCTCTTCAGTTTCCTCAGTTTCACCTTCTGAGGGCTCTTCAGCCATTTCTTCTGGCACTTCTTCAACTTCTTCTTTTTCCATATTTTCAGTGTTTACTTCATCCTCTTCGGAAGGAGTATCACCAAACACTTCCTGGAACTTTGCTTCCAGTTCTTCATCAGACAAACCTTCTGTCTCAAAACTAATATCTTCCATTGTTTTGGAATATTTTTCTAAAAGTTCTTTTAGCTTCAATGTCTCATTCCCTCCTTCCTTAGATTTCGTATTTATTTGAAAATTAGATAGAGCAGTGCTGATGTTCTCTAATTTTTCAAGCACCTTTTCTTCAAAAGTTTCCGGCATTACACTGTTGTTCTCAACACTGAAATCAACAATATCTGCCCGACTTCCAATCATTCCTTCATCAACCGCTTCTCCATCAGAATCAGTTCCAAGGAAAGTAGAAGCATTCAAATACCAATCATTAAGATTTAAAGTTTTGTTCTTTGCATCGTAACTCAATTCATTGATACACAACTCACAGCTATTCTTTGTTCCATTCTTCCTACGAATTATTTCTGCTGCTTTTGTGTAATCTTCCGGAATAACTGCATAGGCGCAAACATAGGTCTTGTCCTGTTCTTTGTCATATTCAAAGAAAGGGGTCTCTTCGGTAAAAGATCCAATCTGCTGTTCAATGTAATGAATTTCTTCTTCTCCATTTTCATTAGTGACAACTTCTCTATTATGAGCATCAAAATCCCAATCTCCATTTTCAAGCTGATGGATAGCACCTAATACTGGTCTGTTTTTAAATGAAGCAAAAGCTTTCTTCGCAGATTTTTCTGAAACAGAACTTCCATTCCTATTCCTGCCAAGATGCATTACTTTTATCTTCACTCGCATAAGACCTGTTCTTGAACTGTCTTCAACATCTTCTTCTTCAAAAGTGGTAGGAACCTGTACACAAAGTTTGTATCCTTCCTTCTTTGAATCAAAGGTTTTCATTTTCTTCTCTTCAAGTGCTTTCATCAAATCTTCAAAAGTTAATACCTTATACATCTTTTTCAACCATCCTCCTTTCTTTCAGATTTCTCCCAGATCGGAGTCAAATATATAATTTATCCGTATAAGAAATCTTTCCATGTGTAAACTGACAGGAAAGTTTTTCTCTCGGACCTTTATTCAGAAAAGTGAACCCAGTCTTATCCTGGGCAACCAACTGAAATCCATAATCAATCAATAACTGTGCGGTTTTTGAATCCGCAGTAAAAATTAAAGGTTTCTCATTCATAGCAATACCTCAAATTATTTCGCTGATTTAGTAGTCTCATTCTTGCCACCTTCACGGGTTGCTTGTCCTTCTGGAGTCAAATCACCATCATCTTTTAATGGTGCCCCACCCTGATTATCCGGGTCTATATTTTCCGAACTTTGAGTATAAGCAGTTTGTAAAGGTTTCCATAAGCCATCTTTGATTCCCAAAGCATTCTCCATAAAAGTAGAGCACATCATTTCATAAGGTGTTTTACCCAGCGATGTAGCCCAATCTGTTGCCACAGGAATACCCATTGTTGCAGCAGCTTGCATTTGAGTTACATAGGTTTCCTGGCTAAAATATGTAAGCCTATGAAATTTGAAAATGAAATCTTCAGAATAATTCAATTTAATATAAGTGTTCATCCAACCGGATAACCGGTTCACGAATTTAAGAGCAAAAGACTCATCATTTTGGATAGATTGTTTTAGACCGGTTGCATTAGTAGAATCTCCACCAGAAACAACCAATTTTGATATACCAAGATTTGAAAATAGATTACTCATAGACTGTGCCAGCTTATCTGTATCTTCTGCGGTATCAGACCGATTAAAATAAATCGGCTGCAGTTCACATGGAGAATATGCTGTACCAACCAAGTCAGGAACCACTTCATTGATGATTTCCTGTATATATTCCACCATTTCTAATGAAACAGCATAATCATCCGGTTCATCAGAGTTTAGCAGTGGAATCTTACTCAGAAGTAAAACATAATTATCCAACTGCGTTTTTGATGCTAATATCTGTTCCAAATCAAGCAGATCAAGTAGACTGGTAAAGATTGGAAGGAAATAGGGTAGTGGTAGTTCTGCATCTTCATCCGCGAGCAAACATAAACTTTTCTCCGGAGGAAGATCAAACCATCTAAAATCATTACCCTGTGCTTTGTATGTTTCATACCCTTCAATAAACACCTTGTCCCAAACGCCTTCGGACTCTTCATCAATTCCATATAAATATTCTGAATTACTTCCCTGGTCAAAGAATTGAGCATCAAAAGAAACTACATACTCACCGTCACCGGTAATAGCTGAAATCTTACAATATTTAGGATTCAATCCATAAATAAAGTAACCGTCCCCTTCTCCGTCATAAACGTAGCCATAATACACGCCATCCCGCAATGCGGTAGCGATTACAGTAGAAAATTCCTTCTGCATGTTTATCTGTTGAAGTTTTAAGGAAACATCCTGGTAACTGGACAGCATTTTGTTTGAATCTACACCTTTTGTAAAATCACACTTATATGTCAAGTTATAATAGAAGAGAGGCATCTGAGAAAAATAAGCAAGAATCTTTTTATAAATCATTGATGTCCTTGCCAAATATGCAGAAACTTCCCGGATAGAATCCAGATAACTGGCCGGATTTCGCATATACGTTTTGATCAATTCTTTTGTGTACTGAGTAAAAGTTTTAGATGTAGATTTCTTTACATTCTGAATCAGAACTTCCTTCAGTTTCGCAAAATTCTCTCTACGTTTTTGTGCTGCATATTCCGCATCTGACATTTTTGTTTTTTGAGGAGTCTTACTGACTGTTCGTTTTGTTTCTGCCATTTTAGCCTCCTTCATTTTGTTCCCATTATAATAGGAAGGAATAGAAACATCCCTTCCTATAAGGTCTAATTTCATGTTTCATTAAACTCAATAAATAATTAAAAATATTAGTGTAAAAAAATAATTTTTTACCAAATTTTTGCATTTTTCTGCAAAAAACGCATCAACTGTATTCCGTCACCTTTCTTGGGGCACGGATTTTAAAGAATCTCTTCGGGTCATCCTTTGGTTTCTTTTTATTTACGATATGTTCACGTTGCATATTCGAAAGCATCCAAGCGACAAGAGCTACTGTGTAGGCTCTATCGTCCATTCTGTTACTTTGTGACTTATTTTTTATAAGCGGGAACGGTTCTTTGACCATTCCTCATGAATTTCAATATTTTAGATTATATTTCATGTTCAGACTGTCGCATCTCCATATTTTCTACCGATGGAGTTTAATCACTCAGTCGTTTCTGCTGCCATTACGCTTGCAGTTTGTTATCCGTCACCGGACTTCCAATTTGATTAGATTAAATTTTTTCATGCGGATTATGGATTATGCCGCACATGCACAACATCTTTTATGCATTTTGTTTGCTTTCTCTGGTGCAAGGTCGAATCTGTCCTTACCACTTGACTGCTTAAATCTGTAAATATTTACCAACTCAGTTTTTGCCATATCAATTTGTTTCAGAGCCAATTCCTCTTTGCTTGTTAGATGATACGTCTCAGTAGTTACCTGATAACCTTTTTTATCTAATTCTTTCTCTTCTTCCTCAGAAGGATAGTTCATACGCTGTTTCGCACGGCCTTTTGAGTCAATTTCGTAAATCAACTCGATAGACCCCTTATTCATGTATTCCTCAGTAAAATGCAGGGTTTTTGTGTCGATCATTTTAATCATTGCTTCGAACATTTCAGATTTGAATTTAGATGGCGATATTAGACGTAATTTATCTTTTACTGCATTTGGAAACTTCTTCTGGTCCCCCTCATTGTATTCCGGGTCAATCAGACCTCTTCGCTTATTACCATTCTTGTCTACCCAGTCCTCACACAGGAAATCAGTGATAGGAACACCTGCTCCTCCGGAACCAGCATCAACAAAAATATAAGCCAAAGTATCATAAGCAAGATCTTCTGGTGGAACATAATCAGCTATGATTCCCTTTAAAGCTTTAATCTGATTCGGTGTACTCATCGGAGTCTTATTCTTCTTCATAAGGTCTGCCAGAGAAATCATATTCACAAGATCGGCATTCCAAATCCCTCTGGAATCTTCATAGAATCCTGCAACCGTTACGACAGAATTATCGTGGCTACGCGCAGGGTCATATGTAATGCCAAATTTCTTATATTTATGCTCACTCTTGCTATTCAACACCGGAACATAAGGATAGGAGTTACGGATTATATCAGCTCTTCGAATAATCTGCCCATCTCCACCTTCAGAAGTGAAGATATTTCCATATTCTCTTAAACCTGCCTCTTTATCCTCACGCATACGAGAGTCTATGATTTCTTGTGTCAAAAGAGCTTGTGTTAGAACAACACCATGTTTTGTTGCATGAAGAACCATGTCAGAGTTAATATCTGCACAGAAATATTTTTTGTCTCCGGCTTGCATATGTAATGAAGCTTCGCGATACTTTTTAAAGAAGTATTGATCAGTCCTTCCGGCAGAAGAAGCGTAGATTAACTGGTTATTAAACGGGCGTGGTTCCGAATTTAACTGATCATCGGATAGTCCTTGTCCTAATTTAAAATTTGAGTTTTGAGCACAAAAAGGTTCAGATGTGGTAAACAGTTCTTCATTGCCAACGAAAGCTGCTTCATCATAAAAGTTTAGATTACTCCGTCGGCTTCTGTTATTGTCTACGGCACCGTTCAAAGTAAATACTTGAGAACCGTTATAGAGTCCAAAATGGTAGGATGCAGGATTATGCACAAACCCATTGCTATTTGAAGCAGATTTCACGACTTCTCCCTGATATACATCCGTCAAAGTTGCAAAACTGGGGATCTGTCGCATTACAAATTTTTCAATTTTGGTGAATAACTCAATAGACTGGCTACCAACGCCACAAAGAATATAAGATGTATGATTTGGGATCAGAAGTGTTTTTGTCATAATAAAAATAGAGCCTAGTATTGATTTTCCAGCAGAACGAGAACAACACCACACTACAATTGGAGTATTCCAACTCATCATGAAAACGTATCTCTGATAATCCATGAATTCAAGGCCAAAAACTTGTTCTGCAAAGAGAACAGGATTCCTGCGTCCCCATTGAACGAATTTAGTCCATCTTTCAAATTCATCTAATTGTCTTGTACTTAATTTTAATTTTGCTGGATCATATTCAAATGGAATATAATCATCTGGAAGATAAATATTTTTCTCCGGAGTAATTACCATAGTGGTTCCTCCACAGTCTTATCTATGATCTTCCCATTTTCATCTATTAATCCTTGATCTTTTAAAAAATTCTTTAAATCAATATTTTCAGCCAATAAAACCCTCAAAGCTTCAACCGCTTCATCCCTTTCTTTCGTCAGGGATTCCACCAGGTCTATTTTTATGTCTTTAATTTCCTGAGCAATATTCTCATCCATACCAATCTGTTTCCTGATTGCCTCTTGTGAAAGTTCTGCAACCTGTTTCATACCGGCACAAGTCTCAATATCAAACGTATTGATCTTTGCATCTCTCAATCCTATTTCGTTTAATTGCTTGATTTTTCCAGACAGGGTATTCGCACCCTTAGATTTGTTATTATTGAAGTTTACGGAAATTCCGTTATCCTTAGCTAACGCATTTGCCGAACGAACCAACTTATCAGCAGTAGCAGTAAGAGTGTTTAGCAGAGTAGGATTGTTTTTGAAATTGGCCGGATTATTGGCATAATTATCTATAGCATCATTGATTTTCTCCAACTGGTTGAAAGTCTTCACAATCTGAATGACCGCTTTCATTTTCATACCATCGTTTTTCGTTTCCTCATCAATAAAATTGTTAAGACTTGAATATAGAAATGGTTTATCCGCGCCGTTTGCATAATTGGCAAATGGATCATAACCCGCTTGAGAAATGACATCTCTCTTATTTTTTATATATTCTTCCTGCAACTGTTCTTCCAAAGTCTTTTCTTTGGCCATGACCTTCTCTTCAATGTCAGATGGGAGAGCAGCATCCATTTTCCCCATGTTTATATCTGTCTTGAACATGTCGCTATCTCGCCATCTTAATTTGAAATATTTTGGCATAGCCACGTTCCGAATGTAAATAGCCCAGATGCTTTTCTTCTTTTTAACCTTTTCTGGATCATAATATTCGTAGTAGGATGCATCCCAGATTTTCTGAATGAACGGCTTATCCAAATATTCCAAAGCTTTCATTACAGTGGCTTTTGTAGGTTCAGTTAGATTCCCTTCTGCATCTGGAGGACACGCAATTTTCTCAGCGCATTCCTTACAAATTCGCGTGATACCAGACTTGCACATAGGATCACCAGAGGAGTAAAAGCCAGTTGACTTATCCTTCATTTTTCCACAAAGATAACAAGTGGCTTTATTCCTCTGATACGACAATACCTCTTTTTGTAAATAATCGACTTCTTCTCTTAATTCTGCAGGAGTTTTTCTGGCAATCGTTTTTGCTGCCATAAAATCACTTCCTTATTATAATGTCACATCACAGTACGCTTTGATCAATTTATCCTCAGAGATAACCAGGACAACTTGTTCGGGATTACCAGTCAATCTATTTTCTATGCAGTAGCTGTCCATCCCAGACAACGACCCACTCTCCACAATTTTTGTCCGATCAACGGTAGTTAAACCATTAACATGCCGATGTCCCATCAGGATCATTTCCGGTACTTCTCCAGTCATACGGATTACATTATTCAGCACATTTGATACCTGATCATGATGACCATGGACCGCTGCAATCTTATGTCCCTTAACTTCAAAAGTACAAATCTCATCGTCATATTTATCATCCATACAAATCTCTACATTTTTATAATTCTGAAGCTTCGCTTGCATATAGAATGGAATCAGCGAATCCAGATAGTCTCCATGCTGATTCTCCGTTTTCTTTGGAAATGCTCTGGAATGGTTCCCTGGTACATGATATACTCGAACCTTTTCAAAATTTTCCGCAAGTGTCTGCACAAAATTACTGATTAACCCACTTACCTGTTTTATCTGCTCAAAAACACCAACAGCATTCTCGATTCTCAGTGTAGTATGTATCTGGCCGCTAATCAGATCTCCTCCCAGAAAAACGGTACAAATAGAAGAGTTGTAGATTGTTTTAATCTTTAACACCTCTTTTACATATTTTTTTAACCGCTCCTCCGCAATCTCAGGATTATACTTGTTATAATAATTGTCATTCACAATTCCATAGTGTAGGTCAGATAGAGTGATAAGTAATTCGTTTCTGTCATTGTTAGGCAATCCCTGATCACATACAGCGTAAACGACTTCTTTCTTCCAAGGTTCCACTTCTTCAGAAATAATATTTCTAAAAATTTCAATCAGATTATTGTTTCTAGCCATTTGCCGAATTTTCTTGTTTAGCTCATTTCTTTCATCCCGAATCTGGATTTTCAGCTGCTCAAGTTCATACAACTCCCCGGATTTTTCTTCGACCTTCTTATCCTTGTTTTTATACCTTTCTTCAAAGTACTTCATCACGGAATATCCAGAATAAGGTGAACCAGCAGATGCAGATTTTCTCAGTGTATCTTTGTGAATATCCAATCCCAGAAGTCCTACAATATCTCCCCATTCAAGATCTTCCGGTTTCTCATCGTTTTTAATTTTGATCAATCGCAAACCGTATTCATATTCGGTTTCATTTTCTTTTTTACTATAATTATTCAATAGTAAATCTCCTTTTTATTCCACATTAAAAAAATAGCCCCTAGCAGTTTTTACTACTAGAGGCCAATTTGTTTAATCGTCAGTCAGTTTTTCCTCATCAAAATTCTCGCATTTGTCCATTGTGATGTCAATTCCCAACTGCTTCTTCGCAGTCTCATCGAACTTCATCAGAATATCCAGATTCTTGCATACAGAATATTTCTTACAGGAGTCACAAAACATATCTTTAACCATAGTTAAATTTCCTTCTTTTTTAATTATTTTTTAATTTTTTAATTATTTTTTAAGACGTTAATTTTTATTACTCATTTACAGCATCCTTAATAGTGCCAGTCACTCTAGCTTTCACGCGATACTTGCCTGCTGCAGTAACAGTCTCACCAGTCTTCGGATTACGAGCCTCATGTGGCTCAACATATGCAGAACCTACAATCAGGGTAGGAAGAACGGCTACATCTACCGGGGTTTCCTCAGTTGCTTTACCAAGCTCCAGAATCAGTGCATCCTGGATTCCTGCCATAATTTCTTTTACATCTTTCTGAGTATGTCCAGATGTTTTTGCTACAGTTTTAATAAATTCAGTGTTAATTACTTTCATGATTTTTTCTCCTTTTTGTCAATAAAATTTTAATTTTTCTCTTATCCTCATAGGATAGTTGCAAGGGGAACATCTTCCCCGATAATATAATCAACGCAACCCAGCTCTTTTCCTTCTTCGTTCGCATACATATAATATTCCTTGTCATAGATGCTGTCGTAGAATTCAGGTGTGATTTTTGTACTGGTGGTTACATGATTTTTGATTCGTTTATCCAAAGTCTCAAAGAATTTCATCGTGTCTTTTGCTTTGGAAGAACTGTTGTTCACAGATATTTCTCCATCGTGAATCAATAGAATAGAATTTTTGAAAGCGTACCGTTTATGGCCGCTGATAAAGATATGGAATCCCATAGAAGCGCAGTCAGAAAAACATACGGTATAAACCGGTGTTTCAGAAGTTTGAATTACATCAATCAGGCTGAATCCTGCAATTACATCTCCACCAGGAGTCTGCAAATACAGCCAAATAGGCTTTCTTTTCTCAACTGGGAGATCTTTGTCTTCAGTGTTCCATTTCATTATGTACAATGAGCATTTCTCTAAAATGCTTACAGAAATCTCATCATTCAGGACAAGAATTCTCTTCTCCAAATTTTCCCTTATTTGTTCCTCTTCGAGGGGGATGTCTTCAACAAGTAATGAATCAATCAATCCCAATATAAAATACCTCGTTCTTTCATAGATTGAATTTTAAACTCGAATTGGCAATGACAACCCGAGCAGTATTACATTTTTTTGATAATTCTTTTTCCAAACCGTTTTTTAAACCTTGCTTTGCTTTTGGTGACCCATGATGCAAAATAATCTTCGAGCAATTGATAGAAGAGTAGTAATCCACCAACTGCCAGTATGGAGCATGTCCACTCAAAGATTTCAATAAGTAACTGGCACATCGAATTGGATATTCCTTCGTGTCAATTGTAATCGTATCTCTTTTGGGATCTTTTAAAAGACTTGCCAATGTACCGGGAGTAGAATACCCAACGAAAAGAATTGTTGCATTTGGATTTCCCACCAAGGCTTTCAAATGATGCCGAACCCTTCCAACATTACACATTCCGGCAGTTGAAAGAATCACACAAGGTTCCTTGCTTGCTACCAATGCTTTACTGTCTTCTGATTCTTGGATAAACTGTAAGTTCTTCCATCCCAGCATCTCATTGAAAATTTCCAGATCTTTTCCTTCCAAAACAGAAGAGTATTCTTTGAAAATTCTTATAGATAGAGGTGAATCCACATAAATCTTATGTGTGAAATTTGTATCATTTTTATATAACTCATAGATCATAGCAACCAACTGCTGAATCCTGGACTGAGCAAACGTTGGAATTAACACCCTACCATGCATTTCACATATTTGAGTGTCAATGATAGATTTTAACTTCTGCAAATCATTTTCTCGTTCTTTTAGTTCGGTTTTAAGATCTGGTCGATCACCATATGTAGATTCTCCAATTACGAGATCCGCATGATCTACAGGAACAAATTTTCCAACAAAACGATTATCAATCTGTTTGTTTCCCAAATCTCCTGTAACTAAAATGGTTTTTGTACACATTCCAATGGTGATGTACAATAATACCTGTACACTTCCCAAAAGATGACCACTTGGAATTAACATGAAAGATATTTCATTGTCCAGTTTGATTTTCTCATTTACTGGATATTCAGAAACAAATTTCATGAAAAATTCTGCCTCTTCAACCGAATACAATGAATCATAGTTTTTATTCTGCTGTGTGTTAATCACCAGAACATCCCTCATGTTAATCTGGGCACAATCCATGATCATCTGTGTCAACACGCCGGTTGAATCTTGTGAGACAATACTTTTTGCTCTGCAACCATCTTTATATAGTTTTGGAGCAAGTAGACAGTGATCTCCATGGTTATGAGTAAAAAAGATCAAATCAATCTCTTTTGGTTTAAAATCCTTCGGTTTTCTGTTATTTACCAAAAAGTCTTCATAACGATCATTCGTCTGATGCAGTCCGGCATCCACCAAAATTTTATGATTCGGTGTCTCTATATAAAGCATAGATCCGGTTACATCTTCTGCTGCAGGCTCATTACAGAAGCTTATAGTAATTTTCTCTTTCTTCTTAGAAATAGGAATCAGCTCCAATCGTCATAATTTTTAGTCCAGTCTTTTTTCTTTCTTTTGAAACCTTTTCCTTTATTTTCCTTTTTCCAAGCCTGATAATCTTTATCATCATTATCATAACCCAAAGCTTCCCAAGCAATAAATGCCAGTTCATCCATAGCATAATATTTTTTGCCCCTGGATTTCTTTCCGGCAGAAGAGATGTAAATTCCCTTCAATTTCGTCTGATCTACAATCTTTTTGTCAATCAGAACTTTCAGTGATTTCTTGTCAATCAGTTTGATAAGAGTTCCTTCTTTCTTTTATTTATTTCCCCTCACAGGGGAGAGTGCCTGTGGCACTTGAGTTTCTTTAAATTAAGTGTTTGATTACTAAACATGATACTTACGGGAGTTTATGGCCCCCACGCATTTTATTTACATAAACTCCCATATCATGTTTTTTGTTTCTGATTCAGAAAGGTGGTGAATATTCTGAGCCAGGATCAAACTCTCTAAAAATCCGGGTAGTAGGATTCGAACCTACGACCTCCTGTTCCCAAAACAGGCGCTCTAGCCAAACTGAGCCACACCCGGTTACTTGACAATATAGCTTCTTTGTGTTACCTTAATTTAATAGTCCTCGCCTTTTAATGAAAGGTCGGGTGATACATATGGCAAGAGAAAAAATCTCAAACCGGTATTCGTTCGCGCATATAGTAGATTCCGTTTTAATAGAATCGAAATCGTGCGGGCACATTACAGAAAAGCTCCCCATGCTAAGTAAGTTTTGTGCTACCCAGTAATTATCTGGGTCTGGCTCTCTAAGAAGTTAAGATTATTTGCGAGGACTATTTTTAATTATTGCGGAGGACGAGTCCGCAAGAAGACGTATGTTGTCATCATTTACCTTTGGCTTTTACACCAAACTGCTCTCGCTCGGATTTGAACCGAGATGGCATTATGCCGAGGATTTTAAGTCCCCTGTGTATACCTATTCCACCACAAGAGCAAAGCTGTCCCAGCAGGACTCGAACCTGCAACATACTGATTAACAGTCAGCTGTTCTGCCTTTGGACTATGGGACATTAAATTGGAATAATAAGAATCGAACTTATATAACCTCCGTATCAGAGAGGTATTCTACCATTGAATTATATTCCAGTATAAACGGAACAGAGTGGATTTGAACCACTACGCCGAAAAGTCGGCTACTGGCAGTTTAGCAAACTGCTCCCTTACCTATTAGGGTTACTGCTCCATTAAACGCCAGGCCTGGGATTCGAACCCAGATGCCGATTTCTCGACGACGGTTTTCAAGACCGCTTCGTTGCCATTTACGATAACCTGGCATTTTGATAGACTCAGAAGGCTCATATTCAGTACCCTTCAGTTTCAGCACTCTTCAGTATATTTTCAAAACTGCATGGGCTTTGATGAGTACCTTGATCAAATCATCAGATCTCACCTTACGGTAGCTGAATCTACCGAACTTACAATTAAAGTAAGTTATTTTTTAATAGACTCAGGAGGCCATTACTTCGCGCGCTAAGGACAGCACCTCCTAATGGAATCCTATACAAGTACATTCATCCACGAAACTATATCTATCTTGTTTTCTGCTAATTGATTTCATCTGTCAGGCTCATGGGCAGGGTTGGATTCGAACCAACGAAGCAAAATTGCAACGGTTTTACAGACCGCCTGCTTTGAGCCACTTGCATACCTACCCTTATCAGATCGCGTGGATTTCCACGCAACAAAATTCTATTCAAAAGTAACCAGTTCCATCACTGGTGATCACAACCATTTCCTGTTGTGCCGCAGAGGTTTTCATCTGCTATATCTCCGAAGAGAATATACCGCTATTACTCGAAGCATGGAGAATCGAACTCCAGATACCGCCGTGAAAGGGCGATGGCTTAACCACTTGCCTATGCTCCGATTTTTATGGACGCTTTGGTTGTTTTGATAATATGCTCTCGGCATATTGTAATTTGAAATTTTCGCTTTTTCCTTGAACAGTAAAATTGCTGTAAGCGTCCAATCATTATTAAAGAAAGGATATAATATGAACACGACCTGTAAAGGTCGATGAGGTCTAACTGGAATTGAACCAGTTTAAGCAAGCCTGGAAACCTCATATTATAGGCACAGTATTTTTGTGGGGATTGAACCCACTCATTTTTTTGGAAGAAAAAATTTTGACCATTTGAATAAAATCGCTGTATGTGCCTAAAAATTGCGGAGACTGGGATTTGAACCCAGGACCTCCAGATTATGACTCTGGCGAGCTACCGGACTGCTCTATCCCGCGATATTATTTTAAAGTTTGTCGTGACTGTACAGCCTAATGGGGAACCACAAGGTACTTGCACAAACCCTTATTCTAACCATCACCATAGGATTTTATCGAAAATTGGCGATTGACCCTTGAGAATTATACATAGTGAAGATTGATAATTCAGAATTTAGCATATGACCATTTAAACATTAAGCATTTCAACTCAACATATATTCGCTTTTACATAGCGCTCATCATTTTTGGTGTAATATTTGCTACCCAATGATAATAATTTCTTAATTAACGTATTAAGAGAACGTGTACAAATTTATGGTTTTCGTACAACCACGACAGTTTTTTATCTACCCAGATTAGAACTCAATATAGGTAGTACAGTTTGAAATTTGAAGTGCAGCGTCCACATCAGATTTAAAGCCTTTGATACAATCATCCAGATCTGTAATCTTTTTCTCGATGTTCAGCGGATCTACAAGAGCATACTCACCAGATTCACGCATCGGTTTAATCATAGCTTCTAGTTCATTGTCTTTTGCTTTGGAAGTGTCTTTACCGACATATGTTTCAATGTACTTGTCAATTCTTTCTTCCATTCTTATGTTCTGTATATTCATTTCACGATTCTGAGCACTCCACTGATTCTGCATTTGTCTTAAAAGGCTAATCTCATAATCAATTGTGCTTTTTCTTTCAATCGCCTCTGCCACAGTCATTTCTTCTCCATGGATAGTAACTTTCGTTACAGCATTGGAAGTAACAACAGCAGCTTTAATTTTCCTTCTTCTCTCGATTAAATCCAAAGCAGACTGATAACCGGCTTTTGCACGAATTTCAAATTCCTCTTTTGTCAGATTCGGATTTACCTTCTTTTCACTTCTCTTTGCAGCAATGACAAGAACAGCATCATTAATCGCTTTGTTAATCCTGTCATCTAAAAGTTTCAGCTCATTAAGAGCCTGTGTTACAAGCATTTTTTCCACAATTATTCCCATCCTTTTTAGTCCAATATTGCAGAAGCAATAGCTTCCGATTTCGTGTTTAGTTCCGTAAATGTGATTTTATAGTCCACAATATTCCCATCAATGTCTTTTACCGGAAATCCTTTACATTCCGGATTTTTGCAGACCATTACATTTGTTCCTTTGATAAAACTCTTTGTTTCACCGCAAACAGGACATGTCTGCTTCTGCAAAAATCTTTCCTGCTGCTTTTTAAGCCTGGTTTCATCCGTAGTTCTTACATTCTTCGGACCTAAGCCAAACTCTTTTCGAATAGCTTCAAAAGCAGAAGGAGTATATGTACTGAGTGGAATTTTCTCTACATCATAAGTTCCATAGTAATCATTTTCAATCTGTTTTTTACTGGATTTACCAGTCATCATTTTCTTCATTATATTTTTCCTTTCTTTCATCTGATAAGAGAGTATTTTCCTTTTGTTTATTCCCTCCTAATAGGTCTAATTTTGCACCCCCTTGAAATCCAATAAAAATAAGGATTTCAATAGTTTTTAAAAATGCATTTTTACCAAATTTTCGTCATTTTCTGCAAAAACGAGCGAATGGAATACCGAATAATTCCACCTCTCCATCTGGATCAGGTCTTAACATGGCCACTTCTCCTTGTGATTGCTTGATCAACTGAAAAGCTTCTTCATTTTTAATGCTGAAAAGTATATCTACCAAAGATCCTTTAATCTGTTTATTTTCGTCTTTTTCCAGCTGTCTGAGTAAAAGATACAATGTATGGATGTTTGGTTTATACTCAAAATTGATTTTTTCAATCAATTCCGCACGTTTCTGGTTGTATATCTGGAATTTTGAATTATTTTCCAACTCAGAATTTCCATTCCACAAATCCAGAGAAAACCTTTTAAAATCTCGAATATCATCCAGTATTCTTTTCATCTGTTCATAATAAGCTTGCTTATAGTTATATTCCGGAAAGTCAATTATATCCACTAAAGACAGCTTATCAAACTTGACAGTAGGAGAGCGGTATTCATCCACCAGTTCCTCCAAATAATCCATAGCTGTTGCATGATGCATATAATTCTTTCTGTCGCTATCATAAAACCCCTTAGTCATTGCAACATGGCCAAAGAAATAAGGTTTGATAGTCCGACCTTCTTCATCTTTCCGTAGCCATTTCTTACGGAGCTTATCCAGTTCCACTTCATTTTTAACGGCAAATTCCTTCTTTGCTTTATCTCTGTTGTGTTAAATATGGAACGCTACTTCCATACCGAAGAGTCAAAACTCTTACCTCGCGTATCGCACGAGCACAGATCATATCTTCATCCCTCTAGTGGGAAAGAGGGAGCACACCACTTCGGGAAGCCAATCGCTTGCCACCCTATGCCCTCAAGTCAATTCTCAAGGACTCTGATCGTTGAACATTCTTCCCTATATAATAAGGAAGCTTTGCTGCTGATTAACCATTGTCACAGCACTCTAGGATTTAACCATATGCCATGCAATCATTTATTTCTACTTTCGTAACCGTCACACCGGATTGCTCCAGTATTGTGGTATGATTGCCTTTAAGTCTTCCCAGCAATTCAATGTGTTAATTGGTACGCACGTTGCCGTACGCCGAGACTCGATAATCACAAATCTCGATTCCGCTCATCACGGATAATTTACAAGCGTCATAGTACAGTTCACGAATATCTTCAAAAGAAGCTCCATGATTCAGCTGATCCCACATATAAGACTGCAGCTCTTGTGAAAGATTGATGATTTCTCCAATCTTATTTACTGAGGTCCTAATATCCAAATCCGCTTGTTGTTCCTCTGTATAGTATCTCTTTGACTTTTTAGACTCTACTAAGTTGGTCGGAACCAAAAACCGGTGATAATTCCGTTTCGCAACCTGTACCAACATCTTGTTATCTGTTATCAACATCGTGTCTGAATCGAACCGTTATACCCCCTGTTACCAGGTATTTTTAATTCTCTTTATTTCAAGAGAGGGCGTAGATCATCTCTTCATCCTCTTTCTTCCTATTAAATAGAAGAGTAGGAGTCCGGCACTTCCCAGGGAGGATTTTCGCCTCCGAGGTACAAATTTCATCTTCCTTATAATAAGGAAGGTATATTTTGATCGTTACACCTTTTCAAAGATTACTCTCTGAACTTGGCACGGTATTTTCTCTGTAAGACTTCCACCGTTAGCCTCTATATGAAACACCTCAGATTTCTGAGTTCACCGAATTTTACTTACACATTACTATGCAAGGTGACTTTTTAAGGTTAATCACAACCATTCAGACGTTGCAAAATATTATCTTTTATGCTATTGATACAAATAATTTCATCAGTCAAATTGAAATATCGGTCTATCACTTCACTTTCCTTATTTTTCACAACCAAGAGAGAACCCACCCCTGGATGAGGACTTCTGGAACCAAGCAAATCCACATCATAACCAAATCTAGTAGAATGTACATTCCCCGTTCCGAGATAACTTTCACCATTAAATTGACCAATACTCTGTAAGAGCATTTCATAAGGATTTCCCAACAATGTAGAGTAGTTCCCTTCGATCAAGACATGTCCATATCTCAGATTCGCTTTAAAAGCATCAATACTCCGTTTTCTAAATTCATGGAACCACTGAGTCTGCGTAAAAGATTCATTTAATCCCATCAGCCGGAACACAATATCATTTTTTGAACTTAACGCTGCATCACTCAGCTGATAATTCTCTGGATAATGAATGTGATACCGTAACACAGAAGGATCCGTCTTTAATTTGTCCATGTAATCAAAAGTTGGTTTCAGAAACTCTAAAACCTCCTCTTTTGTCATCTGCAGGGTATTTATCAACTGATAGTGCGTCTGCACCATCCTGCTTTCAAAGAAATGTGTTTTTTTCTCATGTTTTACCACACCAAACGTATGATCAATTCTTTCCAACCATTGTTTGATCGTTCCGAACTTCACAAACTTAATACTGCTTGGAGTAGTGATCAATTTGATTTCTTCAATGTTTTTTGCAAGAGTAAAACCATTCAGTTGCTTTATTTCTGTAATACCTTTATCTTTAAAAAATTCTTGGATATTTGTGTTGAAACAACAAGATTTAAAGAATTGTTTTCGAAGAAGAACCATACCATACTTCGCATAGTCACCTAATATAGATTTGTCAATTAGGCTTTGACCATCCCAAATAGAATTACAAATTTCCACCTCTTCTTCATCTGTACCATATCCATCATCTACAATTCGTGTAGCAATTACCCGATCCTTAAAGACACTTTCATAATCATCAACTACCAGTATGCTTTTTGGATCAATTTCAATGGTATCTATAATAGAAGAGAGTGTGAGAGCAATATATGCTTCCAAAGCAGCTAAATCAATTTCCTGTCCATCTTTTACATCCAAACCAAGTAATTCATACTCATGCATAGCCGGATAAAGCTTTTCATCAATAAACAAGCATTTTCCTACACGACTACTACCAGAAGACCTCTTAAATCGAACAAAATGTGTACCATCACAATAAAATCCATTCTTATAAAGATCTTCACGCAAGGATGCAACAGAAGAGAGGGTAGCGTTCTTTTTTAGAACATAAACGCCATCTTCATAAGCGAAGTTCTCACCAAGCACAGATTGAGTTAAAACCGCCTCTTCGGGAATCTTCATATCTGTAACAATGGCAATTAGCTTCCCATCTTCAACATATGCTCCATTTTTAATCTTTTCATCATCAAGAGTATACCCATTTCTCAAATATATAGGAAATAAGTTCTTTTTCTCTTTTTTCTCCGAATCTTTCTTTCGGATTATAATTTTCTTTGTTTTTTTCTTCTTTTTAGGTTTTGGGAGTTTTGGATCAAGATAAGATCCGGCGAGATTAAATTCCTTGACAGAGTATTTAAAAGTCACATTCATTACTCTAGTAGAATATTCTTTTTTACCATTTTCGAACGAAAATCGTTGGTTGCGATAAACTTTCCAGTACACTTCCCGGAGTTTTATCAAATCCAAACTATAATCCAAAGTGTTTATGAATTTCTTAAAATTCACTGTTCCATCTCTTCGTAGGATGCTATATCCTTTTGGGTCTTTATTTACCAAGTGATTTGATAGATAAAGATCCTTTGCATCTACGGAAGGGATATATACTTGATTCTGTTCATTCAATTATCATCAATCCTTTCCTTATTGTAATGTATATTTTATTGCTTCTCCGGAAGCTCTGCAATCTGACGAGCAAGTTCAGCACATTTCTTATAATTTTCTTCGTAATAATATGTATTTATTTGTTTATATAACCCATCATTTTTAGAATCTCCAATACAAGATTTTGATATTCCCCAATCAAGAGGGCACTTATCACAATTCTTCCATTTCTTCACATACTCACATAAGAAACAACAACTATGGATTAAAGAAGAATTATATCCATTCTTATAAAGATAAATTTGTTTAAATCTATAAGGATTCATGTAATATATATCATCCTTACCTATATACTGTTCCGCAATCCACCGCCACATTTTTCGATGTTCAGTGATTGCTTGTTCTCTTGTCAGCTCCATTGTTTTCCTTCCTTTCCTCTAAGCAGCCATCAGTCTTATACTTAAATTGCCCGTTCCATTTACTTCCTTTTTTCATACAGAACCCGCAGCTGTAATACTCACAACGTCCACAGCTTCTATAAACCAACTGTTTCATATTTTTCCACCACCTTCCACTGTCTTTTTCTTTTTGATTGCTCTTTCCAGCATTTTCCTTTTTTACATTTCATATAAGAAGTTTCTATTGTTTGCCAATTCCAATTTCGGTACCTGCGTTTTACATTCTTGATTCTTATACCATATTCATTCCAGATCTCATTTCTTTCCTTGGAGGAAATTCGTTTTTTCCTCATATGGTTTAATTCACGATAATGTTTTCTTTGATATGTATGCCACCGGCGACCATAGCAGCGGAACTGTCTTTTTCTCCGATAAGGCTCAATCAATTCAAACATATTCCGAATGTTTCCAGAATCATCAATAATAATGAACTTGCAATAATAATCAGGAGTTTTATGGAAAACGCAAGAGTTGTTAAACTCAAAAGAAGTGACAAATTCGATTTTACGATTGTGTGAAAGTTTAATATATTCTTTCAGATAGAACTGTTTATAGAGTGTTTCCGTTCCAACATACTGTCCATAAAGTTCCCAGGGCAACCATTTGTAATAATACCACCCATAGCACTCAGGATCCCTCTCTGAAATGTAGCATGAAGGTCTTTGCCAATATACATAATAGGTTCTCATTTATTCCTCTTGTAAGTGTTTTAAGATTCCCTGGTACTCATTCTTCTCACTCTCTGATTCTGCAGCATCAATTTTTGTCTGGATGAAAGAGGAGATAGTAGCCTTTGGATCTGGATATTTTTTAAAGCTCTCAAATTTAAGAACCTTGCTTGCTTCTTCCAATTTTCCTTCTACGGTGATACTTTCCAATTTAGTCAGAAAAGAGCACATCTTGTTTGATTCTTTATCTCTAAGTCTGCATTCATTACAATGAGTTTTTCTGCAAAGAGTAATAAATTTTTCAACCATTTCTTCCAAATAATCAACCACATCTTCAATGGTAGTTTCCTTCTTATCTCCAGAAACGACTACATCATCTGACTGCTCTTTCATTTCTTCGGAATATTCCTCTCGGAATATATTTGTTATGCGTTCGCTGAATTCTTTGATTTTTTCGTTTTTTAAATATTTCAATGAGTCACAACATTCACCCGGTTCTGTCGAATTCCACAAAGGACAATCTTTTGAACATGTTCCAGAACGATCTGACCATCCACATGATTCAACCTTTTTAATGATGCGAACGATTTTCTCAGTTACATCCTCTAATTTCATCCCTTAATTTCACTCCAATCTATTTTTTACCCACAACTCGGACAGTAATCATATTGGTCATAATACATCCGGAGTCATAGCTTTACTTTTCTGTATAGCTTCGGCTTTTTCCACATCTGATACATCACTTACATCATTAGCCTCCGGCATATGATAGGCAGGAGAACCTGGTGTCCATTTTGACCAGGCGATTTCAATACTATCCAACACCTGTTGCGCTATTTCTTTAGTGGGATAGTAACCAAGCGTTTGCAATGGCTTATAAGTGCTAATTTTCCATTGATTGTAAGCAATGGCAGTAATTTTTACCCGCTTTCCAGCTATATCTATTATTGTAGCTTTGTCCTGTGTTCTAACTAGCATTTTCTATGCTCCTTTACACTTCTTCTAACTGAATAATTGTATTTTTAGCCTTTAATTTTTGGGGATTGAGCACACAAACCGGGGCAACCCCATAGCTGTGGTTCGCACTGCCCCTGTACAGACCACCCGCACTGCTCACAAAGCGAACGTTGCCACCGCTTCCGTCGCCCGGGATATACCAAGGTGTGCAAGTCCACATCCATTCGGGGATCAGCGGAACATTATTTCGATACTTGCGGTATTCATCACAACTCAAAATGAACAATCTATCCATGACTGTGCCGTAACGGTCATCTCCGTTATCAGCCACCATGTCAACCTCATGAGGAATAAGATTATCCTCACCTAACACAGGAAGCAGTTCATTGAGCAGCTTTCTACGCAGGCTTGACTTTGCATAGTTGTTACAGCCGTCGTCATCGAAGCTATACTCTTCATTGTTCCAAGCGGATGCCATGATTGCCAGAACACCGCCCTCCACGTTGTTGTCAAGGACGATCCATTCAAAATTCTTGAATGTAAAATGCATTCCAGGTATTAGTGTTGTTATATTATTTTCATTGTTTATGTAGTTGTCTGCGGATATAACCAGGCACTCTTTTTCTGAATAATAAATCATATCCTTGAATGTAAGCCTCTTGTCGGAATGGAAATTTATGTATAATGCACAGTCGATAGGTATATATTCAATATATTCAGTGGGGTTTTTCCCAGAATAACACAAATATCCTTCACTTTCTGCTTTTTTCAGAACTGTATTTGTTTCTTCTTTTGTTTTACAATATACAATAAAAATAATTTTTTCCATAATCGTACATTCTCCTTATACAGATATTCTTGACTATCCTGTGACATGATTCACATGATTACTCCACATCCTTACCTCGTAAACTCTTTTCTTTTGCTACTTTTTCTCCTAGGGCGTTTAAGATTACATCATAATACTGCAACTGAAGTTCTGAATCTTTTTTCTGTGCAGAAAACCAATCATAAGCTTCTTCAGTTTGAGTTTCGACAAACATGTTTCCAGATGCAACAATTTCTTTTATTTCTGTAATAAAGTCTGAAATTCTATCTTCTGGAACGTTAAGTGCATTTATCGGTAAATAGTCACATAGTTGCTGGAAGTTGTTATCACAGGTGTGATATTTGTCATTAAACTTACAATATTTACAGCTTATTGACTTGCGACATATGGATCTCATTTTTATAATTCTTCTGAGAAATTCATCTACGGTCATTTTATCTACTGAAATGATTCCCATTCCTTCGTTAGGCTTTAATACAGAGGCAGCAGTAGCATCGTAATATCCCATATTTTTCCTTGTATATTGAACATTGCCATATCTTGAGCAAGATATTTTTACTGGGAATCCGCTTTGAGAAATAGTATCGGCAGAGATTTTTTTACCGTACCTGTCGCATCCCCATTTATATCCTTCGTTTTCGACTAGTTTATAAATCTTTTCAACCTCGTCTCGATTTTCACACAAGATTTCTCTCTCTCCAAACTTATATCTCATTATACTTCCCCCTGCTTTTTCTTTTCTTCTAATGCTTTTATTGCTGTGTCAAAATAGCCTTTTTTCGAATCTGAAACGGACTCTTTGTATGTATTAAGCCATTCAATAGCTTCATCAATAGGAGTGGTAGGCTTTCCTTTAGCAACTAGGTCTATTAAATATTTCATATCATTTTCTTTGTTTTTCGCTCCCAAATTACACATGCCTATAAACTTACAGGAGCTTTTACTATCGCTAAAAGAACATTCTTTACATGTAATAAGTGGTTTCTTGTAACAATTACCATATCTTTCTCGAATCATAGTAACCCTACAAAAGAATCTCTTCACCCAATACTCCATTCGTTCTTTATCCCTGGTACTCATTTCTCCAAGAAATAGATCTTCTTCTGTTTTGTCTTCCGGAGTATCATAATATAGAAGCTCACTGGCCATATAGTCATATCTTTCCATATGTACTCGAACATAAGAAATATAGCCAGTATGAGAGCTAATAATTTTTACAGGAAAACCATTTCTACATACTACTTCCTCGAACGAAGGAGGTGTTATATTTTCTCTTATTCTTTTATTTCTACCATTCCAATTCCAACGACAATTTTGAGCTACCAGACCTTCATAAACGTCATGTACTTCTCTTTCATTATTACAGATAATCGATTTACCTTTTAAATCAACTTTTTTAATCATGTTATTTACCTCTTTTCTATTTTTATATATGATTTTTCCGCTCATCCTTTGGTGCCAAAATAAGCCATTCTGGTAGCGTTCAGTGCCTATGTAATTCCAAATGTATGTTCAACCACAAATCTTCAAATCATGGGCCGCATTCCATATACCACATACCATTTACACAGGCTTTGGTGAGTGCCTTGGTATTATTTTTCATATTTCATTTTCCATCAGACCTCACCCTCCGGCGGCTGAATCCACCGAACTTACCTAAAGTAATTCCCTAAGTAAATTATATAGGAGATCGGTTTACCGATCATCCTTAGTCAATAACTGACTCTTAATCCTTCTATATATATCCAGGCCATCTTTCTGTCCAAACTCATGTACCAGCTTCCGGTAGACAGGGACCTTATGATTGTCAGCATCTACGATCTGTTGTACTGTATGCCCATTATTGATATGCTTTGTACCTTTTAATGATTCAAAGACATCAATTTTACCGGATCTTTCAATCTCTAATTCATTTTGAAAGGTTTCAAAAGACACATTAGATGCTCCATATTTCGTAAGGACAGATCGTTCATCGTGTCCGCATTCCTGGATAATACTATTCTGGATCGTAATTCCTAAGATAATCTTTTTAGCTTTTGGAAATCTATCATTTATATAATCCTTTACCGCTGTATATCCAGCATCTCTACTTACAATCGCTATGCGTTCATTAACGCCAGAACCTCTAAGCTCACCGACTTTAGATGCTATATAAAAGTCCAAACCATTTTTACTTTTATGAAGCAGTTTAACAATTTCAAAAGAGCAGTGAGAATATTTGATGGCTTGTAGATAATGCCCTACAGCATCAGGAGCATCCTTACTATAAAAGATTATTACATGATCTGTTGGAAGTAAGTATTCCGCTCCTTCAAGACCTTTAGAACGAACATTTTCAAAATCTATAAGAAAATATATTTTAACCACCTCTTTCAGAGTGAGTTGTTTTCCACTCAATTATCTGTTTATTTTATACTTATTAGTAAACTACATTTGGTTGTATTTATCATAGTAGTTTTAAAAATAGTTCAAAAAATATTGTCCTTTTATTTTGAACGCAGACGTATGATTGCGTAAGCAATCTTACGTCGAGTACCAAAATACCATCGCGAGCCTTGGGGCTGAACGTAAGTTCAGAAACAAGGCGAGCGAAAAGCTGAGAGAAGAGAGAAGCTGCTCGTCTTTTATGTAGAGGGATCCTATTGCTGCGCAATAGTCTCCCTTTTAATGGTTCTCGAACTTGCAAGCAAGTTCAAAAACCAAAAAGATGAGAAGGAAAACAGGAGATTGTGGAATATAGTAAACACAAGGAAATAAAAAATAAGAAGGGTTTAAGGTAGTAAAAATAAGGGTTTAAGACAAAGATGAATGTTTTAACAACTATTAAAAGAAAGGTATCATAGGGGTAATACCCCTAGTGTTATTTTATTCATCTTTATGTTATTTCCTTATATTTACTGGTTTTCTTTAGTTGTATTTTTATTTTCAATATTTTTCTGAAATTTGTCATCTCTCTGGATATATCGAATAAAATAATCAGAAATAACCTTATGCTTCTCCATGCATTCCTCAAATGGCAATCTTATTAAAGCTCTTTCTGGATCTTTTTCTTCCATTTCTTTAACTTTGTCTGTTGCGAATGCCAAATGTTTTTCTCTCCAATCCTTTTGCATTTTATCCCCTAAATAGTTGCAAAAATTGTCATTCAGTTCTATTTTCAAAAGCTCTTGTTCTGTTTTTTCCAATTCTGCAATTATATGCTCTTCATTGAAGATGAGTCGTACTCTTTGTGAATAATAATCCCAACCGAAGTTATAAATTTTTTCTTTTACATTTGAGTAATATTCGTGGACCTTTCTGAAACCATAGACCTGTGAAATGCTATCATAGCCCATTTCTTCCAGAGTTCTTTTTTCAGCCCAAAGGATTTTCTCTTCATCTGCCGGTGTAGCAGTATGAGTTGACCCATTTACCTCTTTAATAACGAAATACCAGTGATGGAAGAGTAGTCTGCGGCGCTCTAAAGAATTTAAGACTTGGTATATCATAGGTCTAAGCTTTTCAAGAGCTTGCTGCTTAACATAATTCAATTCTTTGTAGTCTATATCTTCATGAGTATATAAAAATCGAACTTCTTCACCACTATTCCCAAAACGTATATTTACGACTCCAAGCATTTGATATAGTTCCAATTTCCCCAAGCTAACAGGATTTTCACCCCTTTTACTTTTATAAAGCATATAGTTCATCAGAACAGCTTCAATATACTTGGAAAAAATATATTTTCTTGGATTTTTTGTTTTGGGAGAGGTTTTTGTTGGAGGACGACCCCTTTTCTTTTTTTCTGTAGATTTTTCTATAGGAGCAGCAATAAAACTTATTTTACGTTTTTCATAAACTTCTTCCACTGTGTATGTCCAACCTTCTTTACGAAGCTTTAGCCACTCCTCAATTTCACGGAGTTGCTTCCTTTTACTGTCTCCAGCTTTTGGTTTCTCCCCAATAGCTTCACACAATTCCTTATAGTTTTTATATACCGCCCCTGGTTGGATAGAAGAGAACTGCTGCTTAATCATGCTTGCTGCTCCAAATATCTACCGTGAACTCAGCTTTCCAGAGGACTTTCAGCCACTCTTTGAAGCCAAGTATGTAGGTAATCTGTTTATGACCATTATCCAGCTGCTTGCATTTCACTTGGATCATAAAATCACTCCTCTGTGGTTAATGGTATGTTAATTTCGTCTACCGGGGCAGGAGAGATGATTCCATTGGTGTCCAGAACTCCATATGCTTTGAGAATCTGAATTTCCTGTTCATAGGTATCAGCTGCATTGATTTGTAAGAAGATTTCGACGCGTTTGTTTTCTAAGTCTTTAAGAAGCTGTTTACTCTTTTTTTCCAAACCTTTGAGTAACTTTTCTGTAACAGTAGTATAGGTTAGACGATTAAAAAAATTTGCTGTCCAAAAATTTGCTGTCCAAAATGAAGCATTTGTTTTGTTGGTATTTACAAAAAAGTCATAATCTTTCATCCACAGTTCAAAATAATAACCAGGACCTTCTTCATACTGTTTCTGGCGTTCATTGTCTTCACCGGGATGATTAGTACCCCATAAAACACGGATTGTCTGGAGAGATTGTACGATTTTCTGAGTAAGAGGATCTTTTTCCAGAAGTTCTCCGCATTTAGCGTTTGCTGCGATGTAAATGCTGGTTTTTGATTTTTTGTACCAAAGGTCTAAGAGTTCCTTGCAGCGAGGTCCAATTGTTTCAATCCTTGAGGGGGTTAAAGTAGTTACTGATGCTGTTGCTGCGAGTGATTTGTATGCTTCGTTATTCATAGTATTATCTCCTTCTATACAATTATTTTTGATTTGTTCGATATGTGATTCGGGTTCAAGTAATTTTGATTTAAAGTTTGTCCATGCTATAAGTTTATTACCTGCTTTATCTGTGGCATATATTGTTGATGTTGTGTCCAGGGTTTCCTGATTGGTCCAGTAATCTTGCAGCAGGTCATAACCTTTTTGGGTCATAACGTAATAATCAGCTAAAGAATCCGCTTCAAAGCAATGACAAAACTGATCAGAAATATCTGGCAACGCAGTACGTTTTATATATTCAATGTCACGAATAATTTCTTCATGGATTTTGTCAGTGGTATACGCTAATTTCCTAGAATCGTAAGTGTATTTACCATCTATAAGTGCTCTGGGGTTATCTTTAATAAGTGATTGGGTTCTATCTACATACATAAGAACGTCTGTTCCTGCATTGTATGCCATTATCTGCTTCTTAATGTGATCTAAAAATATTGTGAGTGTGTCTCTGATTTCGCTTATGTCATGAATTTTTCCATCATGTAAGATTTTCGAATAGAACCATAATATTTGCACTCCTTCATCGGTTATGATATACCATTCTGGGAAATCTTCTATTTCTGGATCGCGGTGATATTCAAAAAAGTAATATTCAACTCCACCAATCGTATTTCTAAAGTCTTGATATGATATAAGATTGAGCAATATATCTTCAATAATAGACACGATTTTTTCATGACGAGGTTTAGAATAATGGGCTAATTTTCGGCTATCGTACATCTATATTCGCTCCTTCTGTAGAGACTTAATCTGGTCCTTGAAGGATTCTACAAAAGCTTTCTGACCTTTCGGAGTCACCAGTGTCTTGAGATTGATGTCTTTCTTACCAGTGCGAGGATTGTGAAAGGGTGTTTCCTGTACAACGAAGTAGCCATTATTTAGATATTTCTGGTATGGAAGATTGTTGCATTTAAGAATTTTATCCTCCCTGAGCCAACGATAGAGTCTATTGGTTCCTACGCTTACTCCCGCCGAGGATAAGACCTTTGCCATTTCTTCGATGGTGATACACTTCTCAGACACCATAATGGCATCATGGAACTCTGCTTTAGGCTTTAGAGTGGTATTTTCCTCTATGAGTTCTCTGTTCTTTGCAGCGAGTTTCTGACGAGTTTCTTCTTCCTCAATCCACCTCTTTGCTCTGGCAATCGGATCAGAAATCATATAAGAGTCTGGATTGGAGAGTGCTGCTTCCATTTCATGAAAACGCTCAATGTATTTGACAGAGAAGATGGTACCTTTTGTGCCGGTCAGTTTGTGGGCAATAAACTCACAGCCTTTTTTGGTGATTTGGTAGCAGAGATTTGATTTTCCAGATGAGTCTTTATAGGTAGATTCTGTGAAATATTCACTGGGGCCAATATTGGACTCACCCATTTGATCTATATATCTACGAATGTCTCTTAGAAGTTTCTTATGTTCTTTTTCTACCATCTCAGCTACTTCCATAGAAGTTAGTGTCATTTGATTATTGGTTGTTGCTAAATCCGTTATTTCCATATTGGTTGCCTCCTTTTCATGTTTTTTGATTTCGTCTAACTCGATATTAGTTCCTTTTTTACCGGTAAGACTCTGAGTGATCAGATTATATCCTTTTGATGAAATTTGATAACAGGGGAGTGTGCGTCCTGTTGAATCTTGATATGTATCACATAAGAAGTATTGGTTAGGATTTTCTCCTTGCTGTTGTACACGATCAATAAGACCTTGATGTGTTTTATCACCTTTTAATTTTCTAAGAAGTTTATCATGCCTCATTTCGAGTTCTGCAGCTACTTCTCTGGAATCTCTTAACTTTTCTGTTTTCATTTAATCATCCTCGTCTTCTTCAAGATCATCTGCTTTTACGAAGGAATCCAGATCTTCGATGTGATTGAAGATATACTGTACAGTTCTGTTCTGAACCTGTGCCGGATTGTGTTTCTCTTTGGAGTAATCCAGAATCTCATGGATGGCTGCATCAGAATCAACTCCGATGGATTTTACCATTGTCTCAGCAAGAGGTGTGGAAATGTTATCCATGTGAATCTTAAGATCAAAGCGTCCGTCTCTAGTAATTGCCGGATCGAGAGAATCAATATCATTGGTGGTTGCAATGAAGACCGCTTTGGAGAAACTGTCTGCTCCATCGAGTAGCTGTAGGAGAACATTACCATTGGCTTTCTCTTCCTTCGTAAGGTTGCTTTGACGCTTACCGAAGATGTAATCAATGTCTTCTAAGAGGAATACGGTAAGGTGGTTATTTGATGTGCAAACCCCTTTGATGACATTTATAACTTCTGGTGAGAAATAAGCCATATTGATGATGTGAATGCTGCTACCAATGTATTTTGCAATCGTTTTTGCAATGGAAGTCTTACCAGTTCCCGGAGGTCCATAGAGAAGGATTCCTAACTTATAGGTAACTTCAATCTTGTTGAAAAGTATTTCTGCTTTTTTGAAGGAGCTTAGGTAGGTAAGTAAAGTATTGGAGATGTCTTCTTCTATAAAGATATTGTCCCATCTTTTTATATTGGTAAAATTACCTAGTCCAAAATAAGGAGAGCCATTATCTCTGGGAATCAGATTGTATGTGATAATCTTTAAGTGTTCTTGTGATGTAGTAGGTTCCCTGTGGATTACTTTCGTAAATAGGTCAACGAAGAATTTGCTTAATTCTTTTGGTTTCTTTCCCCAGAAGTAAAAAGAGACTGTATCTGATTCATTCGTGGGGAAGTAATAAATTGTCATAAAGGACTTGAACTGCGGGAAGTATTCCGTATAGAAGGTTCCAGTCTTTAGATAGTGTGCCCCGCAATAAGTTGAGTAGGTATTGCGGGATGCTTTCTTATTGTGGAAATGCTTCTCGATGATCTTTAGGACTTTGATAATATCAAGGATGTTTATATCCTTTAAGTCGTATTTCAACTCGATAGTGAAATGAGAAGTAAGGAATTTCGCTGTATTGGATATGATGATCTCTATGGATTTGTCAATGGCTTTATCCAGGAGATTATCATAAGCGAAGTAAGCTTTAACTTTTAGTTTATTTAAGGAACGGTTCAATTATTTGACCTACCTTTCTTAATAATGATTTTAATAATATTATCCATGCATTCAACCGCATGGGCATAGACATCTCTGCGGTTACTGTAAAGCTGGACAAATAGATTCGCTGCTGTTGCTTTGTTATCTGAGAGAGAATAAAGGATATCTGTCTCAGGATCTATTTGGTCCAGGATGGATTTTTTAATGTATTTCCGTTTTCCGGTTGGAAGTGTTTGGACGTAGGAGATTGGTTTATCTTCTACATTCAGAGGTTCTTGGATGAGAGTGTGCGTCTCGTCTAAAGTGTATTTGTATAAGATCATGGCATTTATTCCTTTAGGCAAAGTGATGCAATTTAATAAATTACAGCATGAAAGTGAAATGTGGAGATGAATCTCTTGTGTTGACTATAATTCAAAAAAATAATAGGCGTGGATCGTTGTTTAATATGTGATTGTCCACGACAATTCCATATTTCGCAAGCTACATATGAAGTTATCAAGGTACAGGTTCTTTTGGGAAGCTCTTATGTCAGATGAGACTAGAGTTTTTCTCGAAGTGGGATGGAATGTGGGTTAAAGAAGATTATCAACTTTGGCATTCCACTTTTTGATGATATAAGGATAACATAGGGATTGATGAAAGTCAATAGAAATATGGAAAAAACGTAAAAAAAATATGTTCACAAAGAGGGTGGTATAGTGTGAATTGAGAGGAAATAGAAAAATAGCTGAAGGATGAAAATAGAAAGAAAGTGACGAGATTTTGGATGAAAAGAAAATGGGGAAGTAGGATAGAAGGGATGCTTGAGATGGTTGGAGAGGATATGGAATGAGTGTGTAGGGGATTACAATAGGAAGAAAATGGGGAGGGAGTGGATGGAGAATGAGAGAAGATATGCGAGAAAATATGCAAATGGAAAATTTGAAAAGGCTAAAAAATACAGTGAGTTTGTAAAATGAATAGCTATACCCAAATACTTATAAATAAAGTTAATTATCAGTTTTAATCCACCCCGGGGTATAAGGGGTGAAAAAACGTTTGTTCGATGTATGTTTTCATATAATTGTGATTATGTGAAAAGATAGGAATAGTAATGAGATGTTATTTTATATACGGATAGTGAGTATGAATGTTAATAGAAGCGTGAGCTGGTGGTGGAATGGTGGGAAAAGAACGCGTGTTCTGGATGCGGTGTGGCTGCAATCTGGTATATGATACCGCGTTGCGTGCAAAAAAGTTTTTGAAAAAGTTTTAAAAAAAGATTGACAATTTCTAGCGAATGTGGTAAGATATAAGTGTCTTAAGGAAAGACATTAAAAATCCTAAGTCCTAACGTGACAGGGCGTTGATGAAAACGCCCGTCCTACTCAATACGGAACGCCGCCCGTGACGGCACGGGCATACAATTAAATATGAAAAAAGCGCAGAAAGTGTTCCCGCACTTCCTACGCCAAAAAGCAGTCTTGCCAGACTGCACCTACACACACAACAACTTTATCATTTCTCTGGCAAGTCTGTCAAGGGGTAACTTTATCCTTTTTCAAAAAATTTCCATATCCATATTTCCCACGGCATAACTTTTTGCAAGTGTTCACGCCTTGCAATTGTTCCTTGACAAGTAAATATAGCCACTCAAATATTTTAAGATTCCTAGACAAGTACTGGTAGTAATCTTGCGACTCACTACCTTTTATAGGGATACCCTATATCACCTTGTATAAAATCTCGAATATTTGAGTAAAAGTCTTTAAATAAGGGGCAAGCCAAAACTTGTCCGCATAGCTTAAAAACTATGTTCCCATATCCCATAGTTTGGGTAAGTGGAGAGGAAACAAGACTGACTATATTTTATAGGATACGCACTTTGACTTGAAAAAGAGTCTCAGTCATTTTTTGACGTGTCGTGCTATCCGCAAGCAACTTCAACTTAAAAAACTACAAAACAAGAAAGGTTTGGTGTATATTATGACATACAAAATCAATTTTAACATGGCAACTATCAACACTTCCCTTTTTGCAAAGGGAACAACCATGACAGATTCTCTTTTTGAGAATCTCTGTCACTATGTCACTCTTGATACTCTTGAAAAAGAGTGCAAAAATGACAAGAAATATCAGAAACTTATTAACGCCTACGAAAAACTTTCCGGTGAAAAAACAGAGAAAGTACAGAAAATTTCTGAAAATCCATCAGTCTTTGATTTTAAAGATATTGAGGAAGTAGGAAAAGCTCTGAAAATTGAGGAACAATTAGAAAAAATTCGGGCTGACCTTAATACTCCAGATATGCTCTCAGCTCATACTTTTTGGTGTGATACACTGACAAAATCAGCTGATCGTTCGGTAGTATTAGCATATGCACATACCGCTGAGAAGAAAGTTATTATCCCGTTTACAGAGGCAGAAGGAAGCAAAGGGACAAAATCCCTCAAAGAGCTTTCTACGCTCGTAGTGGACTGGTTTAAAGATACAAAAGATGATTCTAAAAAATCTAAAGTATCTGAAAAAGTGGTAACTGAGAGTCTGAGACAGTTTTTCTATACTGTATTCACTTCTGAGGTTGAATATTTCAACCGTATCAAAATCCGTAAATCCGATCTTCCAACAGAAGTCACAAGAAACTTCCTTGCGCGCTTCTCTAAAGGTGCAAAAGTCAACAAAGAAACTGGAGTATATGATTTTACATATCTCCGCAACAAAAAACAGATTGAGCAAGCATTGACAGAGGCTTTCGCAGTATGCCTTACAAGCCGTATTGATTCTATTGAGACAGAAGCACCCGTTAAATGATTCAAATGCCCGGTTTTCCGGGTATCAATGGGCATAATTCTTTGTGTTTGTTGATATTCGGAAAAATAATAATTAAGGAGGATTTCATCATGAGAAATATTATCAAAAATAAAAAGCTTTCAACTTGCCAGACTTATAATACAATCTGGCACGGTTTTAAGCTTCCTGTCAACGCCCTATATGGTGTGACAGATAATGTTCCCTATGTACTGTCTACACTTCCAAAACAAGGTGACAAGTATCTTTTCTTGTATCTTTGTATTGATGCAAGAGCTGAAAAATGGGTATCTTGCCATGCAACTATGACTGGATATTCCCATTGTAACAATCTGCTCAACAATGGTATTTCTACACAAACTATCATTACTATTGTTGAGAAACTTTGTGAGTATTCAAAAATTCACAATCTCTATCCTATTGGATCTTTTAAAGATCCTCACAGAGGAGAGAATAAAGGGTTGTATTACATCCAGCCCAAAGACCGGAATCCTCAGCGTGATTACCTCTATAAAGCCATCGGAAGACCAGCACGGATAGAGTCAAGAAATAATCATGCTATCCTTTTTGATGCATCACAAGACAAACCAATCATTCGCTCTGAATGTTATTGGGAAACGGGGAAAAATGATGCATCAACTTCCCATAAAAAACCCGCTGCCGAAAAACCCCTTTGGGAAAATCCCACTAAAAATTGGGGTAGAAAAGGTGCAATTAAATAATCTTTCCCTGTCAAGGCAAATAAAAAAGGACTATCATTTCCCACCGATAGTCCTTTTTTATTGCCCTTTTATATTCTCTGTACTTTCTGTATAAGGAACCTGGCAATGGAAATAGCCCCACCTGCCCTGTTATATGCGACTTTTACGTTACTATAACAGGGTTTTCCTTATAAACCAAACCATATCAATAACATGCCCTATTCCAACAACGGAAACGGGCTTTTCATTTACAAGGAGGAATTATTATTATGGTTGAAAAGTTTTTAATCGCCACATTACTCACTCTGGCAACCGTTAATGGATATGAGGCTGACAATATTAACCACAGCTACGTCCAAAACGTGGCTATTTATTCCTCATCAACGGAAACCATCACAGACGAAGACGGAGAAGTTTTTGGTGTCTATGCATCTAACATTCCCAACAATTCAACCGTTTGGGTAACATATGACACCATGGGTACACCAACCAGACTGGATGATGAGGTGGTGGATATGGAAATCATCGACTAACAAGCGAAACGTAGAAAGGCAGGTGTGTATATATGATAGAGGCATCATTAAATCAGATTCTCGATGCTTATAACGAAAGCAAAGAGGATTGATGTTAATTGTATATCATAACCCATGATTCATTCAAGGGAAACCAATAATGAATCATGAGTTTTATTATGTAATTAAAAATATATAAAACAGTAAATAATATGCCTATATAAGGAGGATATACCATGAATAACTATACATTCGGTGACTTCACCCGTATCAATAAAACTCAGGCCAGAAAGCTCTACGCCGAAGGGAAAACCTTTTACATGTGCCCTGTAAAGCTTCGTCCAGGTAAACCCTGGTATCCGGAAGTGCTTATTACACCTGACCCTTCGGATGAGTATAGGTCTTTTGAAAAGGATCTTAACTCCTTCGAATATTACAATTGTAATTCCTACTCTGGCCAGTATACAGCTTTTTATAGCAAGGTAAACAAAGAAAAGGAGGCCTAAATCATGTTAATGATATACGATTGGGGAACAAATAAATACCTCACCCTTACCGACAAGGGAGGACTTGCTCCTGTAAACTATCAGGAGTTTGGTACAGTTTGGCCAGAATCACAATACGCAAAGCTCGTAGCTCGTTGGGAAGAACGTTTTCCAACTCTTCGTGTCTTATATATACAGGCAGAGCCTTACGAAGAAGCGAAGTTGGAAACTTTAGGTCCCACCACCTATCATTACTTACGTCCATCACCTGAAGAGTGTCGGTGGATGATGTATAACGCCTTTCATGTAAAACAGAAGATAAAGAAAAAATACAGATAAATAATTTGTTTCTCTCTAAGGGAAATAATAAATTATAAGCAAAAACACCCAGGAGGTAAACTATGAAAAACGGTCCTATGAGAAGGGAACTTGAAAAAATACCGTTTGATAAAATGTTTGAGCTTGATAATCATTATCATCAAGAGCTTTGCCATGCTACCGGTTACGAGGTATGTTTAGGTGATCCCGATAATTCAGTGGATTGGTGGAATGAATATGAGGATTCAAACGGAGATTTGCATTACGGTCGTTAAATAACATAACCCTATAAGCGAAAGAAGTTGTGTAAAAGCAGCTTCTTTTTTTATTGGAAAAATTCGAGTTGAAAGGAGATCAAAAAAATGAAATATGTAAACTTCTCTGCCAGCAACCTGGCAGAATCCGAAACCATTCCCACCAACGGAAACGGAAATCATAATCCCGTTTTCAATCCGGTTCTTTATGAAATGGCCGGAGGAAAAATTGAAACCTTTGATCCTGCCTATGCATCCCGTGAAAGAGCTAGACAGAGAGAAGCAGCTAGGCAGAAAGACCGGATGTTGGCAGCAAAACGTCACGCAATCCGCAAAGCGAAAATGAAACGTCAGCGTTTTGTAGGTGGTCTGCTGATTGCCAGTGCCGATGTACTTTCACTGATCTATTTGGATTGTGGAAGTATGAACTATATCTATGCAGCGGTTATTTTGCTCGTCATGGGAATCATCCCAATTATGAGTAAGAAACCGCTGTTTCTGTAAGGGAAGTTTTCTTAATGACGGAAAAACAGTAATTGTCAATTTGAGTAAATAGAAAGGTAAAGGTGGTACGCATGACAGATAAACAGTGTGCAAATTTTAGCTTCACGGATGACAGATCCCTGATTCTCTTCGAGAAGAAAACTTTCGAGAAGAAAGAAGGTAAATGGGAACTGAAAACGGAAAGAAAGGTGGTAACACCGGAGTTTTACACGAACTATATTACCGCTGTCCCGTTTTTTAATAACTTCGGTGACAGAGCTTCCTGCAAGGTAAAAGAATCTTATACACCTGCTGGGAAACTTCCTACAGCCATTATGACAATCGCCCCTGGAAAGGAAACAAAGATTGTCTCTAGCTTTGTTTTCCTTCGCAAAAGGGAAATGGAAAACAGAGCTGGTTACAGAGAAAAAGAGATTCTGATCCATGCTGATTATTGGAAGCTTCTTCCGGAAGATAACAGCCAGATGCTCTATCTCTACGCAACCATCAACGGAGAAGAGAAATCAGCAATTTACGATATAAACAGAAATGAATGGAGGGGATAAAGATGGCACAAAGCTGCTATTTTGTCACTGTTGATGGAGAACTTTACGAAGAAGTCCTTGTACATAAGCCAGATCGTAATGATCTCATCGGTACCTGCATGGACATGGGCTTTAATCATTCGTATCCGTTTAACACCTTGGATGTAGAGGTTCAGCGTGTCGAAATTGGTCAAGGACGACCTTTTCAGGACACGTTCTTTACAAATGATGAACTTCTTGAAATTCGCCATCGGCCTCTGTGGGTAAGCGAGATCGAAAACAGGGGTTATGAAGTAACTATCCTTGAAGACCATTGTTTCAAAAAAGAAATCAAAATGGAAGAAATTGATCCGTTTTATAAAGAGGAGGAATAATCATGACATTATTAACACTTAGAACAGAATACGGAACCTACACAGACTGCTTTTTAAAAGTAGATCATTATAGGGCAGACAACGCCCTTGCAGTTCTTCTTTTCAGTAAAACTGAAGGACCTATTGCAACACTGACAGTTTGTCTGTGTGACAATCGCTTAAAGGAAAATGAATCCTACGTTGATACAAACAACTGTCCCTGGGTAGTTGATTTCCTTAAGGGGAAAGGAATAGCGAAACTCAGTGACAAGGTAAGACTTAGTGGATATTGTGTATATCCAACAATGGAATTTGACCTGGAAAAAATGAAAGAGTTTGAGGAGGAGTAAAAATGTTAGAACTTAGAGATATTGTAAGAACAGAACTTAGATACAGAAACCAGCTTCCTTACATCAAAGCGGGAGATCTTGCAAGTTACCCGCTGAAAAAGGAAACCGGAAATGGATTTGGTCTTTGGGATTCAAGTAGGGTAAACATTAACTGTTCCGATATTCTCTCCTTGCTTATCAGACAGGCAGGTAAAATCTGCAAAAGATATGCTTCTGACCTGTTTATTGACTGGGAGAATGTGGAGAGATTTCTTCGTCAAAAGGAAATCGGGTACAAAAGGTTCGTCTTTGGCTTCCGTGATTATGGAGTGGATCATGCTTCATCTGTAGAAGTAAAAATTAACAATCCCGGTATGTATGGACCCATTGACGAAATCTATGACGCTTTGTACACCCTGGATATTTTTATTGATTTTAAAGAAGGTGCTCCGGAAACGGAAATGATTCTGGGAAGCGTGTTTGAAAAAAGAAAGGTGACTGCTGAATGTTAGAACTTAAAGATATACTGAAAAAAGATGTAGCTTGGAAAGCTTACCAGGATAGAGAGTTAATCACCATTGATGATCTTCTGGTAAGCGAAACGATTCTTGAAGACTCCGGATATAGCTATGACATATTGGATAAAAAGAAGGTAGCTGTCAACTACACAAACATCCAGTCTTTCCTTATCAAAGAGGCCGGAAGCTTATGTGATTTTTATGCTTCCGACCTTCTTTTTAATCTAAAGGAAGTGGATGAGCTTCTTCATCAAACGGAAACCGATTTTCATAAAAGGATTGCTTTTGGTTTCCGAAAATCCGGAGTTGATGGTAATAAATTCACTCTTTCTAGGCTTAGTCAGCCGAATATGTATGGTTCTATCGCCAGCAATTATCGAGCACTGTACGCGCTTGATATTAATATGAGTCATACAGAAAGCGGAACACCGGAGGTCAAAATAACTCTTGGTCTGGTGTTCAAGAGAAATGAAGAAAGGAGTGTAGCCGAATGAAAATAGAAAATAATCTCATTCTTGGCACAGCAAGCGAAATAGCTTCTGTGTTATGTGCTGATTTCAAAGAACCCCTTTCATCAGAGTCAGCAAGCCAGTTTAAGGAATGTGATTTCGCACCAGCACCAGAAACCTGGTACAGCACTGATACCGTAAAGGAAATCAGCAATCGTGCTGAAAGTTGGTACGGTATCAAGACAATCAATACAGATTTTGATAACCCAGCATTGGAATTATTCGTAGATTACTATGGAGGCTGTGCTGGGTATTATTGTGCCATCGAAACAGAAAGCAAACAGGAAGCTACAGACCGGATTGAGGTTGCTATGTTAGCTTCTATGAACGCAAATGATGAAGGCGTAACCGGTGATACGCTTTTAGTTGGAGAGATTAAGGAGGGCAAAAAGAAATGAAAAAAATTTTGAATGTCACAATGAAGATTGCTTTCAACGGAAGCGAATATGCGCTTCTGGAACTTGAAAAGAATTTAGAACATAGAATCGAAGGTCTTATTGATATAGATAACTGGCCGGAGATTAAATAGATCTTTGATGTAAAAAGCGAAAGAGAGGACTATACAGAATGATGAACTACAGAGAAACAACTAAACAGGGATATGAAATTCTGTCACTCGTTGATACCGGAGCAATGATTACAGAAGATAGGCCTTACCTGCTGGCTATTGCTAAAAGAGAGACGGATTTCAAACCATATATCTTCTGTGATGGTTATAACCTCACAAATGGAACCTGGGGGACTGGAAGTTATTACGACTCTTTCGATGATGCTTCTGTCTATCTTGCAAAACGATTGCTGGATTGGACAGCTACATATAGAGACGATGATAATAAATCAACAGAAGCTTTCATCAAAGAGGGAAATGAAATCTTTAAAAGAGTCGGGGAGTTTGTTGACAAATACTGGGAGAATCTTGGCATTGATGAGGACTTAGATGCGCTGCTCAATAATCTTTCAAATGCTTATGACCAGTATACAGATATTAGAAAGAAGGTGTGCTGAATGACAAAGACGTATGATCTTGTGCCATGCGATGGTCACAAAAGCTTTTATGGAAAGGCAAAAGTAGAAGTAGAAGACGATGGGACAGAAACGTTATACAGTTATAATACTCCAATTATTAGACGTAATCCAGATGGGACTCTGAAACGTCTGTGGTTTGGTTGGTCAGCTACTACTGGGAGGCATATTGCAAGTTTCTGTGGATTGTACAAGAAACAGTTTGAGGCTTTGCGGTAAGTGAAACGATAACAATAAAAATTATATATAAAAGGAGATTAAACTATGGAAAACATGAATTTAATGGACGTACTCAATATTTTGGCAGGAACATTAAAGAAAGATGTTCAGGGAGAAAAAACGAAAGAAACTCCGGAAACGGAAACAAAGACGCTGGGTGGAGATGAATCCCTCAACGAAGTCGTTGAAATGGATTTTGAGAAAATTCAAAAGGGTGAAATGACTTATGATGAAGCTATTGCCGAATTTAAAAAGTGTAACCACTTTATCTGTAAGAATTTGTTGAGCTGGTTGATTACCCCGGAAGATGAGACAATGCTGAATATGAAATATGCCGAAGAGCTGAAAAAGATGGTGGATAAGGCAAATGAAAAATCTGAACCGGTGAAGGATCTTGATTACTACGTTAATAAATGTGCAAGCATATGCTTGCCTTTTATCTTACAAACCGGTAACGGAAAAATGTCCGCGGCTGCGGAAGTGGCTTATGTAACTGCTTTGGTTGATGCTGGGGTTCTTGAAAAAGAGGACAATAAAAGATTTGTTGATGCAGTAACGGAAAGAATGATGGTAATTTCCGGATTAAAATAAATAACTACCAACCAAAGGACAGGCTTGATGAACCTGTCCTTTTTTATATAACAAACTAAAAAATAAAACAAACGATAGGGAGATAAAACAATGACAGATTCCATGAGAAGAGTAAAAGAAAACCAGAAAATCGAGAATATGGGTGTTGTAGCTGAGGCACTGAAAGATCTTAAAAAGCGGATGAAGCTTACACCGGAGCAGGAACATGACCGCACAGAGTTTATTGTAGAGCAGTCAAAGAGAAATGGAAAAATCGGTGATTTTACGATTATCGAAGTTCCGATTGAGTTGCTGAATATTGATATGACTTATCAGAGAACAGAAACTTTCGATGTTGCTAGAGCTAGTAAGATAGCCCGTAACTTTCATAAAAATGAATTGGATCCGATCCATATTTCATATAGGGATGGAAAGTTTTGGATCGTCGATGGTCAGAATCGTACCTATGCTTTTATCCTTTTAAACAGAAAATACATTACTGGAAGAATGGATTATATGAGCTTTACAGAAGAAGTAAAAGCATTTATGCATCAGCATGAAGATAAGAAGCTTTCACCGTTTGATCTGTACAAAGCAGGTCTGGCTATTGGAGATCCAGTTGATACCGCTTTGAAAGATCTGACAGAAAAATATGGAGTTGAGATTGCTGCTACAAGGTCTCGTAAGGGAATCGCGAAACTCCAGTCAATCACAACAGCGAAAGATATTATTTGCGTTGAAGGAATTGAGGCTCTTGAATGGGTTTTCCAGTTAATCCATGACACGAACTGGGAAAATGAACCAGCTGCATATTCAACATTGGTTCTTCGGACGTTAAAGCAGACCTACAATCGTTACTCAAGGGAAATGAGTCATGTATATCCTATCCTGGTTGATTACTTAAATAACATGACTCCCGTTTCTCTTTTACATAACGCAAAGACTGCATTCCCGATGCGTCATGACATGTCAGCAATGTTTACACTGATTGTTACTGCAATTGAAAATTTAAGACCTACTGAAAAGGAGGTGCAGAATAATGTGGTCCCTTCCGTATCCGGAGAAGATAAGGTGTTTGTGCTGAAAGCACAGTAAGACAAAAGAAAAAAGAACACAAAAATGGAGGATGTAAGAAATGAAAAAATATGAAATGACAAGCAATTACAAAATATTTTTAGGGAAAAAACTGTTTCAGATCCGTGCATTAGTTGATTTATGTAATGGTGTAAAAGCGGGGGAACTCGGAGGATATATTGAGAAAGAAGAAAATCTTAGCCAGTCTGGTAATGCATGGGTAGGTGGTGATGCCCGTGTAACTGATAATGCACGGGTAACTGGTAATGCTCAGGTTGCCGGTGAGGCTCAGGTCCGCGATAACGCTTGGGTTTCCGGTGATGCTCATGTTGCCGGTAAAGTTCATGTTGCCGGTAATGCTCATGTTGCCGGTAAAGCTTGGGTTTCCAAAAGCGCTGACCTGTTACAAATTACAGGCTTAGGTACAGTGCATCGAACAACAACTGTATATCGAACGAAAAATGGAATTGAAATTACCTGTGGTTGTTTTTGTGGAGATTTGGAACAGTTCAAAAAACAGGTTATTAAAACACGAGAAGGTAAAGTTCGTGATGAATATTTGAAATTTGCTGAGTTAATCGAAATCTACTTCCGTTTGTAGGGTAAAAGAAAATAGAAAGAGGTGGTACCAGTGTATAAAAGACGGTTCAGAAATGGAACCGAAAAATACCGGTTGTACCGTAAATACGACAGCATTATCTTGCCCGGTCCCACAATTCTTGATCGGTTAATCCAATGGGAGAGAATTATGGTGAGATACTTTTTGGGCGATGACGGTTATCCGCTCTGGGCAAGTAATGAAAAATTGATATATGACAGGAAGAAAAAGGATATTTTTCTTGAATTATATTGTTTTGAAAACAGTTATTTTTACCGGTTGTATGCAAAACAGGTAAACAAGCTTCTCAAAGGGAATCGGGTTTACCTGAGAAAAAGTAGAGTAGCAAAGAAAAAAGAATATGCACCATTTGAAGGTGGAGAATAATGGAGGATAAGATTATGGCAAACACAACTACTACAAGAGGAAGATTTACCCTGGAAGAAAAAATCGAAAAGAAATCAGCACTGGTCATTGAGCTGGAAGGTAAACTGAAAACAGCAAAGAGTGAACTGGCTGATTTGAAGAAGACAAAGGATGAAAGAGATCTGATGGAGTATATCAGAAGCTCTAAAGAAGATCCCAGCGTTCTTCTCGGAAGATTAAAGGGAAATAAATAAACACGAAAACATGGGCTGTCAGAAATGGCAGCCTATTTTAATGGAGGTGAAAGGTATGTATGTGTCAAGAGATGGCCAGAGATTATACCTGGGATCATGGAAATATAATGCGGCGTTAATTCTCACGGAGTTGGCAAAGATCATTGAGAATAATGGTGGAAGAGTGAAACCTTTGTACACCGCTGTTATCAGCAATCGTTATTTGGAAAGTATAATCAAAAATTTAAAAGATCAGATTGAAGGATTAGAGTCATTGAAAGAAACAGAAAAGATAAAAAATGTTATCGGAAATTTATCTAAGGAACTGGCAGAGCTTGAATTAATAGATAATACTCCAATAACGGTTACTCATACTAGCTATATCTCTTTTATCTTCGATGATTTCTATTACTATTACCAGGTAGATAATAATCCATTCTTTGATTTCTATTATGAGAAAAATCATATCAAGGACGGGAAGTATATAGGCAATACATATCTCGAAAAAGATAACCAATCATGGTGGAATGATTGTTTTCTTTCCTTTCGTTGTAGTGAAGCTGATAGAAAGGAGGCTGCAAATCTGATTTTCAATATGCTGGTATCTGCTGAACCATCAAAAATCTATCGAGAGGAAGAGGAACGAAAAGTTCCAAATGCTTATGACGATGGCTGGCATTGGGAAAAAGTTATTAAGCCAAACCAATATAAAAAAATTGATTTTTAATGGAGGTAAAGATTATGTTTAAGATTGAATTGAAAACGGAAAATGCAGCTTTCATGAATCCGTCAACCGGTAAGCGTGATGAGTTCTGGGAAGCGAATGAACTTATTAGAATCCTGGATAAAATCCGTGAGCAGTTAGAAGAGGGTCAGTCCCACGGAACAATTATGGATAACAACGGAAATAAAGCTGGGTACTGGGAAAGGTAAGGTGGTAAATATGAGAAAGATCCAAGTGGTTACGGACTATGAACTTTATAAGTATGAAGAGCTGGATAGCAAAGGAAAAGAAAAAGCGAAACGAAAATATCTGGATGGGCAGGACGAGTATGAATTTACCGATATGGTAGAGGCAGATACAACGTTAGTGTTTCCAAATAGTAAACTGAAAGTGCAGTATTCTCTGAGTTATTCTCAGGGAGACGGTTTGAGTGTTTATGGATCTTTGGACTTTGAAGATATTTTCAATATCCTCAAGGGAAATGACTATCCGAGTTTGGTTGAAGGTATTGATCTTTTCACCGAAAAGGAAATTAAAACATTAAGATTCTATGCAAATGAGAATGGATCACTTAATGTTGATGTTGTTGGGCGGTATCCGTTCTTTCGCGAATGGGTTTACGATTTTGCGGAGGATTGGATTGATACTTTCGAGGGTGACGGTCTTTCTTCCATTAAAACTGATTTAATTTACCGTTTTGAAAAAACAGTTAAGACCATTATGCAAAGATACTGTAAAGAGTGGGAAGATGCTGGATATAAGTTCTTCTATGAAATTGACGATGAATCAATGGAAGAAATATCAGAAGCGAACAATTGGGAATATCTGGCCGATGGAACATTGTATGTAGCGTAAAAAGGGGGATTAAAAATGCAGAAATTATATGAAAAATATAACGGTTATCTTATTGATGATGCAGGAGGATATAAAAGCCGTGATTTAAAAAAATTCGCTAGTTATGCAAAAAGAAGGATAAAATCAGCTGCAGCAGAAAGAAATATTACTCTAATAAGCTTTTATGTTGGCCATTATGACATTAGTGGTTTTTTACAAAGTAATATTACTAAGAAGTATGCATATTTTTCTCTAGGCCATTGTCGATGGGAGCCTCTTGATTTTGATGCATGTGATTGTCGCCATGGTTTTTTGCTTCGCGCGGCAAATGGTCCAAAAGATTTTACAGGTGGGTGGAATCAATATACAAATTTAGACGGATTTATGCCACTTTTAGAAAAATTGGTTTCATGAAAACATAAGAAAGAAAACAAAATGAGAAAAATAAGGGAGGATAAATATGAAGAAAATGACGACTTTTTGTAAAGATGTTGTGACTGGAAGAAGGATATTATATGCAGATTGTTCTTATAACAGTGCTTGTTGTGAACTGGAAAGGGAAGCAGAAAAAGAAGGTTTTGAGTTTGTTTCCACTGGACGTTACAACGGAAGTTTGAATCATACTTTTATCAAAATCAAAAATCCGAAAACCGGAGAGATCAGAGAGTTCATCTATGATGAGTTAAGAGGGCTTTTGCTTGGAGAGAGAATGGATTGAAGGAAGGGGACGGTGATAAATATGAAAACAATCAAAAAGATTATTACAATTTCAGCGCTCCATGTAAGCGAAAGCACGTTTAATCTACTCGGAAAAGAAATTGGTAATGAAGTAACGGAAAACAATCTTACGGATTTCTTTGAAATTTATAAGGTAAGTGAATGGGGTTATATCCTCAACTTTAATGGTGCAGATAATATCCCAGATATTCTGAAGCATAAAGATCGGATTCCGGAAGACTTACAGAAAGTTCTCCAGTATGCAAACGAAAATGGCTGTGACATGCTTCAGTTAGATGTAGATGGTGAAATTGTTGGCGATCTTCCGATTTATGTAGACGGAGAGATTATCAGTAATCTTCCGATTTATGATAATGAGTGTCTGGAAGGAAAAGAGGAAGAAGAAGAGGAAGAATTTGAGCTTACATATTATGAAACGTATGAAGGGACTTACACTGTGAAAGCAAGTAACCTTGAAGAAGCAAAAGAGCAGCTTTTGGAAGATATTGTAAATGGTCACGAGAACGGTCCTGATCAGTGCGTAGATTCTGGTTTCCGTGAAGATGAAGAAACGGAAACAAATGATGTAAATGATGAGAAATGGAAAGAGTTGGAAGATGATCTTCGTAAATGGCATGAGAATTTGGATAACGATTTGGCAAATGTATGTTTATTCAATGAAGCAGAAAGAAACGTTCTGTTTAATGTCAGAACGGAAGTTGAGTCGCTTCTACTCACATATTTCGAAGAGGGGGTTCACAATGAAAACGGAAAATAAAGAAATCTCTATGCTGTTATACAACAATCAGCGAAAAATGTATGGTAAACCAATGTGGCGTAAGAAAAATCGTAAGAAACGAATCTACACCAGGAATCCAGCGGATGAAACAATTACAGCGTTTCTCGAATATTGTAATCAGAAATAGGAGGAATGAGCAATGAAAACGACATTTGATTTGTTTTGTGAAATTAAAAGTTTGAACACCGGTATCTCAGATGATCGGATCTGGTATGAGCTTGATACAGCTATTGAAGATGATTTAAAAGTGTCTCCGGAAGATCGGCCTCCTGTGGCGGAAGAGATTCTTCCAGATGGATTATATAACATCATCCTGGAAGCGTATAAAGAGGAAAAAGAAGAAAAAGAAACACAGAAAGAAATACTGAAAGAGCTGGAAGAAAGAGAAGCAGAAAAGTTGGAAAAAGAAATGGAAACGGCGGGCGATAAATATATCGACCTGTTTTTTAATTTGGAAAGAGGTGAAGAAAATGAAGAAAATTACCGGTTTTAAAAAGGCAATCGGAGAATACCGCAGATGCAATTCTGGAGATCCTTATGATCCCCATTATGGAATTTTAATGTTTGATTTCGAATCTGGTGAATTGTGGGTCGATGAGTTTGTTGCTTCCGATCACTCTTCATACACAAACTACAGAAGCAATACCATTATCAACCTATCATTTCTTATGACTGAGGATGGGTATGAAGTGAATATGAAGAATGTAAAGAAATACATTGAAGAAAATATTGAAGCGTGGGAACGGAAATATCTCAAAGATAAAGGGGAAGAGAAATGAGAAGATTAAAATTATATATGGCTGTTGTGGCAGAAGTTGATGGAAAATATTATCCTCACATGTTATTCGCAGATGACTATAATCCAGCTGGATTGCATGAAGAAATTGTAAGACGGAACATCAAAGAAAGCTTTATTTTTCTGACGAAGATTGCTGCAGCAGTTAAAGTTGAAGAACTCCGGAAGGAATATGAAGATAAAGGATTGTTGGCAGTTGGAGCAAATATTTTATAAGGGAGGAAAGGTGATATATATGAAGATTAACGCAGACAGAATCCAAAGAACTCTTACAGCTGGTGTTTTAAAAGAGAAACTTGGTGATTATCTGGTGATTCAGAACCTTATAAGAGGGAAAGCAGATGATTATATTTTTGATGGTTTTAATCTGATTGATCGGAAAGAATATGTGGCTTGCAAGTTGTGGTATAGAGGAGATATTGCCGATGAATTAAAAAAACTCGGTTATAAGGGAACTAATGATCAGATAGAAAAAGTGTTGAAAAAATCTTCTTTGGAAGAAGATCTGGAGGCGGCTACAGAGGATGATTGGAATTTGATCGAATCTGCTTGTGATGAAGCTGGATTCGAAGACGTAGCATACAAAAAATGGCCTTGGATTTGGAAGGGTGAAGACTGCTTTGAGGAATTTTGTAAAGATATAAAAGAAAAAACTGTTGATGAGAAGTGGTATCGTGGAGAAGAAGCTGATTATATTTGTTCCTTAAGTTGTGGATCTATATGTTACGATTTAATGTGCATAAAAGATTCCAATGGGAAACGTTTCCTTCGCCTTGATTTGTTTGTAGGAGGCATTGATACTGGTTATGGGTATAGAAACGGCTATCCTTACACAGATGTGCCGGAAATTGATTGCAAGCTTTCTGGTTTTGATTCTTGGGTCGATAGCATGAATTTGACAGATTATATTGATTATATAAAAAAGTGGATTGAAGATTGTGCAAATGCTTCTATAAAAAGCAATAACAAAATTAAAATAGGTAAACAAAGATATTCTCTGGTAGAAAAACTCCAGGAACCGATGGAATGGTAAGTAAAAGGAGAAGTCATTATGGAGGATATAGGATACTTAACAATTGCTGTTTTAACTTCTATTGGATTATTCCACGCATTTGATGCATTGACTGAAGTATATATTAAGTTCAAAACGAGAAAAGAAGTTAAACGTTTAAAAGAAGAAAAGGAGGCAAAAGGTGTGACATATAATTTTTTAGATAAAAAGTATGTGATGGTTGTCACTTCTGCAAATGACCTTTATAACGATGAAAGAGGGAATTTAGGTTTTCTTGCAAGTAAACCCTGGGAAGGAGGTTTCGATAGTATCTGCGTGGGAAACAACGCAGATGAAATTATGCACTTAAATGCAGCAGGTTTCTTTTATCAGTTATATGAAAATAGAAACGGAGAAAGAATTGGATATGGTGTGTTAAGTTATAATGCACTGAAAAATAACATTGAAGAATATGAAAAGCGTTTAAAAGTAATCTTGACTTTTAAACATAAATCTGGTTTTACTGCTAAGATGCTTTTTGACTCTTGCGATTTTGAATGTGAAGCATCTGAACTGTATAAATATACTTTAACGGACGTGGATATTGTTCGCGCAAAAGAAAAAGTTAAAAAGTGGATGAAATCGGAAATTGTTGACGAATGCGAAATTATTGGTATTGAACTGGCGGATAAGGAGTGAGAATAATACTATGGATAATATGATCAATCTTGAATTTTTAGGAATTTATCCAGATTCAATCAATACCGTTATCGAAACTTGTGAGAACGTTTTAAGGGAACTGGGTTTTTCTGGAATAGAAATTGACGATATGAATGATGCAGCTAAAAGTGATTTTGAAATGATAGGATCATTAAGTGATATTACTAATTCAATCATTGAATCTTATTATTCTGCTACAGCTTACATGATTAAAAGTCGCTATCCCGAAAAAGAAGTTACTTATTATGTAGATGGTGGTCTTTCTGACTTCTGTATTGATGGAGAAGTACAGTAAGCAAAAGGAGAAATCATTATGACAAAATATAATGTAGGCGATTGGGTTTATATACCCAACGCCTATGAACATAAATGGGAACCATACCGTTCACAAATCGAAGAGGTGGAAGAAACAAAAGATGGAACTGTTTATTATATCAGAACGTGTGAAAATGATTTGATGGTCTTTGAGTCCTGTGTGGAAAGACCCTTACGCAGGTTTAAAGAACATGAAGTGTTTGCAGCGGATGATTTAAAAGGCTGTCAGAAATACATCAGTGAATACTACTATGACGCTCTCTGCAGAGGATGTAAGTATGATAAGGTAAATGGAGCAATCTGGGACTGTCATGATTGTAAGAATAAAGAAAACGGAGTCTGTAAGCGAACTGGAATCGTTGTCGGGAAATCTTACAGCAAGGCAAAAGAATGTTGTAGGTTTTATGAACCAACATTTCCGCAGAATGTAAGAGATTATGTTTCCTGGGAATGTTATGAGGATGTGCTGAAAAACTGTGAGTTCAATCCAAATTGTATATTCCATAAGAAGTCTTGTCATAGGACCTGTACATATGAGCGGTACATGAATGAATTGATTAGTGTTCCGGTAAGATTTATGAACAAAGAGAGAAAAGTGCGTGCTGTTAAGATTCTCAGAAAAGACTGGGTGAATCAGGCGTTTCTGAGAGAAACAGAAGGTAAGAAAGAGATCAGATGCCGACTTATTGAATATGATCCAGAACTTACACCAACTGGCAAGAGAAAGAAAGGTGCTTTGAATTTTATGGGATTTGATAAACCTACTTGGATTGAAATGATTCCAGTAATGGAAATGGAGGTAGATTATGAGCAAATACTTAATATATACAGTAAAAGAAGATAATATAATGGAACCTAAAATTACCTGGCGCAACAATCTTCGTGCAGCTTTTACACAAGCGGTCGCAGGCATTTCAGAAATGCTTGGTATAGAAGAATCTGGTGTAAGGGAACGGATGTTTATTGATCTCGAAGTAAAGAATCCCTATGGAGTCGAATGCCGGTATGTAGAAGAAGGTAGAGTATGTCCTCTGTGCTACAGTTATGTCTTGGATTATGATGCCAGTGTTACCGACAAAGAATGTTTGAAGCTCAAAAAGGAAGAGGAAGAAAAAACTTATGCAGTAGTACGATTTGAAGGTATTCATGAGAAAAATGATAATACCGGTGGGATTGATGTTTGTATTCCTATGATTGGAGGACTTGAAGCTTGTAAGGATAAGATGTGGAGAGTCAGCAAATGGGAGTATGGTAATTTTGAAGGTGAGAAATGGAAACGGAGTAAAGATCATATGAAAATATCTTTCTATGATTCATATGAGGATGAGTTATGGATGGTAGTTGAAGCGGAGGACGGAAAGTGATTACATATGGGCACAAAAGAATGAATGTATCAAAAATGGTTTGTAGTGAATGTGGGAAAACTGGTATTCCGGTAATGAGGCCGTTGGGTAGGCAGAGAGAAAAGAATCATAAAAAAACTCTGTATTGTCCTTATTGTAAAAAGGAAACTATCTGTGTTGAGAAAAAGGAAAAAACGTGGTATGATTAACGAAAGGAGAGACGTTATGTGGAAGAAATATGCGGTTATCTATAAGAGAAGCAAAGAGTTTAAATATAAAGATAGGCTTCTTATTAAAAAAGGATGTACCATCGACGATCCTGAACCGAAATATGTAAGTCAATGCAACGACATCGAAAAAGCGAAACGGATGGTAGAAGGGGCTACGGCTATCATTCATGATTACTATGATCACTATCTCGTTATCGAATTTGCTTGTGATATTTGGCAATGTGATGAAAACGGAAATGTAGAATTTACCGGTGATATTGAAAGCTTCTCTAAAATGAAAATCAAGCTGATTACAGATCCGGGATATGAAACATATGGAGTGTATGATAGTTTAGAAGATGCCGAAAGAGCAAAGCTGGAATATGATGGAGAAGAGAACCTGTTTGTGAGCTTTAGCTAAGGGAGGAATTGATATGAAAAAAGCAATGATTTTAAACACAATTCAAGATATCGAGGAAGTTCTTGTGTTAGAGGATGTTGAAGCCCCAGGTACATACGCTGTTAAAGGGGTTGACAGACCAGTAGACGTAATGAAAGTAACATTAAGTGGTGCGGATGCACTGACAGCACAATACCCGAACGGAAAGCTGTTTGAAGGTGCTGATGGCTGCCGTTATTTTGCTCTTAAGACTGGCAGATTCGTAGAGTAAAAAGAAAAAAGATGGAAGGTGTATAGTTGTGGATTTAGAAAAAAAGGAGCGAATGACATATAAGGATCATGTAGCCTATATTGAGAAGGTTAGACCGGTACTGATAAAGGAAAGAGAAATCATGAATAGTGCGGAGTGGAAGAAAGTAATTGCTTCTTTCCGACAGATGAAAAAAAATAAATATCTCGAAGTAGTTCCGTCAGTCCAGAATAACTGGGCACTTGCTCTGGAGTTTGATTATAACTTGGATGTAATGAAATACGATGGTGTAGATCTTGACCAGTTAAAAGAAGAAATCTTAAAAGACGAAGAGGAAAGCAAAAAACTGGAAAGTGAAGAAGAGGAAGAAGAAAGGGAGGATGGTGCAGACGACTCAGACGATATAGAAATAGACCCTGAGATTGAAAAAAGAATCGCCGAAAGGCGAGCAAGAGAAATAGCGGAAGGAACAACTATTGAAGAAGTTATTGAAATGATTGACAACAAAAAGAAGGAGGAATTAACGAAAAAGAGAATCCAGGGTATTAAAACTTTTAAGAAGTATAAAGAGTGGCTGGATGAAGTTAGACCGGTGTTGGTTGAGGCGAAGGAGATCTATAATAGTGATCAATATAAAGACACTCAAAATTATTTATGTTGCATGTACAGACAGAAAAGAATCAAAACTAATCCTACTTATAAAAACAACTGGTCTATCGAGTTCACCGACTCCTTCCTTGCCACAGAAGCAGCGAAGGAAGAGTATAGAAGTCAGAGAGCTATAGAAAACACTCCAAACTCTTCAAGCTCTCCAAATCAATCTATCCCTGCAGCAGATTCCCAGATCAAAGAGAAGAAGAGAGAGCGTAACATCAATGCCAAACGGAAACAGGAATTTATTTCCCTCTGTGCATCTGCCGGTATGACAGAAGAAGAAGCAGAAGAATACTGGGAAGAACAAAATAACTAATAATTAAAGTAACTAATAACAAAATACCAAAAAGGAGGAACTATTATGACTTTTTTAGGATTTATTGTGAGTGTGATTGTTGTGGGTACTTACCTGGCAGTGTGTTACGAGGATTCCGACAAACGGAAATTTGAGAAACGTTGGGATCATATTCAAAAGACTGGTGGATTCACAAACTATAACCGTGATGGATCGCTGAAACATGAAGATTATCCGTGTCAGAATCTCAATGAGCATATGCGGAAGAAATATGATGAAATGAAGAGAGATGGTAGGTTGTAAGAAAGTTGTAAAGGTAAACAAGCAAGGTAAATGAGTAAGGTAAGTGAAACGTCTGAATCAGAAATGGTTCAGGCGTTTTTTAATGGAAATGGAGGAATTGCTATGCTTAAAGAAATTAAATGTGAAGAAGATGCCATCACAAACGTGGATCTGTTCAATGAAATTGTGAATGTTGTGAAAAAGTCTGGTAAGTGGCCGGAAGATATTATTGAATATGCAGATTCATGCGCCAGTAGTGTTAAGATGTATAATTGCGATTTTTCGCCAATCTTCAATATCAGTGAAGGATCTGACGGAAAGTATTACTTGGATCTTGATATTCAAGGAAATTATGGATTAAAAGAAGAGGGTACAGTTCAACTTGGTTCAATTAAAATGTTTTATACAAGCAACGAAGATATTATTCGCCAGATAGCTGCTCTTTATGGAGAATGTTTTATCGCTTATAAAAAGGTTATGCGCGATAATTTTGACGCTTTTAACAGGATTGGCTATGATATATACTTTGTAAACGAGGAACACGCGCGGGCAGAAATATGGAACTTAACCGTTACTTCGATAGAGGAGGTATTTCATAAGTATGTCGAATTTTATAAAGCAAATCCTAAAGAATATCACACAATGGTAGTTCGAGATAATTTAACCCGAGAAAGTTATTGTCTTGGAAAATGGCGCGAATTATATGGGGTTGAATAACAAAAACGGAAAGAGTGCTTGGATTATTCCAGGCGTCTTTTTTATTACAGTCCTTCGAGGGCTGCTTTTAAAGGTGGTAAATTTATGAAAAATATGATAGAATTGATTAAAAAAATGTTTGAAAGAGGTGATGATATGCTTAAACCAACTAACAAAGACATTACAGATTTTTTAAATGAAAGATGGGGAAATGTGAAGTGTCCTGTATGCGGAAACACAGATTGGACAATTATGGAGGGGGTTTATGAATTAAGAGAACTTAATCTATATGCTCCTGGTGTTAAAAAGCCAAATGATAATATTACACCGCTTATCCCCGTGACCTGTAATCATTGTGGGAATACTCTATTTTTAAATGCGTATATCGTAGGGTTAATAAAGGATTAGTATGAGTTATAAATCAAACAACTATAATTTTAAAAGTACAACTAATAAGAAGAATAAAAAACAGTATGACGTAGAAGCTTGGTCCCCAAACAATCTTAAAAAAGCATATCATCAGCAACGCTTAGATCAATCTAAATGGGCGTTTCGGTTGAGTTTTTGTGGCAGTATTGTTGGTTTTGTGGTAATTATTGCCACTGTAGTCTTCGGACTTGCTACTGATAGCTCAGAATGGCCTGGTATTGTTTCCGGTATCATTATTGAAGCAGTTTCCGCATTATTCTATGAGTTGTCTAATAGGGCAAATGAAAAGATAACTGAGTTCTTCGCTGAACTTACAAAAGAGGCAAACGTAAATACCGCTGTTAAGATGTGCGACCAGGTAAAAGATGATGCAGTGAGAGATAAGTTGATTACTGATTTATCATTAAAATTATCAGATATAGAAGATAAAAATGAATAATGTAAGCGGAATGGGCAGTCCTTATGGACTGCTTTTTTATTACAGAAAAGGAAAGGTGGTATAAGCTATGGGAAAATTGATAGAAGGACATTGAAGAACTGACCACTTTCAAAGAAAATGACTGGAATTTACCAGCAAAAGCACGTTTGCTATATAGTCGAACTGAGATAAAAAGTTATGAGGATGTAATAGATCATTATCAAACCGTAACGGAAACCAAAACACGGGAGGTTCTGGATCACTACGAGGATCATACAACTTATTCTGACTTAGGTAATGGATATTTTGAAGAACATGTCAGTAAAACTCCAGTGTACCGAACGGAAACATATGATGAAACATATCAGAAACCAGTTTACAGACAGGATCCAGTTTATGCAACGAAATATTATTATGAAATAGATCGTTGGGTTAATGTGGATTGTGTTAAGGCTTCTGGGAAAGATCATGATCCGCACTGGCCAGATGTAAATCTCAAAGAGAAACAACGAAAAGGCAATAAAAGCGAGACTTACACTGTGGTTGTTACTATAGAGGGCAAAGATACAACTAAGGAGTATTCAATGTCATTCGATGATTGGAAAAATTTGGAAAAAGGAGCCATGATAAAACTTAAGGTAAATAAACTTGGCTCTGCTAAGTTGGTTACAGAAAAGGAGACACAGTAAACGAAATGAAGAGCTGGTATGTATATTACAATGATCGAACCGGAGTTGTCGTTCGGAAGAAGTTTGAGAATGAGAAGGAAGCTAGAAAATTTGCTGCTAAGTATGACGGTAGAGTTTGGTATGAGTGAATGGAGGTGATGCAAAATGATTAAAGTAATAAGACCGGGATATATAAAAGAAACAATGTGTTCCTATTGCAGATCTATTTTGGAATATGACGCAAATGAAGATGTTAAAGAAGAATTTGCAACATATGCAGGAAATATTCCTATCAAATATATAATCTGTCCCATTTGTGGGAAAAAGGTTATAGTGGGGAAAGGGTTATAGTAGGATAAAAATTCAAACAGAAACCTGACGGATTACCGGTTGATAGTTACATATGGTATATTATTGTTTTTGTAAGGGGAAATTTTGGTAATCCGTCAGAATCATGTAATAATTATATAACAAGGTAAAGAAGTTTTCAACTGATGAAAATGTATGAAAAGCTGAGGATTTTGCAGGACTGTGATATAATTGAAGCAGTTGAGACAGTAGATGAAACGGAAGCTGAAAAGCATTGATCTTATGATCAGTGCTTTTTTCATGTCTAAAAAGGAAAGAAGGTGGTTGACAATGGAGGATTCATACGTTAAAATAAGTACAAGATTTACCGAGTGGGATTGGTATAGGGACAGCAACACCAAGGTACTGTTCTTACATTTTTTGTTAAAAGCAAACACAAAAGATGTTTGCTATAAAGGTATTGAGATTCCACGCGGGTCATTGATCACATCTTACCAGATTCTCTCAAACGAGACTGGTCTTTCAATCAAAAATATCCGAACAGCCTTAAATCACTTAAAGATGGCAGGCGAAGTGGCAATCACAAAATACCCAAAAAACACCGTAATATCAATAAAAAACTGGGATGACTACTGCTTAGGTGGCAAGGTAAATGGCACTGAAGTGGCAAGCATCGAAAGAAAAGAAAGAAAAGAAGCAAAAGAAAGAAAAGAAAGATATAAAAAGGTATATCCTGACGGATATACCCCAAAAATAAGCGGCGGCAGTCAAAACAGCCAAAGCGAAATGGATTCAGAGACTGACATATTCACTACGATTCGAGAGTTGTTTAACTCCGTTTGTGGGTCGTATCCCCGCCTAGTGAGACTGTCAGAGAAGAGAAAGGACGCTATAGCTGCAAGGTTGCGAACTGGATTCACCTTGGGAGATTTCAAGACGGTGTTTGAGAAAGCCGAGGAATCAGAATTTCTCAAGGGTCATAATCTCAGAGGTTGGTCAGCGGATTTTGACTGGCTGATTGACGAGGATAACATGACAAAGGTGCTTGAAGGAAAATATGATTTTCTCAAGCGAAACCAGCAAACAAGGCAGATCCGGCAGAACAGCTTCAACAACTTCGATCAAAGGGATTATGACTTTGAGCAACTAGAGAAGGATCTGTTGAGTACGGAGTGAAAGGAGATACAGAAAATGAAAACAAGGATCACGATTGAAAAGGAGTATACTTGGGAGCAGATTGCGGATGTTATTGATTCCGGCAAAGCGGAAGAAACTTTTGGATTTGGACAATTGAGTGTCGAAGTTGACGGTGTAGGAACTGCAATGCTTAATATTCTTGACTATGATAAAGATAGATCGGCAGAAGATCCAGAAGCACATACTATGACGGTGTGGTTTACTGATTTAGTGTTTGATGAGATGTCTTTTGATACAAATGAATCAAATAAATGGGGAAAATGCTCTCTTAGAAAAAATATTAACAGTGTAGCGTTCAAAAACAGATTTGAGGAAGGTTTTCGAAAACTCTTAACACCAGTTCTCAAAAAGAACAGAGAAAGTGAAGACACCCTCGACACGTTTTTCTTGCTTTCTGATGAGGAACAGGATGGTGAAGGAGGATATAAAGGTATCAAAACAAAAAAAGATGCAATAAAGGTGAACCTGGCTGGTGAGGCAGACTGGCACTGGCAGCGGAGTGCGTACCATAGTTATAGGTATTATGCTTGGGCTACGAATGTAGCAGGTGGAAATACCGCAATCTGTGTGAAGTGTGCTCAATATTTCGCACCGGCATGTGTGCTATCAAAGCGAAGGGAGAAATAAAATGACAGGAAGAATCGAACACAAGCAACTGGTTGAATCAGTTCTGAAAGAGAAACTGAAAAATTATCCCTCATGGGTCGGTGAGTATTATTACTCGCTGACAAATAATACACATGCTTCAAAGGAAACGTATATCATAAGAACCTGCGTATTCCTGGATCATTACTTCCAGGATCACGAAAAAGGAAATGAAAGCCTACGTCAGGTAACTGGTGTAGACGTAAACAGATTTCTGGATGACATGAAAAACGAACATTTACGGAAAACCGGAAAAGAGCTGGCAAAAACAACGATCGCATTACAGATTAGTTGTTTGGCCAGCTTTTTTAATTTCCTTGTGACGCAAGGATATATTCCAGGAAGTCCAATGGTTAAAGCAGTTAAGAGGCCGAAGAGTCTGCAGCAGAAACCGATTGTGTATCTGGAAAAGAGTGAAATCCGAAAAGTGCTGCAGAACATTGACAAGGGTGTAGGATCAGAGAAAGCGATAGCAACGCAAAAGAAATGGAAGAACCGGGACAAACTCCTGGTTCTTTTCCCGTTAATAACCGGAATGCGTGTTACCGCATTAGATGAAATCAATTTGGAAGACATTGATTTCATTTCCGGTACGGTAAAAGTAATAGAGAAACGAGAGAAGCAAAGGGAATTTGACATTTCCGGATTGATGGAAATTTTAGAAGCATGGCTGGAGGATCGAGAGCAGATTCTCGAAGGAATGGAAATGGACGCTTTGTTTATTTCGAAAGCAAAAGGAGGATACAAGCGGTTGAGTGTCAGAGCGATCAATCAGATCGTTCTGAGATACACAACTGGTATCAATAAACATATCTCTCCACATAAACTAAGGGCTACTTACGGCACACAGTTTTATCGGCAGACGAGAGATATATATTTGACAGCAGAAATGATGGGCCATAATAGCACAAACACTACAGCAAGATACGTTGTGGCCGACAAGAGGGTAAAGGAGGCTGAGAGTAAAAAATATGCTGAAAAAATCACGAAATTGATAGAATGAGGTTACAAAATGTTGCATGAGTTAATTTGACAGAGGGAAAGAGGTCATATATAATGAATAATATGAAAACATAGGGCTGGAAAAAATTTCCAAGGGAGGAAATGACAATATGGTGTATAATGAAGAAGAGAAATTAGATTTCTTAAAAAGTTTGAGCGTTTCCGAAAATGAAAAACAAAAATACAAAAAAATAGAAGCAGTATTCTATTTAAGTGAAGTAGGGGGTCTTGAAAGAGAAATCAAAAAAGACTTAGCAGATTTTAAAAAGGAAGAAGCGGTACTTCTTTTTTCAAAAAATGAAGTTTTAAGAAAATTAACAGGCGCAAATTGGAGGAAAGCACTTCTTATCTTTGCTGACTATACAGATTGGGAAAGTAATAAAATAAAGAAAGAAAAAGAAAATATATACCGCGATATATTAACGACCAGATCTGTAACATCGTTTTCTAAACTTGTTAGGGACACCAGTAAAGGTAAAGGAGAAATGAAGTTATTTTCTCCGTTAGAATTGAAAAGGTTAAAACGACTTATGAATCCAAGGGATTATTTCGCTGTATACAGCCAATGGTTAGGATTTACAGAAGACGAAACACTTTTAGCTAGAATGGAAGATCTGGATGAGACAAGTGGAATAATGAAACTTTATAAAAAAGCTGCAAAAGGGAGAGAATTCGTAAGAGAAGTAAATATCCCTAAAGATTATATACAAGTTTGTAAAGCGGCAAACGAATTCACAATGTTAAATGCAGAAAATCCACTTACACGCACGAGCATTAGTGGCGAAGAAATTTACAAAAGAAGAAGCAAAACCATTTTAACTGAATTAACAGAAGAACAATTTAAGCAAATTGTTTTTCGTCTACGCGGCCAAATCAGAGATGAATTTAAGAGAATTGGTGTAGTATATAATTTTCAATGGATTCGAACATCTGGGCTCATATTTCAAGTGAAGATATTGGCAGCGGAAGAGGGGTTATCGTTCAAAAAAGCTATCGAGACTGACAAAGGGAAAGAAATAGCAAAAATCTTTGGAGGTCTTGAAGATGCGGACGCACGATACCACTTCGTAAAATACTATGAAAAGTACCTTGTATGACAAGGTACTTTTTTATTGTAACAAATTGACAAGGAAAGGATGGCGTGCTATGATATGAACAGAATCAGAACAAATGTTCGCACATGGACGCTAGAAGAAGAGGTGGGAGAATGAACGAGAAAATAAAGGATTTTTTAAAAAGGGCTGAAAATGGAATTAAGTTAATGTTAAGGAGTCAGTTTTATGAAAGTGTAATGTGCTACGAAAAAGATGAAATAACGCTTTTGGATAATACATTATATATGATGGGAGAAAATCATCATGTAACTACGATAGGACTTGGAAATATTACATATATCAAAGTTGATAACGACACTATTGATATGAAGGATAATATGGGGAATGAGGTGGAAATAAATAAATTTGATAAATTTTGAAAAACGTAAAAAAAACATGTTGACAAGAATGAAAATTGGTGGTATTATAGTCTCATCAACAACAAAGCAACACAAAAAGCAACATATAATGAACCTTGAAAACTGAATATATATAAAAGTAACAAATAGTAAGAAAGAGGTAAATAATGAGCAATAAAAAAGAAAGACTTATCTTTCTGGTAGACTTGCTCAACAAAGCTTCGAAAGCTTATTATTCCGAAGCGAGAGAGATCATGAACAACAAGGAATACGACAGTTTATATGATGAATTGGTCTCTCTCGAAAAGGAAACGGGCATTATCTTATCTACTTCTCCCACTCAGCGGGTAGGATATGAGGTTGTCTCAACTCTTCAAAAAGAGGAGCATGAGACACCAATGCTTTCCTTGAATAAAACCAAGGATAGAGAAGAGCTTGCGAACTGGTTGAGTAATAAAGATGGAATCCTGTCTTGGAAACTGGACGGTCTGACATGTGTTCTTACCTATTATAATGGAGAGCTGCAGAAAGCAGTCACCAGAGGTAACGGGTACATTGGAGAGATCGTAACAGCCAATGCAAGACAGATGATTAACCTTCCGTTACAAATTCCATTCAAGGGAAAACTGGTTGTTCGTGGAGAATGTGTTATTTCATACGACGATTTTGAGACGATCAATGAAAGTCTACCGGATGAGAAGAAATATAAAAACCCTCGAAATCTGGCTGCTGGAAGTATTCGACAGCTGGATAGTAGTATAGCTGCTCAAAGGAAAATGAAACTGATTGCCTTTGAACTTGTTTCGGCAGATGGAAAAGAATTTGCTGAAAATACAATAGAAGCAAGATTCCAGTGGCTTCATGATTTAGGTTTTGAGGTTGTTGGATATAAGAAGGTAAATCAGAATACAATCAGGACGGAAATACAGAAATTCTCAGATGATATTACTACTAACCCAGTTCCTTCTGATGGACTGGTTCTCCGGTATAATGATTATGAGTACGGAGTAAAGCTTGGAATCACGGGAAAATTTCCTAGACATTCGATAGCTTTTAAATGGCAAGATGATGCTTCTGAAACTATTCTAAAAGATGTAGTTTGGCAGACATCTCGTACAGGACTAATCAATCCGGTAGCAATCTTTGATCCAGTTGAGCTGGAAGGAACAACAGTCGCTAAAGCTACGTTGAATAATGTAACCTTTATCGAGGATTTGGAGCTTGGTATCGGTGATACAATCACTGTCTACAAGGCAAACAAAATCATTCCTCAAGTGGATGAAAACTTGACAAGATCTGGAACATTAAAAATTCCGGAGAAGTGTCCAGCTTGCGGTGGTCAAACGGAAATTGTCAAGCAGAATGACAGTAAGGTTTTGTTTTGTACAAATCCTAACTGTATAGCGAAGCTGATAAGTAAATTTGATTACTTTGCTGAAAGAAATCAAATGAATGTAGTCGGTTTGTCTGAGGAAACAATTAAATTCCTTATCCAGAGAGGTTGGCTGAAAGATCTTCATGATCTGTATGATCTTGAAAAACATAGAAATATGTGGATAAGGTACCAAGGATATGGAGAAGCAAAGGTTGATAAGATTCTCAAAGCAATCGAGAAAAGCAAAACGGTGAAGCTGGAAAACTTCATTTGCTCACTCGGTATTCCTGGTATTGGTATTAACCAGTCTAAGATTCTGGCAAGGGAATTTAAAACCTGGGAATCATTCATAAATCCTTCTGTTCCATGTTACAACTGGGTAGAAGGTATCGGAGACATTCTAAGCGATGGCATTGTTGCTTGGAAAAAATCTAAAGAAGGAACGGAAGCAAAACTTCTGGCAGGAATCCTTAATATTCAAAATGCTGAACCTATAAAAACGGGAGATCAGCTAAAGAATAAGGTGTTCGTTATTACTGGAGATGTTCACCTATATAAAAACAGAACAGAACTTCAAAAGGAAATTGAAAATGCTGGTGGAAAGGTTTCTGGCAGCGTTTCAAAGAAAACAAACTATCTTATCAATAATGATGTGGAATCTGGTTCTTCGAAGAATATAAAAGCAAAGGAACTGGGTATTCCGATTATTACGGAAGAGCAATTCAAAGATATGCTGTAAAGCATAAAGCAAACGGCATCAAGAGTACATGGGAAGTGCAAGTCTTCCCAGATGCCTTCCGGGGTCTTCCCTATTTCCCCGGACTCTTATTATCATTTATATACTCCCTAAAATCTCCCTGTCTCATCAACGGGGAGATGAGGACCTTTAGCTCAGTTGGTTAGAGCAACCGGCTCATAACCGGTCGGTCCCGGGTTCGAGTCC
>ERZ840057.106-NODE-106-length-84654-cov-5.853556_pt1 | contig 84654 bp, 68 predicted proteins | sample MGYA00519907_ERZ840057 | MGnify/ENA primary metagenome ERZ840057 (study PRJEB31850, sample SAMEA3708862) | human gut metagenome | biome: human gut; feature: human-associated habitat; material: faeces | place: China | collected 2014 ...
AATTATTATAAAAATATTTCTTTAAGAGAGTTAGCTGAAAATAAATATTTTGTGAATTATTCTTATTGTAGTAGATTGTTTAGCCAAGAAACAGGAATGAATTTTTCGAAATATTTAATTCAATATCGTTTAAAAAAGGCAAAAACATTGTTAGAAAATAAAGATATGAAGATTAGTTTTATAGCATTTGAAGTGGGATATAATGACGTTTCTCATTTCATTCAATCATTCAAAAAAAGTTATGGATTAACGCCAGAAGAGTATCGAGCGAGGAAAAAAATCGAGTAAAAATAAGGAAAAAAAGTTATATTTTGCAAGTAAAAATATTCATAAAGTTGCGTCCTTTATTATGCTAAAATCAAATTCAAGAAAGTCAAGAAAGGTAATTAGGAGGTAACATATGGGTAAAAAAGTAGAAGTAAGCTATAATCCACAGTTGGGGTATTTACAAACAATATTCCATCACAATTTTGATTTTTTAACAGGTATAAAAAGTTATACAGAGAGAACAGATGGAGTAGAATTTGTAGTAGATACTTACAAAGAGAACACAGTAAAAGTGTTCATTCAATGTGTTGGGGAAGCCGCATTTCGTTTTCGTATGTATACGCCTGGAAATGAGCATCCTTTTGATAATAGTATATATCAGTTAGAAGGACAGAATGGTGTAAATATAACGGAAAACGAAGAATTTATTTCTATATCTAAAGGGAAGATAGAAGCTAGGGTTAGGAAATATCCGTGGGAAGTTAGCTATTATCTTGATGGAAAGTTAAAAACAAAAGAGCAGATTAAAGATTCCAATGTGGATAATATGTGTAAAAATTTGCCTGTAGGATTCACTTATGATGAAAATAAAGAGATTATTGGCGTTAATGAAACAATGTATTTATATGCAGATGAAGAATTCTACGGTTTCGGAGAAAAATTTACGGATTTTGGTAAGAGAGGACAGACTATTAATTGTTGGCAAACGGATGCTCTAAGCACGAATACGGAAAAATCTTATAAAAATCATCCTTTCTTCATGAGTAGTAGGGGATATGCTATTCTGTTAAATACTTATACAAGGTCGAAATTTGAGATGGGTAGTTTTTCAAATGTGGCATATAACATGAGCGTAGAAGATAAAGTCTTAGACTATGTCATTTGGATGGGAAATGATTATAAGGCACTCTTAAAGTCTTATATAAATCAAACTGGAAAAATTCCTATGATTCCCAAGTGGGCTCTGGGACTTTGGATGTCAAAATGTTCATATCAAACTCAAGATGAAATTTATGAAGTAGTAAAGATTTCTAAAGAGAGGGATATTAAGATTGATGTAATACATATCGATGGATGGCAGAAAGAAGGTGACGCAGGCGCTTGGGTCTGGGACTATGAAAGATTTCCTAATCCAGAAGAAATGATTTACAAGTTAAAAAAGGAGGGAATCCACCTTTGTCTTTGGATTTTCCCCTATATTGATGAGAATTCAAAATATTTTAAAGAAGCAGAAGAAAAGGGATTTTTGGTAAAAAATACAAAAGGTGTTACAAGCAGATTTTATTCTACGGCAACAAGTACCTCAAAGGTAGGATGCTTTGACTTTACAAACCCACATTTTATAGAGTGGTACAAGCCTAAAGTAAGGTCAGTTGTTAGTATGGGCATTGGAGCAGTAAAAACTGATTTTTCAGAAGCTGTTCCAGAAGATGCGGTTTATTTTGATGGTTCTACAGGAATTCAGGGACATAATAAACTAACATTTTTATATGCCAAAACAATTTATGATATTATGGCAGAGGTGAAAATCCCTTTAGGAGAACTTCCAATGCTTTGGGGAAGAAGTGGATATGCAGGCTCTCATACTATTCCAGCAGCGTGGGCAGGAGATTCATCTACCCATTTAAATAATCATGCATGTATTCTTAGAGGAGGCTTAAGTGCTTCTATGAGTGGAATTCCTTTTTGGGGATTTGATATGGGGGGATTCTATAATACAGATCATGAAGGGTATGAATGTGTTCCTACAGATGAGGAGTATATTAGAAGTTGTCAGTTTGGATTTTTTAATTCACTTAGCCGATGTCATGGGAAAACACCAAGAGAACCCTGGAATTTTGGAGAAAAAGCAGAAAAGATTTTTAAGAAATTTAATGATATAAGACATTTATTATTACCGTATCTGTACAGTACAACTTATAAAACACACCTCTCAGATATTCCTGTAATTAGGCCAGTAGTAATGGAATATCCAGAGGATAGAAGTGCCCGTAATGTAGAGTTGGAATATTTCCTAGGAGATTCTCTTTTGGTTGTACCAGTATTTGATCAGGAGGATGAAATAGATGTATATTTGCCAAATGGACAATGGATTGATTTGTTTACGCATGAAAGAATAAAAGGCGGTAGATGGGTTAAGAGAAAAATCGAACTAGATAAGATTCCAGTGTTTATTCGTCAAAATAAAATGATTCCAATGTTAACCAAGATTCCAGAGAATATTGAAGAAAAGTACGAAAATTTAGATGTCATATTATTTTGTGAAGATGAAATTAGAGACACGTATATTGATGATGGTAACGTACAGAATTTGAAAGCAAAGATAGAAGAGGGAACCTTGTTTATAAACACGGATATGGATGCCAGCTATTTTACTGTATACGCAGAAAAATGTTTGGACAACGCTGTGGTAAATGGACAGAACTGGGAGATCAAAAAGGAAAAAGAAGGATACTATAAGATTGCTTTAGAAAAATAAAAAGGAGTTAAGGCAAAATTTGAATAAAGAGAGAACTATTTTATATCTGTTCAGCATAAATGCAATTATTTATATTGCCAGCGGTTTTTATACCCCTTTTTTATCTGCTTATTATGCACAGAAAGGAATTGATGCTGAGAAGATAGGGATTCTTTTGATGATTGGTCCGTGTGTTGTTTTGCTAACACAGAGGTTTTGGGCAAAAATTAGTGATAGGACGGGTAAAAGAAAAGAGGTTCTTCTGGTTACAATAGTGGGAAGTGGATTTAGCATGCTTTTATACTATCTGGGAAATAGTTTTCTTTGTATGTTTTTTGCAACGGTTGTGGTAACTTCCTTTACCACAGCCGTAATTCCCTTAAGTGACGCAATTTTGATTGCTCGCTCTTTAAAAGAAGGATATTCCTATTCAATTATTCGTCTTGGAGGAACTCTAGGATATGCGGTTATGACAATTTGTGCAGGAATGTACTTAAAGACAAGACCTCAGATGCAATTTGTATTTGCATTTTTCGCCTATATGATTTTGTTTTGTTTTTGTATAGGATTAAAAGAAGAAAGAAATGGGCAGATAGTAATAAATGAAGTTGTTCAAGAAAATGAGCAAAACAGGATATTTAAAAATCGAGATGTGTATATAGTTTTGGGATTAGCGTTTGTAAGTCAGATGGGTTTGAGTTTTTATACGGGTTTTATTGGACCGTATATTCTAGAAAAAGGTTACACACAGTCAACCATTGGGGTTATAAATAGCATTTCAGCATTAAGCGAAGTTCCAGTGTTATTTTATATAAACAGAATGCTTAGAAAGCATGGAACAATAAAGATTTTATTTTTATCTTGTTTTCTTATGGGAATTAGAATTCTTCTTCCAATAAGAAGTGGAATTATTGGAATAGTTTTGGCTCAACTGTTACAAGGAGTTACATATATGACTATGTATTATAGTTGTGCGGTATATATTAGTACTTGTGTGTATGAAAAATATCAAACAAAAGGACAAAGTATACTAAATGTTGTACAGCTTGGATTAGGAGCCATTGTTGGAAATTTAGTAGGAGGAAAGTTAATTCGCCTACTAGGATATGAAAAAGGGTATTTACTTATGGCAGGAATTACTACTTTAATGACGATATGTGCTTTGATTGTATATTACGGTTAGATAGTGCAACCTTTTCGGAAATTCAGAGCACCTAAATTCGGTATTTCAGTGCAGGCATTTCCGCTCTACAGTGCAATCTTCTATAATGAATCCATACACATGAAGATGTGTAAATTCACTATAGGAGGTCGATAACCATGATTGATTATCGAGAGATCATCAGGCTGAAAAGTCTGAGATTCAGCAATGTAGCTATTGCTAACAGCTTATGCTGTTCCCGCAACACAGTTTCTGAAGTACTCAAACTCGCAGAAACACATTCCCTCGGATGGCCTATCCCGGATACACTGACAAACAATGACATTGAGCATCTGTTCTATCCGGGCAGAGGTACAAATGATGGAAGAAGACTCCCGGATTATGAGTATGTCTACAACGAACTTGCCAAACCGGGAGTCACCCTTTCCCTTTTATGGGCAGAATACTGTGCTAAATGCGAAGCAGAACACACGATCCCTTACCAGCATACACAATTCAATGAAAAATACCATGCTTATGCTGCATCAAAGAAAGCAACCCTGCGAATCAAACGTAAACCGGGAGAAACCATGGAAGTTGACTGGATCGGCGATACACTTAAAGTGTATGATGCCGCCAGCTGCTGTGAAATACCAGCATACATTTTTGTTGCTGTCCTTCCGTGCAGTCTATACGGATATGCAGAAGCTTTTCCGGATATGAAGTCTAATCATTGGATAGAGGCACATGTACACGCCTATTCTTTCTTTGGTGGAGTGACCCGTATCCTTGTTCCAGATAATCTCAAAACTGGTGTGATCAAAAATACAAGGACCGAACTCATTCTTAACCGCTCTTACCATGAAATGGCGGAGTATTATGGAACAGCAATCATTCCTGCCAGACCTGTAAAGCCGAAAGATAAACCGAATGCGGAAGGTACTGTAAAAGTGTTGGAAACATGGATACTGGCAGCACTTCGCAAACGGAAATTTTTTACTTTTCAAGAACTTAATAAGGCCGTCCATGAAAAACTGGAAGAGTTCAATGCAAAACCTTTTCAGAAAAAGAAAGGAAGCCGGTTATCCGCTTTTATCGAAGAAGAAAAGGACTTCCTCATGCCATTACCTGCTTCCCCGTATGAAACGGCTGTATGGTCAACTGCCACCATACAGCCTGATTATCTCATAACTGTTGGGGATTGCAGGTATTCCGTCCCATATGAATTCATCGGTAAAAAAGTAGATATCCGTACTACTGAAAACAGCATTGAGATCTTCTACCATAACCATCGCATAGCATCCCATGTACGAAAAATGCATTCAGCAGAACCGGTCTACATACCGGAACATATGCCCGAAAATCATCGGCGATTTCTGGAATACAACACGGAAAGCTTTCTCGATTGGGGAAAAAACATGGGACACTCTACACTCCTTGTAGTAAAACATTTCCTGTATATGCACAAAGTAGAACAACAGGGATACAAATCCTGCGCATCACTGATGAAACTTGCTGACCGCTATGGTACAGAACGTCTGGAGAATGCATGTGCAAAAGCACTCAGTTACACACCGAGTCCCAGCCTGAAGAATATCAGTACGATCCTCAAAAATGGTCAGGATAAAGTTGTGCTGACAACGGATCCGGTTCGTGCAGCCAGTAAAGAAAGCTCTAAATATGGCATTACCAGGGGAGCCTCTTATTACGGAGGAGGTGACCGCTCATGATCCGACAGTCAACAATAGATAAACTCCATGAAATGCGGCTGTCTGCTATGGCAGATGCATTTGAAAACCAGTGTGCTGCTGCTGCTACATATCAAAACCTGTCTTTTGAGGACCGTTTTGGCATGCTGGTAGACAGGGAATGGGAGAAGCGTAAAAACTCAAAGCTTCAAAAACTTATCCGCAATGCCGGATTCAGATATCCGAATGCCAGTGTAGAAGCGATCGAATATCATCCAGACAGGAACCTGGATAAAGGACAGATGCTTGAATTTTCAACCTGCCGTTATATAGCAGACGATCATCATATCATACTGAAAGGTGCATCCGGAAATGGAAAAACTTATATAGCATGCGCATTGGGCATTGCTGCATGTAGAAACTTTATCAAAGTACGCTATATCCGCCTTCCGGATCTTTTAAATGAACTTGCGATCGCACATGGTGATGGTACATTGAAAAAAGTGATCAATGCTTATCAGAAGATCGATCTTTTGATCCTGGATGAGTTCCTGCTGAGTCCTGTTTCCAGTGAACAGACCAGGGAATTACTGGAGATCATCGAGGCACGCAGTATAAGAGGATCTGTTATTTTCTGCACACAGTTCGAACCTGCCGGCTGGTACAGCCGTATAGGGAATGAATGCGATGCTACAATCTGTGAAGCCATTATTGATCGGATCGTTCATAATTCTTATCAGGTAATGATTGATGGCCGTGTATCTATGAGGGAACGCCATGGAATAAAGGCTTCCCAGAAGGGAGCGGCCAATGAATGATCACTGTACTTTCTATAAAGAGCATAAATGTATTAAATGGGCCGACTATGAGCTGCTCCGCTATGAATTAGAAGAGGCGAATGAGGTATGCCATGGTAATTGGATAGAAATCCAACATCAGCGGGAATACATCGTCCAGTTACAGGAATTACTTACCAGACATGGAATAGCAGTTCCGCCTGAGTACTAAACAGACAATTGCACTCTGCTTCGGAAAGGTATGCTTTACTTTTCCGGAAAAGGGTGCTCTGAATTTCCGAAAAAGGTGCTCATTTTAATCGGAATACTCAGAAATATAAGATATTAGATGAATAAAATCGGGAAAACAGCTATAATTGTATTATTATGTGAAAATAGTTACGGGGGATATGATTATGAGCCAGGAAAGAACCGATGAAGATGTAAAAAGATTGGCACCAAAGCAAGAGGTATTACGAGAACTATATATAAAATCAGGGAATGAGTGTGCTTTCCCAGGCTGCCATAATGTGTTGGTAGACGAAAACGGTAAATTTGTAGGAGAAGTATGTCATATTGAAGCTGCAATGCCAGGGGGAGAACGATTTAATCCCAATATGACGAACGAAGACAGAAGATCATTTGATAATTTATTGTTGCTGTGTCATCAACATCACGTTGTAACAGATGATGTTAATGAATATACAGTCGAAAAGCTAAGGGAAATGAAAAGAAACCATGAGGCTAGATATTCTGGCGTTATAGGTCAAATGATGAATTCGGTTGTTGATTATGGCATGACTTTAGAATATACACCATGTTGCAATTTAAAAAGATTATATGAAGTTTTAGATGGAAAATTGACAGATGAACAAGCATGTGATTCGGCAGCAATTTTAAATAAACATTTGCAAAAACTAAAAGATTTACCTATGGAAACTAGACGTTTGCTTGGAATAATGGTAATGAGATCATACAAAAACTATTCTGATTGTGTTGTACCTATACATGAAATTGAAAAAGCAACAGGGTTAGAGCCGGTGAGTATTATGCAGAATGTTGAAATTTTGGCGAGAAGGGGAATTGCATCGGATATCGATGGGGAAAATGGAATGCCGATATGTACTTTGGATGAAGATCCTGACACTTTATGGGCATTTTGGAATGATATACGGGAATTTGTAAAGAAAACGGGGATTCCGATAGAAAGAATTTGCTGTAATTTGGATTTCTCGGTATTTGATGAATAAATAAACTTTTTAACATAATTGACGAATTATCACAAAAGTAGTATGTTTTATGAAAAAGAATGGAAGTGATTGAAATGAAAGAGCTTAAGATTCCTTTTGATAAAACAAGAAAATCCGATATTAATTTGTATTTTAGTCGAACAAATTCATTAAAGCAGTTTGACCAAACAGAATTGGATTTGACTGCAGAGGTGCTGTGTGGTGCTGAAATAGGATTCCATGAGGGAAAGAATACATTGGTTTCTATTGAAAAAAAGGAAAATTATATTTCGATAAAAATAGATGACTCTCAACTGGAAGAGTAGGATAAAAAATGATAACTAAGGGGGCTGTCGGTTAATAGCAAATTTCGACATCCCCAGTAGTAATGAGACTGTGAGAAAAAGTCTGTAAATAAGATTCTTCTATGATATGCAAGGGTGGCAAGCCTGAAAATCAGGCTTCTCACCCTTGTTTTATATATAACAGTTGTTGAATGGCATGTCAAGAGCAGGCGGTTTTCCGCCTGTCTTGATCGTCGGTTTACTCGTTATTCTGGAAGACGACCTTCGTACATAATACTCAGTTCGCCATATACCTGCGCCCAGTTTCGAATCGTACTGGTCCATTTTTTCGTAGCCTCAAAAGTGGCCAGGTACAGCGCTTTTAAAAGGGCCGTATCGCTTGGGAATACGCTTCTCTGCCGATTCAGCTTCCGGTAGGTGGAATTCAGGGATTCAATCGCATTGGTGGTATAAATCACCGTTCTGACCGTCGTTGAAAACTTGAAAATTGGAGAGATGGCATCCCAGTTATCCTTCCAGCGTTTCATGGAATTCGGATATTTGGGAGACCATTTTTCAGTTACACGATCTAAGGCTGCCAGCGCTTTCTTTTCATCTGCGGCCTGATAAATGGTCTTCAGATCCGCTGCAAATGCTTTTCTGTCCTTGTCAGGGACATATTTCAGTGTGTTTCTTACCTGGTGTACGATACAGCGCTGATACTCGGTTTTTGGAAAAGCAGCAGCGATTGCTTCTTTGATGCCGGTTAAACCATCTGCACAGATGATTAATACATCTTTGACACCCCGGTTTTTCAGTTCGTTCATAACGGAAAGCCAGTATTTTGCGCTTTCGTTGTCGCCAACGCTGATGGTCAGAACCTCTTTCTTTCCTTCCGTGTTGATTCCAAGAATCACGTAAGCTGCAAGCTTTCGGATCACACCATTATCTCTTACGGAATAGTGAATTGCGTCGATGTAGAGAATGGGATAGACTTCGTCCAACGGCCGGTTCTGCCAGTCTTCGATCTGTGGCAGGATCTTATCGGTTACATCGGAAATAAAACTCTCCGAGGTTTCAAAGCCATAAATATCTTCGATGGTTTCGGAAATCTGTCGGGTAGTCATTCCTTTGGCATACATGGAAATGATCTTCTGATCAATATCAGAAATATCTTTCTGACGTTTTTTCACCACCTGTGGTTCAAATGTTGATTTTCGGTCCTGCGGCACTTCGATTTCCATCGATCCATATCGGCTGTTGACCTGTTTGCGCTTATACCCATTGCGGTAATCATCATTATCCGAACGTTCTGATTTTTCATAGCCGAGATGATCGTCCATTTCCGCTTCCATCATTTCCTTAATGGTACCGCCTAAAAGATCCTTGAGCGCATCCTGGATGTCTTCAGCAGACTGGATATCGTACTCTTCCAGGAGCTGATGGATGATGTTTCGTTTTCCTTCGGTCATTTGTACTCGATGTACCGGTTTCTTTTGTCTTGCCATAATAAAAGGTCCTCCTAATGATATTTATTGTATCATAGAAGAACCTTCCAAACATTATTTTACAGAAAAAGTTTCATACTCTCATTTGTCAAGGTACTCGTATTCTACCGTTTACTTCGCAAGCGTTGTTTGTGTAACGCCTTATGGATTTTAAAAAATCATGCTGCCCATTCTCCGGGCAGCATGCATAACATCATCAAATTGCTTTTCTTTTTTCTATTGTCCTTCTTTCGGGAGTTTCTGTCCATTACCAGATTCTTGTTTTTTCAATCGCAGCAAGAAATGCGAGCATAGAAATTCTGCTATTGGTCAGCGTGCCTGATTCCGACAGAAAATCGTAAATCACGGTGCATTCCTTTCTTTTCATGACAGCTTCTGCCAAAGTATACAAAGATTTCACAAATTCCTGTTCGGCGCGGTCATATTCTCCTAATGCTTCTTTATCCTCACGTCCGTTAACCGGATCAAAACATGCCCTCACATACGCTGCCCTGGCTGCTTTTCGCTGCATCTCAAGATATTCTGCCTGTACCTGATCCGCAATTCCATCCAGTTCCTTTTGCAGCGTGTTATAAATTTCATTCAGCTCTGTGCGTTCGTACTTCTCTTTCGTGTCGTAAGACGGTACCTTGGGTTTCCATTGGGATGCCAGTTTGAAACTTTTGTTTTTCAAATCGACAACATACGCATAGCGTAGACGCATGGTTCCACTCCATAAACCTGTCCGCAAAAACGGATGATTGGAATAGAAAAACTCGTAGGAACAGGATGAAAAATCCGCTCCGGATTGATCATATTTTTCCTGGTTATATTTATGTTTGAACATGATAAGGACTTTATCTTCTACCGTGGCTTCATACAGAAATCCACCATATGGATCATCTAATCTTTCCTCACGCAGCCAACGGACATCAAACGGGGCGCGTGTCAGGAATTTCATTCCTACATCGCCCCACCACATTATGTCGTTTGTGTTTTGGAAGAAATGACCGTAGATGCTGATGTCGCGGTAGAAATTGTCGGTTTGCGGGGTGAGGATTGAAGAAGCGTATTTGACTAAATCGTTTACATTCATCGTAATACACTTTCTTTTTTTGTGTATCCTCTTCAAATTGATTACTATACGTACAAAATTTTGAAACTATATGTCGTTTGTAATCATTGTCAATAAGATCGTAAGTGCTTACATAAGATCTACTAATTTCAAAATTTGTTTATATATTAATCTTAATTCATATTTTTATTCATTTATACTTTTGCATTCACATTCTTGCATTCCTATATCTTCCCACATTAAAGTTTTAACCGCATTATCTTTTATTATACTATTTTTATAATTTTTTCCTTCACTCATACGCAAATATCTTATAATCCAATATGAAAAAAAATGATCTATCTCATTAAAATAGCAATATTTATACCACTCTTTTCCCCTTACTTTTTTGAATCCACAACAATTGCATTCAATGTTAGGATCGATAGGTCTCCAATTTTCCTTTTCTCCATATAAAAGATATTTTTCGATTCTAATAAAACCGCACTGAATATTTCCATTATATGTACATCCATCATTACCATAATTTACCCTATCGATGCTTTTATCATATTCATATGTACGTTCAAATTTTGATTTGTATATTTCTTCTGTCATTTCCTTTTGTAAATAATTTCTAATCAGAAAAAGTGTTTCAAAAGATATCTTGGCATCCCATTTTTTCCCAAGCAAATAACTTATTGCCTCACTTAAAGATTCTTCTAATTTTTCGCATTGTACACTCATAGTCATAATTAATTTCACCCTTTCTCATTTTTCAAGCATACTATTATAACAAAAATCCCCAAAACTATCCCACCAAATCCCCCAATCATCACCCCTCTCCCTGAACTCAGGTAATCTAATATCTGCAACGCCGCCGCGACAATCGAAACGAATCCAAATACCGCGATAATCATACTCACTCGTGATTCCCGCTTGCTGTCGATGTGATCCTGTTCTTCGTTTAACAGTTCGATTTTTTCTTTGATCTCATCCAGTGCTTCATTCACGCCATTTTCTTTCTGCAGCGCTCGATATGTCTCACAGACATTATTCCATTTTGACACCTGGGATGGTGTCAGTGTTCCGTATGCGATGAATTCCAATGCTTCTTTTTTCAGCTCTCGAATACTCTGAGCTGAAATCCCCTGAAATCTCTCATGAATTTTTTCATTCAACAGCATACAAGTATATTTTTGATACATTACAATCATCGTTAGCGCCAAATCGTCTTCTGCTCGTTCTGACAATGCTTCTGCTGTAAGTGGAACTGTTTTCCCCGGTTTGGGACCATACGCATAGGCAATCTCCTGTGAGGTAATTGCACATGCCCATCCATAATAACCATCATTTACATCCCTTGCTCCGGACGTATACTCAACATCTTTCTCCGACAAATCGGAAAACTCCTTCGTTACATCAATCAGCCGATGTTCATTATAGGCAATTTTCTCCGCAATCTTCTGTTCTTCAAAACGTTTCGGAAGTGCCGCCACATTCAGTCGGTAAGCTTCTTTCATCATGTAGATTTTTGTTTTTTCGCTTTGTCCGAACCATTTTAACTGAACACCATATTCCTTATGCCATGATTCAAATACTTCCTGTTCTAAGATCGCTAACAGGCTGTCCTGAATTTCCTGTTTTTTATCATCTATGTATCCCGGATTGATCAACTGATAAATTTCCCGGACGTCTTTATTTTTATATGCCAGATACACAGTTAAAAAGGCAATTCCATTGTTGAAAGAAAATATCTGCAATTGCGTCAGATCATACGAAAAGGAGATCTTTACTGCTTCTTTCCATTTTTTCTGCACTATTGCAACCTTCTCCTCCAGCATACACCTTTTGACAAATTCGCCAGAACGGCATTTTATGGATAGAATTTCCAGAAAATCATCGGAATCAAATCCGGAGCGATCCTTTTCTTCATCGGATTTCTGATTTGTATTCATTTTTTTCGCACTAAACGGTGTCTGCTGAAAATCCCCTTGATATCGAAGAGGAAGTATGATATACAGACCTCGATCTATTTCTTCCGTATTTTTAACGTCTTCCCAGTATTTTTCCATCGCTCCCCCACTTCATCAAAGAATTACCGTAGTTCCTACTTCTATGTTTTCCAGCAGCCACTCTACATTTTTCTGGCTGATCCGAATGCAGCCTGCCGTGCCAGTATCTCCGTTGCTGATTGGCTCTGCCTGCTCAAATGTTTCGGATGTCACACTGTCCATGTAAAGATCACTGTGAATAAAGTAGTCTTCGAAAATCACCAGATAGCCAAAAAATTTTATCCGCTCATATTTTTTATGATAACCGCTGATATATTCTTCTTTTACCTTTGATTTTTTTACAATATCAAACACACCATAAGGAGTTGGTGAATCTTCGCGGCCGAACAGACATGGCATTTCCTTGATTTTTTCATAAATCGTATATTCACACGGGACAAAATCCTTTCGGATGCTGTAGTTCTTCCGCAGAGCCTGCCCATCTGCTTTTTTATAAACTTCAAGCTGATGTGCCTGTCGATTCAGTTTCAACAAAAAATTTTCTGTACTGATTCTCTTTTTGGCGATATAAATGTCATTTTCCATTACTTTTCTGTTTTCTCCCAGACTCATTTCATTAATTTTTTATTACACACTTTAATTATTTTTTATTATAACGCAGCCCGCTTTCTTTTGCCATTTTTTTCATTATTTTAATATAAATTTGTTTTTTTCTCGTTTATTCATCTTTTATCTGATAATTCACTCTATCCGCGACCATGCACTTGAAAAGTATGATTTATATTCTTGCTTTCCATCTTCTACCCCAAGAATTTTTCCCGTCACATCATAACAAAAAACATCATGGATCAGCTGTTCCAGTTCGCATTCTTTTGCTCTTTGCAGCATTTACCTCGCATAATATTCTTCCCCGGTATCCAGACAGATTGCCGCCAGTCTTCCATTGATTTTCCCTGCTCCACAGTCGATCGCAATGTGATGGTTTGCTTTAAAAATATACCCTGGGCGGTTGTTCCCAAGGATATTCTGTGTCGGTGTATGTCCGCTGACTACAATGATATCATCGAAATATGGAATTTCGTAATCAATCCGCGTCCATACCAGATCATCTACAGAATATTCTTCCAGACGTTTTGTTTCCGAAAAATGATCCAGTCCGGCATGCACCAGCCAGTATTCCTGCCCATTAACAATTTCTTTTCCGTATGGGCGGAACGATTTCATATATTGTACTACCTGGTGCCGTTCTTCCTGCGGCAGTTTACGAAAATCCTGGATTGTACTGGTACTGCCGTTCTGCGTCCAGTCGGCAAAATCCTGATACACCTTCGACGGCAGTTTATCCAGAAAATCCCCCGAAATTTCCGGCACCAGAAGTTTCAAATTCGGCAGCGCCATGACTTCATGATTTCCTATGATCGGAATGATATTGGAATGTGCCATCATGTATTTCAGGATTTTCATTGGCTCTGGTCCACGATCGACTACATCGCCTAAGATATAAAGAGTATCTTCTTTCCGAATACCAATCTGCTCCAACAGCGTCAGAAACTGCTCATACTGTCCATGAATATCGCTCATCGCGTAAATCATCGATTCTTCTCCATTTCTCTTACCAGATCGCACAGCTCTTCTTCCCAGTCACTGATTTCCGAATACCAGATACAACCATACACTCCGGGAAGCTTCATATTTCTGGATGAGCATACGATAACCTTTGTCTGTTTGCCCTGCTCCTGCAGGAGCTGAACCAGCTTTTCTCCCGCCTCCGTATCACTGACAGCTCCCTGCTTCATGGGATAATGCATATCTGTGATAATCAAATCGAACGGATCCCCAGTGTCTTCTGCATTCTTCAGCATCTGCAGACCATCCTCGACATTTAACACCAGTTCAATTTTAGCCACGTCGCATTGGTTCAATACCTTGCGGATTGCATTTGCTTTGTAAACGCTGTCTTCAAAGTTCAGAACCTTCATTTATCCTCTTCCCCTCCCCTGTTTGTCATAGCCTATTCTACTTATTACAGGCGATATTTGTATAACGCTTTTTATTCTTAAAAAATTAATCTTGTCTGCCTTTCATGAAGTCATATTTTTTGTTCGCTTTTACGTTCTTTCAGAGCCCAGCTTATAGAAAAACCCGAAAATAATGAAAAAAAGACAATGCTGCAAAATGCGAATCGCAAGGAACAAATTTTAAAGCGTACCAGGGTACGACGAAAATCTGTGACACAATAATTCACACTCTGTGGTACTGAATTTTTTGCATTCTTTTCGGGGTTGCTATAGATTCTATTTTCTACCTCCAAACACCTGATTGAATGTATCATAATTCAACGTATCATTTCTGCCGCAGAACACCGCGTATTCTATCGTTTCAAAATAGGATGCATATTTTTCCTGTACGCTCCGAAATGCACGTGCTACAATTCTCGGCGGGTTACAGAAAGCGCCACAGCCAAACGCGCCTAAAATCAGAACTTCCGCTCCGTTCGATGCTGCCGCCTGAAAAACACGTTCCAGTCTTTGCATCTGAAGTTCGTACAGTGCTTTCTCACTAATCTTAACCGGCGCATTTCCTGCGGACGGATTCATGGCATTGCTTGGTTTCTTTCGGAGGTTCGGAGCTGCACAGGTAATGATGTCTACCTGATACCAGTCTTTTTCTTCCATTCGTTCCGGCACAGAGGTGTCGGTCTTAAATATGACGACTCCCGGTGTATACAGCAGATCATCATTATAAAGTGGATCGCCTGTTTTCCGGTGCTGTTGATAGAACTGATGCCACATCGTTTCTGTATCCAGACATGGATACAGTGTGCTGCATCGGCAAAGGCATTCTTCCTGCGCCGTACTTCCCCGTGTTACACCGCCGCCGGGATTAGTTGCAGATGCAAAATTCAGGACGCAGACTCGCTTTCCGGATTTTGCGTATGCAGAGGCGGCTTCGAAGCTTCTTTTAGATGAAACAATCGTTTTGCAAGGTGATTTTCCAGGTTCTGGAAGCGCAATTGCTTGCGATGGAACATACAGCTTTTGGTTCTGAATCGAAAACTGAACTGCCTGCTGGAGCTTCTGACTTGCTTTTATCAAATCCATAGAATCTTGAAATATCGCGATATTATTACTTCTTCTGTCCATTACAATTCTCCTCCCGTATTCCAATCACACAATGCTGTTCTGCTAAAAATTATACACCTTATCCTCCAGCTTCGTCCAGGCTTTTACATAGTCCGCATCGATAAAACAGCCCCTTGCCTGTCGAAATGCACCTGGCTGCTTGCCGCCTTCCGTGGCATATAATCCTGTATCCCAGCAGCCTGCTGATAAGCTGTTGTCTCTCAGGATCAGCAAGCATACCTCGAAGTCATTTGGATAATCGCCATCCTTTATGTAGTGGAATCCGGTGAATGTAACGCGAATATTCTCTGCCATGTTTGCTGTCTTTTCTTCCATCTTTTTTCTCCTCATGGTAGGCTTTTTCTTTTGAATATTGCCATTTTATCTCATATCGAACGGAAAATGTTGACAGAAACTTGTCCGTATATAAAATTCAGGGCAATATCTCTGCCCTGAATTTTATAACAAATTGTAACTATTCAGAGCCCCATCCCGATTCCGCTTACGCTGCATCTCTTCTTCCATCACACAACACTGTTTTAAATGAAATGCAATCCCATACTGCACCATTTTTTTATAGCCCTCCCGCCACAGTGTCTGCGTATAATCTTTATCCCGAATCTGCTCCAATGCCTTCCGGCAATCTCTCTCCAGATCTTTTTTCTCATCTGTATACTTCACTTCTATCACAATTCCTGTTTCTGCATTTCCCATTTCAATCACAATATCGCTGAATCCTTCTCCCGATTCTCGATTGGAAGATACACGCCAGTCATTTTTATAGCTTAAGATTCCAAGCAGAATTCCATGATAGAAATTTTCTTTCAGTGATTTCCGCACAAAGGTATCGCGTACGCTAACTGTCTTCTGCAAATACAAATTCAAAAGGCTTTCCACCTCTGCTGATTTTCCCCCAAGCAGTGCCTGGCAGAACTGTTCTGCCATTTTGCCGTCTTTTTTCACTTCCTGCTGAAACAGTGTAAGAATCCGTTCTGTTATGATATTTCGAATTTCCCGGTTTGGAATTGCAAGGCAATAGCGGCCATCGCTTTCTCTTCCGCGCTGCGTCAGGTATCCTGTCATGAAAAGTGTACTCCACAGGTGATCCATGGTCGAATACAGGTCATTGTAGGTAACCATTTCATCGATTGGTTTGATCACTGTTTTTCCATTTACCAGCCATTCCAGTTCTGTTTTTGTGAGCATATCCGGTTCATTGATACTGTCGATAAAATGATGAATCACACTGTTCCCGCTTGTATTCATCCAGTAATTTTCCGGCTCGGCCTCTGGATTATGGATATGATCATTGCAGTAATTCACAACATCCCATGGACAGTACACATCTACTTTTCCGAATCGGTATCCGTCATACCATTCTTTTACCTCGTCATATCGGTCATCCATTTCATAGTCATGCAGCATGGTCTTTACTTCTTCATCTGTAAAACCGAAGGTTTCATCAAATTCTGTATTTGTAATCGAATATACTTTGAAATTGTTCAGTCCGGTAAAGATGCTTTCTTTTGCAATTCGCAGGCAGCCCGTCAAAACAGCAAAGGCAAGACTGCTGTTTGTCTTTAAAACATTTCCGAACATATTTCGAAGCAGCAATACCATTTCATCATAATATCCATTTTCATGGGCTTTTGCCATCGGAACATCGTATTCGTCAATCAGGACAACCACTTGCTGTTCATAGTGAACTTCCAACAGTTCTGTCAGTTCCTGAATACTGCTGGTAATGGTGTCTTCTTCCATATTTCTTGTCAGAAGTTCTGAAAAAAGTGCTTTATCAACCCGGCTCAATTTGTCGCTTTCCAGAAGAAATTGAAATCTTCTTGCCTCACGATTGATTGTTTTTATGAGCTGCGCACGGGCTTTTTCATAGGAATCGGCATCAATTCCTTTTAAGCTGATGGAAATAACGGGATATTTTCCCATATATTGTTCACAAATCTCTGTATTCTTAGAAATCTTCAAGCCGTCAAAAAGTGCTGGATCCGTTCCAATTTCAAAGAAATGCTGAATCATACTCATATTCAGGGATTTTCCAAAACGGCGTGGGCGCGTAAAAAGCGTGACCTCACTTCCGTTATTTAAAATCTGTTCTACAAGGGAAGTTTTATCTACATAATAGTAATTTCCATTGCGAATCTTTTTAAAGTTGTCAATCCCGGTCGGGAGTTTTGGTTTTCTCATCTTGAAACCTTCCTTTCCAACTTTTGCGGCTTTTGACACCAGCAGCTGTGCTTATGTTCTGATCTCTATTTTAGCGGGTTTTATTTGCTTTGGCAATGGTTCTTATCGGTTTCTAATCTATCCAATTTTTTATGATCTTATATTGGCTCCTATCACTAAAAAGAGCTGAATAGGAAAGCAAAATAAAAGCATTAAACTTTTCCTATTTAAATAGTTTAATTAATATTTAATTTGAAATATTAATCCCAAAGCCAATCGTTCATGTTTCCTTGATAATTTCCATTGGAATCATATGAATTTCCTGTATTTGGATCGTAATAATCATTATATTCATTGCCTTTTTCATCAGTCCATCCACCATACCATTCATTATGAATATCACTTGAGCTTCCGCCAGATGAGCTTGACCCACCACTGTAATCATTTCCAGAACCAGAAGATCCAGAATCACTATAGCTAGAACCACCTGAATAATCAGAGCTTGAACTTCCACTACTATAACTATAATCATTACTATCATCATAACTATAGCTAGAACCACCTGAAGATGATCCAGAACTCTGTTCAACAGCTTTTCTTTCTGCTTCTTCCTGAGCAGCTTTAGCAGCAGCCTCTTCTTCTGCTTTCTTCTTTGCTTCCTCTTCAGCTTTCTTTTTAGCCTCTTCTTCAGCTTTCTTACGAGCTTCTTCCTCGGCTTTTTCAATAGCAGTTACTCTATCATTATATTTTGTTACATAATCATCAATCGTACTGTTATATTTGTCAAAGCTGTCCTGCTCAACGGTATTATAATTTTCGAAGTCATTTTTCAAGATATCTTTGAATGTCGTAAATTCGCTGGTAGCGTTTTTGAGTGCTTCCTTATCGTCCACTTTTTCAACATCATCACCAATTTTATCCGCAATTATTTTGATCGTGTCGTCATATTCGGAGACAAAGGAATTCTTCATCTGCGCAATAATTTTTTCATAGTGTGCAGAACATTCCTCATAATCGCCTTCTGTCTTTTTATACTTTTCCGCACTCTCCATCTCTTGTTTCAATGCTTCCAGTTTTTTATTTCTGTCTTCTTCTTTTTCAAATCTCTGATATTCCCCATCAATCTCACTGTTTTTTGTCTCAATTGCCTGTAAGCGAAGCTCCTCCTGATGACGGTCATACGCTTTCTTTGCAAAAACTCCGATGACACAAATGCAGACAATCGCAATACCAATTACAGCAAGCATGATGACTGTCTTTTTGTTTTTGTTCTTTGTTTCCATCTCGAAACACTCCTCCTTTTTCTTTCTGTTTCCCGAAAAATCCATGTTTTCTATGTTCTTTTCCATATTTTTATTGATTTTTCGTTACTCATTTTTTCATCACATTCATTACATCGCAGCTCGTTTTTCTTTACTATTTCTTTTTATGTAATTTCCAAAAAATCCTCACTCTTTGATTTCACAAGATTTTAAAATAACACTTTCCTTCCATCTTATCTTACGTGATGTTGAAATACCCCGGAACACAGTTCATCTCTTCCTGCCCTCCGGGGTACCTCTTAATCTAATTCAGCCACTTTAAAGCTCTTCAAAATGCGAATCACCTGTTCTTCTTCTTTTTCTGTAAATGTACCGTCTGGTGCTTCTGCGATAAATGCAACTGGTGTCGGATAGTCAAAAGAAAATTCGTCTACGTCCCCAGCCTGACCTGCAAATTCAATCTCGCCAAGACGGGATGTCGGTATCACTGCGAACAACGTGCTGTCTACAGGAACATAATCATCATCAATGCCAGCCATCATCTCGCCTGTGATATGTACTCGTGCTACCATAAATTCGCCAAGATCTGAACAGTCACGATCGGTTCCCCATGGATATCCAGGCACGAAATTAGAAGTGTCTGCCTGTGAAACCTGTGCCTTCAGCATATCACGCGAATAGCCGCCAAGCGCGCCTTGGCAGTACCAAAACGAAACGGTAACACCTCTCTCGTTTGTCAGAACAACGTTTTCTCTGACCGCATCCATGGAACCGCCAACTTCCTCCGTCTGAATTTCCCAGCCTTTTGGGATTTCAAACTGGAATGCCGTGCTGTCACACTGATTTACTTCTCCATACCATGTAACATAGATATCTCCCTGCTCTCCAGTTTCCGTCCATTCCATATCCTTCTGCCAGTCTGCACTTGACTCCCAGTGTTTTGACCAGATTGGATCAAAGGTCCGGTCAAAAAGATCTGTTTCCTGCATTTTTTTATCAATGACCGGGATATCAACCACTGCTTTTCCTTTGATTCTCGGGCTGATGGAAAGCTCCAGTGAGCCCGCATATCCACCCAGGTCGTCCTTCATGGATACCTTTGCCTGGCCTTCTGCTTTTCCAACTGCTCCGCCGGAAAGATTCAGGCCAGCGCTGTCATATAATTTTGCGCTCAGCCGGATGTCAATGTATGCTTCCAGCCTTCCGTTCACCTCAACCGTACTCCACTCAAGTCCGTCTGAATTCAGATTTCCTTCTTTGACTTCTTCTACTTTGCCTATTCTGCTGTCATACTGGAATCCCAGGGTGCTGTCGGCTGTTGCACCGTAAGAGCTGTGAATGCCGCCCTCCAGACTTCCCGCTGCCCCGACAACGGCTTCCATATGATTTGTAATAACAATCGGTACAATACCGGCGTTGAACTCGATATTCGGCAGTTTTCGTTCGTAAACGGTTTTTTCCTTTTCAAATTCTTTCTCGCTGTTTGCGCCGCATTCCAGGGAAATACCGGCTTTGCTCCTTACTGCAATTCCACACTGGACTTCACCGTCTTCGATATCAATCTGAAGTTCCAGCCAGCATCCCCATCCTGCCTCTCCTGAAAACTGAACGGGTTCCTCTTCAACATTGATTGAGACACTGTAATCGTAATCACTGTTTTCTTCCTCTGTCTCTTCTTCCGATTCATCTTCGGACAGTCTTTTAATAATATAAGCGCTGTTATTTCCTGTTTCACTTGCACCATCCTCCGTCAGCCGGAACTGTTTGATAATATGTGCCTTTTCGAATACATCCAGCAGGGTCGCTGGCTCTGTTTCTACCCGGTAACCCTGATTCGTTTTTTCTATCTGCACTACTTTTCGAATAAATCCAGAAGGCGCTGCACTGATTTCTCCCGCAACAAGAACATCTCCGGTCTGGTAACTAGGATCTTTTTCAAAGGTGAGACTGTTGTCAGAAACTTCCGTTGGCTGATCTTCTGATTTCATCTCATTGGTAATCACCTTTACATTGTCTTTTACAATGATGTCAGGATCATCCGTACTGTTTTCTGCTGTGCTCTCATCCGATGTGCTGTTTTCCGATACACTTGTATTCTGTTCTTCCGGATTCTGTTCCGGCTTTGTACTCTTCTGTGTATTTTGAGCTGCAAAAATTCCAAACAGAATCAATGCCAGAATGATTGTGCCTGCCAATACTGCGCGGATCCATTTTTTCATCTGTACCTGCTCCTTATTCTGCCTGTCAAAGCGGATATTCGCAATCCGCTTCGCCACTTACTTGATTCGTTTAAAATGTGGTGCATCAGATTTACTGATTCACCACATTTTAAACTTCTTTGTATTACGGAGTTACCGTTTTATCTTCTGCCACGTTTTCATCATCTGGCTCTGATTCTGATTTGGATACTGCTTCACCAGGTTCTGCTACTTCCGACTCCGAAATCACGCTCTCTGCAGTTGTTTCCGGTAATGGAGTTTCCTCAACAACCACTTTCTGCTCTGGCTGTTTTTTGTTTCGTACCTTTCCAGCGTACATTTCAATCTCTTCTGTGTCATCCACATCATCCATTTCCTGATCAATTCCACCGATGGTGTATGGGTCATTCTGATATTCAAGCGTGTTTACAGATTTAATGGTTTTGGTCGCTCCATCGAAATCGAAAACATGCCATAAGGTTCCTGGCTGATTTGTCGGAATCGTGTATGTTGCAATGTTTTTGCCTTCGAGGTAAACCTGAACTTTTGCTCCGGAAAGAGACATTTCATTGGCCACTTCACTGTAACTGTTGGTATAATCGTGTACGAAATAGCTGAACTTTTCGTCTGCTTTTACGTTACGTACTGTAATGGTTTCCGGACCATAACTACTTGTATCATCTACGTCTAAGTTTCCAACAGAATTTCCTTCGAAATCTGTCTGTCCGAACCAGATATGATACGGTTTGTCCGACGAGTAGCATGCAAGATGAGAATCCAGATCCCACGGCTCTTCGCCCCAGGTTAATACGATGCGGAGTTCTCCTGCGGTTTCACCGTCCCCATCTCCCGGTACAAGAACAATATTTGCTGTTTCAATCTGGTCTCCCGCTACTGTGATATTTTTGTAATTCGTCACATAGCCTTCTTTGCTGATTTCAAGCGTATAATTTCCATTTTCCATTGAAAGAGTATAGTCTGCATTTTCAAATACTCCTTCTGTCACAGCATCACCCGTTTGATTGTTCCAGCCTTTGCGTACAATGTAGGCTGTTTCTGTAATACCATCTCCCGTGACTGCATCGGTTATCGTTCCCTCTACAGAACCTGTATTAAAATCATCATGGCGCTCCACCATATAGATATCTTCTACATATCTGATTTCACTTTTCTGAACCAGAACTTCCGCAACCTTGTACGTCTGATAAGACGTTGCGGATACTGTAATTTCATAAGTTCCATCCTGCAGATTTTTGGTGCTGTACTTGCCAAACACATCGGTATAGAGAATTCTTTCTGTTTCTGTTCCTTCCTCTCTCCAGGCTCCAGCTCCTCCTGAAAAAACAGCAATTTCATTTTCTTCTGTTTCAAGGTTCCAGGCTCCATGGCTTCCGCCTCCACTGCCGCCTCCGGCTACGCTGTTTCCACCATTGCCGCTGCCTGCTCTGACTTTTCTGGAAATTCTGACTCTCGCGTTTTCTATCGGCAAACGTGTTTTGCTCGAGTAAACATATCCTGTGATACCGCCGCTGGCGTACGTACATTTTTCAACGCGGACTCCATTTTCCTTATGCATTTTTATTCTCAAGTTGTTGTTTTCATCATTTTGAAGCGGTTTGAATTCCAGATCAAAATCGAAATATTTCTTCAATACATCTCCAAGCAGGGAATCTGTATCGAGTCCATTTGTTGAGTATGGATATACCTTGATATCCTCGCATGCGAGACTTCCATTTTCTAAATCATGGTATGCAAATTCTGCCTCAACGCCTAAGCCTAAATCTGCATAATAGCCTGCTAAATCAAAAACACTGTACAAAGTCAACAGACCTTTTATGCCAATACCGCCTTCCATATTTCCCTTTACCTCAAGGGTATCAACACCATGATGAAAATCGAAAATGCCTCTCCATGTTCCATCTTTATATTCAAATCCCTGTGTTGATTCAACGCTATATGAAATATGTAAGGATCCATCTGCTTTGTATGAACAGAAAAGTACAACATCAAAGGTAAAACCGGTAGCCCCTATTGTAATTGGAAAACGCATTAATTCTACCTGACCACTGTCAGCAAATTCTTTTTCCGCCGTAATATCTTCATTTGCATTTTCCGTGACAGCAAGTTTAAGTTCATTTACCGAAACACCATTTACTCCAACGTCAACATTTACAACGCACAGAATTTCAGGAATTTCAAAATCAATTTTTCCTTTTCCTTCATCATTCGAACCAATATTAAATTCAAAATTCTTTTCGTAGCCAACATCAATAACACCACCTGCTCCTATATTAGCCTGTGTTGCAATTCCGTATTCATCCGTGTCAGCAGCTCCTCCGATAAGTGCTGTACCGCCTCCGACAAAATCAATTTTGCTGACCACTTCCCATAATTCTGGCTTTATGCATGTCAGAATCAGTTTCTCGCCATCCTCTGTTACCGTAGTTGCTTTGAGCGCGATACCTGAAATATAAACTTCATTCGCAGGAAGGATCATAACACTTCCTTCTCCGATTTTTTCTGTCTCGGTTGTTTTCGGAAGTGTAACTGTATAGGTTCCATCCGCATTCTCTACAACTGTATAATCTGTGATATTTTCCAGTTCTTTTTTCAATACACCATCTACGTACTGTGTATTATCATGCGGCTCTTCACCAATTGTTGTGTCTTCCTGTCTGATTTCATCAATTTCACAGAAAATCGATTTAACATCTTTCTTGGAAAGCAACGCATGCGGCTGGAACTGGTTTTCTGTATTTAATTCCAGAAATCCTTTCCCTACTGCAATTGCTGCTTCATTTTGATATGTAATACTATCCCAATCCGTCCAACTGTTCGTATCATACGAATGTATTCCATTGAATCCCATTGCATGTACTGCCGTATAAGCCGCAAATTCGCGTGTTGCCGGTTCATCTGGATAGAAAAACGGGATATCCTGCTCCAGATCTTCGATATCCGGTGGCGGCAGGATTCCATATTTCTCTGCGATTTCGATTGCTGCTTCATACGCATTTCCTGCCGTATCCGCATAATAATGGTTTAAGGAATCCGGATCTGTATCCAGGTTCATTTCAACCTTTTCAGCGAGCATCTGCACCCACTCACCGCGTGTATATGTTTTGGTGTCGTCCGATGGATCATCTGACTTCACGTAGGTATATTCAACTTTTGCTTTCAGCTCCACGGTAGTCTGATCCACAAGAATATTCTTGGAAAGTTCCATGAGCTTTCCTATGTTTACACTTTGTGCTTCTGCTCTTGCCCGTTCCGGAAATACGCCTGCAACGGTGCTTCCCGTCATAATCAGGCACAGAAACCACGCCAACATTTTATTTCTTCTGTTTTTTTTCTTCTGTGCAACAACAATGGCTGCTCCTGCCAGCACCAGCAGTACAACCCAAACAATAATTTTGGTGTTGTCACCCATTTTCGGTGCAGATTTCAATTTCTCAGCCTTTAAGGACTGGCCATTTTGCTTTGCGTTTCCAGTTCCCTGATCTTTTGTTAATGTCGTTCCGGAATCCTTGCTGCCCGTTGTCGTACCAGGATTTTTCGTGTCATTTGCTACGTTTCCATTTCCTGGCTTTTCATTACCTGTCGGATTCTTTTTGTCATCTCCAGAAGGATTTTCCTTATTTTCATCATCCTTCTTGTCATCTGATGCTTTTACCGTACAAACCGTTGTCAACGTAACGGTTTCTCCAGCCTGCAGAGATTCCATCTTTTTTGTTGTCTCCGCATTTTCGGCCAGCACAAAATTTTCCGGCAAAATATTTTCCAGTGACAGATTCGTTACTGCTGTATCATTTGTATTGGTTACAGTTAAAGTAACTTTGATTTCTTCACCCTGCTGGTAAGTTTCTTTGTCTGTTGTCAAGGCTGCTTCGATTCCATCCTGAAGCAGCGATGCTGCAAGAGCAGGCTGTGTCATCATTCCGGTGCATAAAAGCAGTGCCAGAAAGACAACTTGTAATTTCTTCCACACTTTCATACGTCTTCTCCCTCGTAAATGTAAAATTTCGATCCTTTTTCTCTGAATATCTGCCGCTTATGCTGTCTTCAGGATCCCTGGTGCCTTCCGTCAATGGAAAGGCGGCTTTTCTTGCTCTGCATCTCAATCATTAGCCGAGCAGAGCAACGAACATTTCATTTTCCTCCTTCTTCTGTTGTATTTCTTTTAGTGTAATACATCCTCCCTTTATTTGCAATATATTTTGTCATGCATTTTGCAATGCATATTTCATCATTATTATGCAATACAATAAAACAGACTGGGCTTCCAGTACTCTTTAAAATCAGAATACAGCCAGAAAAAAGCGCACTGAAATAAGCTGTCCCCAAAACAGCTTTTTCTTCATTTTTCGATTTCGCAGATTCGAAAAATTTATTTTTTTGTCGAACCTTTTTTGAAACACCCTTGTTATGTTTTATGCTGCCCGTAGTTTCCACATAAGATCCGGAAGCATGCTCCGTTCTTATATTCTCCGGCAGCAGAATGGAGTTTGATATGGCATTTCAGTTAAAAGGCAACCGCAAGGAAACGGAAAACAAAACCATCCGTTTCCCCATTCACCTGATCGATCAGATCGAACAGGCAATTTCCGATTCTGACCAGGACATTACCTTTTCCAGTTTTGTGATTCAGGCGTGTGAGTATGCGCTGGATCACATGGACGCCCCGTCAGAAGAACACAATTAACTTTTATTTTTTTCAAAGCAGATTTTTATGGTTCGATGTGCATTTTCTGGCTGTTCTCTGCTTCTATTTTATCTTACCATGCTTCTTATTTTTTTCAGGACAAGATCCTGTCCTAACTCAACTCCACAACTTCATCATACAGACACACAAACACCTCTTCCACTTCCGCATCTTCATGAAAGTGTCCGAAATACCATTTCTGAAATTCTGTCTCATCCGCCACGCGCTGCAGGTACTGGCGGAGTTCCACCTCATCGTCAGACAGCTCTCCATACCCCATTGCCGCGGCCACATCTCTTGGGGCTGTGTGGGTCAGTATGTAGTCCACCTGAAAATCTTCTTTTTCCATATTTTTCCATCCTTCTTCGTACTCTTCCCGTGACGGAATTTCTTCCGGGAACCACGAAATTCCCTCCGCGCGGGACATTTTGTCGATGCTGTAAGCACCTCCGAAGGTAAAGAATTTCAGCCCGTCAATCGTAAAGATCTGGCCGCGCATCAGATGGATCATGTTGTCCTCAATGATATGCACCTTTCCGCCGTTCCACTGCTCCACGGCGTAGGAGTTCAGCTGTTCGAAGTTCTCATGATTTCCGTCGATAAACAGTGTCGTCACCGGCAGACTTCGGAAAACGGCTCTCGTATTCGCTTCGTATGCTGCAGAAAAGCCGCAGATGCCGACATCTCCGCAGATGATCAGATAGTCATCCCGGGTGTACTCGTCTTCGTGCTCGTTAAAATAGCGTACAACTTTTCCAATATCAAAGGTGCCATGGGTATCGCCTGTAATGACAATGCTCATTCTCAGCGTCTCCTCTCGTGTTCTCTGTTTCTGTTCTCTAAAGTATCGCAAAACATCATCCGCAAATTCTGTCCGCTTTCTCTGCCGCTGCTATCGCTTCTTGCAGAGACACAGACTACGCCGCACTATTCCCGAAAATAAAACACTTCTCCCCGTGCCCGGAACGGCAGCCGGTTTCCTCTCGGAAGCAGAAATGCATGCTCTCGTCTTACCTTCAGGTCATTCTCAATCTCCCCGTCCGTAATAATCAGAATCGGCCCGTCCTTTGGAAAATCGTTCGCCTGTTCCAGACAATCCACGCCCGGCTGCAGTATGGTTCCTCCTCGTCCCGTGACTTTTACCCGTCCGGCAATATCTTCCGGTGCCAGATATCCCGCATCCGTCGCTTTGGCATCACAGAAAATGATTCTCACGAACGGAACATCTTTCGCCGCGGCATAGCTGGCGATGGAGCCAAGTGCCATACCGATCTGTTTTGCACTCATGGAACCGGACGTGTCCACGACCACACCGAAGGTCCGGCTCTCCAGATCCTGCTCGTAATACGCATATCCTGGTCTTGGAATGTCCGGCGTGGCACCCTGCCGTCTGCTCGGCCGCGCATAGGTACGGTGTTTTTCCAGCGGTGGAAACTGTACGTCAAACCACTTCGTCAGCGCGGCATCCCAGGGAATGACCGGCATCGCAAGCGCCCTGATTTCCTGCACCAGCCCGGCCGGCAGGAAACCACGATTGTGCTCCTGATGGTAATCCAATCCCTCCCGCAGTGCATTTTTCAGCAGTTCATCCAGGCTGACCCCGTTTTCTCTTCCAGTAAAATGCGGTCTGTTTCCGTTAAACATATCACCTCTGCCAAAGCCCCGGAAGGTGTTTAGCTTTTTGTACTTTCGGATCTCTTTCACGATCAGATCATAGATACTTTCTGCCGATTTGTTGTGAAGTGTTTCATCATACAACAGCCCATCCGGCGGCATTCTGCCGATCTCCATTTCGTGCAGCCAGTCGTTGATGACGTAGTCGCAGGCGATGTTCCACAGAAAGAAGTCACGCCCATTGCACCGTTTCTGGTGCTGCAGTCCGGCATGGAGATATTCATGCGCGAGAACAAAAATCCACTCTTCCTCCGAAAATCCGCACGACGGATTGGCATAAATGATTCCCTGCTCTGCGTCAACCGCTGCAATATGGATTTCATACCGATGGCACATTTCAATGTCCTCCACAATTTTAAATGTAGCTGCAAGACCTCCAAGCAGCGGATAATGGGACAGGAACCATTCTGCTGCTCTGGAAATGACGGTATTCTTTTTCGTTTTAAGATCGTATCCTCCCGCATCGCAGAGTGCAGATTTGATGGAATGAGTGACTGCATAGGAAAATTTTTCAGCATATGCATTTCTTTCTCCCTTTTTATAAACGATCGGCCGTTCTACCCCGATCATATCCTTTAATTTTTCAGAGTTTGTCCCGCAGATCTGCGCACCATTATCCTGGTGCTTCAACAGATATTCATAAATTTTCTGCTCGCTGTTCAGTTTGATCGGATATGCTTCCGCCGGATCTGCGCAGATCGGCTCGCCGAGGCGGATGTCATAAAGGAATCTGGTGATGTAGATATCACAGGCTTTGTTCCAGAGTGCCGGGACAAATTCGCAGTCGGAAGGGATGCTCGCTTTGTCAAAGTGGCCGAACGCCAGGTGCAGAAGGTTGTGTGCCATCACATAGCACCATTGTTCCGGCGACAGGTTCGCCCGCATGTTGACGTAGATATTTCCATCTTTCATAACACAGGCCAGACTTCCTTTTGCATTCAGATGGGAGGGCTTTGCAGTGATGTACCCATCCAGTTGATGAAACAGTGTATTTTTTTCCAGCAAACCAAAGCCGGCCTCCACTCTGCGGTACCCGGCCGGCTTTTCTTCTTCGCGGTAATACCGGCTTCGAACGTATGGCATCCTTTTCTCCTTCCTTTTTTCATCCGACGAGCCGCGGCAGATCACGGATGATTTCCATCATAAACCAGTCCGGCAGTGCCTCCGCTCCATCAGCTGCGACGGTCATCTGGGCGATTTCGAAATTGATGACTGCGAGTTCTTTGATCATGCCCTTGGCGCGGTACGCAAAGGAAAGCATGCCGCCGGAAATTCCCTGTTTGCTTTTCGGCAGTTCTGCAAGCAGTCTGGCGCGGAAGGACTGTGCGAGAAAATACAGCACATCCCGGTTTTCCGGCTTGTCCGGCCATTTTGCTTTCTGCGCGATAATGTCATCCAGGAGATGTGTGTTGCGCAGTGTTTTTGTGTAAGCAAGAAACATCCCCGCATGCTGTTCCAAGAGGCAGGCGTACGCCATCATTTTTAATGTTTCCTGCGAAATATCCTGCTCCCCGGCCCGGTATTCCTTCAACGCATCGCTCAGCATGTGCCAGGAACGCGGGGTGGAAAACGGTTCTTCGGTTTTCGACGGTTCGGAAAAGAGGTGATCCGGCCGCTGGATGATATAGTCAATGACCCACGGATGGAGTCCTTCTGCCTGCGCCCACTTGATCCACTGTCCCACATCCGCTTTCAGCTGCACATGGAACATACGGTTTAAAAGGGCGGACGACATCGTTTTTACGATCGCGCTGTCCTCGGCACGGTTTCCTGCTCCGATCACAATGCTTCCCTCCGGAAGATGGTATTCTCCGATCCGCCGCTCATGGATCAGGGAATAGAAGGCTTTCTGCACTTCCTGCGTACAGGCGTTGAGTTCGTCCAGGAACAGGACATATGGCTCTTTTCTGGCGATCATTTTCGGCGGAAGGAATTCCGAGGTCTCGCCCCGGATCTGCGGAATGCCGATAATGTCCTCCGGCGCGAGCTGGCTTCCAAGGAGCGACACACACGGCAGGCCGACTTCGTCTGCGAATTTTTCCACTAACGCGGATTTTCCGATGCCGGGCGCACCCCAGATAAAAACCGGCCGCACCGGCGCAACCTGAAGCAATACTTCTAATAATTCATCCTGTGTTACACTGATTGGTAAATGCATCTGATGTACTCCCTTCTGTTTCGATCCTGTGTCTTTTCAAAGCGGATATTCGCAATCCACTTTACCACTTGCTTGATTTGACTAAATCACTTTTTCTGCCCTGCCGTGATCTTACTGTGCTGCATTACAACGTGTCTCACCATATTTCTCTGTATTTTCCAGTTTCACTGTCATATTCCAGCACCGGAATTTTTCCACTCCGCCAGGTGGTTCCGTCGAGATAATAATGACTCTGACCGTCATGCCAGATACCGTCATATATTCTGTTTCCACTGATTTTTGCCGTGGAAATGTGGCCCGCAATCACATCCTTATGGAATGCTCCGCGGCTTACCGTTCTTTTCCCCACCATCAGCTCCTCGCTGGTCACGCACAGCCAGTCTTTACCGCCCCATTCGGCAATTCCGGCGTGCACCAGAATCTGGCGTTCTGTTTCATAAAAGTAAGGAAAATGGCGCATCCAGGTGATCAGATCCCCCGCATCTTCGAACATCAGCCGTACTGCTTCTGCATTTCTGGAATCCTCTGAGAGGTGTGCTTCTTTTTCCAGAAACTCTTGAAAATGTTTTTCTTTCAGAAAGCTGTGCAGCGTTTCATAGTCTCCATCTGCATCCGATGCCAGCCATTCCCGGCTGCGATATTGCTCCACACTGCCGATATGCCGGTTGACATCCGCATATTCTTCCAGCCAGTCCAGCAGTGCTTTTTCATGGTTTCCCATCAGGGCAATGACTTTTTCCGAACCATATTTTTCCTGCAATGCCCTGACTTTTTCCAGCACCGCCCGGCCATCTGGCCCATAATCTATGTAATCGCCCAACAGAATCAGCTGGTTTTTCCCCGAAAGATCTGTTTTTTTCAGAGCTGCCTCGAATGCCTCCAGAAATCCGTGAATATCCGACATCATATATCGCTTCATTGCTTTTCCTCTGTTTGTTTATACGTAGAAAGTTTCCTTCGTTTCCAGGCAAAGGCATCCCAGTCTTCCATTCTCAAAGCCGCAGCCGCAGTCACACAGATAGACGTTTTCTTTTTTATTCTTCCAGATGGATCCATTTCCCATGTTCTGATGGCCGCAGACGGAAATATATCCATGCACTCCCTCATGAAGAAAAACCTTGTACCACAAATCCCCCATCAGATAATAGTTGTCCAGTTTCCATTTCCCCGGTTCTGCCGTACAGGCATGGGCAAGCAGATACGGCTGACCATCTACCTCGATTTCCACCTGTACCGGCCAGGAAAGGATGCGCTCTGCGAGCTGCTTTAAATCAACTTCCGTCAGGCGTTCCTGTAAAAGATGGAAGGAATTGTACGGATACGGCTGCAGGAGGGCGCGGTCTCTCTCATCCATCCCGTAATAGTGGAAAATGTAATTGGCAAGCCAATGATCGTGGTTGCCGCGGATCACAGTACATTTTTTCCCCAGCTTCAATACCTGAAAATACACGCCCGCCGGGTCTGGATGATCCATGCAGCGGTCAAACAAATCACCAAGCAGATACAGGTGGTCGTCCTCTTTGAGATCAATTTTTTCCAGCAATTTCATGAACCGCCAGCTGTCGTTATGTATATCAGTAATAATATAGTGCATCCAAAATCTCCTTTTCTTTCGCAGCTTTCATGTCTGCTCCTGCAATCTTCAAAGCTTTCGTTATCCGCTCATTTTTCCAAAAACGGCTTTCCTGCTTGTGTTTTGGCATGTCCTGTTTCAAAAATCTTCCCGCTTGTTCTGCTGGTTCCGGATTTCGGTCTTCTGATACTGGCATCATGGAACGTCTAAAATCTTTCACCCATTGTTGTCCGAACTGTAAAACTCTTCCCCCGTTTCCAGACAGATTGCCGCCAGCCTCCCTCCCGGGAAGCATGCGCCGCAGTCGATGGCGATGTGGTGATATTTTTTATAAATATACCCGGGATTATCATTTTCCGGAATCGTCTGCGTCGGTGTATGTCCTGTTACCAGATTTGTATCCGCAAAGTATTCCTTCTGATAATCTGGTCTGGCCCATACAAGATCGTGCAGGGAATATTCCTCGATCCTCTTTTCCGGTGTAAATCCACCCAGCCCTCCATGCACCAGCAGATACTGTTTTTCTCCCACTGTAAGCTCCTCATACAGACTGAAATCCTCCAGAAAATTCAGTACTTCCTCCCGCATCTCGGGATCCAGCGCCCGAAATTCCCGGATCGTAGCATCACCGCCGTTATACTTCCAGCGAACCAGATTGTCCAACAGTTCAGCATCCACTTTCTCGATGGCAAGATCTGTGATTTCCTGACAGAGAAACCGCAGACATTCCAGCGCCATCACCTCATGGTTCCCCACGATACAGAACGCATTCGGCATTTCCATCAGTTTCAATATCACCTTAATCGGATGCTCACCCCGGTCTAAAACATCACCCAGAACATAGAGCGTATCTGTATCTTTCAACTCAATTTCTTCCAGCAGCTCCATAAATCTCTCATACTCACCGTGAATATCAGAAATAACGTAAGTAGCCATAAACAGAATCCTCCCTTTTTCATCCATACGAATCTGCATACGTTCTCCATTACCAGCTTATCTTACCATACTTCCTGTTTTTTACCGGACAAACTCTTGTCCCTCCTTTTTTTGCATAATGTACACTCTAGAGCGTGTCTGAAAAAGGCTTTTCGCAAGCTGCGAGTCCCAGTTTGTGGAAATGATTTTTCAGACACGCTCTATACATCTTCTATTGAAATTTCATTCATGCGAAATCCCCTTTTCTTGATACTATATCACATCTATTCTTTTCTTCATTGAACTACAAGTTTAATCCTCTTTTTCTTGCTGTTTTCTCGCATTCTATCAGCATTATGCGCTGTTTATACAGCGCCTTTTATTTCTGTACAATTTATTCTCTATATGCAAAAAAGGAACGTTCTATCCAAATCGTTCCTTTTTATTTGTAGATTATTTTATTTTTCAAATTTCTCAATCACGCACGTATGCGTCTTCGTTTTCTTATCATAAACGCGTATTTGCCGAGTGCACAGTAATGCCCGCGTCCCCCCTTCGTCATCCCACCGTCAGGCGCAAAAAATCTCCCGCCGCACAGAGCCTCTTGCCCTCCGAAACAGTGCCTGTCCGGGGACTTGTGCTCTGTGGGGCGGGAGGCCTTTTACACCGTCCGTCCCCTATTTACTTAATACCCCGTCGACCGCCGCTTTCCATCCGGCATATTTTTTCTCCCGGATTTCATCGTCCATCTTCGGTTCATACACACTTCGTTTCATATTTCCCGCGAGCTTCTCCAGATCATACACACCTGCCGAAATACCCGCCATATAAGCCGCTCCAATCCCGGAAAGCTCCTCCGCGTCCGGAATATTTACGCGTTTATTCGTAATATCACTCTGGAACTGCATCAGATATCCGTTTCGTGTCGGGCCGCCGTCTACACGGAGTTCCTCGATCCGCATGCCGGTATCCTGCTCCATCGCACGGGCAAGGTCGGTGATCTGGTAGGCGATACAGTCGAGAGCCGCTTTTACCACCTCGGCTTTTCCTGTGGTGCGGGTAATTCCGCTGATCGATGCCGTTGCTTTCTCATCCCAGTACGGCGCACCAAGCCCGGTAAATGCCGGAACCAGATACGTGCGGTCTGCCGGATTTGCCTCCCTCGCCAGTCCTTCCGTCTCTTTTGCCGAAGAAATCAGCTTCAGATCATCCTTCAGCCAGGTAATCACCGCTCCGGTGTAGTTCAGGTTGCCTTCCAGCACATAGTCCACCTTGCCGCCTCTTCCCCACGCAAGCGAAGTCACAACGCCGTGGCTGCTCTGAATCGGCCTGTCTCCAATGTTCATCATCAGCGAAGAACCCGTTCCATATGTTGCCTTGATCATGCCCGGTTTTAAGCAGCCCTGTCCGAACAGAGCCGCATGAGAGTCGCCTAATACACCACAGATCAGAACCGGCTCGGAAAACAATCCTTCCATCGTCGTGGTTCCATACACCGCATCGGAATCGCACACCCTGGCCAGCGCACAGACCGGAATCCCGAACATCTCACAGATCTTCTCATCCCATGCCAGTGTTTTCAAATTAAACAACTGCGTTCTCGACGCATTTGAAAAATCTGTTTTAAATGCATGATCCCCCGTCAGCTTGTAAACCAGCCAGCTGTCAATCGTACCCAGGCAGAGTTTCCCGTCTGCAGCACGTTTCTGTCTTTCTTCTCCGCCGTTTCGAAGCAGCCACGCCATCTTTGCAGCAGGAAAATAAGCCGAAAGCTGCAGACCCGTCGCCTCGCGGATCTCCTCTGCGTGCCCCTGCTCCGCAATCTCCTGCGCAATGCCGCTTGCGCGGCCGCACTGCCATACAATTGCCTCTTCCAGCGGTTCCCCGGTCGCCTTGTCCCAGATCGCCGTCGTCTCACGCTGATTGCTGATGCCGATTCCGGCGATTTCTTCCGGTGCAACACCGGACTCTGCCACCAGCGTTTTTACCGTCTGTACTGTATTCCGGTAAATCTCATTCAGATCATGGGACACCCATCCCTTTTCATTGACAATCTGCCGGTGCGGCAGGTCGGTACGGCGGAGTAAATGTCCCTCCCCATCAAAGAGCAGCGCTTTCGTTCCCTGCGTGCTCTGATCAATTCCGATAATATACCTTTTCTCCATATTTCCAACTCCATTACTATTATAGATAAAGAAACGTCCCTGCACCCCCGGGCCTTCCACAGTCCGGGCACGCAGGAACGTCATAAACATCATTATTTCAGTAATTCTTTCGCTTTCGCTGCAATGCCTTCCGCATTCAGTCCATAGTAATCAAACACTTCTTTGGATGTTCCTGTAATGACCGGCGCATCCGGCAGAGACATATGAACGACTTTGCGCGGGCATTCCGCACCGACCACCAGGCTCACCATCGATCCAAGACCGCCGAATGGAGCGTGCTCTTCGATCGAAATGACAACTTTTGCCTTCTTTGCAGCCTCTACCAGGCCCTCTTTGTCCAGCGGTTTCACACAGTACATATCGAGCAGTCCTGCGCTGATTCCCTCTTCTTTCAGCATAGCAGCTGCATCGAACGCCGGGCGGACCATCTCACCGCAGGCTACCAGTAAAACATCGGTGCCTTCCGAGAGAACCGTTGCCTTATCCATCTCAAACGGAGTATTTTCTTCGCTGTAAATATCCGCAACGGCATTTCTTCCCACCCGGATATAAGCCGGTTTTTCATCGGTAAGAAGCGCCTCAACCAGTTTTGCTGTCTGGAAGCGGTCGCTTGGCAGATAAACGCGCATGTTCGGAATAGCTGCCATTGCTGCGATGTCCTGTGCAGAATGATGGCTCATGCCGAGTGCGCCGTAGCTCACACCGCCGCTGATGCCGATCAGCTTTACATTGGTGTTGGAGTATGCACAGTCAATTTTCGCCTGCTCATAGCTTCTTGTAGAAAGGAAGCACGCCGGAGATGCCGCAAATGCTTTCTTGCCGCATTTTGCAAGACCGGCAGAAACGCTGACCAGATCCTGCTCCGCAATACCCATCTCCACAAACTGCTCCGGATATGCATTTGCAAACGGTGTCAGGGAAGCACTTCCCCTGGAATCGCTGCAGAGCACTACGATATCTTTATCCGTCTCGGCATGTTTCATTAAAACCTCGCAAATGGCCTGTCTGTTTGGAATCTTATTCATGACAGTGCCTCCTTTCTCTCATCCAGATCCTTCATGATCTGTTCTACTTCCTCCGGTGTCGGCACTTTATGATGCCACTCCGCCTTATTTTCCATCACGGAAGAACCACAGCCCTTCGTTGTGTTTGCAATAATAACCGTCGGTTTTCCCTTGCAGTGTTTCGCCAGCTCAAACGCATGAACGAGCGCGTCCATATCGTTGCCCGGTACGGAAAGAACATTCCATCCGAACGCTGCCCATCTCTCCTCCTGGCTGTCCTGTTTCATGACATCCTCGGTATTTCCGGAGATCTGCAGACGGTTGCGGTCTACGATCGCACAGAGGTTGTCCAGCTTGTAGTTTCCTGCGGACATTGCGCCCTCCCAGACAGAGCCTTCTGCCAGCTCGCCATCACCCATAACGGTGTAGACACGGTAATCTTTTTTATCCATTTTTCCTGCCAGCGCCATTCCCACGCAGACCGGAAGTCCGTGGCCGAGAGAACCGGAATTCATCTCGATGCCCGGCAGTTTATTGTTCGGATGGCCGATGTACGGGCTGCCGAATTTGGAGAATTTTTCGATGACCTCTTCCATCGGGAAGAATCCCTTTGCCGCAAGTACTGCATAATATGCCTCAACGGAATGACCTTTACTCATTACAAAACGGTCACGGTCCGGGTCGTCCATGTTCTCAGGGCTGATGTTCATCTCTTTAAAATACAGCGCTACAAGCACATCAATAACACTCATGTCACCACCGATGTGGCCGCCCTTGCCGGAAACTACCATTTCCACTACTTTCTTCCGCAGATCATACGCCAGACAACTCAATTCCTTGTATTCACTCATGATTTTCATTCTCCTCTTAAATATGCTTTGACATCTTCCTCGATCGGATCATATAAATCCGGGGCAATGCCGATGTATTTGCATGCTTCATACAGAACCGGCACAACGTTCTCGTGGATACCGACACAGTGGTGGATGTACGGTCCTTCCACGATTTTTGCCTCGAGGCGTTTCAGGTTCTGTACCTCAACCCATACGTAGGTTCCCTTCGTATAAGGTCCCTCGACACCTTTTGCATTTCCAAGCAGCAGGGAGTACTCTCCGTTGTCTCCGTCAAAACGCGCCAGTGTCATTTCGCCTAATTTTGCCTGCGCCTCTACAGCGCCCGGATGGCTGAATGCCAGAGGATAACCGATCGTCGGTTTTTCCTGTGCAACAGAAATCGGCCACGGTCCGCAGTGCTGCAGCAGCTCGCCGTTCTCGTTGTCCGGGTGGCGTACGGTCCAGTCAGCAAAGAAGCTTCTCTTGTCGTTTCTGCCGGCAGCCTCTACCATCAGAGCGGTGATGGCACCATGGATATCGGTCTCACAGACAACCGGAATTCCCTCTTCGTTCAGCAGGGAGTTTGCCGCACACGGCATGATGCCGATCTCACCCTGCAATGCGTTCCAGCACTGGATCGCGATGGCATTGCAGGAGTATTTTGCAGCCAGATTCTTCATCGCAACCTTCAGAGCTGCTACATTTTCCAGCTCTTCCGGTTTGATCTTTACACACATATTGGTGTTGCAGTATGCAACGACTTTTTCCACCTCGCTGCCCTCTGCTTTTACTTTTTTCATCTCCGCAGTCAGTTCCGGAAGCGGAATCGGGGAAAGCTGAATGTTGAATTTTTCCAGCAGCTCGCCCTCGTTGCACATGGTGGACCAGAAGTCGAACGGACGCGGTCCGATCTGAAGGATTCTGGTGTGGCGGAAGGTATCTACCACATTACATACAGCAAGGAAATCCTGAATGCCGCGCTCAAATTCCGGATCGGTCAGACGGCAGTTCGTCATATAGGTGAACGGGACACCAAAACGGCGCAGCACTTTTCCGGTTGCGAACAGGCCGCACTGGCTGTCGCGGAGACGCACACCGTTCTCATCCGGTCTCTCATCGCGCGGTCCCCAGAGGAGTACCGGAAGCCCCATTTCCTTTGCCAGTCTTGCACAGACATATTCCGTTCCGAAGTTTCCGTGCGGGAAAAAAATTCCCTTTACGTTCTCACGGCGGAATTTCTCCTGGATTTTCTCACGGTCCGCCTCATCGTAAAACAGACCCTCCTCATTGATGTCTGTGATATCAACAAATTCAACGCCGAGCTCTTTTAAACGCTCTCTCGTCAGGTTTGCATATTTTACCGCATCCGGAGCGCTGAAAATACTTCTTCTCGTAGGTGCAAATCCGATCTTAACTGATTTCATATTCATTTCCTCCATTTAATTTTCTTTAAACTTTGCTAAATTATATTTTGAATTTCTCTGTTCTTTATGGCTCTTATATTACTAAATTATTTTGAATTTGTCAACATTGATTCAGCTTTATTAAATCTTTTTTAGTAATTTACCCAAAAAAGAATGGCTGCTTTTATGCATTTCTTCATATTTCATTTTTTTTACAGCTCAGAAGTTGACTTCTTTTTTAATTCATATTAAAATCAATGCATAAGTTTAATATTTTTCAAATAAATACTGAAATAAATTTCAACACCCCGCATGCGCAAAACGCTTGAAAGCACCGTGCGGGCTGATTTTATCGAACAGGAGCTGAACTCTTATGAATATTTCTGCGAAAGAACTGGCAAAGCTGATCAACGTATCGCCTGCCACGGTTTCTATGGTTTTCAATAACAAACCCGGCATCAGCGATGCCACAAGAGAGCTGGTTTTAAAAACTGCTGCCGAGTATGGCTATGCGCCGAAAAAAAATGAAGCCTCCGGCGCTTCCTCCCGCATTATTCAGCTGGTCAATTATAAGAAGCACGGAAAGGTTGCTGCCGACACGCCGTTTTTCTCCCAGCTGACCGAAGGAATCTCCACCGAATGCACCCGCCAGGGCTGTGCGCTTCATATCTCCTATTTTTATGAGACCATGGATATTGACAGCCAGCTCGATGCACTCCGCGCTGTGGACTGTGAGGGCATTCTTCTTCTTGCAACCGAAATGGCTTCGTCCGATTTCCGCAAGTTCCGCGATTTTTCTGTTCCGATCGTTGTCGTGGACTGCTATTACGATGAGCTCGATTACGACTGCGTTCTGATCAACAACATCCAGGGGGCGTTCAACGCCACGAATTATCTGATTCAGTGCGGACACAAAAACGTGGGCTACTTTCACTCGAGCCTCGACATCAGCAACTTCTCCGAACGCGCCGACGGCTACTACAAAGCGCTCCGTGCAAACGGTATCAGCACCTCACATCCATATGTCCACCCGGTTTCCCCTACCTCGGACGAGGGCTACCGCGACATGCTGCGCCTTCTCGAGTCGAAAGCTCCGATCGCGGATGCTTACTTTGCCGATAATGACATCATCGCGGCGGCCGCCATGCGTGCACTACGTGAAAACGGCTACCGCATCCCGGAGGATGTCTCTATCATCGGCTTTGATGACGTTCCGATGTGCGATATGATGGTTCCGCCACTTTCCACTATGAAGGTCAGAAAACGCGAGCTTGGAGCCACCGCTGTCCAGCGCCTGCTTGACCGCGTGGCCGATCCGAAACGCGAATGTCTGAAAATGTGCATGGCAACCAAACTGGTGAAGCGCCAGAGTGTTTCCAGACGTTAAAGCTTTTGGGATGAGGCTGTCGTCCAGCGCGTGTCTGAAAAATCATTTCCGCAAACCGGAACTCGCAGCTTGCGAAAAGCCTTTCTCAGACACGCTCTGTACGCAGCCTCACCTTTTTTATTTTGAAAGGAGTTTTTTTCATGCAATCTGCAAATGATCTGAAACAGCTTTTATTCAGTATCAATCACAAAAGCTATCCCGCCTATAAATCCACCCGCGGCGCCTATCAGTTTCCGCGCTACACACTCTCCATCGACCACGTTCAGGGCGATCCGTTCGCCGCTCCGTCGCGGGTCAGCGTTCATATCAGCGGCAAAACCGCTGCGTTTCCGGCTTTTCTCTACGACACATACGAAAAGCGCGTCGCCCTCCAGGATTACCTGCTGCGCCAGTTTGCGCGCACCATCGCACCGTATTCGTTCCGCGCAAAGGGTTCCGGCAAAAGTGGTCTGCTTGGGATAAGCCGCTGCGGGCAGGAGATTCTGGAGCGCACTGCCTGCGTTCTGAATCCTTCCGACGGCAGTCTTGTCGTCAACATGGAAATCGGCTTCCCGGCTAACGGCCGCACCATCGCCTCGCAGGAGCTGATCCGCATTCTTTTCGACTTTCTGCCCGGCTGCGTAGAAAAATCACTGTTCTACCGTGCTCTGGATCCAAAAGCATGTGCCAATGTCGCCTATCTCTGTGAGGACCAGCAGGCGATCCGTTCCGCATTAAAAGAAAAAGGGCTTACTGCCTTCATCGCCGACGGCTCCATTCTCCCGCGCGAGACCGGTGTTTCCGATCTGCCGATGAAGCACGCCGTTCCGTTTACCTCACCGGAATCCCTGCGCGTTACCCTCGATCTTCCAAACCGCGGACCTGTTTCCGGCATGGGAATTCCACTCGGTGTCACACTGATCGTAGGCGGAGGCTTCCACGGAAAATCCACCCTTTTGCAGGCTCTTGAGCGCGGCGTGTACAACCACATCGCCGGGGACGGCCGTGAATATGTCATCACCGATGCAAGCGCCGGAAAGCTCCGCTCCGAGGACTCCAGAAGCATCAGCAACGTCGATATCTCCCTCTTCATCCACAATCTTCCCGGAAAGAGTGATACGACTTCATTCTCGACCGCCGATGCCAGCGGAAGCACCTCGCAGGCTGCCAACGTGATCGAGGGCATCGAATCCGGCACGAGCCTCTTTCTGATCGATGAGGATACGTCCGCCACCAACTTTATGGTGCGCGATGAGCTGATGCAGCGCGTCGTTGCCGACAGCGAGGAACCGATCACACCGTTTATCAGCCGCGTAATGGATCTGTATGAGAAGCTCGGGATCTCGTCGATTCTCGTTGCCGGAAGCTCCGGTTCTTACTTCCACGTGGCAGACACTGTCATTCAGATGAAAGAATACGTTCCTTATGACATTACGGATCGCGCAAAAACCACAGCCGCAGAATTTCCGCCGTTTACTGCCTCCGTGCGCCCCTTTTCCGTTCCAGCCTTTCACCGCTGCCCGCAGCCGGGTAAAGGCCTGACGGGAAGTGACCGCACGAAAGTCAAGGTCATGGGCCGGGAGTCCATCCTCATCAACAAATCTCTGACGGATCTGCGCGCCGTGGAACAGCTCACGGACAGTGAACAGCTGAATGGGCTGGCTGCGCTCCTTTTAGAAGCAGCGGAGCACAAAATGGACAGTAAGAAAACACTGGTGCAGGTGGTGGATCTGCTGGAAAAACAGATGGATGAAAAAGGCCTTGCTTCTCTTCTCGCTCCTGGAAGACCCAGCGACCTGGCACGGCCGAGACGGCAGGAAATCTTTGCATGCCTGAACCGGTGCAGGGAGCTGCAGTTCTGAGAAAATTTGTAACAATTCAGAGCCAAAAAAAAATGGAAGAAAAGAATACGAATCATGTGCGCATGAATGGGTATTCTTTTCTTCCATTTTTTATATCAAAAAGCCACATCGAGATGCAACACAACGGCATCAAGATGTGGCTCTGAATCGTTTCAATTTTTGCTATAACACGCTTACCGTAATGGTGTAATAATTGTCACTTTCTGCGAGTGAAATCCGTTTCACCGGAGGATTTTCATCCGTCAGGCTTATCAGTGACAGATAATTCGAACCAAACATTGTATCGCTCTGTGTTCCTGTCGATACGACACGCTTTACACTCTGAAAATTAGTGTACGCCGCGAAGCTTCCGCCCACGACAAGGATCAGCACTCCCAGAACAAAAATCGCTCCGGCAGGACTGCCATACCGGATCCGTTTTCCTGTTTTTTTCTTCATTTTAATCTCCACTCTTTTGTGCCATCATATGTTCTCTATTTTACCCATCGCGTCTCAAAAATGCAAGCATTCCTTGTATTCTGCAACAATTTGTTACCGCGCTCGTTACTGCTCGGAAGTTTAACAGTTAAACATAAATTCAATAAAAAAGGGGATGTCGGTTAATACCACATTTCGACATCCCCAGCAGTAATTAAAAGGATCCCAGCAAGGACGAGGCTTGTTAGCTTTTTCTCTTGCGAGGGATCCTTTTTTCTATGAAAATGAAATTTATTTTTGGCCAGAAAAATCCCAGCAAAATTCCCAATATTTCTCTCATATTCCCGTCCTCATCTGTTCTTTCTCCGTTGCGTAAGAGAGTCCCACGCCGTTTAAAATAGTTTACGGCATCGGGACTCTTCTTTCCTCTTTATTTGCAGAATTTTATTCCCCGCAGATCCGCACAATCGCCTCCGCGAAGATCACAACGCATTCTTTCAGGCATTCGATTTCCACGAACTCATCTGCTCCGTGCATACGGTTATCGACTTCAAGATCCGCGCATCCAAACGCAACACCGTTTTTCAGATGATGCACATACGTTCCGCCGCCGATCGCAAATGGTTTGCCTGGTTTTCCAGTGACATCCGTGTAGCACTGCAGCAGGGTCTGAACAAAAGGGCTGTCGGCTGGGACGTGGTGTGGCGGGAACATTCCGCTGCCTTCCATGGAGAAGCCGCCTTTTTTCATGTTCTGCCCGGCGGTATCGTACAGGTTTTCTTTTGTCGCGCAGATCGGGGCGCGGCAGTCGTAGGAACCGGTCAAGGTTTTGCCGTCGTAGTTCATGAGGTCGAGGCTTAAGGTAAGCTCGCCGGACTCTTCATCTGACATGGCGACACCGAGGCCTGCGCCTTTGCCGTCGCCGTGCGGGTAAACTTTTGCAAGGAAACTGATGTCGTTTTTCAGTTCACTCTCTTCCATTCCAACGGATGCGAGAAGCTGCAGCAGTGCAGTCAGTGCATTGTTTCCCATTTCCGGGGTGGATGCGTGGGCGAAGGCACCGCAGGCGGTGATTTTTATATTGCCGTTTTCGGTGTCTTCCAGAAGGAAGGAAACGCCGGTCTTCTGCTCAGTCTCGTCAGCGCAGGCTTTCAGGTCTTCTTTTGCCATGCCGGCAAGCTCTGCATATGCTTTGCCTGGTACAACGTTCAGTTTGGTGCCGGCCTGTAAGGATACGAGGCGCACGCCTGTCGTTCCGGCATCGGATGTTTTTTCGAAGTGGCCGCGCATGCCGCCTTTTTCAATGTTGATGACCGGGAATTCGGCATCCGGTGAGAAGGTGCATGGTGCTTCCACTTCTTTCTTATAATAATATTCGAGGTCAGAGCTTCCGCACTCCTCGTCGGAACCGAGGACAAGACGGACGTTTTTCTTTAATGGGTAACCGAGTTCTTTGACAGCGCGCATTGCGTAGATAGCTGCGATCGCCGGTCCTTTGTCGTCTGCGGTTCCGCGGCCGAACATTTTTCCTTCTTTGATGAGCGGGGTGAATGGATCGGTCTCCTGCCAGCCTTCGCCTGCCGGTACGACATCGAGATGGGCGAGAATATCAAGGCCCTTTTCTTCCTGATTAAAGTCAGCTGCAATCGCGTAGTTGTCGTAGTTGGTTACGGCAAAGCCGTATTTTTCCAGAATTTCGATTCCCTGCGCCAGTGCTTCTGCCGCCGGTGCGCCGAATGGTTTGCCTGGCTCTGCCGCCTGTTTTTCGCTTGGAATCCGGATCAGGCTTTTCAGATCCTCGATCATTTCGGATTCGTGGTTTTCAATATATGTTCTTAATTCTTCTTTCCGCATCGTAACTTCTCCTTTTCTCTTCTCTGGCACCGTCGCAGTGCCGTTCTTTTCCTATCATAGCGCAAAAAGAGCAGAAAATCCACATTTTCTGCTCTTTTGCCAAATAATCATTTGTTTTTGTCCAAATTGACTGTAATTTCATAATAATCGCACGGATGCGCCGTAAGCCCCGTCACGCCCTCGCCGGATACCATCGACATTTTGAGGTGTGATGCGAAGAAAAACATGTGGTCATCCAGCAGCGTCTGCGTCATCTCGATGGCCAGTTCGGTTCGTTTTTCGGTATCAAACTCGCCGCTTAACTGCTGCTCCAGCATCTCGAGTGTCTCACTGTAATAACCGCCGCGGTTCTTGGAGGAATCCTGCACGCAGTGCGTTGTAAAGAAATACTCGGGATCGCCCGTCGGTGCGCTGACAAATGCGCTGACATAAACATCCCAGTTTCCTTTTTTCAGCAGTTCCAGATGATTTGCCGTGCACTGGATCTGTACTTCGATTCCGATTTTCTTCAGCGATGCCTGTGCACTCTCCGCGAGAAGCGGCAGTTCCTGGCGGCTCGGATACGTGAGCCAGCAGATGGTCAGGCGTTTTCCGTCTTTTTCCACGTAGCCGTCGCCGTCCTCATCGGTCCAGCCTGCTTCAGCCAGCAGTTCTCTGGAATACTCAAGATCATAGAACTCCTCCTGCACTTTGCTGTCGCCGAATGCAAAGTAAGAGGGGAACGGGCCTTCCGCCACGCTTCCGTTTCCTTCCATCAGCGTATTCACAAAGCCCTCCCGGTCGATCGCTCCGATGACTGCCTCGCGCACGCGGTCGTCCTGCAGCACCTCGGATGATCCGTTGAACTGTCCGAAGAAGGTACGCGACGTATCCGCCGAAGAAATCGTGTATGGTTCATCGCGGAACAGGATCAGATTGGAATACGGCAGGCCGTACGCCGCGTCGAGCTCGCCTGACTGTAACGCCATCGTCATCGTATCGCCGTCGCGGATTGTTTTGACTTCGATCCGGTCGAGCTTTGGCGTTCCGTTCCAGTAATTGTCATTTTTCATGAGCGTCAGTCCCTGATCCGTCTCCACCTGTACTGCGCGGTACGGGCCGGTTCCGGCGACATTGCCGTCATCCGTCACACCTGCCTGCATATCAATGATGCATCCATATGGGTCAGACAGATAATTCAGAAGCGCCGGGACAGGCTGTTCGGTGTGAATCGTTACGATCAGGCCGTCTGCCTCGATGCTCTCAATTTTCAGATCCCCGCGTGCACGGTCATGTACTGCGATCAGATCCTCGAGACATTCTTTGACCGCCTCCGCGTCGAGAGTGCGCCCACTCGTAAAGGAGATGCCTTCATGCAGTGTAATCCGCCATGTTGTATCGTCCACAAGCTCATAGCTTTCTGCCAGCCATGGCTCGATCTCCATAGAATCGGAATAATGAAACAGCGTCTCACCGATCCCATAGCGGATACACGCCCAGCCGGAATAGCCGTTGTGCGGGTTGACATCGGACTCGTCGTTTTCGGCGTTGAATGTCGTGTCACCGTATACGAAAACTTTTTCATCTGTACCATCTGCCGCTGTGCTCTGACAACCGGAAAACAGTACCACCGCCAGAATGCCGCACAAAACATATGCAATTTTTTTCCTTCTGCCGTTCTTTCTCTGCATTCTGTACTTCTCCTGTTTTCGCAAATGGCACCACCATTTCTGCTGTCTGATTTTCTGTTTCAACAGTTTTCTCACAGACTATACTCCATCAACAGTTTCGTGTATTCCTCTTTCGGGTACTCCAATACCTCCCGCGTCTCCCCCTGCTCCACGATTTTTCCCTGCCGCATGACAATCACACGGCTGCAGAGTTCCCGCACCAGCGCAAGGTCGTGGCCGATCCACAGCATCGCAAGTCCTTCTTCCCGCTGCAGTTTTTTCAGCAGTTGAACGATCTGCGCCTGTACCGCCGCATCGAGCGCACTCGTTGCCTCGTCGCAGATCAGAAGAGACGGCTGCACAGCAAGAGCCCGCGCAATTGCGGCTCTCTGGCACTCTCCGCCGCTCGTCTCGCGGGGATAGCGCATCGCCGTTTCCGAACTAAGTTCCACTTTTTTCAGCAGCTCCGGCAGATGAAGACACGCCTCTTTCCGGCTCATTCCCTGATTCCGAAAAGCTTCCAGAATCCCGGTTTCGAGCGTCTGCATTGGATCGAAGGAATCCTGCGGGGTCTGGAAGACCATCTGTATTTTCCGGTAAACTTCGCGCTGCCGCCTGCCTTTTCTTCCGAGGATTTCCTCGCCTTCCAACAGAACGCTGCCTGCACCCGCCTGGACCAATCCGGTGATCAGACGGGCCGTCGTGCTTTTTCCGCATCCGCTCTCCCCGATCAGGCCAAGACATTCCCCCGCATCCAGTGTGAAGCTGATGCCGTCCACGGCGGCAAATTCCGTTTCCCGACCGGTTCCAGCAAAGTTTTTGCTTAAGTTGTTTACTTCCAGCATGTTATGATTATGCATCGTTCTTCCCTCTTCCCGGCACAGCCGCAAGGAGATTTTTTGTATATTCGTCCTTGGGGTGATCGAAAACCGTCCTTGTCTCCCCCTGCTCCACGATGTTTCCATCCTTCAAAACAGCAACCCGGTCTGCCATCTGCTCGAGAACCGCAAGATTGTGCGTCACCAGCACCATCCCCGTCTGCTCTTTCTGCTGCAACGCCTGAAGCTCCCGCAGCACCTGCGCCTGCGAAACCACATCGAGTGCACTCGTCGGCTCGTCCGCCAGAAGAAGCGATGGATGCAGCAGCATTGCGAGCGCAATCCCGACGCGCTGGTTCATGCCGCCGGAGAGCGACGATGGATAGCTGTTCCAGATCGTCTCGCCATCCGAAAGCCCCATATCCGCAAATCGCCGGAGCGTCATATCTTTGATTTCTCTGCGGCTTTTTCTGCCAGACATTCCCCCAGAAATCGGGGTGATGAATCCGCAGCGTTTCTCATGTGCGCGCACGCTTTCACAGATCTGTGCTCCGATTTTCCGGGTCGGACAGAGTGATGCCCCTGTATTCTGGAAAATCATACCAATTTCTGAACCGCACAGACTCCGCAGCTTCTTTTCGGACATGCCCGTCAGCTCCTCTCCGCGAAATGTGATCTGCCCGCCGGTGATGGAGCCATTCTTTCCCATCAGCCGCAGGATCGCTCGCAGCAAGGTACTTTTTCCACTGCCCGACTCCCCGGCGATGCCGACGGTTTCTCCTTTTTCGACGGAAAAACAGATGTTATTTAAAATTTGCTCCCCCTCATAACAGACAGAAAGGCCGCTGATTTCCAGCAGTTTTTCGCTCATGTTTTTGCTCCCTTTGTTTCCATTTTCGTTTGCCCCTTATCCCTGATCCACCGTTTTCCGTACCGCCTCACCAAGCAGATTGCAGACAAGAACGGTCAGAAAAATCGCCAGTCCCGGCGCCAGAATGACCCAGGGCGCGGTCTGCAGCATACTTCTTCCGTTACTCATCATCGCTCCCCACTCCGCCGACGGCGCTTCCGCACCAAGGCCGAGGAAGGACAGACCCGCGATTTCCAGCATCATCGTTCCGATATCAAGCACCGCTGTGACAATCGTCTGCCCCGCAAGATTCGGCAGAATATGGCGTCCGATCATCTTCCATGTTCCGTTTCCTGTAAGGCGCGCCGCCGCGATGAACGGCATGTGTTTCAATGCCAGCACACGGTTCCGTGCAAGCCGTGCATATTTTGGCCAGGAAACAAGGATCAGCGACACAACGGCTCCCGTCATGCCGCTCTGCAGAACGCCGGAAAATGCGATTGCAAATACCATACCCGGAAAGGCCAGAAAAATATCGGAGATCTGCATCAGAACCGTATCCGTTTTACCTTCCAGCCAGCCGCTGAAAATTCCGGCGAGTGTTCCGATCAGAGCGCTTGCCGCAACGACAAGAAGTGCTGAAAAAATGCTGACCCGCGCGCCGGAGAGAATCCTTGAAAACAGATCTCTTCCATAGCGGTCCGTCCCCATCCAGTGCGCCGCGGACGGCGGAAGAAGGGACAGTTCCAGATTCTGCTCATACGGATCGTACGGTGCCAGATGGGCCGCACACGCGGCAAACAGCAGCAGTGCACCGGCGAGGATGCCATAAAAAAGGATCTTTCTTTTCTGTTCTTTTTTCATCGCATTCCCTCCAGCTTCGCCCGCGGGTCCAGTGCACCCATCAGCAGATCAGCAATGAGATGCAGCAGAAGATAGATCGCCGCCATCCACACCAGATATGCCTGAATCACGGGAATATCGTGCATGGAAACGGCATCCACGGCCATTTTTCCGACACCATTCCACATGAAAATCGTCTCAACGATGGCGGTTCCTCCAAGCAGCGAACCGGCGGATAAGAATAGCAGCGTGACCATCCGAAGCAGCACGGATTTTAATACATTTCCAAACAGAATCCGGTTTTCACTTAACCCACGTGCCCGTGCACCCGCCACGTACTCCTGCTCCAGCTCTGCAAGCACGGCAGAACGCACCTGACGGGTGTATTTTGCCGTCATCGAAACCGCAAGCGTCGCCGCCGGAAGCACACAGCTTTTCCATCCCTTTCCCATACTGAGAACCGGAAAAAGATTCCATTTCAGCGAAAAGAAATACAAGAGAAGAAGTGCAGTGAAAAACCCCGGAAACGAATTACCTGCAAAGCAGAACAGGCTGATACTGCGGTCCGCCCACGTATTCTGATATTTTGCACTTAAGATACCGAGCGGAAACGAAAGACAGACCGTCATGGCAAGCGCCAGCGCCGCAAGTGCAATCGTTGCGGGCAGTTTTTCGCAGAAGCTTACAAGCACCGGTTTGCCGGAAACGTACGACTCCCCGAAGTCACCGCGCAGGGCGTTTTTCAGCCATTGCAGGTACTGGACAGCTTTCGGCTCATTCAGTCCCAGCTCCTCCCGCATCGCTTCTTTTTCCGCCTCCGACATCACGCCGCCGCTGCTGCTCTCTTTTAAATCCACCGCATCGACCGAGGAAAGTCCCGTCAGCAGAAAAGCGAGAATCGTCACGCCGAGGAATACCGGAATCAGGCGAAGCAGTCGTTTTAACAGATATTTTTTCACAAATACTCCTTTACTGCTTCACGGCACAAATTGAAAACATCGGTGCCGGGTTATAGAACTCGTCTTTTTCCAGATAAATGCGTTTTCCAAGGCTCGTATCAATGCGGATTTCTCCCGCTGTGTTTTCGCACAGCACCGCCACATCGTACGCCGGCCGGTTTTTGCGGCTGATCGAGAGCTGTGATTTGATCCGTTCGCACTCTTCGAGCATCTCGTTTCCAACCTTGAAATGGGCATGCGCCTCCGGAAGTCCCTTCGTATCGGCAACATCTTCTTTTCCGTAATTGGCATCGAAGTTCAGCAGCACACCGCCCGTTTTCAGCACACGCATCCACTCGCCGTAAGCATGCTCCGCATTCGGCAGCGTCCACGTCAGGTTTCGGGAAATGACAACATCGAACGTTTCATCCGCAAACATCGGATTTTCCGCGTCCATGACCTGGAAGCAGCAGTCGGCATTCTCTTCTTCGGCAAGCTGGATTGCATTCTCAATCATCTCCGGTGTCAGGTCGATGCCGAAGACCTCGTGGCCCTCTTTTGCCAGCAGGATCGAGAAAAATCCGGCTCCGCAGCCCACATCAAGGATCTTTAACCGTCTTCCCGCCGGGATCTGTTTTTCAATCTCTTTCATCCAGCGCTTCGCAATCGGGTTTGCAAGTTCGGAGCGTCTCTGCTCTAAAAAGCTCTCGCTCCGTTTCTCCCAGTAATGGACAATCTGCTCTTTGCGGTCGTCGTACTCCGGCTCGCGCACAATTCTTCCGTAAGCAACGACAGGGCCCCCTTCTGTTACCTGCAGACTGCCCGTCTGGTACAGCACTACACCGGTGTACTCGGCACGGCACGTCTCACGGAGTTTTCCATTATAATCACGGATCGTTCCGAGCAGTGCGCCCTCTGCAACCATATCGCCCGGTTTTGCCGCCGGATACCAGAGGCCGTCTTCGGAAGCCGCCTGATAGCAGACATCCGTCACTTCCATCGGCACGTAGTTCCGCACATCGCGGCGGATCTGATACATGCCGAGGCTGCTTAAGATATTGCGCACATCACGCTTGTCGGAATTGACCTCCTCGGAAGTCCAGGCTCCCATGCCGCCGCGCTCTAAGAGGATGCTCGCGATGCCCTTGGACGCCGCGTAGTTGTACGCTCCGCCTGATGACACCAGGGAACGCACCATGTACGGAACATCCACCTGCTCCGCCATTTTCCGCGAAACTTCTGTCACCTCCTGCGCCGCTTTTCCGGCGTAATAGACATACGGCGTCAATGCTTCGAAATCATCGCCACTGTGGAGATCAATATAATAATCCACCTTCGGATAAACTTCTTTCGTAATGGCCCACGCCAGCCGCTCCATCTCGGTTCCGTTTGGATTGCCCGGAAATACACGGTTCAGGTTTTTGCCATCGGAAAGTCCGAGACTGCCCGCACGGTTTTCAAAAGCAGGACGGTTTAAGACCTTTAAAATCACGATCGTTCCAACCGTTTTTTCCGGCTGAAGCTCCGCTCCCAGTTCCACACACGCCTGAATGCCGACGTATTCACCGGAATGAACACCGCCGGTGATCAGCATTGTTTTTCCCGGAAGTTTTCCACAGATAATCGTTCCCGGAAGCACGATATCCCCATTCGCAAAGGAGATATCCCCCTGATATTTTTCGCTGCGGCGGACGGTCACATCACCAAGCTGGAAGGACTGCTCTGCGCTTTTTTCCGCGCGCACCAGAAACATCGGTGTCGATGCATAGTTCAGTCTCTCTTCCTCGCTCCAGACGCGCTTCCAGATTTCGGAATCGGTCTGAATGGAACAGACGCCGAGGGATTCGAGCACCTTCGTATCCCACGCCGGCCGTTCCATCGCAGAGAGCGGCACCTGGCGCGCAATGTTTTCCATGCGGTCAATGTCCGTGCACAGATAATGGTCGTCGAGCTGCTGCTCTTCCACTTTCTTCCGGTCTGCCTCGTACGCTTCTTTTTTCTCCTCGTCATAGAGATAACCGTACCAGTTCGCATCAAAATTGAGCAATACGCCGCCCGGTTTCAGGACACGCATCCACTCTTGGTATGCCTGCTCCGGCTTTTCCAGATTCCAGGTCAGATTTCTGGAAATGACAACATCAAAGGTCTCATCCGCAAACTCCAGATTCTGTGCATCCATCCGCTGCAGCGTCACGCGCTCCAGACCGTATTTCGTATATTTTCCCAGATTCTCTTTCGCCTTTTCCAGCATCTCCTCCGTGTAGTCAACAGCCGTCACCGTATAACCTGCCTCCGACAAAATCATCGGGAAGAATCCTGGGCCGGTTCCGATATCGAGAATCTTCATCTCTTCTTTCTTTTTCTCTGGAAACTGCTCCTCTAATACATGCAGCCACGCTTCTCTCTGGCTTCCCGCCAGTTCTTTTTCATTGACCTCAGAATACCCCTCCGCACGGGTTCCCCAGTAGGAGGCAATTTCCTGTAATAATTCCTGTTCCATATCTTCCGCTTCTTTCTTCTTTTTCTTAACTTTCCCGGCGCGGCCGTTTTCCAACCGCTCAAATATCCCTTTACTCTACCAAAAATCGGCCTTTTTCACAAGCCCCCACGGGGGATATTCTTAACGCCGGCGCAGGCTCTTGTCCCTTTTCCTTTGGCATTTTGTCCAATCCCGGGTTTCTTTCTTTCCTCTCCATCGGCAAATTTGATATTTTTTCTCGACATCCCTATACTTTCGTGCTGTAACAACACAGTGCTTTAACGCGTCAAACTCAAAAAGTACAAGAGGAAAAAGAAATGAAGATAATTGTATGTATGAAACAGGTGCCGGCCGGCACGAAAGTGGATATCGATCCGGAAACCGGCGCCATGAAGCGGATGTCCGGCGATACACGGACGAATCCATATGATCTTTTTGCACTCGAAACCGCAATTTCTCTCCGTGAAAAACTTGGCGGAACCGTGACCGTGCTGGCCATGGGGCCTCCGCAGGCGGAAACCATGATGCGCGATGCCTACGCATGCGGTGCCGATGATGCCGTCATTCACTCGGTTCTCCTTTATATTGCCAGAATACCATCAGCTTTCTTGTCGCCGTATCCTCGCTGTATGTATATTTTACGGACCCGAGTCCGTAATAGCTGCAAAGATAGCCGGAAGCCTTATCGAGAAGCTCCGGTCGGGCTTCCATGACCTGCACCATCAGATCATCGGTGGCAAATTTAAATTCGGAATACTCTTTTGTCTCTTCAATATCCGTCTCCATTTCCCACAGAATCTGCGTCGCATCAAATGTATCCATGTACCGGCCGATCTGGCGGTAATACTCGAGGTCATCTGCATTGCACGCCGGGAGCGGCAGATTCGCATCCGCCTGATGCGTGTCCGAAAATTCCGCATCGGAAACGCAGAGAAAATCGTAGTAGATCAGGTCGTCCGGCAGATTGTACTCGCCGCTCTCGCCCTCTGCGAATACCGGATCACCCCAGGTTACATCGACGTTGTAATAATTGTCTCCGCACTTTACGATATTCCAGCCGTGCGCCTCGCCGGTGTCTGTCGTTCCCGTCACATAAATGACCGGGATGTCCAGGCGGTTCATCAGATACTGGAACGTTCTGGCATAGCCTGCGCAGACCGTCTGTCCGTTCACAAGTCCGCTGTAGAGTGTCTGATTCTCCGGCGCATCTTTCACATAATCAATCTGCCGGATACATTTTTCAAAGACAGCCTTGATCTTCCCATAGTCATCCATCGAACGGTCGATATCACTTAAGAAATCATTTCCCGCCCCTTTGATCTGGGTCTGGCGGCCTGTGATCTCCTCCGCAGAAATCGTGTATTCCGGAACTACCTCACAGTAGTTTTTCGGCTCACCGTATCCCGTGACATGTGATGCTCCGTTGATCCAGCAGTACTCCGGGTAATCCATATAGACCCATCCGTAAACCTCCGCCGTCACATCGGGATCGCCGCCTTTTGTGATGATGGTTTCCTGGTGTTCCGCGATTCCCTGCACCAGTTCGCGGTAAATCATCTGTCTGTTTTCATCGAGCTGGCTGTAATAATACCGCTTCACCAGCTCCTCCTCATCTGTATTTTCCGCCTGAAACTGTGTTGCGCCATTCTCTGACAGACCATTGTTTTCGTCTGCCGTCTGTGAAGCAGTGCTGCTGTCCGCTCCGCTTCCGTTCTGCACGGGATCGCTCTCATCAAATTCTCCGAATACCAGATAAGCCGCCAGCAGGGCAAGCATAAGCGGAAGCAGCGCCCGCAGCGGTCTCTTCCGTCTTCGTCTGTGTCTTCTCTTTGCCATTCTTCTTTTCTCCCAGATACGTTAAAACGCCGTCACACAGTGCATCCGCCACCTTTTTCTGGTACTCCTTTGTGTTCAGGAGCGCTTCCTCCTCCGGATTTGAAAGGAATCCGCACTCGCAGATCACCAGCACTGCGTCTGTCTTCTTCAACATGTAATACGTTTTGTTTCCCTTGGCTTTCCTGTGATTCGCCGGATCGAGCCCCGCGACCAGTGCAGCCTGCATGCAGAGCGCCAGTTTTTCGCCTTCTTTTGAATCCGTATAATAAAACACCTGCGCCCCTTTGACCGCCGCATCCGGGTAGCTGTTCTGGTGAATGCTGATCACACAGTCCGGCTTTTTTTCATGAATCAGCCGCACGCGCCGCTGCAGATCCTGCACTTTCGCATTCACGGCTCCCGGATCGGAGAGATCATCCTCCCCTTCCCGCGTCATCACCACAAGGATTCCCTGCTTTTCCAGCTTCTTTTTCAGCAGACGGGCAATCGCAAGGTTGATGTCCTTTTCTTTGACACCGTTTGCCCCGATTTTGCCGGGATCGTCGCCGCCGTGGCCGCTGTCCAGCACCACTACTTTTGTGGCTGCCTTCTGTGCTGCCACCAGCCGTGCGCCCTCGCGGGACAGAACATACGCCGCCGAAAGCAGAATCACCGCCATCAGCCATTCCAGTTTTTTCCCTTTTTCCAAATAAAAAGCCCCCTGCTGCAAATTTCCTTTCTTGGTCATTTTATGCAGCAGCGGGGCAGGTTACAACTCTTATTGCTTCCGGTTACTCTTCCTCATCTTCTTCATCATGCGCGCGATTCGGGATTTCATCCTCTTCTTCGTCGTTGTCATCATCGAGATAATCCGGCTCATTTTCGAGATCGATGACTGCGGAATTTTCGACGATTTCGTCTTCTTCCTCTGCTTCTTCTGCGGTATCTTCACTGCCTGGCTCTGCGGCTGTTTCTTTTGCCTCTCCGGGAAAGATACTTTTTACCGGATCTTTCATGAAGGTTTCCACTTCCGACGCAGAACGTTTCATCTCCTCACGCATTTTTTCGATGCCGGCAAAAGTCTCCTCAAAAATTCTGCGGTTCTTCTCGAGTACACTTGTCATGGTTTCCATCTCGGCGTAAATCTTCTGGTATCTGGTGTTGGCTTTCTGCAGCTCCGCGTCCATATGGCTCTGGATTTCTTCTGCTTCGGCCTGCAGTTTTTCTTCATAAACAGCAGCCAGTTCCTCGCCCTTCTGACGTGCGCTCTCTACCATGTATTCGCACTGTTCCTTCGTCTCGCGGCGCTGCTTTGCACAGGATTCCTTTGTCTCCTCCCTCTGTTTCCGGCAGGACTCGTTTGTCTCCTCTCTCTTTTTGCAGCACGCCTCATCCGTTTCCTCCGTTTTCTCGCGGCAGGACTCGTCCGTTTCTTCGGTTTTCCGGCGGCAGGCTTCCTCGGTCTCTTCTTTTAGCTTTCTGCAGCTCTCCTCCGTTTCCTCCGTCAGCTTTCTGCACGCTGCATCGGTCTCTTCGGTTTTCTCGCGGCAGGCATCTTCTGTTTCCTGTGTCAGTTTTTTCGCTTTCACCTGTGCCTCAAACACAAGGCCGCTGATGCTGTCATAATTGTCGATATAGCTCTGGTATTTCTCATGAATATTTTTTTCGAGCTCCTCGATTTTATCCTCACGCTCGCGGATCTTGCGGTTCAGCTTCTCGATTTCCTGCTCTTTTTCCTCGATCTTCGCTTCCAGTTTCTTCTGAGCGGCATACGCCTGATCTTTCAGGTTCTGCACTTTCGTCATGACATCGTCCTTATCAAAACCGCCCATCAGCGTTGTTTTAAATAATTCTTCGTGATTGTTTTCTGACATATATACTCCTCCTTCGTGCCCGGGCTTTTATCATTCCCCTTATCCTTCCCGGACTCCTCGTCAACTGTTTGTTTCAATATATTCTGAAATCAGACTCCAGACGTCTGCGCACTCGAATCCGAGCTTCCACTCTGCCACTCCGGCGAGATCGGCGCTTTGGATCACTTTCAGTTTTTCCTCCATGGACTGCTCATCCTCCATCCAGATCGTGTATCTGGCATCGGAAGTTTCTACCGTTGCCACATTCTGGCCAAGGGATGCATCCCAGGTTTCTGTCATCTGATTCTCTTTGGCATAGTTTTTGGCGCCATCCATGCCCAGCACCTCGCTGGTAATGGCGCTCTGTCCGAACTTTTCCGTCCAGACACGGGTATAAAACGGGATTCCGCAGATCACCTGATCGGCAGGCATCACCCGCGTCATCTCCTCCACGGCCTGCTGTACGAACGGGAGGGATGAAACAGAGCCTGCCTCCTCGCTTCCCGCGAAATGCTCGTCATAGGCCATGACAATCATATAGTCCACAAATCTTGCCTGCTCGCCGCGCTGATAATACATCGTGTAAGCCTGCGGTACCGGCGTATCGACCGACACCACAAGATTCTGTGCATGCGCCGCGCTCGTCAGTTCCCGCAGAAACTGCAGGTAATGCGGGATTCCGGCCTCTTTCAGATTCTCGAAATCCACGTTGATGCCGTCCATGCCGCACGATGCTGCCTCGGCGAGCAGCTGCTCAATGATTCTGCTGCGCACGGATGCGTAGGCAAGATCGGTTGTTTCGTCAAATGCTTCATTAAAGTTATCAATCAATCCCCAGACTTCCCGTCCCGCGTCATGCGCCAGTTTCACGTAATCGGCGCTCGCAAGGCTGGAAATCGTACCGGTTTCGTCTGTCACGGAAAACCAGGTCGGTGAAATCACGTTCACGCCGGTCATTTCTGCTGTCATCTCTGCCATCGCGTCGTTCGATTCGGTCGATGTGCTCTGATGCCAGACCAGATTGATTTTGTGATCCCGTGTAATTCTTTCATAGGAATCTTTCTTTGCCGTCCGCGCTTCGATGGCCTCCGGCTCGGAGATATCCTCTGTCCGGATGTATCCGGTATAGCCGTCCGCCGTCATGACTTTGCACCAGTTGTCCAGATTTTCCAGATACAGCAGGGTGTCACCCTTCTGTACATCCGCAAGAATCAGACTCTTGATGCCGCCTTTCTGGCGCACCTGCGCGGTGTCTGACTGTACCGTCGCCTGCTCCACGCCGTCCCATTCATTCCGGATTACAACACGGTTGGGATCGCTGTAATATGCATAGTCGAGATCTGTGTATTCTTTTACGACATCCAGCGAAATGTAAAACTTTCCGTCGCTCTCCTGCTGTACGGCAGGCTGTCCGCCCGGTGTTTTGGCAACGGCCGCATCGCCCAGAAGCAGTGTCTGCACGCCGCCGCTCGTTGTAAGCAGGATTCCTTTTGTTTCTTCATCCCAGTAGAAGCAGCTGTTCAGCTGGGATTCTACATATGTGTACGCCGCATACGGCTCTCCTCCGATAAGGACGGCCTGCTCTTCCAGAAGTTCTCCGTTCTGGATCAGCGCAACGCTGTTTTTGTCTGTCAGGTTAAAATATTCGTTCCCGGCCATGTATTCGGTTCCGGGTTTATATCGGTTTATCAAAAATGAAACAACGCCTGCTGCACCGACTAGCACGATCAGAATCAGTACGACCAGTACCGGCGCTGCTTTTTTCTTCTGTTGCTCCTTCATGTGTTCTTTTCCCCTTTTCTTCGCTCTGAAGATCTCCCCGCTTGCGCCCATTATAACAAAAAAAATACCCAATAGCAACCGTTATGCGCAAGGGAACCGCATGCGAGTCAGAAAGTATCGTTACAGTTCACTGGTTCCCAGCGAACTGTAACATTCGCAGCCCTCATTTAAAGTTTTGCTTCGCAAAAGGAGGGCTGCTCACACCTGAATCATGTTCTTACGCAGCGAAACAGCAGGTGTTTCACTGCTGATTGAACAGTAACGAACGTATCGTTGCTTTTTGCTATTGGGTATTTTTCAGAAAATCTGTTTAAAAAGTTTTGTCGATTGTTTGTTTCATGGCTTATTTGCAGTTGTGACGTACAAAAAAGAAAGCCCCATCGATCCGTATGAAATACTTTTGTTTTTAGTTTCAATGATCATGTTTCGCGGGGACGCCTTCTTATCCGATCCGTTTTTTCTGTGCCTGCTTCCGGCCGGAGTATGCACCCTCCGGGCAGAAGCAAAGGTTTCCCCAACTCTCATTATACTTCAAACCGGGGGAATTACAAATAAAGTTTGTCCCTTCATTTCTGAAAAAATTATGCGAAATGTAAAAAAAATCTTAAGTTCTTTACTTCTTTCCGTGATGTGTTATACTATATCGTAAGCAGCCCTATTTATATAAGTAAAGAGTAATTAAGGACGTGAGAGTTATGAAAATAGAAAAAATCAATGATAACAAGATCCGCTGCACACTGACCAGCGCCGATCTTGCCGAAAGAAATTTAAAGCTCAGCGAACTGGCTTACGGCACGGAAAAGGCCCGCAGCCTGTTTCAGGATATGATGCTTGAAGCCAACCAGCAGTTCGGCTTCAATGTGGATAATGCCCCGCTCATGGTCGAGGCCGTTCCGGTGGCTCCGGACAGCATTGTCCTCATTATCACCAGAGTCGAGGATCCACAGGAGCTCGACACCCGCTTCGCCAAATTTGCTCCATCCGGCGACGATACGGACGGACCGGAACCGGTACAGTATTCCGGCGCGGACGACATCATCGACCTGTTCCACAAGCTCTGCGATGTGAAGAACAAGGCACAGGAAATCGCAAAGAAAGCGGCACAGAAGGAAAACGAAAAAGAGCCTGCAGCATCAGAGGAAAAGAATGTGGATCTGGTACGCACCTTCCACTTCTCAACCCTCGACGATGTCATCAGCTCCGCAAAAGCGCTGAACCAGTATTTTACCGGCAGCAATTCCCTCTATAAGAACACGGCAGATGCCAACTATCAGCTCGTTCTGCACCAGTCCGGCTGCAAACCGGAGGAATTCAACAAGGTCTGCAACATTCTTTCCGAGTACGGCAGACAGGAATCCTTCTCCCTGGCCGCTGAAGCATTTCTGCTGGAACATGGAAATGCAATGGTAAAAGAGAATGCTCTGCAGGAGCTGGCTTCTCTGTAAGTTTTGAAACGTATGTATAAAAAAAGGAAGTCCGCGAAGGACTTCCTTTTTTGTACGTTCCGTACAAATTACTCTTCTGTGATAGCCTCGGTTGGACATACGCTTGCGCATGTTCCGCACTCAACGCATACATCCGGGTTGATTTCGTAATGGGAATCTCCCTCAGCGATAGCCTCTACTGGACATTCTCCAGCGCAGGTTCCGCAGCTTACACATTCGTCTGTGATTACATATGCCATGATCTTATCCTCCTTGTAGATTTTTTGGCCCTTTCGGTACTATCCACATTGTAAACGATTGCCCCCTGAAATACAAGTACAAAATTATAAACATTCTATAATCTTATGAATTTGTTCTTGCATTCCCCCCGGGGGTACGCTATAATCAAAATAGCCGTCAAAATCGGAACGACGGGTATATACACATTTAAAGGAGGAACTTTAAGATGGCAAAGATCTCGAAAGACATGACAATCGGCGAGTTAATCGCAATGGATACAAATATCATCGGAATCCTGATGGGAGCCGGTATGCACTGCATCGGCTGCCCTTCTGCACAGGGTGAGTCCCTGGAAGAAGCAGCTATGGTTCACGGCCTGGACGCTCAGGTTCTGGAAGACCAGATCAACGATTATCTGGCTGCAAAATAAGTCGGATTTCCGCGTGGATCCAAAAAGAACGCCTCTCACAGGCGTTCTTTTTTTCTGTCCGATTTACCCATTGTTCCGATGGCCCCGTTTTGCTTTCGTCCGTTTTCCTTTCTGCTCCAGCGTCGCCGCTGCTTCTCTCCGGCTCTGCTGGTGGCGGCGGATCGCCTCGTCCACGCGGCGGCTCCGCTCTTCCTGGCGCCGCTTCTGTATCATCTGATCAAGCAGACGGCCGAGCACGCGGTAAAACTCCGTCTGACGCTCCTCCTCTTCCTGCCGCATCACAGTGTCCGCCAGCTGTTCTGCTTCCCGCTCGGGCAGAAGATCGACAACCACCTCCGGCACTTCGTCCGCTTTTCCCGGTATTGCCGGATCCGGCTTCTCCTTTGCCGTCTCTGCCGCTTCCGCCGGAAACGCTTTGATCTCCGCCGTTGCCTGCACCAGCTTCGGCATCAGCTCGCGGATCGCTTTCAGGTGAAGCCCCTTTTTCTTCAGTTCCCGGATTCCCAGAAAAATCTGAATGTCCTGCGCAGTATAGCAGCGGTGTCCCAGCGAATTGCGGTGGATTTCCATGCCGAGCTCGTCCTCCCAGTACCGGAGCACATGCGCTTTCTCCCCGGTCAGCTTCTCCGCCTCCGTGACCAGATACGTTCTATTTTCCATACGGCAGCCACTCCCTTCTTCCCTTTATTATAAGAGCGTCCCCACCCCGCCGCAAGAAAATCTCATCGTAATATTCCGACAATTTTATACAATTATACACAAAAAACGTGCCGCAGGACTATCCCACGACACGTTCTGACACCATACTATTCAGAGCCCCATCTCGATTCCGCTACGCTACATCTCGATGTGGCTTCTCGCCATATGAAATTGAGGGGAAAAGTGCTCATTCATGCAAGCATGAGTCGCACTTTTCCCCTCAATTTCGCATGGCTCTGAATAGTTACAAATATTTTCTTTTATCTCTCTGCATTCGCAAATTTCGTATAATCCGGCAGCCAGACCAGATTGACGGTTCCGATCGGGCCGTTTCGCTGTTTGGCGATGATGATTTCCGCGATTCCCTTATTCTCGGAATCCTTATTATAGTAATCATCTCGATAGATAAACATAACAACGTCGGCATCCTGCTCGATCGCTCCCGACTCACGCAGGTCGGAAAGCATCGGACGGTGGTCGGTACGCTGCTCAACAGCCCGGGAAAGCTGGGACAGTGCAACAACCGGCACATTCAGCTCTCTCGCGAGTGCTTTTAAGGAACGACTGATATCCGAAATCTCCTGCTGACGCGATTCCGAGGAGCTCTTTCCGCTTCCCGACATCAGCTGCAGGTAGTCAATGATGATGATATCAAGACCGTGCTCCAACTTGTATTTGCGGCATTTCGACCGCATCTCTCCGATCGAGATACCAGGTGTATCGTCGATCATCAGTCGGGATTCACCGATCATGCCGGCGCTCTCGATCAGCTTGCTCCATTCGTCGTCTTTCAGGTTTCCGGTTCTCAGATGCTGGGAATCTACTTTCGACTCCATCGAGAGCAGACGGTTCATCAGCTGCTCCCGCGACATCTCGAGACTGAAAATCGCAACGGCTTTGTCTTTCTTAAACGCCATATACTGCGCAATATTGAGGACAAACGCCGTTTTACCCATAGACGGACGTGCCGCAATCAGGATAAAGTCAGAGTTCTGCAGACCCGATGTCTTGTAGTCCAGATCCGTGAATCCGGTCGGAATACCCGTGACATTTCCCTTCGTCTTCGATGCACGCTCGATGTTCTCCAGCGTATTGATGACAACCTGGCGGATCGGCATGAAGTCTCCGGAATTCCGCTGGCCCAATAACTGGAACATCTTCTTTTCCGTCTCCTCCATGATGACTTCCACCGGCTCTTTGTTCAGATAGCAGTCATTCTCAATCTCTTCTGTCAGCTTAATGAGACGACGCAGCACCGCTTTCTCGCTGACGATGTTCGCATAATGGCGCACATTCGCCGAAGTCGGCACCGCATTTAAAAGATCGCGGACAAACTCCATCGAACTGATCTCCGGCGGAACATCCTTTTCACGCAGGCGGTTCTGCAGGGTGACCAGATCGACCGGTTTTCCCTCATTGAACAGCTCCACCATGGCATCAAAAATGACGCCGTACTGGTGCTGGTAAAAATCGTCGCTCGTCAGGATTTCCGATGCCGCCATGATGGCTTCGCGCCCCATCAGCATGGAACCGATGACCGACTGCTCCGCCTCGATGCTGTGCGGAAGGATTCGTTTAATCAGTGCTTCTTCCATAGAATTATGCTTCTTTTACGATAACTTTCAGCTTTGCAGTTACTTTGGTATGCAGGCGGATCGGCACTTCTGTCGTTCCAAGAACCTTGATCGGGTTCGGAAGCTGCATTTTCTTTTTGTCGATGTCGTATCCGAGCTGCTCTTTTGCTGCCTCAGCGATCTCTTTTGCCGATACGCTTCCGAATACTTTTCCACCCTCGCCGACTTTGATTGCTACGGTAACCTGTTTGTCCTCAATCTCTTTCGCGAAAGCCTGTGCCTCAGCGAGCTGCTCTGCTGCCACTTTGTCCTCGTGTGCTTTCTGGAGTTTCAGCTCATTCAGGTTTTTTGCGGTTGCCTCGATGCCGAGTTTTTTCGGCAGAAGCATGTTTCTTGCATATCCGTCACTTACGTTTACAGTCTGTCCTTTTTTACCAAGTGCTTTTACGTCTTCCAGTAAGATAACTTTCATATCAGATTTCTCCTCCATCCTGCATTTCTGTTAAGGTTGATTTTAGGAGGCTACGCGCCCCCTCCAGATCGACGGTCTCAAGCTGGCATCCTGCCATATTCAGATGACCGCCGCCGCCCATCCGCTCCATGATGATCTGTACATTGACCTCATCGATCGCGCGGGCGCTGATATAGATCACGCCTTTATACTCGGTCAGTACAAAGGACGCCTTGACACCGACAATGTTCAGCAGCTCGTTCGCCGCTTGTGCTCCGACCACCGTCGGGCTGTCCACATAGTCGCTCGGGCATTCGGAAATCGCGAACTGGCCGCGGAACAGCTCCGCATTGCGGATCGTCTCTCCTCTTGCCTTGTAATCGTTCATATCCTCACGGAACAGCTTGCGCACACGCGTCACATCCGCACCGCAGCGGCGCAGGAACGCTGCCGCCTCGAACGTGCGGACACCTGTTTTCTGCATAAAGTTGTCGGTATCGATCATGATGCCGGCATAGATGCTGTCCGCCTCCACGTTCCGGATGCGGATTCCCTCGGTAAAATACTGGAGAATCTCGGCAACCATCTCGCTCGCGGATGATGCATACGGCTCAATATAGGAAAGCACCGAGTTGCGGATCGTATCGCTTCCCTGCCGGTGATGATCCAGCACGACGATCATTTTCGCCATGTACAGCAGATCCTCACACTGTGTGATGCTCGGCTTGTTCGTATCGACCACAACGAGCAGCGTGTTGTCGTCCATGATCTCTTTCGCCTCATGGTTGTTGACAAACATGTCCGCCTCATAATCCTGGTTGTCGCGGAACGTATTCATCAGCGGAATGATCGAGCTGGTCGGGTTGTCGATGACGATGTACGCTTTTTTATTCAGCGTTTTCGCCGCACGGTAGATACCGATGGCCGCACCGAACGAATCGGCATCCGGCAGGCGGTGTCCCATGACAACGACCTTCTCTTTCGTGTTCATAAATTCTTTCAGCGCGTGCGCCTTGACGCGGGCTTTGACTCTCGTATTCTTTTCCACAGCCTGCGTTTTTCCGCCGAAATACTGAATCTTCGAACCGTCCTTTAAAACGACCTGATCGCCGCCCCGGCCAAGAGCCAGGTCGATCGCGATTTTCGCATACTCGGAGTTTTTCGCAAACGATCCAGCATCTGCTCCGATACCCATACTGATTGTGACCGCCATCTCGTTTCCGATGTTGATGGTCTTGACGTCCTCGAGGATATCGAACTTTTTCTCTTTCAGTTCATTTAACGAACTCCGGCGCATGACCACGATGTATTTGTCGTTCTCATACCGCTTCACCAGTCCGTCGAGATCGTTGAAATATTTGTTGATCTTTCGCTCGACCAGTGCGGTCAGAAGGGAACGGCGGACCTCCTCGACGCTCTCCAGCGCCTCGTCGTAGTTGTCCAGATACAGAAGACCGGTGACCATCGTTTCGTCCTCGAATTTCCGCATATACTCGCGGAGCTCCGTCTCATCGAACAGATACAGTGCCTGAATAAAATAGCCTTTGATATCTGTGTTGATCATCTCCGAATTCTGGATCAGCTCGTCGATGCAGACGCTTTTTACATGGGCACGGAAATTCTTTTCGCCGTAAGCCACGTTGATGTCGGTCTCCTCCTCATTTTTCGGCAGCCGCTCGACCGTCAGCTCCGGAAAAATGGTGGCGATACATTTATGATACTGTGTATCCTTCCCTGTGATTTTTGTAAACTCTTTGTTGACCCAGAGAAGTTTTCCCTGCGAATCCATAACGGCATAGGGCAGCGCCAGTTCCTGGATCAGATGCTTCTGAACCTGGCCGTATTCGGTCGCAAAGGTAATCAGCTCGTTGATCACCTGCGGACGCTGTCTGTAATAGGGAACTGCGGCTGCGATCACATAGACTGCAAAAAACAGCGTGAACCACATTCCTGCCATCACATCCACAAAATACATGCCGATATTCATCACAAGCATCAGGATGGACAAAATCAGCGGCCATCGAAGATAGCTCCGCAATTGGCCGCTCAACTTCATTTTGCTTTTCATTTCCTAACACCTTTCCAACGTTGCGTGTTGTATTTCGCTCCTGTCCTTCCGATTATACCACTTTGACCTGTACTTTGGCAACAAGATACTTCTGGATACAAAAAAGGTACCCGCCCTTTTCGGGCAGATACCTCCATTTATTTACCGATTCAAAATGAACGTTCGGACAGTGCTTAGCGCACGTCAGAATCAATCATCTACGTACGGCATAATAGCCATATGTCTTGCTCTCTTAACGGCTACTGTTACTGCTCTCTGATGTTTTGCGCAGGTTCCAGTTACACGTCTCGGCAGGATTTTACCACGCTCGGATACATATTTTTTCAGTTTAGCTGCATCCTTGTAGCTGATCTCTTCTCCACCACAGAAAACACAAACTTTTCTTCTTCTGCGGGCCGGTCTTCTGGAAGCTGGTCTTTCACTATTATTATAAGCCATGATCAATCTCTCCTTTTCTATCAATTAAATGGCAATTCTTCGTCAATGCCATCGGGAATATTCATAAAACCATCGGCGCTGCCCAAATCAGATGTATTCGCGGACGGAGCCGGATTGTTATGCTGCGGTGCGGAGTATCCTCCGTTGCTTCCGCCTGCATTTTTGCTCTCTGCAAACTCCTGCTCTTCTACAACTACGTCTGTCGTGTAGACCTTCTGGCCTTCACGGTTGGTGTAGCTTCCGGTCTGAATGCGGCCGGTGATGGCGATCTTCGTTCCCTGACGCAGGTATTTCTCTGCAAATTCTGCCTGGCGGCCGAAAGCAACGCATCCGATAAAGTCTGCGGTTGCGGAATCGCCGTCTCTGCGGAATCTGCGGTCAACAGCCAGTGTATAACGGGCTACCGCTGTGGAGTTCTCTCCAGCAGAGTATCTGACATCGGGATCTCTGGTCAATCTTCCCATCAATATAACTTTATTCATTCGCTTACCTCTTAAGCTTCCTTTTTAACGACTAAGTATCTCAGTACGTTATCCATAATACGCATATGGCTCTCGATCTCTGCCGGAGCTGCTGCGTCTGCTTCAAACTGAATAAAGTAGTAATATGCTTCACGCATATGCTGAATTTCGTATGCAAGGCGTTTTTTGCCCCACTCTTCTACTTCGCCAACTGTTCCGCCGTAACGGGTTACATAACCTTTGGCTTTCTCAACTACAGCTGCGCGTTCCTCTTCTTCAAGTTTTGCATTCACAACCAGTGCTAATTCGTACTTGTTCATGCTTTACCTCCTTTTGGACTTTTTGGCACCCCATTTTCATTATGGGGAGCAAGGAATTATTTTTATACGTCACAATTTGTTATTTTAACATAAAAAAGGGCTTATAGCAAGCCCTTTTTCGCGTGTTTTCTTGTTTTTTTCACGATATTACGCATCTTTTTTTCGTAATCCGCGGGTGTTTTTCTCGACCAGCTTGCGTGCTACCATGATCTGGTGGCCGCAGCCGGTGCATTTGAGACGGAAATCTGCGCCGACACGCAGGATTTCCCACTCGCTGCTGCCGCACGGATGCGGCTTTTTCAGTTTTACAATATCGCCTACTTCGTAATGTTCTGCCATGTTTCTTCCGCCTTATATTTTCTAATTAAAATCTATCTTACTTTGATACTGCCGAGCACCTGTCCGATCGGCTGCTGGATCAGAAGATCCGCGTTTTTATCCATCGGCGTTGCGCCCTTGTTGATGAGAACCAGCGCATCGCCCTGAAAATACTGGAGAAGGCCTGCCGCCGGATAAACCGCAAGTGACGTTCCGCCGACAATCAGAAGATCTGCCGCCGCAATCGAGCGGATCGCTCCGTCGAGCACTTTCTCGTTCAGGCTCTCCTCGTAGAGAACGACATCCGGCTTGATCATGCCGCCGCATTTTTCACATCTTGGAACGCCGCTGCTCTTTCTCACCAGCTCTGTATCGCAGGCTGCCCCGCATTTCATGCAGTAATTGCGGTGTGTGCTTCCGTGCAGCTCATACACGACTCTGCTTCCGGCCGCCTGATGGAGCCCGTCGATATTCTGTGTCACAACCGCTTTCAGTTTTCCCGCCGCTTCGAGCTCTGCAAGTTTCTTATGCGCCGCGTTCGGTTTCGCGCCGACCGGAAGCATTTTGTCGCGGTAAAAAGCGTAAAACTTTTCCGGGTACCGCAGGAAATAGCTGTGGCTTAAAATTGTCTCCGGCGGAACGTCATACTTCTGATGATAAAGGCCATCCACGCTCCGGAAATCCGGAATCCCGCTCTCCGTGGACACGCCCGCGCCGCCGAAGAATACGATATTTTCATGCGTATCAATCAATCTCTGCAGTTCTTCGATTTTTCTTTCCTCTTCCATCTGTCATTCCTCCTTCTGACCAATCATTACCGGTTCCGCCGCACGCCCAGAACGACGAACCGTCCAGTCGTATCGCTCGCCGCACAGGTGGACAGCACAATAATATGGCTGTTTTCATCCATCTCCGGCTGCTCCACCGGGATCTCTGACCGCGCCGCCATGGTATTCAGATACTGTACAAACGCTTCACCCCCGCCGGAATACAGCGTGTAGACATCACTGTCTGCCTCCGTATAAAAGGCAGAAAAAATCTGGTACACATCGTTTGATTCCGGCGTCAGCATCCAGAAATAGACGCTGTCCCTATATTTTTCCTGCTCCTTCATCTGTTTCAATTTTCCGAACATGGAGAGATTCTTCATATTATGACCGTAAACGATTGTGTTTCCATCACTGAAATCACCCTGATTCTGGTAATCGAGGAAAATGGAACCCGCAAAGTTGCTCGTTCCCTCATACGTCGTATGAAGATACGCATCGTTGTCCGGCCCCTGTACGACCGGGTAACTGATGTCAAGAGCTTCGATATAAAGCCATCCCTTCACATCCGGGTTAATCGCTTTTAGGGATTCAAAATCGACGGCAAGCGGCGGTTCTGTCGGATACGACAGTGGTTCCGGCTCCGGTTCGGAAGGCTCCGCCGGTTTGGATTCCGCCTGCGGCTCCTCTGTTTTCTTTGGTGCCGGTGTCTCCGGTGTTTTTGTAATTTCCGTCGTATACTGCTGCAGATCCCGGTATTCATCCGTACCGGTCTTGTAATCCAGGTAAATGCCGATCAGCTTATACCCGGAAAAGCAGAAAACAGCAAGTGCCGCTAAAAATACCAGAGTCCAAAGCGGATTGCCGCGTTTTTTCTGTTTCTTTTTCTGTTTTCCCATGCGTCTCCTTTATCACTTTTTTACTGTCTGCGCTGTTTTCTGGAAGCGCTCTGAATTTGTCTCAATTATAAGCGTGCCCCTTTCTTTTGTCAACTTATGCCCCCGGAAAAGGATTGCACCCGCCCCCATCTTATGATAGACTAAAAGTCGACTGACAAGTCACTTGTGAATACAGTAACACACCACATACATGAGGAGGAATTCCATATGCGAACAATCAAAAAAGTCGCCTCGCACATCTTCATTGATGGCTTCGGCGGCATGACGCAGGGTCTTTTTGCAACCCTGATTATCGGTACAATGATTCAGCAGATCGGTCTTCTGATCGGCGGTTCGACTGGAAATGTGATCTATCTGCTTGGAAAAGCTGCCGCAGCCCTGACAAGTGCCGGTATCGGTGTCGGCGTGGCAGTGAAATATGGGGAAAGCCCGCTTGTCACGGTTTCTGCAGCCGTCGCCGCCATGGTCGGCGGTTATGCCGGCAAGATCACCGGCGGCACATTCTTTGTGGACGGAAATGCCGTTCTGGCAGGACCTGGCGAACCGCTCGGCGCTTTCATCGCAGCTTTCGCAGGCATCACCTGCGGCCATCTGGTTTCCGGCAAGACCAAGGTTGATATCATCGTGACACCGGTCATCACCATCGGAGCCGGTTCCGTTGTCGGACTGCTCGTCGGACCGCCGATCTCCCAGATGATGACAGGCCTTGGAAGCATCATCAACTGGGCAACGGAACAGCGGCCGTTCATCATGGGCATCGTTGTTTCGGTCGTCATGGGTATGGTTCTGACACTGCCGATCAGCTCCGCTGCACTCGGCATCATTCTGAATCTTTCCGGTCTTGCCGCCGGTGCCGCAACGATCGGCTGCTGCTGCAACATGGTCGGATTCGCGGTTGCAAGTTATCGGGAAAACAAATTCGGCGGCCTTGTCGCACAGGGTCTTGGAACCTCGATGCTTCAGGTGCCGAACATCATGCGTCATCCACTGATCTGGCTGCCCGTCATCTTCTCGAGTGCGATTTTAGGACCCGTCTCCACAATCCTCGCCAATATGCAGAATAATGCAACGGGAAGCGGCATGGGTTCCGCAGGTCTTGTCGGACAGATCACAACGTATCAGACGATGATCACTTACGATGATCCGAAGCTCGTCATCATCAAAATCATTCTGCTCCACTTCGTGCTTCCGGCTGTGATCACCTTGTTCTTCTCAGAGGTATTCCGCAAGGCAAACCTGATCAAATCCGGCGATATGGCTTTGAATCTGTAATCTGTATTTTTAAAAGGGAATGGAACTGCGCATCCGGCAGCTCCATTCCCTTTTTTATCCACATTTCTCTTCTGATTTTTTCTGTTTTTACACCGTTTCTTCTGCGTTTTCCGCATTTTCCACTGCCGCGGCCGATTCAGCTTCCGCTGCCGCTTCTTCTGTCCCCGTTTCTTCCCCCGGCCGCACACGGTGTGCCTCTACCATTGGCTCAATGGTCTGTGCCATCAGCAGATGGATCATGTCAAGGCTCCGCTCGCGGAACCGCGACGGCAGAAGCGGTGCGATCGCCACATCCGTCACGAGGGATTCAAGGCCCTCGATAATCAGATCCTTGCCCGGCGTCTCATTCCACTCCAGTCTGATCCGCTCGAAATCACGCTGGAAAATGATTTTGACCCTCCGTCTTGCGGCCTCTTCCAGAAATGCAAACTCAAGCTTCAGCACCAGTTCGCCGTCTTCATTCTCCGCAAACTGTCCCGTCGTTCCGAGCAGATACGATTCCTCGTTTTCCACCCATTCTACAACTTTGGACCCCGTAAGACCGATCTCAATGCGCTGTGTTTTTTCTCCCTCGGTCAGCTCGACAAAGAAACGGCCTTTTTCATAGAAGAAACCGATGCGGCGGATGCCGTCGGAAAAGTTGTTGTGGAAGACCTGCAGCGTCAGCGGAAACATGCCGACATGCGTGTCCTCCATTTTATATTCTTTTCCGTGCAGAAGCTGCGCCATATCGATCTGACGCGGTGTTCCGCTGTTCCGCGGCCCCGGTGTTCTCCGCTTCCAGCCGCCGCGCAGGATTCTTCCCGGTGTCTCTTTCGCGCCCTCCAGATCACGGCAGGTCTGCACCAGCTTCTGATATGCCATCGGGCTTTCCGCCTCGCCGGATTTCAGCTCTGCACCAAATTCCGCACCGAAATACTTCCGCACAATGTCAAGCATCTCACACGTCTGGAACAGCTCATTGCTGCCAGCATTCGTCACAATCACCACGCCGGTATCCGGATAACCGAGCACGTTCTGCCCCAGCATGCCATTGAACGCAAAGCTGCCCGGCCGCTCCTCCATCCAGACCTGGTAACCATAGCCATATTTTCCCATCTTTTCCGGCGGTGTCGCATGAACGGAGGTGGACGCTGCGACCCATTCCGCCGGGACGATCTGTTTTCCTTCGAATTTTCCGCCGTTCACGTACATCACCCCGAGCTTGGCCGCGTCCTCCGGGCACAGGAAGAGGCCCCAGCCGCCTTTCGTAATCCCTGCCGGGCAGCTCTCCCAGAAGACTTTCCGGATGCCAAGAGGCTCAAACAGACGCGGCCGCAGGTAATCTACCATTTTCATGCCGGTGCGCTCCTGTATGATTGCAGACAGCAGATACGTGTTCATACTGTTGTACTCAAACGCTTCGCCCGGCGTTCCCTTGACCGGCGCATTTAAGAAGCTGTCCACCCAGTCGTTGCCGGAAACAACGCCCATCTCGTTGAACTGTACGCCGCTCTTCATCGTCAGAAGATGCTCCACGGTCAGATTCGGGCGCAGGATCTTCTGCAGCAGACCGTTTCGTTTTTCAAAAATATCATAGACGTTCTCGTCCAGGGAAAGTTTTCCTTCACTGATCAGAAAACCGACCGCCATGCCGGTGATGCTCTTGCACATCGAATACGTCGCGTGCCAGATGCCGCTGCGGTATGGGGCGAAATTGCATTCGCAGATGACATGTCCGTTCCGCAGGACCAGCAGGTGATGCATGTCCGTATGGCGGGCGGCGGCGAGCTCACGAAGCATCTGCGTCAGCTTTTCCGAGGAGATTCCCTCACTCTCCGGCGTCACGCGCGGAAAATATGTCTCCGGAGATGCAAAATCCCCGAACGCTTCCTTCTGCGGCGCAAAGTCCGTCTTTCCCATATGTCCTGTCGTCCCACTCATAAATCCCCAGATCATTTCCATTGCGGTTAACTGTTCTTTCGCTGCCATGTACGATGCCTCCTGTCTCATGCGGTTGGATTTCCCTGTTTTTCCAGTTTTCCTCATTATATCCAGATTCCTTGAAAATCGCAATGCTTCTTCTGATAAAAAAGAACCGACATAGAAATCTGTATTTCGATTTCTGCCGGTTCTTTTCCGTGTGTGATTTTTTTATTTTACTTTAGCTTACTCATTCCAGAGTTTCATACGCTCCTGATAATTCTGTGTGATAACTTTTTCTACATCTTCCAGTCCTGCGTCATTCATTTCGGAAATCATCTTATCGTACTCTTCCATTGCCGCATCGTGGCTGTCTGCATTCACAATCTTCGGATATTCCTGATCGTAGATATCCTGGATTTTCTGCCATTTCAAGCCATCCGGAGTGCTTCCTGCCGGGGTAAGGCCTGCAAACTCTGCGGTATCCCATCTGTCGTTCTCACCAAAGTGATTCATAGCCACCTGCCGGGTCTCTTTTACTTTATACTGTGTTACATCGTATGGAGTTCCGTCTGTACCATTTCCGTTCTTTACAAACCAGGTCCATTTGCGGACGCCGGTATCCAGTTTTGTTTTGTCAAAATCCGTCTGGAATCCTTCAATCAGATCATCGTTCGGAACGTGTTTTCCATCTTCCATATTCCAGTTGGTTCCCTCAATACCCCACATCAGAAGATACTGTCCTTCTTCGCTTGCAAGGTAGTTGATCATCTTCATGGCTGCTTCCGGATTTTTACAATTCTTGGTGATCGCGATTGCATCCCAGCCAAGTGTACTTCTTCCGGAGTAAGTAGTTTCATCTGCACTGATTCCGTTTCCAAGGATTTTATAGGAATAGAATTTTGCATCTTCTCCTACAGAAGAAGCAAGTGCTGTATTTGCTGCATCGGTATCCCAGTAGGAAGCAAAGGTACTGAATACGTTGCCTGCAGACAGTTTCTGCGTCCACTGATTTTTCTTGTTGACAACCCACTCTTTGTCCAGAAGGCCTTCGGTATACAGTTCATTGGCAAAGGACATCATCTCTTTGAAGTTTGGTGCTTTGGCAACATGTTCCAGATTGTCCCCATCCTGATAATACGTTTTCAGACCATACATTCCTTTTAATGTTCCATCGTAGTTTTTGGATTCTGCATCAAAGGTAATGGCAATACTCTCTTTTCCGTCAATGGTCGGATGAAGTTCTTTGAATTTCTTACAAATGTCAATATACTCTTCCTGTGTAAATGGCTCATCGCTGTCTGCGCGGTCTTTTCCAACGATTTCGCACAGATAATCATAGCGCATCAGAACACCGGCTACCGGATCCGGATCTTCTCCGTACCAGTTATTCAGATAGTAATTCTTTCCATCGGTATAACGACTCTTGTTTAAGGTTTCCCCGTACATCTCTTTTACATCCGGGCCGTACTTATCGATCAGATCATTCAACGGAAGCAGTGCGCCTGCCTCAATGTAACGGTTTACAATATCATTTCCACGATCCATCAGGACGATATCCGGGTAATTCTGACCGGTCAGCATCAGGTTCAATTTTTCCAGCGGATCTCCGGTTGGATTTTCTACCTGAATTTTGACACCTGTTTTTTCCTCAATTGCTTTTGCAACCGGATCATCAAAGGTATTGCTTCCGGAGTTTTTGTCAAAGATAGAAATCGTAACTCCGTCTGTTGATACCTCGCCCGATGCAGATGATGCACTGCCGGATGCAGTACTTGATGATGTACTGCCATTTGATCCGCATCCTGCAAGCATTCCCGCTGCCATCAGGACACTCATCGCCATTGCGATACTTTTTTTGAACTTCATTTTCTTTTCCTCCTTCTATCATCAGCTCTTTACAGATCCGAGCATGATTCCTTTAACAAAATATTTCTGAATAAACGGATAAACCATGATAATCGGAATGGTCGCAATCATCGTAGCAGCCATTCGAATGCTGTCCGGCGTAATGGTCTGTGACGCCTGATTTGCCGCCTGGTTCGCTGATGAAGTCTGATACTGATTCAGAATTTCAACCAAAATGGACTGCATTGTTTTTAAAGACTGTGCATTCGTAAACAAATATGCATCGAACCAAGAATTCCAATGTGTAATTGCGACAAACAGTGCAATGGTCATAATAATCGGCTTGGACAATGGAATTACCATTTTAAAGAAAACTGTCAGATCGTTTGCTCCGTCAATTTTCGCCGATTCAAAAATCTCTGCCGGCATTCCCTCTATATAATTCTTTACCAGAATCATATTATAAACACTTACCAGGTTCGGGAAAATAAATACAATGAAATTATTCAGCATTCCAAGGCTCTTTAATACCATATAATACGGAACCATTCCGCCGCCAAAATACATGGTGAAGATAAAGAACAGGTTCAGCTGTTTCCGGAACAGCAGCTCTTTTCTGGAAAGCACATAGGCAAGTGCTGTCGTGACAAGGACCGCCAGCGGTGTACCAATTGCAGTACGAAGTACAGTGATCAGAATGCCATGCAAAAATGTGGCACGTTCCAGAATATCTTTATAACTTGCCAGACTCAGTTTTCTCGGCAGAAAGTAGAGCCCGCCGCGCAGTGCATCGGTTGCATCGTTAATGGATACCACAAAAATGTTCCAGAACGGATACACACAGATCACAGTAACTAACACCAGAAAAACCACTTTGAAAATATCAAGAAACCAGTCACTGGCACAACGTTTTCTTTTGATTTTAATTGCTTTTTCTCTCATTTTCCTTCCTCCTAAAACAGTGCCGTATTATCATCACTGAATTTCTTCGAAAGTGCATTTGCACTGATGACCAGAATGAAGGAGACTGCGGATTTAAAGAATCCTACTGCAGTACCGTAAGAATACATTCCGTTTTTCAGACCATAGCGGTATGCATACGTATCAAGTACATCAGAATAATTTAAAATAGCATCATTAGACATCAACAGCTGCTGCTCATATCCTGTATTCAGAACACCTCCGATTGCCAGAATCAGAAGAATCATAATGGTCGGCTTTAATGCCGGAAGTGTGATATGCAGAATCTTCTGCATTCTCGTCGCACCATCCACATCCGCTGCTTCATACATATCCTGGCTGATGCCGGAGATTGCCGCCATATAGATAATCGCATTGTATCCAAGTACCTTCCACGCATTTGCAATCGCGATGATCCACCAGAAATATGGTCCTTTCTGGAAAAACAGAATCGACTCATCGGTTAATCCGAGGAATTTTAACAGATTGTTGATGACGCCGTCTGAAGAAAGGAATGTAAGGAAAATGTTTGCCGCAATAACCCAGGAAATAAAATAGGGAATATAAGATGCGGTCTGTACAAATTTCTTTGCCTTCTGGTTTCGAACTTCATTCAGGCAAAGCGCCAGAATGATTGGCAGCGGGAATGAGAATAACAGTGTCAGTAAGCTGGTTGCCAGTGTGTTTCTCATGATTTTTGTGAAATCTGTGGAAAAGAAATACTTGAACCAGTCAAGACCGACAAACTGCGAATTCACCATATCCGCAAAATAGCCGCTACCCTGCGGCGTGTAGTTGATGAAGGACATATACAGTCCTGTCATTGGTGCATAGCAGATCAGAATGACCCATACCAACGATGGAAGCAGCAGTAAAAACAGATATTTCTGTTTCCAGAACCGTTCCGCGAGGCTTTTTTTGTGCTTTGCATGCACGTTTTCTTTTTTCATGCCTTCTCCTTCTTTCTTCTTTTTGTTCATCTTGTACACTCTTGCTGTCTATGTTTCCATTCTAATGGATAGTCTGTCCTGCAACAATCTCACTTTTTTATGATTTCTATCTCGATTTAACGGAGTTTTATAATTCTCTTTTTTATTCTGTTGTTTTCTTACGATTTCTGTCAATATCTAACGAAACAGAAACCGGCTGACGGGCAAAATCACCTTTATCAGCCGGTTTCTGTTTCCTTTTCTATGCAAACAATACGAAGTTATTTCTGCTTTGTTGATTTTTTATTCGTTTACTGGAATTCTGACAGAAACTGTCGTTCCATATCCTTCCTGGCTTTCTATTCGGACACCATAATTCTCTCCATAAGCCAGACGAACCCTGTTTGCAACATTTCTCAGTCCATATCCTTCCTCTGAGCGCCGCAGAGAACTTCGCAGTTTAATCAGTTTTTCCGCCTCGATTCCACATCCATCATCTGTCACCTGGAATACCACATCCCTTTCTTCTTTTTGAATTCTGACCGCAATGTGGAGAACTTCTTCCTCTTTTCTCGCATGGTGAATGGCATTTTCAACCAGCGGCTGCAGAAGAAGTTTAATGGTTCGATATGTCAGTACTTCTCTTGCAATCTCATACTCCACCTGTACGCTGTCCCGAAAACGCATCTGCTGGATTTTCAGATAGCTCTGCAGCAGTTCCACTTCTTCCTGGATGGAAAGCACCTGTTTTCCCTTATTCAGGGAAATCCGGTAGAAGCTGGACAAATTTTTGACCGCCTGCATCGTCTGTTTTCCACCTTCCCGCATCGCCAGTGCTGAAATAACCGCAAGTGCATTGTAAAGAAAGTGCGGATTGATCTGTTCCTGCAGCAAATTCAGTTCGCTCGTCTGAATCCGGATTTTCTTTTCGTAATTTTCCCGAATTAGCTCCTGAATCTGATCACTGAGCTGATTAAACGCCAGCCCGATCTGTCCGATCTCATCTTCTCCCATATTTTCCAGACGGTAATCAAATTCTCCCTGTCCCATCCGTTTTGCTGCATACACCACTTTCTGCACCCGCGTGGAAAGCCATCTTGTGTAACAGATAATGCAGAGAAATACCATAGCCGCGCTGCAGAGGATCAGGAACATCATCCTTCTTGAAACAGCTTTTGCGTCTTTTAAAACCGTCTCCTTATCCGAAATCACAAGAATTTTTGTTCCGAAAACTCCGCTCTGGATATTTCCGATTTTTGAAATACCGTCACGCTCAAACTCAATCTGCGCTTTCTGCTCCAGATCCTCTTCCGGCATTCTGGTCCGGATCGGAAGGCCTGCCATTTCCGGTTCGGAAGCAGACAGAATATATCCTTTTTGATCCACCAGATAAATTTCATCGGTGGAATTTATTGTTTCGAGGAGGGGCTGTATCTGCTGATTTTCAATCTGTAACGACAGTACGCTCTTCATCCCGCCCTGTGGATAAAAATTCATCAGACGATTCATATGAAATGCTTTTCCGTCTCCAGATGTCCCACAGAATACCGTTTCCCCTATCGCATCAAATGTCAGCACACCTTCCCTCCGATCTAGATCCTGCATGGAATAAAAATAATAATTATCCTGCGGAAGCGTTTCATTGTTGCTGTAAAAACAGATTTTGTAAATTCCTGCATTCATCAGACAGATTTCGCTGAGCTTCTTATCAATATAGTAAAACATATCTTCATAAGAATCGTTGCTGTAATCCTGAAACAAATACCCGCTCAGCATCTGATCCACATACAGCACCTCCAGAATTGTTTCGTAAGGCTCGACCATCGTAGAAAAATTTTTTTCAATTCGTTCTGCTTCCTGTTCTGCACTCTGATATGCTTCAGTAAGAAGCACATTCCTTGTTTTTCCATAACTGTACCAGGTAACACACAGCATTGGAATCAGTGCCAGTACCAGATAGCCGATCACCAGTTTAAACTGAAAACTCCGATTTTTATACCATTTTACGATATTCATTTGGTGTCACTCCAAATCTTTTCTGAAAAACAACGCCAAAGTAAGAAACATTTTCATATCCAACCGCCAGACTCACTTCCCGTACTTTATTTTTCTTATTCTTTAACAGTTTCGCCGCCCTCTGCAGACGCATTTCCGTATTGTATTCCAAAATCGTTTTTCCTGTTGCCTCTTTAAACAGGCTCCTCAGATAATTCGGAGACAAACCGACCTCCGCGGCCAGCTTTTCTATATCTGCGCTTTCCGAGCAGTGCTCCTGAAGATATGTTTTTACCTGATAAACGGCATAGTAATTTGGATTTTGATTCTGTTCTTCAAAAAATGCCAACATCCGTTCCAGATACTGCTTCATCTTTTCCCGCATCTGATAACTGTTGTTTGCTTCAAAAATTTCATTTTCTCTCAAAATTTTTTCTGCTTCCATCCAGTTTTCCAGCAGTTCATCGCTCAAAACAAGACGGTTCCATAGATACATATAGAGATTGTAAACTTCTCCCGCAAATGTTTTCGGCGCAAGCCCCTTTAGCTGTTGAAAATAATCTTTCATGGTCTGCAGCGTTTCCTGCTTTTTCCCGCTGCTGACCAGACGACAGATTTCTTCTCTCCGCTCCTTCTGTTCCCGGAAATGATATGCTTTTTCCTCTTCCGTTTCTTTTTCATCTGCACAGAAAAGTTCCGGTGGATCCATATGAAATGCCAGAACACAACAGTTCCGAAGTTTTTCCGCCTTTTCGTACAGGCAGTCAGCTGTCCATGCTCCACTGCACCATCCAACGGCTCTCGGTGCGTCTTCTTTCAAATCATTCCAGATCTGAAATGCCGTATCTTTCACCGACAGATACCCCGCCAGCAGCAGAATGCTGATCCGTTCCGTTTTGCTGATGTAACGGATGCCCTTGTATTTTTCCTGAATTTGGCTACAGATGTTTTCTTCCGTTTTTCCATAAACCGCTATGATTCCAAACCTGCACTCTTCCAGTTCTTCTCCAAATACACCACGGAAATTTTTCCGTAAAAGCTCTGTTTCCTGTTTTTCCCGCAAAGCCATTTCCAGCAACTGCTTCGCCGCCGTTTTCCGCGACCAGTCTGCTATCTCACTTTTCTCCAGTTCACTTCTCACTTTTTTCAGACATGCTTCTACTTCTTCAATCGTAAATGGCTTTAAAAGGTAATCCACGGCATTCACCTGAAAAGCGGAATGGATATAGGAAAAATCATCATATCCTGTCAGAAAAACAATTTTGCATGGATACCCCCGGCGTACGATCGTCTCTGCCAGTTCAATTCCACTCATTCCTGGCATCTGAATATCCGTAATCACAATATCTGCCATATTTTCTTCCAGGCACTCCAGTGCCCTTCTGCCATTGCGCGCGGTAAATACTCTGGAAATCCCGTTCTTTTTCCAGTCAATATAATCCCGCAATGTCTCCAGTTCAATTTCTTCATCTTCTACAAGAAGAACGCGATACATTTTCTCCCTCCTGTTTCCAGTTGCTCCTGCAGTTTTCTTCTCCTGCTGCTTTTCATTTCTGTCTTTTTACTGCAGAAGTTCAATCATATACGCCTCATACGGCTGTAACTTCCACACTTCTTTTGTGAGACTTTCTGTATCATTATGAATCAGAACCGTTCCTTTTGTCAAATCATATCGGGCTTTCATCTCTGCCGCGGTATCCCGGAAATTGCAGAGCACAATCAGCTTTTTCTCTCCCAGATTTCTCTCATAAGCAAAAATATCCGGATTTTCTTCCTCAATCAGACGGAAATCCCCATAAACAAGAGTGTCATTTTTCCTACGCAGCGCAATTAGTTTTTGATAGAAATAGAAGAGGGAATCCGGATTTTTTCTGCTGTTTTCCACATTGATCTCCTCGTAATTCTGATTTTCCGCCATCCACGGTGTTCCCGCTGTAAATCCGGCGTGTTTTTCCGCATTCCACTGCATTGGCGTCCGCGCATGGTCCCGGCTGTTCCGTGCAAGATAGGTACGAATTTTTTCTTCCTCCCAGCCTTCTTTTTTACGGTCTTCGGCAAAATTTACAGACTCGATATCCTGATAGTCCTCGATCCGAAGCCCTGACACATTTGTCATACCGATTTCTTCCCCCTGGTAAATATAAGGAGTTCCTTTCATCCCATGGAGAAGGACAGCCAACATTTTTGCTGATTTTTCCCGATACGGTTCCCTGTCATTTCCAAAGCGCGATACGACACGCGGAAAATCATGGTTTCCCCAGAACAGACTGTTCCATCCTTTTTCTTCCAGTCCCGTCTGCCATTTTTCAAAGATCTGCTTCAGTTGCGGCAGCGTATACGGTTTCGGATCCCAGTTTCCACTTCGGATGCCGTCGATTCCCATCAGTTCAAATTGAAAAATCATACTGAGCTCCTGGCTTTCCGGATCAGAATACTGCTGTGCCATTTCTACCGTAGCACCTCCGGTTTCCCCCACTGTCAGGATCTGTTCTGATTTTCCATACGTATTCTGATTCATTTCCATTAAGTATGTATGAATCTGCTCCGAATGAGTATCATTTCCTCCATGTCCATCTTTTACAATATTGTCAATTGCATCCAGCCGGAAACCACGGATCCCTTTATCCATCCAGAACTGGATCATCCGGTACAGCTCTTTCCGAAGCGACGGATTTTTCCAGTTCAGATCCGGCTGCATTACACTGAAACTGTGATAATAATATTCCTGAACCTCCGGCACCCATTCCCAGGTGCTTCCTCCAAAGAATGCTCCGCCGCCTTCTGGCGGCTGCTCCTTCGTTCCTTCCTTCCAGATGTAAAAATCATGGTATTTACTGTTTCGATCCTTTCTGGCTTCCAGGAACCATGGGTGCAGATGGGAACTATGATTTAAAACAAGATCCATCATGACCACAATTTCCCGCTTTTCACAGGCTGCGATCAGTTCTTCCAGCTCTTCCATTGTGCCCGCTTCTTCCATTACTTTATAATAGTCACTGACATCATATCCATTGTCGTAATTAGGAGAATCGTTAAAAGGCGAAAGCCAGATGGCTCCAACACCAAGCTCCTGCAGATAGTCCAGTTTCTGCAGAATCCCTCCAAAATCGCCGATGCCGTCTCCGTTGCTGTCACAGAAGCTTCTGGTGTAAATCTGATATACGGTTAAGCTATGCCACCACTCTCTTTTCATTTTCTGTCCTCTCTTTCTTTTTTCCTATAAGAGCAGTATAATGATATTATCTTATATTTTCTAACCTGATTTTCGTATTTAATGAAAGGATTTTGACTTTTATGAAAAAAGAACGTTCAAAAGAGCTCTTTTATCCTGAATCTTGTTCCCCTGTTCTTTCTGGCGGAATCCGGGATTTTACCGTGCATGGAACCGAACCTGTTCCGCTCCATATCTATCATCAGGATTATGCGCATGGCGGGCTCTCTGTTCCTTTTCACTGGCATAAAGAATTAGAATGGATCTGGGTTGAAAAAGGTACTCTCACTCTGACACTGAAAACTGAAACCCGGACAATTTCCGAAGGTACTTTTCTTTTCATCAACAGTCACGAACTGCATCAGCTCTGCAGCATTGGAACTACCCCTTCGGTTCACCATGCCCTTGTATTTCTTCCAGAAATTCTCTCATGTGCCTATCTGGATTCCTGTGAAGCAGACTGGATTCGTCCGCTGCTCTCTCATCAACTGCTTCTTCCGGCTTTTCCATTGGAAGAGCTTTCTGCTGCTGAAGCCTCCTCTCAGACACAGAAAACATTTGTACTGACATTATCTGAGCTTTTCCAGGAAATCCTGTATGCATACGATACCAAACCCATCGGCTGGTTTCTTCTGATCAAAAGTGACATGTATCGGATTCTTGCACTTCTGGCGCAATACCAGCTTTTTCTTCATCCGGAACCCCTCTGCACTCGTAAAAAAGAAAGATCTGATCAGTGTAAAAAACTCTTACGTTATATTCAGGATAACTATGATTCTAAAATCCGTCTTTCAGATCTTGCTACTATACTCAATATGAATCCACAATATTTTTGTCGTTTCTTCAAAACGCACTTTCACACAACGCCTATTTCCTATATCAACCAGTACCGCGTAACCCAAGCCGCAGATCTTCTTACCGGCAGCTCGCTTTCTATCTTGGAAATTGCTCTGCATACCGGATTTGAAAGCCCCAGCTATTTTGCCAGCATTTTCCGCCGGACTTTTGGTATGTCACCGGAAGAATATCGAAAGGCCATGCCCTGACCCGGCAAATTTTTCTGTTTCCTTTTTATATCTACGCAAAGATAAATCACTTTCTTACACAGCGAAACTCAAATTTTTTCCTTCTGAATGCACGGCAACACAAATCTCAAAAATTTTTGATTTTTTTTTCAAAAAACACTTGCCAAACTCGTTTTCTTATGATAATATACTACTTGTCGCTGAGCAAAAATCACGGCAGACAAAACAAAAACTTCGGCTCCGTGGTCAAGCGGTTAAGACATCGCCCTTTCACGGCGGTAACACGGGTTCGATTCCCGTCGGAGTCACTGAAAAATCTGAGAAAGATTTTCTACAATTTCATAATGGCGCAGTAGCCAAGTGGTAAGGCAATGGTCTGCAACACCAGTATCCACCGGTTCAAATCCGGTCGACGCCTCTTCTTTCCCGGAAACAGATAGTTTCCGGGATTTTTCTTTTTTGAAAATATCATTTTTTTAATTTTCTTTTTCTTTCACATAGTCTTCATACACATACGCCGTTTTTCCCTCATACGAAATCTTGTACCATCCGTTCTCTTTTCCGAGCATTTCCACTTCTTCCCCTGTCGTCAGAGCTCCGATAACCTGGCTTGTGCTGACGTTGGGTTCTGTACGTACATTGACCGGTGAAATACAGGTGACGGTTTTCTTACCCTTCTGCTTTTTCACGCCATCCGAATTATTTTCTACTTCCAGCGCTCTTTTCTGCTCCTTGCAGGCCGTCTGAAATGTTTCTGTCAGCAGCTCATTGTCCGGGAACTGCAGAGACTCCAGTATTTCCGGCACGATTTGCCGTGTATCGTTGCTGCCGCTTCCTTTTTTCCATATGATCTGATACCCTTCATTCTCCGTTTTCACCCCGCAGAAAAATGCAATCGGAATCTGCAGGGAATTTTTTACCTGGAAACGATAAAAGGAACTCTCGTTATCTTTTCCTTCGTTAGCTGTTTTCACCATAAAATCGCTGATGCTGTTTTCCCCTGTTATTTCATTCGGATAGAGCAAATTTTCAGCGCTCTCTTCGTCCTCCGGAAAATCCATAAGCGCTACTTTTGCCATTCCTTCCCTATACGATATCTCAAGACTTTCCCCCTCTTCTGATATGAAACTGCATTGGATTTTCTCATCTCTCATTACATTCCAGCCTTCTGGAAGTGTGATTATAATATTCTGGTATGTAGAAAGAAACTCTTTTTCACCATCTTCTGACTCATCCTGGACACTGGATGCTCTTTCGGAGACAACCGATGGATTCTCCTTTTCCACCTGCTGATTTCCACATCCCATTACCACAATAGTTGTCATCAAAAGAACAGCTAAACAGTTTTTTCTGTTTCTCATGTACAATTTCCTTTCTTGACAGTTCCGTCTTTATTTTCTGTCAGAAAATTTCTTTTGCTTATTGTATCACAACTATTTTTGCACTGTAAAGAGTACATTCCTTCCCTCCTGCTTTGATTTTCTTTATGCAAAAAAATCTCCAACCAGATTGAGGTTCCCTCCCCCAAAAATCCAGTTGAAGATTTTTCTTATCTTTTTTATTTTACTTCTGTAAATTCGACCCGGATACTCTCATACTCTCCCAGCACCTGATGCAGGGTCAGCCCCGCACGGTTCCAGGTACGGCCAAGGCGGACTTCCTGGTCCAGACTGCAGCGGTACAGCTTATCCTCTGCAAGACCGCACACTTTCGTGTGAACCGGAAGCATATTTCCTTCTGCGTCAGTCTTTACGATCGTAAGCAGTGCGCGGCTCTGATCCTTTGCCACGAACTCCCATGCCATGAAATCCTGTTTTTTCAGTCCGGTCAGACGGTAATACAGGCCTTCGTGTGTGAGCTCGTAATATTCATGCATCGCAGCAACCTGCTCTTTTACCATCTCTTTTTCTTCCTCTGAAATCTTATTCAGATCCATCTCATATCCAAAGCTTCCTGCCAGCGCCACATCGCCTCTTGTCCGGAACGGTGTCACACGGCCGGTCTGATGGTTCGGGCATACCGAAACGTGGGAGCCGACGGTGCTGATCGGATAGAAGAACGAGCTTCCGTACTGGATGGAAAGACGGTTGATCGCATCGGTATTATCACTGCACCAGATCTGCGGGGAGTAATACATCATACCGGCATCATATCGTCCGCCGCCTCCGCTGCAGCCCTCAAGCAGCAGATCCGGGCATGCGGCAAAGAAACGCTCGAGCAGATCATAAACGCCGAGTACGTAGCGATGATACAGCTCCCCGTTTCTGTTCTGAGCTGCCACATGGCTGTAAACATCGCAGACGCTGCGGTTCATATCCCATTTGACATAATCAATCTTTGCATCATGAACGATGGTTGTCAGACGCTCCAGCAGATACTCGCGCACATCCTCACGCGTCATATCAAGTACAAGCTGATTTCTGCTGTGGTTCGGCACACGGCCAGGAATTGCAAATGCCCAGTCCGGATGTGCACGGTAAAGATCACTGTCCTCGGAAATCATCTCCGGCTCAAACCAGAGACCGAATTTCATGCCCATCTTGTGAATTTTTTCTGCAAGCTGCGCCATGGAGCCGTTCATCTTTTTCTCGTTGACGAACCAGTCACCGAGACCACTGTTATCATCCTCTCGTTTTCCAAACCAGCCATCGTCAAGCACCAGCATCTCAATGCCAAGCTTTTGCGCCTGTTCTGCAATTTTCAGGATTTTTTCTTCGTTGAAATTAAAATAGGTTGCTTCCCAGTTGTTGATCAGAATCGGTCGTTTGGCATGCTTATATGCGCCACGGCAGATATGCTCGCGGATGATCTCATGATACTGCTGTGACAGTTTGGTAAGGCCGGTTCCGGAATAGCTTAAGATTGCCTGCGGGGTATCGAACGCCTCTCCTTTTTCCAGATGGAAGCAGAAATTGGTCGGATGAATACCCATCTGAAAACGGGTCTGATTTTTCTGATCCTTCTGTGCTGCCGCAACAAAGTTTCCGCTGTAAACGAGGCATGCGCCGATACAGGAACCGTGTGTCTCACCCGCACCCTCCTCGCAGAGGATCACAGCCGGATTGTAATGATGGCTCGATGTACCACGGGTGCTTCCGATCTCGACTTTTGCATGCTGCACCGGAATCCGCTCCGCCGTACGCTCCATCGCATGACGACCTGAGAAATAGATCATCTCATAATTTTCATACATCAGATCCATGCTGAATGACAGCATTTTTTCCAGCTCAATCGCCGTTTCTCCGTGATTTTCGAGTCTTGCCGCTCTCGTAATCACATTTTCCTTTTCAAATACACCGTAAAACAGCTTCAGAACAATATCGGAAGCCTTCTCCGTCATTGTAATAACAAGAGTCTCACCTTTTTCTTCCTCTGTATCGTACAGCGCCGGCATTCCCGGAATAGCATAGGAATGATCCAGAATTTCGAACGAATCGAAACGAAAATCTGCTGCAAAGCTGCCGTCCGCGTGGCGGATCTCAATCATATCATCACGGAAATCACCGACACCACTTCCCGGAATTTCCTGCGGAAGTGTATCAAGAGAATATTTCCGGTTAGGGCCTGCTTCCTCCGGATTTCCTGCAAATCCCATATCCGTACAGAAAATCAGACCGGAAAGATTTTCCTCACCGATTTTTTCTCCATAGTAGAGATGCAGAAGCACATTTTTGTCATCTGCGAACATCTGGTAACTGCTGTCTTTTGTCTGGAGGGTAAATAACCGTCCATTTTCACTTACTTTGATTGCCATGATTTCCTCCTCCTGCGGCATCTTGCAGTATCCTGCAAAACACGATATAATTTTACTGATATTTCGGAATCTCATCCTTTGTGACATTCCGGCTTTTCTGATGATTCTTTTTGTGAGGTATACTTATGGAAACTTCCTGGACACTTCCCGTCCAAAAGCATAAATTTTCGGATCTTTATCTCTGTTTCTGCGGTTACGAAGCCTGCCAGCCACTGCACAGCTACGGCCCGGCTGTCCGCCCCAATTACGTGATCCACTATATTATTTCCGGGAAAGGCACTTTTACCATCGGAAACCGCACTTACCGTTTAACCGCCGGACAGGGCTTTTTCCTGATGCCAAATGTCCGCACCTACTATGAAGCCGATGCGGATGATCCCTGGACATATCTCTGGATCGGTTTTGACGGCGAAAAAGCTGCCTCTTATGTACAGGAACTCGGTCTTTCCGAGGAGCACCCTGTCTACCAGTGCAACTTTTCCGGTGAACTGCAGTCCCTTTTGTTTCAGATGCAGAAGCACAATACCTATGACACCTCGGACCAGTATCTTCTGGAAGGCTGTCTGTACCAGTTTTTCTCAATTCTTTCCCGCGAAATCACGCTTGCCGATCCTTCTGCACGGGAGAGCGGCAATCTTTACGTGGAAAAAGCTGTTGAGTTTATCCGAAATAATTATTCCAATGAAATTCTTGTCTCGGATATTGCCAGATATGTATGCATCAACCGGAGTTACCTTTATACCCTGTTTCAGAAATATCTCCATACCTCACCGCAGGACTATCTTTCTTCCTGCCGGATCACGCGTGCGCTCGAGCTTTTATCGTATACGGATCTCTCCATCGAAACGGTCGCTTTTTCCTGTGGTTACCGGAATGCCGAAGTTTTTACCAAAGCCTTCCGCCAGAAGCAGGGCATGACGCCAAGTGCCTATCGGAAAAAGTTCCGCCTTGACACGACTCCTGACTCTGCACATGTTCCGTGATCTGTCTGATTTTATTATAACGAAATCTTTCTTCCATGAACAGGAAGAAATGTTATGGAAAACCGTCAAAATGTTAGATGGCGTTTCTTAATGGCTACAGACAGCAAAAAAGCGATACAGCTATGATTTCTCATTTCTGTATCGCTTCTTCATCTTAGCTCCCCGAGTTGGGCTCGAACCAACAACCCTTCGGTTAACAGCCGAATGCTCTACCATTGAGCTATCGAGGAATACCTCAGGAATCTTTCCCTGACAATTGTTACTATAGCACAATCTTTTTTGAAAAACAAGTATTTTGCAGAAAATAATTACAAAAAGCCACCGGATCTCTCCGATGGCCTTTCCGATATACCTTCAAAACCGCATATACTACACATCTATCATTCCATTTCTGTGAACACAACCATTCAGGTCAAGCCCTCGACCGATTAGTAACAGTCAGCTCCATGCCTTACGGCACTTCCACCCCTGCCCTATCTACCTCGTCGTCTTCAAGGGGTCTTACTTCTTTCGAATGGGATATCTCATCTTGAGGGGGGCTTCACGCTTAGATGCCTTCAGCGTTTATCCC
>ERZ840057.114-NODE-114-length-83050-cov-18.327670_pt1 | contig 83050 bp, 78 predicted proteins | sample MGYA00519907_ERZ840057 | MGnify/ENA primary metagenome ERZ840057 (study PRJEB31850, sample SAMEA3708862) | human gut metagenome | biome: human gut; feature: human-associated habitat; material: faeces | place: China | collected 2014 ...
AAAGTCCCGAAATGTTAGTCAGTAGCAAATTTCGTAGTCCCATTTTTATGAGCCCTGCGAGCTGCCAACTGCTCCACCCCGCGATGTAATGTGTTGACTTAATTATTATACAACCTAAAAATCAAATTTGTCAAGAGTTTTAAAGAAAATTACGAAAAATCTTACATAATATTAAAAAAACAAATATAAATAATATCTAATATTAAATCTGTTTATATATACATTATATGCCAAAAACAATAAAAAATACCAATAAAATTAAACAAATGTACAAAAAACAAAATCAACTTGTAATACCAAGCTTTATATGATAATATCTAACTATAAAAAAATTAAGAAAAATCAATAAAAGAATTAATATAGAAGGTGAAAAAATGAAATTTTTGCAAGAATTACTAGAAAAACAATATGGAGAAAAAACAACAAAAGAAATAGTAGAGGGATACTCTAGCAAAAGAAAAACAACACTTAGAATAAATACAATAAAAAGCAATATAGAAGAAATAAAAAAAGAATTAGAAAAAGAAAAAATAGAATATAAACAAGTAAAATGGAGCAACGAAGCACTAATAATAGAAAATGAAGACGAAAAAACAATACAACAAATGGACATATATAAAGAAGGAAAAATTTATTTGCAAAGCTTATCATCAATGTTACCACCAATAATACTAGAACCAAAAGAAGGAACAGACATATTAGACATGGCGGCAGCACCAGGAGGAAAAACAACACAAATAGCAGCACTTACAAACAACAAAGCACACATAACAGCATGTGAAAAAAACAAAATAAGAGCAGAAAGACTAAAATATAATGTAGACAAACAAGGAGCAACATGTGTATTCATAATGCCAAAAGACTCAAGATTTATAGACGACTTTTTCTCATTTGATCAAATTTTATTAGACGCACCATGCAGTGGAAGTGGAACACTAGACTTTAACGACCAAAATAGAGACAAATACTTTACAGAACAACTAGTAGAAAGGTCATCAAAGATACAAAGAACACTATTAGCCAAAGCAATAAAATTATTAAAACCAGGACACGAAATGGTATACTCAACATGTTCAATTTTAGAATGTGAAAATGAAGAAGTTGTTTCAACAGCCATAAAAGGCGGAAATGCAGAAATTGCACCTATAAATTTTAAAGAAATAGAAGAACTACCAATACTTCCAACAAAAATTCCAGGAACTTTATGCGTAAAACCAACAGATTTATACGAAGGATTCTTTGTAGCAAAAATAAGAAAGAATAAATAAATACACTGAAACATATGACTCTGGAGAAAAACAAAAATTTATTTTTACAAATAATCCACTATATGAATTAAAATAATTAAAATTATACACATAAAGTGGTATAATTGTGGAAAAGAAAGGAGAAAATCAAATGGATATAACGATTGATGTAGAAGATTACAAACTAAATGTAAGAGCAGCAGGAGTAATAATTCATAATGGCAAGGTATTAGCACATAGAAACATTAATTCTAACCATTATGCATTAATAGGAGGAAGAGTTGAGATAGGAGAAGACTCAGCAAACACAATAAAAAGAGAGATAAAAGAAGAATTAGGTAAGAACATAGAAATAACAGGATATATTGCGACAATTGAAAACTTTTTTGAAATGAAAGGTTCAAAATACCACGAAATAATGTTTATACATAAAATAGAATTTACAGACAAAGAAGACAAAAAAATAGAATATACAATGAAAAATATTGAAGGCAAAGATTATTTGCAATATGAATGGCTTGACTTGAAAAAGATAGATGAATATCCATTATTGCCAGGAGCAGTAAAAAATATTTTAAAAGAAAATAAATTTCCAATACACAAAATAAACAATGATTTAAAATAATAAAACAATCATTTATTAGAAATTATGAAAGAAAACATAATAGAGTTTAATAGATTTTACGACAATTGTACTGGACAATAATACAGCAAGACTTATCTATGCCTGATATGGATACATCTTTAAGCTATAAAGAAAGTTTAGAAAAGGCACTTTTTAGTGAATTAGGTACATTGAGAAGGATAAAAAATACTAGTTAAAATTCCAAGTATGGATTGCCAAACATTGATTGTGTCCATTATGACAGATGAGTTGATAAACATCAGTAAATATAATTTTTTATATATTTGCAAAGAGAAAAGATTAATGCTTATATCTCATAACCCGAAGGTCGATAGTTCGAGTCTATCCCCCGCAACCAAAGTTTAAACTTAGAGTCGCAAGAGATTGTGGACTCTTTATTTTTTGTGTGAAAGTGGATTTTAGGCTATTTTGGGGACAGCTTGGGGACACAAGCTACTTTAAATAGCTATAAATAGCCTAAAATTTCACAATAAGACTTAAAAAAAGCAATTTTTGTAATTTTATTGAAAAAAGATTATTACTTGTCACCTATTAATAGGTCTTGTAATACATACGCTGCTTTTCTCATATTTTTTTCTAGTGGATGCACATAGTATTTTATAGTAGTGTTAATACTTGCATGTCCAAGTCTTGCAGATACTGTTGCTATATCAACATTATTAGCAATCATGAGAGTAGCATTTGTATGTCTAATGCCGTGAAATTTAATTATAGGTAGTCCTAATTCTTCAATATAAGGCTTAAACCATTTTCCAATTGTATCTGGATGCATAGGTTTCCCGTTATCTTGTACAAATAGTTTATTAGATTCAATCCATTTATCTCCACAGATGTCTTTTTGTTCATCATACCATTCTCTATATTCAAGAAGAGTTTTGGTAATGTAATCTGGTATTGGAACAATTCTATTAGAACTTTCTGTTTTAGTATCTTTGTCAAAGATTCCATTTTCAGGTAAGTACTGAGTAGATTTATTAATATTAATAGTTTCATTTTTAAAATCTACATCAGACCATTCAAGTCCAATAAGTTATCCACGTCTTATACCAGAGAAAATATCAAGAAGAATTGCAACTTTGTACTTTAATTTGCTTCCTGTAAGTTCTGTTAAAGATTGGATAAGAACTTTGCATTCATCATCATTGAAAAATTCCATTTTAGGTTTCTTAGTTTTTGGTGGTTTAACTCTTCTGGCAGGATTAGAAGGTAATAACTGCCAGTATACTGCATTTTGTAACATGGCACTTATTAGTCTATGGTGCTCTAGAATTGTTTTTGGAGACAATGGTTTTAAAGTTCTTTGACCATTATTTTTTGCTATTCTCTTTATCTGAGTATCATTTTCTAACATATCGTAAAAGTTCATTAAATCTGTTGGTTTGATTTTGTCTAAAGGAAATGAACCTAAATATGGAAGAATTCGAGATTTTAATATTCCAATATATCTTGAATAAGTTTTTGGTGCTAATTCTTTTGAAGCATATTTTTCATCCCAAATATAAAAGAATTCTTCAAAGGTAATTGACTTTCCTTCTGGAACTAATCCACGATTTACTTCTGTAATAAACTCAGCTAGAGCAATTTCAGCATCTTTTCTTGTACCATGTATAGTTTTTGTTTTTTTACATCTAGTACCGTCAAGATTTTTACCACCTGAAACGACTAACCTATAAGTATTTTCACCTCTTTTTTCAATACTTCCAGCCATTGCTTTTTTTCACCTCCTTTCAGCATACTTATGGGTGGAAGTTTGTTAATATTTAATTGTCATGATTATACTACAATTTTAATGTTAATTCTAGTAGTTTTTCTTTATTTTTCAAGTGTTACAAAGATTACACAAAAATCCATAAAAGAAAATATATAGGACAATAAAATACTAGATAAAATGTAACATTTATTTATTTGTCGAATTTTGTAATAAAATGTAACATTCTGTCAAAGTATTGAGAATAAAGAAAAAAATTGATATAATTAAAGCTGTTAGGGGGATATAAGATGTATATAGATGAAATAAAGAGGATAGAAAACTATCGTAATTTAAGTGGAAATACAATAAAGTTTGAAAATCAAGTTAATTTTCTAATAGGAGAAAACAATATAGGGAAAACAAATATATTAGAGTTAATAAATATCATTTTTTCTAAGGGAAAATTTGAAGAAGATGACTTTTATGATATAACAAAGCCTATAGAAATTGAATTAGATTTAAAGTATTCCGATTATGAATTAGGATTTTTTGAAAGTAATTTTGACATTGAAGATGAAAATAAAATACCCTTAAAAATAAGACAAGATAGTGTAGATGGTAGAATAGAATATTATCATAATAATCCAATGCTTAACTCGATTAGTATATCTGCAATTAGAAAGTTAAATGTATTATATTATTATTCACAAAGATTGCCAAGCAAAGAAGTAGATTTTCGAAAAAATCAAGGATCTGGTAAGGTATTAAATTTTTTAATAGAATATAGTTTATCTACTAATAAAATTAAAGAAGAAGATATATTAAAAAAAGAAAAGTTAGATATCATACTAGAAAGTTTAAATAATCAAATAGATAATTTGAATTTATTATCAGGGGATGATATAAGAGCATACATTAATAATGATTCCAATAAAATTGTAAGTAGAATGTTAGAACTAGGAGATAAAAATGGAAGGAACATTAATAATTTAGGAGAAGGTATTCAATATGCTTTTAATATAGTATTACAAATATTGGAATGTATATATAATGCTAAGAAAACTAGAAGTTCAGAAGAATTTTTAGAAAGGTTAGTTACGGATAGTGATGGAAACAACTTATTTCCTATATTTCTTATACTTGACGAACCAGAAATTCATCAACATCCATATAGGCAGAGGGCCTTAATAAAAGAAATTAATAATATAATTCAAAATAATAATAAAGAATTTTTAAATTTATTAAAAGAACTATTTGAAATAGATGGAATTGTTGGGCAAATTTTTATTGCCACTCATTCTCCTAATATATTATTAAATGATTATGGCCAGTTTATAAGGGTATACAAAGAATCAGCAAATGTTAATATTATTTCAGGATGTAAAATAGAACTAGAAGATAAGAGTTACAAACATTTATTGCATAATTATTTATATCTCAAAGAAGCAATGTTTAGTAAAGGAGTTATACTAGTTGAAGGAGATACTGAATTTGGTGCTATGCCAGAATTTGCAAGCAGATTAGATGTGGATTTAGATCTTTATGGAATTGGAATTATAAAACTTGATGGAGCAGACAGTGTGAGAAACTGTATGAAAATTTATAATGAATTTGGAATAAAAGCCATTGCTCTAATTGATAGAGATAAGTATGATAATTATAGAGATATGGAGAATGTTTATTTTACAAATAAAATGGATTTTGAAGAAGATGTATATGATGAATTTTCTCTAATGGATTATATGAATTATAAAAAAGAAATAGGAAAAATTAACAGTATGATTGGAATATATAAAAGAAAAGGAATCGAAGTAGATGGTAAAACATTCGAAGAAAAATATACAGAATATATTATTACAAAGGAAACAGAAAGAGAAATTATGGATGAAATTAGAGAAGATGAATTAAAGCATATGAAAAGTAATAAGGATGTTTATAATTCATCACTATTAGCTAAATATGTTACAAAAGTACCAGAAGCTTTTAGTAAAGTTATTGAAAAAATAAAAGAAGAGGTAATATAATTGAAAATTAAAGAAAAAATTATTGAAAGGCATAAAAATGATAAAGAACAGCTAGAGTTTATATTTTCTGAAGAAAAACAAATTGTAGTAACAGCCCCTGCAGGTTGTGGAAAAACAACGGCTATGATAAGTAAAATAGCATGGGAATTAACAAAAAATGCAAAACCAGATCATAAAAAAATTTTAGCAATGTCATTTAGTATTAATGCGGCAACAAAAATAAAAGATTCATTAAATGAAATGTTGCCAGAATTGGTAGCTAATTCTAAATACTATATAGAAAAAGTGGATGTATCTAATTATCATAACTTTGCAATGAGATTATTATGTAAATATGGTTTTGCATTAAATAGTGAATTAATACATATACAAGAATTTAAAATAGTTGATGATTTTAGTCAAATATTAAATGATTATTTGACATCGTCTCAAATAGATATTATACATATATTAAATGAGAAAATAAAGAATATTGATTTAAATAACATTAATAAGTATTTAGATGCTTATTATGAATTGTTTGATGAAATATTGTTTAAAAATCATGTGATTACATACAATGCTATAATATTAACAGGATTTAAGCTTTTATCAACTAAGAGTATAGGAAGCTTCTATAGAAAATATTATAAAACAATAATAATAGACGAGTTTCAAGATACAAATTATTTGTCATATTTGTTCATTAGTAAACTAATAAATAAAGAAGCTAGTTTAATTATAATGGGAGATGATGTTCAAAAAATATATGGCTTTTTAGGCGCTTTACCTAATTTATTAACAATTTTGGAAGAAAAGCATCATATGAAAAAATTTGAATTTAAAACTAATTATAGATTTAAAGATAATCAAGATATGAAAAAATTAGATAGATTATTAAGAGAGTACAATATAAATTATACAAACAATGGATTAAATGCTAATTTAAAGGTGAAAGTGCTAAAAAATGAGCAGGAAGAAAATAAATTTATTGTAAAAGGGATAGAACACATAGTAAATACTTTAGAAAGTAAAGTTGCTATTCTTGTTAAAGCAAATTACATGGCAAAATCTTTACTATATGAATTAGATAATAAAAATATAAGTTATTTTAATGCATTGTTTAAAGATAGAGATATAGAATATGTAAAATTTCATCAATTAGCATTGGATATACTTTATAAATATACAGATGGTAATGAATTTATAAATAAATCAATAGCTAATAGGTGTTTACAAGAGATTGAAAACAGAAAAAATGAATGCTATTCAAATGTAGAAAATAAATATATTATTGAATCTTTATATGAATTAACTAAAATTATGTTTAAGCGATTAAAGCTATTGGGAAATAATGCAAAGGAAAGATTCGAAAAAGTAGTTTTTATATTATCGAGTAACGGACTAAAAAGAATGATGGAATTTGTAGATGAAAGGGTAATTATAACGACTGTTCATTCTGCAAAAGGACTTGAATGGGATTATGTAATAATTCCAAGAATGATGGCATATTCTTTTCCAGGATCTAACGCATTATGCAAACAATGCAAGAGTTTAAACAATGCTATTGAAGGTTATGATTATTGTAAATATGGATTTTCAGAAATATTAAACAAATTATTTTCTGATGAGATGAGCGTATTCTATGTGGCAATAACAAGAGCTAAAAAGGATGTGTTTACAACACTTAATATAGGAAATAATCAAAGGGGATTTTCTCAAAAAGCATCATGTTTTTTACAACTGGAAGGATTAAATAAACTCGATTATGAATGGAAATAAATATAAAAAATAAATAGACATCTAATGTCTATTTATTTTTTGCTCTATTTTTATAAACATTAGCAACATTCCTACAAGAAGGAGTGTCATATTCAGCATTCAAGTTTTTAGCAATAAAGGGTTTACCACAATGTTTGCAAATTTTAACCTCTTTTCTATCATTAGTTTCATTTAAAGCTAAAATAAGTTCTATAGCCTGTTTTAGAGAATTAAAATTCCAATGTAATATTGCTTTATCTTTTAAATCTATCTCAAAACCTATGCCAAAAGGTCTAAAATCACTAACTAGATTAGCATAAATTGTTTTTTTTTCTAAATCGCCTTCAGCAAGATATTTTTCAGTATCACTAAATACATCATAAAGTAATCTTGCATATGTAATTATAAAAGCTATTTTTTCAGAATATTTCTTTGAAAAAGCTAATCCATAAATATTATCTATACCTAGTTCTAAATAAGGATTATTGTTTCCATATAAATTTAATAAATCTTCTTGTGTTAAAGGCTTATGAAAATCAATATTATTTACTGATTTAAAAAATGGACTTATATAATCTTCTAAAGATATAGATTGAACATTGTATGGCTTTTGTAAATATACTTTTCCTTCAGTAACAAAAGTATTATTCATAGGAGCATAAGTTATATCTCCAAGTAAACCGTATTTTTTAACAAAATCTAATACCATATCTTGAAAAGTTTTTTCAGCACTTAACAATTCACAGTATATATCTGATCTAGAATATGAAAGTCTAGCTTCTCTACCAATTAATAAAAAATTAACTAATAAATCCTTAGAATAATCAAAAGGATTATATATTTTATAATCTGAGTCAGTAGTTGGCTGTATATAAAATTCATTATCATATTTTACAATTTCATAATTATCATATTTAACCCATCTTGTACTAAAGTTGGGATTTTTTTCTTTAATCATAAAAACACCTCAAAATTTTATAAAAATCTATTGACTTTTATAAAGAAATATTATAACATGTTATTAGCTAAGTATACTTACATAATAACAATGGTAAAAATGTAAGTTGCTAACTCTATTAACATTATACCTTAAATGAAATGTATAAGTCAAGTAGAGTAAAAATAAAACCGAAAAGGGAGGTGAGAATATGGGGATATCAGAAATTCAAAGAACTACTCTAACAATGAGGGAGGCAGCAGAATATTTAGGAATTTCATACTGGTTAATTAATCAACTAGTAAAAAGAAAACAAATACCATGCTCTAAAGTTGGTGGAAAATTCTTATTTAGAGTAAAAGCATTGGAAGAGTACCTAAATAAAAAGGAACAAGCGTCAGTACGATAAATGAAAGGAGGGCTAATATATGATCCAAGTACAATGGCTTAAAATTTATACAGATATATTTGATAATGAAAAAATAAAAAAGCTATTAAAAAATAGGGATGGGGACACCTATTGTAGAGTATGGTTTCAATTGCTAACATTAGCTGCAAAAAGTAATCAACATGGAGCTATATTACTTGGAGAAAATATTCCAATGACAATAGATGATCTAGCAAGAGTTATGAACAAGACAGTGAATAAACTTACAACGATTATACAACAGTTATGCAATCTTGGCATGATAATTGTAAAAGAAGATACAATCTATATAAAAAATTGGGATGTATATCAAAGTACTGATAAACTTGAAAAAATCCAAGAAAATAACAGAAGAAGACAACGAGAATATAGAGAAAGACAAAAGAAAAATAACGTTACACAAATGTTAGGTAACACAGAAGAAAAGATTAGAGAAGAAAAGATAAAAAATAGAATAGAAGAAGGGACACAATTTGAGAATGAAAGTGGATTTAAAGACTAAAAGAGCAAAAGTAATTCATGAAAAAAGAAATAAAAAAACAATGAGGAATATAAGTATGGTCAAAACAGAAATAATAAAAGAATTAAAATGTGAATTTTGTGGAAAAGGATTAAGACAAGAAGTTAACACTTGGGTAGTAGGAGGTAAAGAAATTTGTATAAAAAGAATACCAGAAAGATGCAATTGTAAACAAGCAAAAGAGTATTGGAAAGAGCAAGACGAGCTTGAAAGAATAAAATTATTAACTAAATTAGAAATTGAAAGAAAAAAGAATATAGAAATACTATATACACTTAGTGGTATGAGTTCTAGATTAAGAAATTATAGTTTTGAAAATTATAAAGTATGTAATGAAAACAAAACAGCATATTTTAAAGCCAAAAAATATGTGGTTGATTTATTAGCAGGTAAGAAATCAAATAGTTTATTTATTACAGGAAATATAGGAACAGGAAAAACACATTTAGCAGCAAGTATAGCAAATGAACTAATAAAAAATGGACAACCAGTAATTTTCGGAACATTAATTAATTTATTAACTGAAGTAAAAGATTCATACAGTATTGATGGAGAATATGAAAGTAAAATTATAAATAAGTATTCAAAAATTGGTTTACTGATAATAGATGATTTAGGAAAAGAAAGACCTAGTGAATGGACTTTAGAAAAATTATTTACTATTATAAATAATAGATATGAAAATAACTTACCAGTAATAATAACAACAAATTATAACAGGGAAAAATTGAGAGAAAGGTTAGCTTGTAATAAAAATTATGAGATAGCAGATTCAATAATTTCAAGATTATATGAAATGTGTAAAGGAATAAATATTACTGGAAAAGATAAAAGAAAAGAGTTAGTATAAGTCGCCAAACAAAATACTAACTCAACAAATATTCTAAATTAATTTTAATATAAAATGGCTAAAAAGTAAAGTTTTTAGTACAAAAAACAAAAAATAAGGAGCATTAAAGGTACAAAAAAGTATCTTTAATCGCTTTAATAAAATAAAAAAGGAGAGTGCAAGTTATGGATATAACTTATAGAAAAATAGGAGATTATTATGTACCAAATATAAAAGCTCCAGAACAAATAAAAGGATTTAAATTAGAAAAATATAGTACATTAAGATTGCAATATTTAAAGGAGCATAGGCTTGGTGAATACACATATTTATTGATAGAAAATAAGTTACAAAGTCATCTGTTAGATGTACAAAAAAATGCAAAAAAGGAATACGAAATGTTAATGAAAGAATTAAAAATAAAAGAAAATATTACAGAAGAATTGAAGGAAAAAGATCAAATGAAATGGGTAGGTCTTATGAATAATATTAGTAATATTGCAGATGAAATTGTAATAAAAAAATATGTATATGAAGAATAATGATGACTTAAAGTGCTTAAGTTTCTGTATGAAATTTAGGTATTTTCAATATCTGAAGTTTTATAAATTATGTCTTAGCAAGCAATGAATTTCATCAGTCAAAATTCAAATATGGGGAAAATTCCCCAATACCCTTTTTAAGAGAGGAGGAATAAGAATGGCGACTACAAGTTTGTGGAAAGTAGACAAAAGATTAGATCATGTAATTGATTATGCAACAGATAAAGAGAAAACTAAAAATAAGAAAGTAGAAGAAAGTGATTATATAATTATGCAAGCATTAAACTATGCAACTAACCCAGATAAAACAGAAAAACAATTCTTTGTATCAGGAATAAATTGTGAGCCAAAGACAGCTTTAAAACAAATGATAAAAACTAAAAAGAAATTTAACAAATATAAATACAGTAAAAGAAATAAGATAATGGCTTTTCATGGCTATCAATCTTTTGAAAAAGGAGAAGTTACTCCAGAAGTAGCACATGAAATTGGAGTAAAACTTGCTGAAGAAATGTGGGGAGATAAATTTGAAGTTGTAGTATCTACTCATTTAAATACAAAACATATTCATAATCATTTTGTATTAAATTCTGTATCTTTTGTAGATGGAAAGAAATATTACAGTAATTATGAAAATACTGCACTACTTAGAAGAACATCAGATGATTTGTGTGATGAATATGAACTTAAAGTTTTGAAAAAAGGTAAGTATAAAAATTACAAAGTAAATTTTGATAAATATTATGAAAGTGCAATACAAAAATCAAGTTATTATACCTTTGCAAAAGAAGATATTGATTATGCAATAAAACAAGCATGGAGTTATAAGCAATTTGTAAATATTTTAAACAATATGGGATATTTTGTGAATATAAGAGCTGGAAAAATTAGTACAAGGAGAGAACCATATAAAAGAAATATTAGAATTGAAAGAGCATTTGGAGAAGAATATTCTTTAGAGAGAATAGAGTATAGAATTTTATATACAAATCCAGAAAAAGAAATATATCCAAAGCCTCAAACATGGAATACAAAATTAAAATATAAAGGAACTTTAAAAACAAAACCTAAAGCAAAAGGATTAAATGCATTATATTTGTATTATTGTTATTTATTAAAAGTATTTCCAAAGAAAAACATGCAACACAAATTGACTCCTGAGATGAGAGAGGCTGTAAAGAAAATGGATGAATATTCTGAACAAACAAGATTGCTATGCAAATATAATATAACAACTCTTAGTGAATTAAATACTTGTAAAAACGATTTTAAAGGGAAATTACAAGCATTAATAAATGAACGAAAGAAATTATATTACACAAGAGATAAACTGCCTGAAAATCAAAATAAAGAGGAAATACTAAAGGATATTATAACAATAGGAGAAAAAATTACAAAAGTTAGAAGAAAGATTAAGTTATGTGACAATATAGAAAAACAAAGCTTGGAAAAATTAGAGCAAATAAAAACTTTTGAAGAAAAACAAAAACAGGAAAAGGAACAAAAGAAAAACAAGAAGAAAGATAGAAGATATGAAAGATAGGGCTGGCACAGAAATGTGCCAGAAAATATTTAACAAAAGTAATAAAAAGTATTGCAAAAAGAACAAATGTTTGATAATATACATAGAGGAAAATAAATTATAAAATAATTAATAATTTGTTGAGAAAAAAGTATAATTATGATAGAATTTGGTAAAAGAAAGGAAAATTTAAATAATATGTTTAATATGTACAATAGAAGATATACTGGAAGCAAATATAAATTAATGGAATGGATTAGAAATCTTATTATAAATAATTGTACTGGAGATACATTTTTTGATGTATTTGCAGGGACTGGAGTAGTAACAGAATATTTGCTAAAAGATTTTAAGAATTTCATAGTAAATGATTTTTTATATTCGAATGAAGTAATATATAAAGGATTTTTATTACAAGAAGAATATGATATGAATAAGCTTATTAAAATTACTCAAAATTATAACAATAAAAATAGGGAAAAACTAGAAGAAAATTATGTGTCTGAGAATTTCGGAGATAAGTATTTTAATAGAGATGATGCAAAAATAATAGGTAAAATTAGAGAAGATTTAGAAGAAAATATTTTTAATAAAAAAATTAATGATAAGGAATATTTTATATTACTTTCATCACTACTTTTTTCTATGGATAAAGTAGCAAATACATGTGGACATTATGATGCATATAGAAAAATAGAAAAGATAGATAGTAGATTTAAATATGAACTAATAATACCTAAACAATTAGATAAAAATCAAAAGATAGAAATTTATAGAGAAGATTCAAATAAATTAGCCAAAAAAATAAAAGCGGATATTGCTTTTATAGACCCTCCATATAACTCAAGACAATATAGTAGATTTTATCATGTATTAGAAAATATAACTAAATGGGAAAAACCTGAATTATATGGAACAGCATTAAAGCCAAAAGAAGAGAATATGTCAGAATATTGTAAAACATCTGCTCCAGAAGTCTTTAAAGACTTAATAGATAATTTAAATGTTAATTATATAGTAGTTACATATAACAATACATATAATTCAAAAAGTTCATCCTCTAAAAATAAAATAACACTAGAAGAAATAAAAACAATGCTAGAGGAAAAAGGAGAGACAAAAGTATTTGACAAACCATATAAATTTTTTAATGCAGGAAAAACAGAGTTAAAGAATCATAAAGAATATGTATTTATTACAAAGGTGGAAAAATAATGAATAAAAAAGATACAATAAGATCTCCTTTCTTTTATGTAGGAGATAAATATAAATTAATGCCACAATTAGAAAATTTATTTCCAGATGATATAAATAATTATATAGAACCATTTGTGGGACGGAGGAAGTTCATTTCTTAATTCTTCAGGAAAAAAATATATATTAAATGATATTGATAATAATGTAATTTCTCTACATAAAGAATTGGGAAAATATGCGAACAATCCTGAAAAACTATTAGAAAGATTATATAATATAATTGATTATTATGGACTTAGTTGTTCATATAGAGGAATAAATGTACCAGAAGAAATGAAAAAAAAATATATAAAAACATATTATTCTAAGTATAATAAAGAAGCTTATTTAAAAATGAGACAAGACTATAATAAGAATAAAGATAATGTACTATTGCTATATTTATTATTAATATATGGATTTAATCATATGATAAGATTTAATTCTAAAGGAGATTTTAATTTACCTGCTGGAAATGTAGATTTTAATAAAAATGTTTATATAGCATTAAAGAACTATCTGAAATTTAGGAAAAATAATGAAATAATTTTTGAAAATACAGACTATCAAAAATTTCTAAATAAAATAGATTTCAAAGAAAAAGACTATGTATTTTTAGATCCACCATATCTAATATCTATGAGTGAATATAATAAGTTATGGAATGATAAAAAAGAAATTGAATTGTGTAACTTTCTAGATAAATTAGATGAAAAAGGAGTTAGATTTGGAATAACAAATTTAATATATCATAAAGGGAAAGAAAATGAAACTTTCAATAATTGGTCTAAAAAATATAATGTATATAATATTGATAGCAATTATATAAGTTTTAATGATAATACTATCAAAAAAGATTCTAAGGAGGTGTTTGTTACTAATTATGCCACAAATAGAAAAGAAAGCTTATCATAAGCCATTATCATTTGATACAACAATGAGAAATCCAGAAAGGATAGCTCAATGGATTGATTGTTTATTAGAGTATGAAGGAAAAATATTAACAAATGAAATAATAATTGATATTCTAAAAGAAACTTATAGAAGAAAACTGACTTGGACAATGTATATGAAGAAGAATTCTAGATTATGGAGTATATATATAGATGACTCGAAAGAATTTAATGAAGAAGATTTACAAAACATAATAGAAAATAGCGCTGACGGTAAAAACAAAAAGCATAAAGAAGCTGGTTTTGATAAAGGTTGGCCATCAAGATTTGCAACTAGATTTTCTTTAGCAATGGAATTTGGATTTGTTAAATATGCGATAGGTGAACCTATTATTATTTCTAAAACAGGACATATGTTAATTAATGCATATAATGAAGAACAAAGAAATGCTGACAAAATTCAAAATATTTTTTTAAATACATTAATGAAATATCAATCTAACAATCCATATAGGAAAAATCTAAATGCTAATGTTCCATTATTGCTTTTACTTAATGTTATAAAATTACTGAAAGAAGTAGATGCTGAAAGTGCAGGCGTATATAGAAAAGAAATATCATTACTAATATGTTGGCCTAATAATAATGCTAAGGAATTATGTGATAAAATATTAAGAATAAGAAATGATAAAGGATTTAAATATAGTGATGAATATATCTATGATATTTGTTTAGATTATCTAGTAAGAGAAGGAAAATCTAAAGAAGAGATAAAAAAAGAATTTAAAATGTCTAAAATCACAGTAGAAGCTGTAGATGATTTGATAAGAAAAATGAGGATTACAGGAATTATTTCATTAAGAGGTGGAGGAAGATTCTTAGATTTTAATACATTAGAAATGAAAAAAATAGAATATATAATAAAAAATTATACGAATTATACTGAATTTGCTGAAAAAGAAAAATATTTTGAGTATATGGGAGAAATAGATAATAATATTTTAGAGCTTTCTAATACCAAAATCGAAAATGAAGCAGAAATAATACAAAGAGCATTAAAAAAATATGCAGGTATCTATACAAAGCAAGAAGTTTATGAAGAATTAAAAATTGTTTGTGAAAAAAGGGAAAGTAAAGATATACTATTTAAAAGTATAGATGGACCAGAAAGATTAGAGTTTTTAACAAGTATTGCTTTAAAACAGCATTTTTCTGAAATAAAAATATATCCAAATTATAAACCAGATGATGAAGGTATACCTACATGTACAGCAGGTGGAGGAAAAGCAGATATAGAATGCTATGATAATGAGTGCAATTCATTTTTTGAAGTGACATTAATGGCAGATAAAAAACAGGCGACACAAGAAATACCAGCAATTACACAACATCTACTAGAAGCTATGGAAAAAGATCCTAAAAAAATATCTTTTTCCGTTATGATAGCCCCAAATATACAATTTCAATCTAGATACATGGTAGATTTTTCAAAACAAAAATATAATGTAGATATAAAGGCTTTTTCAATTTATGAATTTATTGAAAAGATAGCACAATGTATAAAAATAATAGACTTTTGCATAGAATAGGAGATAAAAATGGATGTACATAAATTAAGAGTAATAAGAGATGTAATGACTAAAAATAAAAGACAGTTTAGAATACCAGTATACCAAAGAAATTATGATTGGAAATTTGAAAATTGTGAAAAATTATTTAAGGATATTATAGAATGTTCTAAAGAAAATAAGGTGCATTTTATAGGAACTATTGTATATTTAAATTATTGTAACTCGTCAGCACTTGATGATTGCCTAATTATTGATGGTCAACAAAGAATTACTACGTTAGTTTTATTGATAAAAGCATTAAGAGATATTGCAATAAAACAGGAAAATGACACAGTGAAAAATGATGCGGAAGAATGTTTGTTTAATACAAATTGTGATGAGATAAACAGGCTAAAATTAAAACCCATAAAGAAGGATAATACTCAGTTAAAATTTTTATTAGATGATAGAATAAATGAAGTAAATAAAAAATCTAATATTTATAAAAATTATGAAACATTTTTAAGATTAATTAATTCAGAGTTAGAAAAAGGTATGAATTTATCGGATATATGGAATGGTTTACTAAATTTAGAGTTAGTAGAAATTACACTAGAAAAAGATAAGGATAATGCACAATTAATATTTGAAAGTATAAATTCAACTGGTGTAGATTTGACTCCTTCTGATTTGATACGAAATTACTTATTAATGGATTTGAAAGATTCGGAAGAACAAGAAAATTTGTATGAAAAATATTGGTTATATATAGAAGAAAATTTAAATTCCATAGATTCTAATAAAACTAATCTAGAAAAGTATTTTTATGATTTCTTAATAATGAAAAATAAAAGTTATATAAAGGAAACAGAGATTTATGAAGTATTTAAAAAATACTGTAAAGAAAATTCATATACTAAAGAAGATGTTTTAATAGAACTTAAAAAGTTTTCAAAATATTATAAATTATTGATTGGAGCAGAAAATCCCGAATATAGTCAAGAAATTGTTAAAGCATGTGAAATGTTTAGAATATTAAACCACAATACAGCATACCCATTTTTAATGCTTGTTTTAAACGATTATGAAAATAGAATGATAAATGAGGAAGAACTAAAAAGAATATTAAACTTGTTTGGAATTTATGCATTAAGAAGATTGATTTGTGGGATACCATCAAGTAATTTAAGAAGATTTTATTCAAATTTATATTATAAAATATTTAAAAAAGAAGAAAACAAAAATAAATATTATAAAGCAATAGAGGCTTATATATGTACTTTGAAAACAGAAGATGTATTTCCTAGTGATACTTTATTTAAAGAGCATTTGAAAACAGAAAATTTATATAAAAAACCAAGTATATTAAAATATTTACTTGAAAAAGTAGAAAACTATAATAGTAATGAAACATTAAATTTTGATGATTTAACAATTGAGCACATAATGCCTCAAACACTAAGTAAGAGTTGGAGAGATATGCTGGGTAAAAACTATAATATTATCCATGAAAAATATTTACATACAATAGGTAATTTATCAGTAACTGGATATAATTCAAAATATTCAAATGAATCTTTTGAAAAGAAAAAAGAATTAATGAGAGAATATAAAACAAATGTAATAAGACTAAATGAATTTATATTAAATAGTGAAAAATGGGGAAAAGATGAAATAGAAGAAAGAGCTAATCAAATAATCAGTATAATTATGAAAATATATAGTTACCCAAAAAATATAGATAAAACTATAGAATTTGATATTTTTGTTGAGCGAAAGTTAGGTGAAAACATTGACAATATCAAAAATCTAAAAATGTTTGGATTTAGGTTTTTGAATGATACTTATGAGAATTTATATTATATAACTATATTAATTGATGTTGCTAAGATATTATATGAAATAGATAGTAATATTTTGAAAAGAATAGCAAGTAGTAATTATAAATATCAAAATGGAACTAGAATTATATTTTCAAATAATAGTGATAATATAAATAATCCTGCAGAAATAGCAGAAGATGTATATATGGAAACCAATTTTAATAGAGAAAGCATAGAGGGATTAATTCAGTATTTATTAAAAGAATATTCTATTAATGAGGATATGTTTAAATTTATTTATTATAAAGAGAAATAAAACAAAAGAAAAGCAAAATAATGAAGTAATAAAGAAGTATTACTTAGTTAGTTTGCTTTTTATCATAAATAGAGAGGGGATATGGGTGAAATAAAAGAATTAATAAAAATTTGTAATAGTATGTATATTAAACAGATTAAAAAGATATTAAAACATATAGAGAAAGCTGACTTGGAAATGTCCTGTATCAATAATCTCTGTGCATCAGGAGAATTAATTATTGAAATTTTAAAGTTATGTGAAAAGGATAAAATAAATGTGGTGTTACCATGCCTAAGGAATGTTTATGAAATGACTTTAAAAGCAGTTACTTTAGATGGGAATAAAGAAATAAAAGATTCTTATAATAAAATTTTAAAAAAAATAGAAAATGATAGCATGGATAAAGTTAGAAGATGTATAGGTAATAATTTTAATAAATATTTCTCCGTTATAGAAAGAGATGAAATCTTTGAGGATATATTTAAAGAGGGAATTTTAACATACATATATAAAACATTATGCAGATACTCTCATGCAACAAAAGTAAATGAATTTGTATATTTGGTTCAAAGACACGAGAAAGTGAAAGATATATTAAATTGTTATTTAATTGTATTTTTAATATATCCAATTATATTAGTATACATGGATGCAGTTTGTACAAAGCTGAATTTAAAAGAATTAATTGATGAAATAGTAATTATTTATACAATTATTACTTTTAACTTATTAAGTATTCTATTGAAAGATAAGGAAAAAGTAGCCAAGATAAAAAAGTTTAGTGAGAAAATACTAGGAAAACCAGATGAGTTATTTAAAATTAGAATAGAAAAAGAACAGGAAGTATGTGATTATTATTTAAAAGATAGTAAGGAAATATTAGAATATAGCAATTCTATAAAATATAAATTTGATTTGTTTATAGGAGAGTGTTTAAAAAAATATTTTACTACAAAACAATTAGCGAAAATACAAGATATTATTAAAAATCATAGATATACATAATAGGAGGAATAAGAATGATACAAATAATTACAAATAATATAAAAAAATATGAAGAATTTTCTAAAAGTGAGTTTTTAATATCTAAAATAGATGAATTTCAATCATTTGATAATTATGATATAACAATTATAGATATATCTGATGAAAATTTATGGTATTACAAAGGAGATAATAATAATAGCATAAATCAGTATATGGATTTAAGAAGTATAAGAGAGGCTATTTTAAAAAGTAAAAAAAGTAATGTACTTGTTGTATTTCCTCAAAACATACAGTATCATTATTCTTATCATTATGTAGTGAATGAACAAAAATATACTGAAGTAAAAAAAATAAAAGATATGCAAAAAAATTTTATAGAGATAATAAATTCAAACTTAATAAATATGAATTTTATAAGCTTGAATTTTGGAAAAAGTTATACAAAAGAGAAAAGTTATAAATTAACAGCAGATTTTAGTTTTGGTAATGTAGAAAATAATGATGTAATATTAAAAGCAGAAAATGGAAATGATGCTGTTGTAATTAAAAATGGTAAAACAGTATTAACAACTTTGAAATTATCAACAGAACAAGAGACAATATTCTTATTAAGAAAATCTTTTCAAGATTGTTTTGAGAATAAAAGCTTAGCTCCAGAGTGGATAAAAGAAGTACAATTTTATACAGATGAAAAATGTAAAGAAGAAATTTTAGAATTAGATAAAAAAATTGAGGAATTAAATGGGCAAAAAGATATATTAGATAATATTTTGAATGAAAATGCTGAGTACAAATCTATTTTATATGAGACAGGAGAGATTTTGGCAAAACAAATTAATAAAATGCTTTCAGAAATTCTTGAATATGATATTTCTCAATTTAAAGATACATTTGAGGAAGATTGCCTTATAAAGTTAGATGATGTAACATTTGTTATTGAAACAAAAGGTTTAAATAATGAGATTTCAGGTCATAATATTTCAGATGCATGTAATCATTTAATTATTTATGAAGATAAATTAGAAGAAGAAAATAAAACAGAAAATGCAAAATGTTTATTTATAGTTGCATATGAAAGGCAAAAAAAAATTCAAGAAAGAGTGAAAATAAAGGAAAGAGTAGAAAAAATAGCAAAAGCGAATAATACATTAATTGTTGATACAAGAATATTTTTAAATATATTTGAAGATTTCTTAAATAATAAAATAACAAAAGATGAAATAAAGGAAATATTTAAAAGTAATATTGGAGTATTAGAATATAATAGAAAGTAAAACTATATTGAATATATTTCTGCAAAACTAGAAAAAATACATAAAAATCCAAAGTTTTTTCAAATTTTTGAAAAAACTTTGGATTAAATTTTATTTATTATTCAAAACAATCATTAATTAGTTCAATACCATCACAAAATCCATTTCTATAATACTTTTCGTCCCAATAAATAATATAATCTGTAAAATTTGAATCAAGTAAATCAAGCTGTTTTTTTACAAAATTTCTGTTCTGTTTAGGAATACTATTTAAAATCTTTTCAGAAATTTCATCAAAATTAATAGTATGTTTTCTATCTTCTTTAGTTAAATATCCTAATTCAGTTTCTTCTCTATAATTTAACCATTCTCTTAAAATATCATCATTTACTTTTCTAAAATTACTCATAATTATCCTCCAATAATATAAAAAATCTGTAAGTGATTTTGAGGTTTCCAAAATATATAAATTTAAAATTTTGGGGACACAATGGGGACAAAAGTAGCCAAAATTGACTTAAAATCACTTAAAAATACATAACTTATAAATCAATAAAACCATTGAAATATAAGCAAAAACTATCAATTTCAATAAAATTCAAAAATTGCTATATTTTCTCATAACCCGAAGCCCATAACTACTAACATTATCTCACCGAAAACATAATAAAATAAAACATATAACATATTTTAACAGGTAATAATTTTACTTTTACATAAAACAGTCACACATTGACCACAATATGACAAAATTAACCGAACCAAACAATTTTTAACAAAAAATATATTTAAATAATTCACATGAAGTGATATAATACAAAAAAATAAAAAAGGAAACAAAAATGAAAGAAAACCAAAAACTATACAAAATCGCAAAAGCAATATACAGCAAACTGTTAAAAATACTCTACAACCCAACAACAAAAGGAACAAAAAACATCCCAGAAAAAGGACCCATAATCATAGTAGGAAACCACAAGCACGCATTTGACCCAATAATGGTAATGTCAAACACAAACAGAACAATACACTACATGGCAAAAGAAAGCCTATTCAAAGGAATCCATGGAAAAATCCTTGAAAGCATAGGAACAATAAGAATACACAGAAACAAAAGCAATCCAATAGCAATAAAAGAAGCAGAAGAAATCCTAAAGCAAGGAGGAGCAGTTGGAATCTTTCCAGAAGGGACAAGAAACAGAACCAACCAAGAACTTTTAAAATTCAGACATGGAGCAGTCAAAATAGCCAAAAAAACAAACACACCAATAATTCCATTTGCCATAAAAGGAGACTACAAGCTATTCAAAAAAGGACTATCAATTGAATTTGGGAAACCAATAAACATAAGTCACATGGAAGTAGAAGAAGCAAATAATTATATAAGAAATGAAGTACTAAACATACTTAGAAAGTAGGAAAATATGAAATGGATTTTTATAGTAAACGAAAGTGCAGGAAGAGGCAAAAGCAAGAAAATAATACCAAATATTGAAGAATCCTGTAAAAATCGAAACATTGATTTTGAAATTAGATATATAACAAAAGAAAAAAGTGGATATGACATTGTTTCAGAATATAAAGACAAAGAATATGTAATATATGTTGTTGGAGGAGATGGAACGTTAACTCTTGTGCTACCGGCTTTAGTAGGAACCAAAAACAAACTTGGAATAATCCCAGCAGGTTCAGGAAATGATACATACAGAACAATAAAAAATTTACATAACAAAGAAACACTAATAGACATAGGAAAAATAAATAACAAATACTTTATAAATGTAGCCTGCACAGGAATTGATGCAGAGGTGGCAAACAATATTGATAAATTAAGAAATACAATAATACCAACAAATCAGCTCTATAATGCAAGCATCATATATACTTTTATAAAATTCAAACACAAAAAAATGAAATTAAAAACAGATATAAAAAACATAGAAACAAAATATACAATTTTAAGTATTTGTAACGGCGCATATTATGGAGGAGGATTCAATATTGCACCAAAATCAACACTAACAGACGGTTTACTAGATATTTATTATGCAGAAGAAATGCCAAAAATCAAAATGATTCCATTAATATTAAGGCTTAAAAAAGGAAAACATGAAGGAAAAAGAAGAATTCACAAATTTAGGACAAGCCATGTGGAACTAGAGATGGATGAAGAAATTACATTTAATGTTGATGGAGAAAAGCTAACCGGAAGTAAATTCATAATAGATGTATTGCCAAAAGCAATTACACTATTTAATGATAACGATTTTGTAGAACAAATTTTAAAATAAAATTATTATAACAATCCACATAATGTGATATAATAGTGGAAAACTAACAGAAAAAATCAAATAATAAACCAAACATCCCAAGATTTGGCAGACAAAATTTAAAAAATTTTGGATGACGATGAGCGAACCCGCCCTAGATTTGAAAACAAAAATTTTTTTAAAATTTTTGTTTTCGATGAGCGAAACGAAGTGAAGCGAAAGGAGAAAAATTATGTGTACAGCAGCAACATATAAAACAAAAGACTTCTATTTTGGAAGAACATTAGACTATGAATTCTCATATGGAGACGAAATAACAATAACACCAAGAAACTACGAATTCAAATTCAAAGACCAAGAACCAATAAAAAATCACTATGCAATAATAGGAATGGCATATGTAGCAGAAAATTACCCACTATACTATGATGCAATAAACGAAAAAGGGTTAGGAATAGCAGGACTAAACTTTGTAGGAAACACACACTACAACTCAAAAAAAGAAGGAAAAGACAACATAACACAATATGAATTCATTCCATGGATTTTAAGTCAATGCACAACAGTAAAAGAAGCACAACAATTAATAGAAAAAATGAACTTCTTAAACGAGCCATTTAATGAACAATTACCATTAGCACAATTACATTGGATTATAGCAGATAAAACAGAAGCGATAACAGTTGAATCAATGAAAGACGGAATAAAAATATACGAAAATCCAATAGGCATACTAACAAACAATCCACCATTTGATAAGCAAATGTTTGCATTAAACAATTATATGAATTTATCACCAAAATCACCTGAAAATAAATTTGCAAAAAATTTAGAATTAGATAAATATAGCAGAGGAATGGGAGCAATAGGGCTTCCAGGAGACTTATCTTCACAATCAAGATTTATAAGAGCAAGTTTTGTAAAAACGAATTCTGTTTCAAAAGATACAGAAAATGAAAGCGTTAGTCAGTTTTTCCACATTCTTAATTCAGTTGACCAACAAAGAGGATGTTGCGAGTTAGATGATGGAAAATATGAAATAACAATCTATACATCTTGTTGCAATGCAACTAAAGGAATTTATTATTACACAACATATGATAACCATCAAATTACAGCAGTTGATATGCATAAGGAAAATCTAGACAGTGAGAAACTTATAAGATATCAACTAATAAAAGAAGAACAAATCAAAATTCAAAATTAAAAAGATAACTTGACACTATACTTAACATTATTTCAAAAGTGCTTAAACCTAAACATTTTCGAAAATAAACAAAGAAGCGGGCGTTAAAATATTTGAAAAGAATAAATATTATTAACGTCCGCTGTTAACATTTCAGGAGTTTTCTAAAACGTGTGAATAAACAATATTTTAGTTACCTTTAAAAGTTAGCATAAAAAATTAACCAAAATCATAAAAAATATTTACTCATATCAAAAAATAGAGTATAATAAACAAAACTTTTGCTTATTTCACCAAAAACAAAAGGAGGAAAAAGAAATAAGTAAAAATATTTTAATCATAGGAACACCACGATGTGGTAAATCAACAATTTCAAATCAATTATTTCAAAGAAATAAAAATTATGAGTTAGTGAGAGGAGATATATTCTCATTAGCATTAGGAATATTATATCGAAGAAAAAAATTTTCCCAAATGAAACCCAAAAACGGAATATTAGAGCTAGACCCAAAAGAAATTAATCTTCCAAATGAGGTAATTACAAAGGTATTTTATGAAATGGTGGATCAAATGAAAATAGACTTAAGAAAAGCAAAAAGGAAAATGATATTTGAAACCCATGAAATAAGCATAGAAAATGCTAAAAAACAATTTAAACCATTAGGATTTGACATCTACTGCATGGGAATGCCAAACGAAAATGTAGAACATTTAATGAAACAAATAAGAAAAAATGATGACAATAACGACTGGACCAGAGGAATAGGAAGTGTAAGACTAGAACTTATATGCAAACATATTATTAATCAAAGCAAGAAAAATGCAGAAGAATGTAAAAAGTATAATATTAAATTTTTTGATACATCAGGAAAAAGAGAAGAGAAAATTGACAAAATAATAAAAATAATTGAAGAAAAAAGCATCAAAGCATAAAACAACAATAATTAAAAACACATAAAATTAAAGACAAAAAATCTATACATAGAAAATTAACAAAATATTTTGGTGAAAAAGCAAAAGTTTAAAAAAATTAATACAACAATCCACATATTGTGATATAATAGTGGAAAACTAAAAGAAAAACAGATAATCAGAGACCAAGTAGCCCCAAAATTATCAAAAAATAAACAAAAGAGGAGATTAAAAAAGTGAAAAGAAATACACGAACAAAACACACAAATAAAAAAAGAACAAATAAACAAACCGAAAAAATAATATCAACACTAATAATCATAATATTCATAATAGCAAGTCTAATATTAAATAAGCAAGAAAACAACAATACCGAAAACCAGTCAAATGAAACAACTACAAACTATAACCTAAGTAACATACCAGAATACACAGACAAAATATACACAGAAATAAACAACAACATACCATACTTTGAAGAAAAAGAACACACCACAAAAGCATTTGAAAACTACAGTCAACTAGACAATTTAAAAAGATGTGGAGTAGCATATGCAAATATATGCAAAGAAATAATGCCAACAGAAAAAAGAGGAGACATCAGCAACGTAAAACCAACAGGTTGGAAACAAGCAAAATATGACGGGAAATTTTTATACAATAGATGTCATTTAATAGGCTACCAATTAGCAGGAGAAAACGCAAACGAATTAAACCTAATAACAGGAACAAACTACTTCAATGTTGAAGGAATGCTACCATTTGAAAATAAAGTAGCAGAATATATAGGAAAAAACAATAAAAACCATGTGCTTTATAGAGTAACACCAGATTTTAAAGGAGACAACAAAGTAGCCAGTGGTGTTGAAATGGAAGCATATTCTGTAGAAGATAATGGACAAGGAGTAAGCTTTAACGTGTATATATACAATATTCAACCAGGAATAACAATAAATTATCAAACAGGCGAAAGTTCAAAAAGTAGCAAATAGCTATAACATATAAAACAATTAAATTTGCCCAAAATTATAAAAAATAAAAAAACAAAAAGGAGAGAATTTTTATTGAAATTAGAAATCTTTAACAAACTAGCAAATGATGCAAAAGAGAGTAATTTGGTAGAAAACTTTATACAAGAACTATCAAAATACCTTGAAAACGCAAAAGAAAAAGGAGAACAAAAAATGAATATACCAAACAATAATAACGAAAGTAACAATGAAATTAGCAATGAAAAAACATTAAAACAGCAAGAAAATCTAAACCAAAACAGAGAAGAAAACTGTTTATATCAAGTAGTAGATTTTAGTGTAAATGGAGTATACCTACTAAACAAAAACACAAACAAAATCTTCGAAGAAACAGAAATATCACAAGAACTAAAAAATCAAATTCAAAATGATAGTATATTAAGATACAAAAATGGCGAATATGTTTATGAAGAAGAACTAACAGAAGAATTTTTTAATAATCTAGAAGATATAGACCAATAAAATAGAAAATCAGCTATATTCTAAAAATAGCATATTAAAAAAGGAGGATAAAAAATTGAAAGCATTAGTAATATCAGATATCCACGGATCAGGATATTATGGAGAAAAAATAAAAGAAATAAACGAAAAAGAAAAACCAGACAAAATAATATTATTAGGAGACCTATACTACCATGGACCAAGAAATGATTTAAGCCAAGAATATAATCCAATGAAAGTAGCACAAATGCTAAATTCATTAAAAGATAAATTGTTGGTAGTAAGAGGAAACTGTGACGCAGAAGTAGACGAAACAATATCAGAATTCAAATTTCAAGACCATATTTTAATGGAAATAAACGGAAAAAAATTCTACTTTACACATGGACACAAATATAACATTGAAAAAATACCATATGATGATTTTGATATAATGATATATGGCCATATTCATCAAGGATTTATCCAAGAAAAAGAAGGATATATCTTTGCAAATCCAGGTTCTATCGCACTTCCAAAGTGCAATACAGAACATAGTTATATAATAATTGAAGGCAACAAAATAATATTAAAAAATGTAGACGGAAAAGTTATACAAGAATATGAATTTTAATTGACAATAAACCCCAAAAGTGATTTAATATGCACAAGAAAGGGGGAAAGAATATGAAAAAAATTCTAAAAATTGCATTAATAGTAATACTAATAATTGCACTAGTAGTTGGAGGATACTTTATAGCTTTAAATGTTACAAAAACACAAGCTTTAAGCACAGTTGATAAAATGTTTACAGCATTAAAAACAGGAGACGAGGAACAAATAAAGCAATACATTAACATAGAAAACATCATAGAAAAAAATGAAACAGAGGAAGATAGAACATCAGACAATCAAGATATGGAAAAAACAATGTTAAAAAATCTAAATTATGAAGTAGTTTCAACAGATGTAAAAATAAATGAATGCACAATAAAATTAAATGTAAGCAATAAAAATTTAAAAACAGTATTTGGAAATTATATTTCAAAAGCATTTTCAGTAGCCTTTTCTCAAGCATTTGGTGCAATGACAGAAGAAGAAATGGATGCACAATTAAAACAATATTTTGAAGAACAATATAATTCAGAAAACATTGAAACTGTAACTACAGAAGTTACTATTAATATGAAAAAAGAAAATGGAAAATGGAATATAGACTGTGATGAAGATGCATTTGTTAATGCAGTTTTACCAGGATATAAAGAAGTAGTAGAATCTTTAAATAATATGAATCAAGAATAATATAAAAGGGCATAGTTTTATAAATGAAAACTATGTCCTACATTTTATTTTATACAAAAATATAAAAAAATATTTTGTTCATAAATTAAGTTTTATAAAATTTCCCCTGCCATAAATCTTGTTCTCTTAAAATTTTATTAAATCCATTCAAAACCCACTTTTTATGCAAATTCCACTTAGGAGCAACTAGCAAATCTTTAGGAGCATCTCCAGAAATTCTATGAATAACAATATCTGGCGAAATATGAGTAACAACATAAGTAAGAGCCTCCAAATAATATTCTAAAGATATAGGTTCATAGCAACCTGCAAAAAACATATCAGCAAGAGCCGTATTTTTAACAACATATGTAGAATGGATTTTCAAACCTTGAATATTATGCATATTAATAAAATCAACAGTATCTTTTAAATCATCAAAATTTTCACCAGGTAATCCAACCATAATATGAGCTACAACATCAATACCAGCATCATTTAATAATTTAACAGCAACCGTAAATTGGTGGCTTGAATAACCACGATTAATTAAATTGCTAGTAACATCATTAGAAGTTTGCAAACCAAGTTCAACACAAACATAATATTTATCTTTATATGATTTTAATAAATCAACAATATCTTTATTTATGCAATCAGGTCTTGTAGCAACTTCTAAACCAACAATTCTATCATCTATTAAAGCGGCATCATATTTAGATTTAAGCATATCTAAAGAATCATATGTATTAGTAAAATTTTGAAAATAAACAATAAACTTATTAGCACGTTCACTTCTGTAACTATTAAAATAATTTTTAACTTGATTACTAATTTTTTCGATTATAGTATCACCAGAACCACAACGTATTAATTCTCCAGAACCCTTTTCACTACAAAAAATACATCCCCTTGTAGATAAAGTTCCATCTCTGTTTGGACATGTAAAGCCACCATCAACACAAATTTTTAAAGTTCTTTCTCCAAATTTCTCTTTCAAATATTTATTTAAATGTTTATATCTTTCTTCTTCCATAATGCTTAAAGTATAGCAGAAAAACAGAGTAAATGCAAATTCATAATAATTTTTAAAAATTTGAAATATAATAAAATATATGCTAATATGTATTTAGCAATTGCAAAACAAGTCAAGTAACAATTAAACAAAAAAAGACTAGGAGCCTGCCAAAGCATTCCTAGTTTTTTTCTATATAATGTCAAAAACACTTTAAAAATTCTAAAAAAGTGATATAATACAGCAAGAAAAAATAAAACACAATCAATAAAAAAGGAAAGTGATACAAATGATACAACTATTTGACATTAAGAAAAAAGTAAAACAAATGAAAAACACAGACAAAGAACTACTAGAAAAATACACAGAAACATCAAAGAAAAGCAAAGAAGAAATCCTAAAACAATACAACACAAAAGAAGAAGGACTAACACAAAAAGAATACGAAAAAAGATATGAACAAAACGGACCAAACATAGTAGTAAAAAACGAGAAAAAAAGTTGGATAGAATTCTTCATAAAATCATTCAATGACAAATTTATATACATATTACTACTATTAGCATTAATAGATTTTGTACTATCAGACAAATTAGGAGCAGGAATAATAGTAGGAATAGCAGTAGTAAGTGCATTTATAAAATTTTGCCAAAACTACTCAACATATAAATTTAATCAAAAACTAAAAGCACAAATATATTCAAGTACAAATGTAGTAAGAAGTGGAAAAGAAAAAGAAGTAAGAGTAGAAAACATAGCAATAGGAGACATTATAAAACTAAATGCAGGTTCAATAATACCAGCAGATGTAATACTAATAGAAAGTAAAGATTTATTCTTGAACCAATCAGTATTCACAGGAGAAAGTGTTTTAGTTGAAAAAACAACAACTTCAAACGAACCAAAAGGAATATTTGATATAAACAACATATGCTTAATGGGGTCAAGTGTAGTCAGTGGAAGCGGAACAGCAGTAGTAATACAAACAGGATTTGACACATATTTAGGAAGAATGAGCAAAGAAATCGACAATAAAAAAGAAATAACAAACTTTGAAAAAGGAATGAATAACATCACAAAACTACTAATAAAATATATGGTAGTAGTATCAATAGCAGTATTTATAATTTATGCATTCATAAGACATGACTTAATGGAAGCATTACTATTTGCATTATCAGTAGCAGTTGGAATAACACCAAGCATGTTACCAATGATAGTAAATGTAAACTTAACAAAAGGAAGCAAAACACTAGCCAAAAAGAAAACACTAGTAAAAAACATACAATCAATTCAAAACTTAGGAGCAATAGACATCTTATGCACAGACAAAACAGGAACATTAACACAAGATAAAATAACATTGCAAAAATACATAAATGTAATGGGAGAAGAAGACATAGACATTTTAAAATATGCATATCTAAACAGTTACTATGGAACAGGAATAAAAAATCTAGTTGATAAAGCAGTAATAGCATATGGAAATCAACACAAAATAAAACAAGTTCTAAAAGAATATGAAAAAGTAGACGAAATTCCATTTGACTACACAAGAAAAAGAATGAGTGTAGTTGTAAAAAATGAAGATGGCTACAGAATGCTAACAAAAGGCGCAATAGAAGAAATTTTAAAATGTTGCAAACAAGTAAAATATAAAGATGAGATAATTCCAATAACAGAAGATTTAATAAAACAAATTGAAGTAAACGCAAATAATTTATCAAATATGGGAATGCAAGTAATTGCACTAGCAACAAAAAAAGAATATCCAGGTGTAAATGTATTTAATAGCAGTGATGAAAGTGAAATGACATTTGTAGGATATGTTGCATTTTTAGATCCACCAAAAAAAGATGTAAAGAAAACAATAAATGACTTAAAGAAAATTGGAGTAAAAACAAAAATTTTAACAGGAGATAATGCATATGCAACAAAAAACATATGTAACACAGTAGGATTAAGATCAGACAGAATAATTACAGGAGTAGAGCTAGACCAAATGTCAGATGAAGAATTAGAAAAAGCAGTAGAAGAAATAGACGTTTTTGCAAGACTAAATCCATTACAAAAAGAAAGAGTTGTAAAAACATACAAGAAAAACGGCCATGTAGTAGGATATATGGGAGACGGTGTAAATGACGCACCATCACTACACACAGCAGATGTAGGAATTTGTGTAGACTCTGCAACAGACATAGCAAAAGAGGCAAGTGATATAATCTTATTAGAAAAAAGTTTACAAGTAATATATGATGGGGTAATAGAAGGAAGAAAAGTATATGGAAACATCATAAAATATATGAAAATGGCATTAAGTTCAGACTTTGGAGATGTATTTAGTATATTAATAGCAAGTATCTTTTTACCATTTTTACCATTATTGCCAATACAAATGTTAATACAAGACTTTTTATATGATATATCACAAATAGCAATTCCATATGATGATGTAGACAAAGAATTTTTAGAAAAACCACGAAAATGGGACACAAAAGGACTTGGAAAATTCATGAATGTAATGGGAATTACAAGTTCAATAACAGATGTAATAGCATTTGTAGTATTTTGGTTCGTATTTGGATACAACAGTGTAGACAAACAATCATGGTTCCAAACAGCATGGTTTGTAGAATGCCTAATAAGTGAAACAATGATAATTCACTATGTTAGAACAGCTAAAATGCCATTCATAGAATCAAGAGCAAATAAATTTTTAACAATATCAACATTAATAACAATAGCAGGAACAATAGTAACACCAATATTGTTGCATAATGTAGGTACATTTAATTTTGAAATATTACCAGGAAAATATTATGCATTTGTCGTATTATTACTTGTAATATATACTGTGCTTGTTCAAAGTATAAAGAAAATTTATATTAAGAAAAATGGTGAGTGGTTATAATTTTTTGTATATCATTTTTTGAAATTAATAATTTATTTATTTTTCGTTGCCCCATTCTAAAATTCTAACAAAAGTTTTCAACTTTTTAGAATTTTTGAACGGTCCCCACGAATCACTTCAAAATATATAAATTATTAATTTCATAGAAATATTATAAAATAAAAAATCAGGACTGAAATCACAGCACTAAAATTCATAAAAAGGGAGAAGAAAGATGGAAGAATGTAAAATAAAAAATTTATATAATTTAGACGAAACAATAGCAAAAAAAATATTTGAAGGAGCAACATACCCATGGGAAGTGTTACCAAAAATAAATGATTTCATAATAGAATTAGGAAATACACTAGATCCAGAAGAATATGACAAAATAGGAGAAGATGTATGGATTGCAAAATCAGCAACAGTTGCGCCAACAGCATACATACATGGACCAGCAATAATAGGAAAAAATGCAGAAATAAGACACTGTGCATTTATAAGAGGAAAAGCAATAGTAGGAGAAGGTGCAGTAGTAGGAAACTCAACAGAACTAAAAAATGTAATACTATTTAACAAAGTTCAAGTACCACACTATAACTATGTAGGAGATTCAATATTAGGATACAAATCACACATGGGAGCAGGTTCAATAACATCAAATGTAAAGTCTGACAAAAAATTGGTAGTTGTAAAAAATGACACAGAAAAAATAGAAACAGGTCTAAAAAAATTCGGAGCAATGTTAGGAGACGAAGTAGAAGTAGGATGTGGTTCAGTACTAAACCCAGGAACTGTAATCGGAAGCCATAGCAACATATATCCTCTATCATCTGTAAGAAAAGTAGTTCCAGCAAACAGCATATACAAAAATCAAAATGAAATTGTAGAAAAAATCTAAATAAAATCATAATAAGGGAAAAATCCCTAGTTAGGAGAAAAAATGAAAGTTATTTTAGTAAATGGAAGTCCACACGAAAAAGGCTGCACATACACAGCCTTAACAGAGGTACAAAAAACACTAGAGAAAAACGAAATAGAAACAGAAATATTCTGGGTTGGAAACAAACCAATATCAGGATGTTTAGGATGTGGAAACTGCATAAAAACAGGAAAATGTTTTATGGAAGACAAAGTAAATGAATTTCTAGAAAAAGTACCAGAGGCAGATGGATTTGTATTTGGAACACCAGTACATTTTGCATCTGGAAGCGGAATGATAACATCATTTATGGACAGAGTATTTTATGGAAGAAGAAAACTATTCAAAAATAAATTAGCATCAGCAGTTGTAAGTTGCAGAAGAGGCGGAGCAACATCAACATTTGACCAAATAAACAAATATTTTGCAATGAATAACATGCCAATAGTAACATCTCAATATTGGAATATGGTACATGGAAGCAAACCAGAAGACGTATTAAAAGATGAAGAAGGATTGCAAACAATGAGAACATTAGCAAACAATATGTCATGGCTTTTAAAATGTATAGAAACTGGCAAAAAATCAGGTATAAAAGAGCCAGAAAATGAAAAAATAATATCAACAAACTTTATTAGGTAAGCATGATTTTAAATCATGCTCATTTATATATTAGGAGGATGAAAAATATGAATATAGAAACAACATTCTTTAAAGCAACAGATGGTGTGGATTCAAAAGGAGTCATATATAAAACTCAAAGCAAAACAAATAAAGTATTAATATCAATACATGGAATGGCAACAAATTGTTTGAAAGAAAGAGACGAAAAAATAGCTGAAAAAGCAAATGAACTAAATATTGATTTTTTTGCATTTAATAACAGAGGACATGATATAGTAAATTATATAAAAAAAGAAAATCAAGAGAAACAAGAACTTGCAGGAACAGCATATGAAGAAATATCAGAAAGTTACAATGACATTGTTGGAGCAATAAACTATGCAACAAGCCACGGATATGAAGAAATATATATAATGGGGCATAGCCTAGGATGCACAAAAACAATATATACCTACAATAAATTAATAGAAGAAAAACAAGAAAAAACATTAGAAAGAATAAAAGGAATAATACTATTATCATTAGTAGACATTCCACTAGCACTACAAGTGTATCTAAAAGATGATTTTCCAGTAATGGTAACATATGCCAAAAACATGAAAAAAGAAAAAATGGAAAATCAATTAATGCCAGAAGAAAGTTTCATACATCCAATAAGTGTCAAAACATTTTTAAGATATGCAATAGAAAACAAAGATATAGATTTTGCAAAATTTTCAGACAAAAACTATGATTACAAAGAAATAAACAACATCAAAGTACCACTATTTATGAGATGGGGAAATGATAGAGAATTAATAATTCACAAAGCGGACGAGCTATGTAAAATGTTAAAAGAAAAAATAAAAAACGACAAATTAGACATAGGATATATAGAAGGAGCAAATCATAGTTATACAGGAAAAGAAGAAATTTTAGCAAACAAAATACAAAACTTTTTAAGAGAAATAGTCGAATAAAAAAGAAAAATAATAAAATATAGTAGAAATAACAAATTTTATGTCAAAACTTGCGATGAAAAATCCTTGCAAACCACTGAAATAAGTAGTATTATAAAACATGTTATATAAAAAACAAAAGAAAAGGGGGATTTTTTTGAAAACATTTTTTGGCAGTGTATTTATTGAAAAAGAGAAACTTGAAGAAGCAGGAATAACACATCCAATAAAATTAGAATATTACAAGCAAATAAATGAAGACGAAATAAATTCATATGAAAAACCCAAATATGGAATTCATATAATAAAAACAGAATATGAACCAAACTATACAAAAGTAGAAAATAAAAGTATAAAATATGTAACAAATGATGAAATAGAAGCAAATCAAATTCTAGATATTTTTAGAAAAAATCAAGTGACTCCAATTAATTCTGAAGAAGTCATAGTAGATTTATTTAGAAAAAAATTTTAAGTATGAAAAATAAACCATTCCACTTTTGAACGAGCAGAATGGTTTTTTAACATTTTAATAATAAATATCAATTTTTTAATACAATTTTAGAAAAAACTTGCAAAAAATGAAAAAATGTTCTAGAATACAAAGAGTATTACAAAAAACTATGGGAGGAATTATGGCCGATAAATTAATAATAGTTGAATCACCAGCAAAAGCAAACACAATAAAAAAATTCCTAGGAGGAAACACAAAAGTTGTAGCCTCAATGGGACATATAAGAGATTTACCAAAATCAAAGCTAGGTGTAGACATAGAACACGATTTTGAACCAGAATATATAAATATAAGAGGAAAAGGAGATTTAATAAAATCTCTAAAAGCTGATAGCAAAAAAGCAAAAAAAGTCTATTTAGCAACTGACCCTGACCGTGAGGGTGAAGCAATAGCATGGCACCTAGCAAAAATATTAGAAGATGACAAAGACAAAATAACAAGAGTCACTTTTAATGAAATAACAAAATCAGCAGTACAAAAAGCAATAAAAGAACCAAGAGATATTGACTTAAATACTGTTGATGCACAACAAGCAAGAAGAGTATTAGACAGAATAGTTGGATACAAAATAAGTCCATTACTATGGAAAAAAGTAAAAAGAGGACTATCAGCAGGAAGAGTCCAATCAGTTGCAGTAAAACTAATAGTAGACAGAGAAACAGAAATTGAAAACTTTATACCACAAGAATATTGGAACATATATGCAAACTTAAAAGACGAAAAATCAAAAAAAGAATTTGAAGCAAGATTCTATGGAAAAAACGGAAAAAAACAAGAAATAAACTCAAAAGAACAAGTTGACCAAATTTTAAAGGACATAGAAAAAGCAAAATACATAGTATCAGACATCAAAAAAGGTGAAAAAAAGAGAAATCCTGCACCACCATTTACAACAAGTACAATGCAACAAGAAGCATCAAGAAAATTAGGATTCACATTAAAGAAAACAATGTCTGTTGCACAAACATTATATGAAGGTGTAAAAATAGCAGACAGAGGAACAGTAGGTCTAATCACATACATGAGAACAGACTCAACGAGAATATCAGAAGAAGCAAGAGCTGCTGCAAAAACACACATAGTATCAACATATGGTGAAGAATTCTATGAAAACAGATACTATAAAACAAGCAAAGATGCACAGGATGCACATGAAGGTATAAGACCAACATATTCAGACATAGAGCCGGACAGTGTAAAAGACGAATTAAGCAAAGACCAATACAAATTATATAAATTAATTTACAACAGATTTATGGCAAGCCAAATGAAACCAGCAATTTATGACACAATGGCGGTAAATATAAAAGCAAATGAATATGACTTTAAAGCCAATGGCCAAAACTTAAAATTCAAAGGATTTATGATTTTATATGTAGAAGGAACAGACGAAAAAGAAGAACAAGAAGCAGGAATGTTACCAGCATTAGAGAAAAATCAAGAAGTAAAATTAATAAAAATAAATCCAAAACAAAGCTTTACAGAACCACCAGCAAGATACACAGAAGCAAGCCTAGTAAAGGCTTTAGAAGAAAAGGGAATAGGAAGACCAAGTACATATTCACCAACAATCACAACTATTTTAGAAAGAAGATACATAGAAAAAGAACAAAGACAACTAGTGCCAACAGAACTTGGAAAGATAGTAAACAAGCTACTTACAGAAAACTTTTCAGATATAGTAAATGTAGAATTTACAGCTAAAATAGAAGATGAATTTGACGAAATAGCAGAAGGAAAAGAAAAATGGAAAAAAATAATCAGAGAATTCTATGGACCATTTAAAGAAGAATTAGAAAAAGCCGAAAAAGAGCTAGAACACGTACAATTAGTTGACGAAGTATCTGACGTCCAATGTGAAAAATGCGGAAGAATGATGGTGTACAAATATGGAAGATACGGAAAATTCCTAGCATGTCCAGGTTTCCCAGAATGTAGAAATGTAAAACCAATAATAGAAACAATAGATGTACCATGTCCAAAATGTGGAGCAACAGTACAAGTAAGAAAAACAAAAAGAAAAAGAAACTACTATATTTGCGAAAACAACCCAGCATCATGTGACTACATTTCTTGGAATAAACCAAAGCCAGGAGAAAAATGGAATCCAGAAGAAGCAGAAGAAGTAAAAAAAGAAACAGAAAAGAAACCAAAATCAACAAAAAAAGCTTCAACTAAAAGAAAAACAACTACAAAAAAATCAAAAAAATAAAAAATAGGGATTAGAGGACAGGTCTCCAATCCCTAAAATTATTTTAAAACTATTGACAATATTTATAATATTTGGTATCATATTAATTGCTTTTGAATATAATTAAATATAACAACAAGCAAAAATGCAGGTATAGTTTAGTGGTAAAACATAACCTTGCCAAGGTTAAGTTACGGGTCCGATTCCCGTTACCTGCTCCACAAAGTTTCTATTTAAATATAAAAATTAAATATGGCGAGTTAGCCAAGCGGTAAGGCACGAGTCTGCAAAACTCTGATGATCGGTCCGACTCCGATACTCGCCTCCAATAAATAATCGATAAAACGTTGGTATATCAACATTTTATCGATTTTTTATGTTTTAGTGTTAAAAATAAAAATATAGTAAAATTATTTGTAAAATTTTACTATGTTCGCTTGTTTTTAAAAGAAAAATATTATAATATAATTGACATAGGAAATGAGATAAAAGCAGATGTGGGTGTTACCTTTAATTCCTCAACAATAGTTGAGAGATTGGAGGTGGTGTTTATATGTTAGATTTTTTAATATTCTTAATAATAGGATTTATGATTTCAATAACTATAAACGTTGCCTTATTAAGTGTTATATACATAATACTATCAAATAAGCAACAATAAAAAATACACCACATACGCTTTCACAGAGCTAGTGGTGTATACTTAAACTTTTTTAGGTAGCACACATTATTTGTGTTCTCATTTTCTATTTATATTATACACAGAATTCTAATGATTGTCAAACAAAACTTTATATGAGGAGAATATAAATTGGAAAAAAGTTATTTTAATACAGGGAGCATTAGACGTTGAAATAAACTATTTTTTTAAATAAACGTGCTAAAGAACTACAAGAAGAAATTGATAAAGAAAAGGCTATTGAATTACAAAAATTGTTGTTTAAAATATTAAAAGAATTAGCATGCAATTTATAAAAATAAAAAAGAAAAGGAGTACTGATATTTCAGTACTCCCTCTCTTTCTTTGTTTAACAATTAACGGAAGTTAATTGTCAGCTCAAAACGTGCAGACAAAGAACCATTATCAAAATCAAAATTCTTTAACTCAATAGAACTCAAATAAAAAGAATATTTAGTATTCATTGCTAAATTAATTGATTTCAATGAAATGTCTACAAATGCTTTCATATCCTTCTGAATAGCATTCTTGGAATCATCAATCGAACCAGCTGACAATTTAAGCCTTTCTTCATAAACAGATAAATCAAGATAATCATGGGCATAAACCCAAATGGATTTCTCAGTTGACAAAGAAGCAGAATCAATTTGCATAATAGAACGACTATATTTTTCTAAGACTTTCTCAGCAAACATTGCAGTTGCATCATTAGGATATTCAAAAGACTTTGCCTTTTGAATGCACTCACTTAGATTGGCCAACTCTTTATTTGTCCGTTTTATTAAACGTTGTAACTTTGATTGCTTTTTTAAATCTCTACGTAAGAGACTTAAAATGTTAGAAAACAAACTTTCATTTTCCATATGTATTACCTCACTTTTTGTTTTTTTATTTCCAGAATTTTATCACCCAACAGAATAAGTGTCAATTGAAAATGACAAAAAAAGACAAAAAATACTATATTTTTAACATATTTTATGCTACAATAAAAATATTATACAAAATAAGTAGACAAATTAAAAAATAGAAAGAAGGCAAAAAAATGAAAAAACTAAACAAAGCAAAAGCCATAAAACTAATAGCACTAATAATAACAATAGCAATATTGATAATTGCAACAATATACATGATACCAGTAATAAAACAAATAAACACACCAGAAGGACAAGCCGAATTTAAAGAAAAAATAACCAACTCAGGAATAACAGGAATGTTAATACTATTTGGTTTAGAACTAGCCCAAGTAGTATTAGCAATATTACCAGGAGAACCAGTAGAACTATTGGCAGGAATTTGTTTTGGACCAATATGGGGAACAATATTTCTAATGATATCAGTATTCATAGTAACAGCAATGATATATTTCTTTGTAAAAAAATATGGAAGAGACTTTATATATGAATTTTTTCCAAAAGAAAAAGTAACCAAATTAGAAAACAGCAAATTATTTAAAGACACTCAAAAAATAGAAACAGTAATGGCATTACTATTTTTAATACCAGGAACTCCAAAAGATTTATTAGTATATATAGGAGGATTATTACCAATAAAAACATCAAGATTTTTAGCAATATCAACACTGCTAAGATTTCCATCAATAATATCATCAACAATAGCAGGAAATAAACTGTTGCAAGGAAAATGGCAAGTAAGTATATTAGCATATGTAATAACATTTGTGTTAACATTTATAGTAATATACATAGTAAATAAATTTGACAAAAATAAAGTAACAAAAGATGTAATAAATTCAGTAAAAAATAAAGAAATGTAAAATAAGAATGGTTCTTTTGGAACATTTTTGTCCAAAAAGAACCGTCCCTTTTGGACATGTATAACCTTGAAAAAATTGGAAATAATATAATAAATACATATTTCAAGGAGGTACAAATGGAAACAAGCAACCTAAAAAACATGGTAGTACTAAAAAACTTGCCATCAAATATAGTTGATGAAGCAATTATAGTACTAAAAACGAATAAGAAAGCAAAAAAACTTCAAAAAATAGAAAAGAATAATAAAACAACAGAAAATGAAGAAAACAAAAAAGACAAGGAATATATATTAAAAGAAGCAGAAATGTTAGTAAATAACTATATTTCAAAAATAGAAAACAAGGACAATAGCAAAATCATAATTAATAAAGATAAAAAAGACAAATATACAAAATTAAAAAAATATTCCATAGCAATTACAGTACTTTGTATAATTCAAACATTAATAATAATATTTTGAAATAAAAAACACTATATATAGTAGTTAAAAAACTACTATGCATAGTGTTTTTTAAAACTTGTCTACACATTAAATCATAAAACAAAAAACATCCTCATATAGTTTATAAAGAAATTAATTTGGAAACTAGAGAGGAAGGAAATAAAAAATGGAAAGAACAATGTCAGTAGAAGACAAAATAAAAAGAGCAGAAGAAATATATGCAAAAAGGCAAGAAGGAACACAAAGAAAAACAGCAACAGTATCACTAAATAATGACGACAATAAAAAAGACATAAAACTATTAAAAAAGATGGTAATACAAATAATATTAAGTTTGTTAATATATGGAATTATATACATAATACAAAATAATAATTACATATTTTCAGAAGAATTTTTAAAAAAAGCAGATGAAATATTATCTTATGACATGAATTTTTCGCAAATGTACCAAGATATAAAAAGTAATATAGAAAAGGAAACACTAAATATAAAAAATAATTTACAAAAAAATGATAATCAACAAGGAATAACCAATTTAGAAAATAATGCTCAAAACGAAACTGAACAAGGAGCAATAGGAGGAGCAAATGAACAAGAAACAAATACAACAGATGCAAACTCAAATCAAAATAATCCAGAGGAAAATAATTCACAAGAAAACACACAAGAATTATCACAAGAAGAAAAAGATATAAACAACATAAAAGCAACAACAACATTTATAAAACCAATAGAAGGAACAATAAGCTCAAAATATGGACAAAGAGAACCAACAACAGCAACAGTACCTAAAAATCACACAGGAGTAGATATTGCAGCAAATATGGGAACAAAAATAAAATCAGCAACATCAGGAGAAGTAGTAATAGCGTCAGAAGAAGGAGATTACGGAAAACACTTAAAAATTCAAATAGGAGATGTAAGCATAATTTATGCACACTGTAATAACTTGTATGTTAAACAAGGAGACCAAATAAGTCAAGGACAAGAAATAGCAGAAGTAGGCACAACTGGAAACTCAACAGGACCACACTTACACTTTGAAATAAGAATATCAGAAAGAACAATAGACCCACAAAAAATATTAGAAATATAAAGCTGATAGGTAGCTTAAAACCTAAATACAAAAAAGGAAAGTTAATATGAGATTTAGAATAGACTTAAAAATATTTATTTTTCTTATAATATTTTACTTTACAAAACAGATTGAAATATATGCCATGATAATGTTATTTGCTCTAATACATGAATTAGGACATTTATTAGCAGGGATATTAATGGGAATGAAACCAGAAAAAATTGAATTAATGCCATTTGGAGTATCAATATCATTCAAAATAAAAGTAGAGGAATACAACAAAAAAATAAAAAAAGGAAATATGTTAGAAATTAAAAAAATTCTAGTAGCACTAGCAGGACCATTAACAAACTTTATAATAATTATAATAGCAAGCAATATAAATATAGATTTATTTAAAGCACTTATTATAATTTATACAAATTTTCTAATTATGATATTTAATTTATTACCAATTTATCCATTAGATGGAGGAAGAATTTTAAAAGGAATTTTACATATAAACTTTGGAATACAAAAATCTGAATTTTATACAAACATAATATCAAAAATTACAGTTACAATTATTACAATACTATCAAGTGTATTAATATTATATATACACAATATCGCAATTGCACTAATAGACATGTATTTATGGTATTTGGTAATTAAAGAAGACACAATATACAAAAAAAGAGAAAAAATATTAGAAAACATTAATAAAAAAACACTTGAAAATGAAACAAATTCATAGTAAACTATACTAAAGAAAAAAAGGAGAATTCAAAGGATGAAAAATAAAATAAAACAAGAAAAAGGTGTAACGCTATCAATACTAGTAATAACAATAATAGTGTTACTAATATTAACAAGTACATTAATATACAATGCAAAAGGAAGTATACATATACAAAACACAACAAAATTATACAATGACTTAGAATTACTAAGAGAAAAAGTATCAGAATATTATAATGAATATGGAGAAATACCAGGAAAAATTGAATACACAAACATTGGAAATCTATCAAATGTATTAAGCAAAAATAATGACACAGGAAAATTTTATGTAATAGATTTAGAAGCGATGAAAGGAATCTCTCTAAATTATGGAAAAGACTATGAAAACATAAAAAATAATCCTAATAATGCAAATTCTTATACAGACATATATATAATAAATGAAAATAGCCATAATATTTTCTATGTAAATGGAGTTACAATAACAAATGATGATACAAGCACAACATACTACACAGACTATATGGAACCAGATGAAACAACAGTAGATTTAAGATATATTGAAGGAATTTTAATTCCAGATAATTATTACTATATAGGAAAAACAAAAGATAACAGTGGAAATGAACTAATAGTAATTTCAAACAACAAGGAAGACACAATAAATACATCAAATACAAACCAATATACATGGACAAAACAAGTTTCAAATTTAGAAAAAGTGCCAGATAGCGTAAACTTAAGCAGTAACCAAAAAGAATACGAATTTTTAGAAAGTGCAAATTACAATCAAGGATACTTTAAAAATTCAGAAGGAAAAGTTATTTATAATATAATAAATGAAGATAATTGGTCAGAGGTATATACAAAAGAAGTCAATTATACAGATAAAAATGGAGATACAGCAAAAATCCCAGAAGGAAGCAAAGTAAGTCTTGCACAAACAATGAATACAGTAAAAAAAGGACTAGTAATAAAAGACAAAAATGATAATGAATGGGTATGGGTAGAAGTACCCAAAACAGTATTTACAACAGCAAAAAACGCAGACGATTATAATAATATAAAAGCAAATTTAATAACATATGTAACAGATTATAGAGAAGGTCAAGAAAATAATTGGACAGATGAATGGTATCAGGGATGTGGAATAGATAGTGCTCAAGAATATACAGAAAAGTACAATAAAATGCTAAGTAGTGTATATACAAATAAAGGATTTTGGATATCAAGATACGAAATAGGAGATAGCACAGCAACATTAAAAAATGAAACAAGGACAGCTAATAGTGGAGTAAATGGAGAGGCAGTAAGCAAGCCAAATCAAATACCATACAATTACATTACATGCAGTCAAGCTCAAAACTTAGCAAAAGGAATATCAGCAGATTCCAATAAAACAAGTAGTCTATTATTTGGAATTCAATGGGACTTAACATGTAAATTTCTAGAACAAAACTCTGATTTAACAAAAGCTGATATAAAAACAGATAGTACAAATTGGGGAAATTACAGTAATAGTAGTTTAACATTATTTAGAGGAAAATATAATATAAATCCAAGCAGTTCAACAAGCTTATGGACAGTATATACAACAGATACAACAAACTATGTAACATCATCAAAAACATCAAGCAGTGAAAACTATTATCAATTATTAACAACAGGAGCATCAAAACAGACAAATAAATTAAATATATATGATTTGGCAGGTAATGTACATGAATTTACATTAGAATATTCAAACTTATCTGACGCACCATGTGTCCATAGAGGTGTAAGTTTTATGGACAGTGGAAAGACATATCCAGTTTTTTATCATGGACAAAATAAAATTTCGGACATATTTTTACACATACGGTTTCCGTGCAACACTTTATTAAAAATATAACAAACAAAAAAGAATTAAAAATTGATACTTTTTCAATAGCCTCAAAAAATTTAATTCTTTTTTTGTTTAGAAAAAAGCCAAAAAAACTGTAAAAAATTTGTAACATTTTTGAAATATCCCTGTAAAACTAATTGACTTTTGACCCTTTTCGTTGTATTATATATACATAAAAAAATGAGAGTTTTTTTAAAATCCTAAGGAGGAGAATTATGGGAGAAGTAATAGTTATAACATCAGGAAAAGGTGGAGTAGGAAAAACAACAACAACAGCAAATTTAGGATCAAGCTTAGCAGTAGAAGGAAAAAAAGTATGTTTAATAGACACAGATATAGGACTAAGAAACTTAGACGTAGTAATGGGACTAGAAAACAGAATAGTATATGACATAGTAGACGTTGTAGAAGAAAAATGTAAACTAAGACAAGCATTAATAAAAGATAAAAGATTTAAGGAATTATACCTACTACCAGCCGCACAAACAAGAGACAAAAGCGCTGTAAATGAAGAACAAATGAAAAAATTAACAGATAAACTAAAAGAAGAATTTGACTATATACTAATAGATTGCCCAGCTGGAATTGAACAAGGATTCAAAAATGCTATTGCAGGAGCAGACAGAGCAATAGTAGTAACAACAGCCGAAATATCAGCAATAAGAGATGCTGACAGAATAATCGGTTTATTAGAATCATCAGAAATTAAAAATCCAGAATTAGTAATAAACAGAATAAGACCTAATATGGTAAGAAAAGGCGAAATGATGGATGTAGACGACATAGTAGACCTATTATCAATAGATTTAATAGGTGTAGTACCAGATGATGAATACATAATAACACAAACAAATAAAGGAGAACCAGTAATCCAAAACAAAAAAGCACCATCAGGAAAAGCATACATAGAAATTGCAAAAAGAGTATTAGGAGAAAAAATAGAAATAACAATACCTGGTAGAGAAAAAGGATTTTGGGCAAAACTAAAAAGACTATTTAAAAAATAATAATTAGCAAGTGGAGGGATAGGAAATAATGTTTGAAAACATAGTAAACTTCTTTAAAAATATAGGCAAAAAAGAAGAAAACAAAAAAATACAAGAAAGTTCAAAAGATGCAGCAAAAGAAAGATTGCACTTAGTATTAATGCAAGACAGAGCAAATGTTTCAGCAGACTTTTTAGAACTTATGAAACAAGAAATAATAGATGTAATAAAAAAATACATAGAAGTCGACGAAAAAGAGATAGATGTAAGACTAACAAATAAAGAAAATGAAGATGGAACAAATGGAGCTCCAGCATTATACGCAAATATTCCTATTCTTAATATAAAAAATGACGCTAGAAAAATAGGCAAAAAAGAAGTAGAAGAAAAAGAAGGACAAAAAGAGGAAAAGCAAAAAAATAAAACAGAAAATAAACAAGAATCAAAAGAAAAAACACTCAAAAATGAAAAAATAAAAGAAGAACCACAAGAAACAAAAGAAAACCAACAAAAAGAAATAGAAGCAAAAGAAAAAATACAAGAAATAATAGATGGAGTAATAGAAGAAGCAGAAAACAAAAAAACAGAAACTGATAAAACAGAAACAAATCAAGAAGAACAAAGTAATGTAGCAGAACAAACAAAAGACGAAGAACACCAAGAAAATAAAGAAAAAGTTAAATCAGAAAATTAAAAAGAAAAAGAGTTGATTTAATGAGAAGAAGAGAATTAAAAAATATGGAATGGGGCTTGTTAGTAGTAGCAATAATACTATCAATAATAGGAATAGTTGCACTATTTTCAGCCACACAAGAAACAGAATATGATGAATTTAAAAAACAAATAATATGGTTTGCAGTAAGCTTAATAGTAATGGTAATAGTAATGCTAACAAATTATGAAACATTAGTAAAACTATCACCAATTTTTTATGGAATATTCTTAATATTACTGGTGGCAGTATTATTTACAAAACCAGTAAATGGAGCAACAAGTTGGTTTGACATAGGAGGATTTTCATTCCAACCATCAGAATTTGCTAAAGTAGCGGTAATATTATTCTTAGCATTTATAATATCAAAAATACAAGAAAGATACGTAGAAGATATAAATAAACCATCAAGGCTATTAATAATATTTGTAGCAGTAGCAATACCACTATTATTAATAATAAAACAACCAGATTATGGAACAGCAATGGCATTTTGTATAGCATTAGCAATGATATTATTCGCTGCGGGAATAGACAAAAAATATATAATAGGAGCAATAATAATTGCTGGAATATCAATACCAATATTATATAATTTTATATTACCAGAACATGCAAAAAAAAGAATAGATATATTTTTAAATCCAGAATCAGATCCACGTGGAAGCGGATATAATATAATCCAATCAAAATTAGCAATAGGAGCAGGGCAATTAACAGGAATGGGACTATTAAAAGGAAATCAAACACAACTAGGATATCTATACCCAAAAACAACAGACTTTATTTTCTCTGTAATTGGCGAAGAAATGGGATTTATAGTAGGACGGTACAATTATAGTGCTATATGTTTTTCTGGTCACAAAAGCGATTTACATCGCAAAAACAGCTAAAGATACAACAGGGTCACTAATAGCATCAGGAATTGCAGGAATATTTCTATTTCACATGGCAGAAAATATTGGCATGGTAATGGGACTATTACCGATTACCGGAGTTCCACTATTATTTGTAAGTTATGGTGGAAGTTCAATGATAACAAGTTATATTTTAATAGGAATATTATTAAATATCAGTAGTAAAAGACAAAAAACTATATTTGTAAAATAAAAAAGAGGGATTTGGGGACGTTCCTTGTTTTCCCCTTTTGCAGGGATTAAGGGACAGTCATTTAATCCTAATTTTTTACAAAATCTTAATTCTTGTTTTTTTATTGGAGGAAGTATGTATCTAAAAAAATTAAAAATAGGAAATGTAGAATTAGAAAATAACTTAATATTAGCACCAATGGCAGGAGTAACAGACTTACCATTTAGAAAAATATGTAAAGAATTTGGACCAGGACTTGTATGCACAGAAATGGTAAGCAGTAAAGCAATATTTCATGATGATTCAAAAACAAAACTACTAATGAACACAAAAGGAGAAAAAAGACCAATAAGCATGCAAATATTTGGTAGTGATGAAGAAACAATGGGATATGCATCAAAATATGTATCAGAACTAGCCGATATAGTAGATATCAATATGGGATGTCCTGCACCAAAAGTAGTAAAAAATGGAGATGGTAGCAAACTTTTACTAGACATAAAAAAAGCAGAAAAAGTAATAAAAGCAGTTGTTAAAAATTCAAATAAACCAGTAACACTAAAATTAAGAAAAGGGTGGGACTGTGAACATATTGTAGCAACAGAATTTGCAAAAATGGCAGAACAGGCAGGAGTATCAGCAATCATAATCCATGGAAGAACAAGAACAGAAATGTATTCAGGAAAAGCAGATTTAGATGCCATTAAAAAAGTAAAAGAAGCGGTTAACATACCAGTAATAGGAAATGGAGATATAGTTGATGAAGAATCAGCACTAAAAATGTTTGAATATACAGGTGTAGATGGAATAATGATAGGAAGAGGAACATTTGGAAATCCATGGATATTCACAAAAATAAAACATTTTTTAGAAACAGGAGAAAAATTACCTGATGTATCAAACAAAGAAAAGCTAAGAGTTATAAAAGAACAAATAGAACTTGAATTGGAAAATAAACCAGAAGTAACAGCAATTAGAGAAATGAGAAAACACATAGCATGGTATACTAAAAATATGCCAAATTCTAGTGAATTCAGATGTGAAATAAATAAAATAGAAGACAAAGAGTTATTAATGAAAACAGTAGAAGAATATTTTTTAAGATGAGACAAGTGGGACAAACCAATTTGTCTCATTTTTAGTTTTTTCTATAGGGCTTAAAAATATCTGTAAGTCCTAACAAATAGTCACATGAAGTTACATAAAATTTAGCTAATTTTATTAAATTATAAATATTTATTGTAATTTCACTAGATTCATATCTTAAATAGGTATGTAGTGTATATCCAGTATTTTTTAAATGCCGTTTTAGTTAAATTTATATCATCCTTATTGATAAAAAACAGTGATAGTAATGAAAATAAAAGATAAAATCTAAAATGATACTTTATAGAAAAAGGTACAAAAGCTATAATAAGCCCTTGTACCCAAAAAGTTAAAAAGCCTTGTTCAGTTCCTTACAATATTTCATAAATGGTTCAGGTTCTAAAAACTGATCATAAATGTTGACATACAATTGTGCAACTAAATAGGTCCCCACTGGAAAATTATTCATTCTTTCCTTCAAATCATTTATTACCCAAGTTTCACTAAAGAATGTATCCATTGTTAAAAAGATGAATGCTACTTGGGTAGGTTTAAGAAATTCTTTTTCTAAATTTTGATACCGTTCAGTATATACAGCTTTCAAGGCTTTTAAAAGAATTGGCAAGTTTGCTTTTATATTGATTTCTTTAAAGAAAGGACAGCTTACATTTAGGTATTCTCTAAATTTATCTTCACTGTTGTAAAAGTCTTCGATATCACTATCATTTGTCAAAGCAAAAATTTGTGAATTAATGCATAGTGTAGAATATTCTTCCTCCTCAAAATTTTTTTGAATTGCTTTTTCTGCTAATTCTTTGTAGTCTACTTTTTTATTCATAATGCTTTCCTCCTATTGGTTGTTAATATATATATTTTAACATATATCAATAATATTTTCAATTGATTGATAAAAGATAAAAAATTAAAAAGAAATTTTAAAGAAAAATAAAGTCAAAATTTGCGATGAAAATAGCAAAAAACTAAACATTAAAACACAAAAAGCCTAATAAAAATTAATAACAAATAATTTTTAGGAGGCTTTTAACTATGCAAAAAAACAAAACAAACCACTACAAAGCACATTATCAAACAAAAGAAAAAAATAAAACAAAAATGACAATACTAATATCAGCAATAATAATAGTAATAGCAATATTAGCAACAATTTTAATAAAAAATAACAATAAAACGGATAAAAATATAAAAATTGGGAACAATAGTAGTAGTCAAGAAATTGTAAATTACATTTTAAATATTAGTTCATACGAAACACAAATAGAAATAGAGGTAAAAAGTAATAAAAATAGCAATAAATACAAAATGAAACAAACATACATAGATAATGATAACACAACACAAGAAGTAATAGAACCAAGCAATATACAAGGAGTTAAAATAATAAAAGAAAACAACAATCTAAAAATAGAAAATACGCAACTAAGCCTAACAAAAATCATAGAAAATTATAAAGATATAACACAAAATAACTTAGATTTGGCAAATTTTATACAAAATTATAAAGACAATAAAAATTCAAAATTTAAAGAAGAAAACAATCAAATAATAATGGAAACAACTGCAAAAACAGAAAATAATTATCAAAAATACGAAAAGCTATATGTATCAAAAGAAAATGGAAAACCAATAAAAATGGAAATAAAAGACACTAACCAAAACACAATAATTTACATAATATATAATGAGATAAATATAAATAAAATAGCAAATGAAAAAATATATGCATTTAAACTATTTTGTACATCAAAAGAAATATAAAAAATATTTATCTTTACAAACTAATATAAAAAAACACATACTTGACATATACCAATATTAGGAGTGAAGGTTATGGTAATAAAAAGAGGAGATATGTTTTATGCAGATTTAAGCCCAGTTGTAGGTTCAGAACAAGGAGGAATAAGACCAGTTATTATAATTCAAAATGACATGGGAAATAAATATAGTCCAACAGTAATTGCAGCAGCAATAACTTCGCAAATGAATAAAACAAAATTACCAACACATATAGAAATTGATTCAGAACAATGTGGATTAAAAAACAACTCAGTTGTTTTAGCAGAACAAATTAGAACGATTGATAAAAGCAGATTAAAGGAAAAAATAGGTCATATAGAAGATGAAAAAATAATAAATAAAATAAACAATGCACTTGGCGTAAGCTTTGGGCTAGAAGAATAAAATTCGGGATTAGAGGAAGTCCTCCAATCCCCAAAAATTATACTTTCATTTTTTTAATAACTTTAATTTCATCAAACAATTTATCAATAAGAGCAGATTTCTCCTCGATAATATTACGGTAAGAAGCCAAAATTTCAGAATAATTATCAACAGTTTCAACACCAACAAGAAGACACTTCATACCATTCAAATAATAATTTTTTTTCTTTTCATCATTAGAAGAAAGCCTCTTTTTATCATATTTTTCAATTTCAGATAATCTTTTAACTTCGCTTTTAACATCTTTTAAATAATCCATAATACAAGAAATTTCATATTCAGTATCATCAATTATAACCTTAAGTAAAGCTTTAACAACAATAGGATTAAGCTGACCAACTTTAGGATCTTTAACAGGAACTTTGTAATTTTCCGGGTCTTCTATAGGTTTAGCTTCAGTTAATAAAATTTTAAGAGTATCTATAATATCAATATGAGACTTATATTGACGTTTACTAATAATTGCATCAAACTCATCTGCAACACGTATAATTTGCCCTTCAATAGGAATTTCATCTTTAACCAAACCATTAGGATATCCAACTCCATTTAGAGCCTCATGGTGGTATATTGGACCTGCTGCATAAGGACGTAATTTTAAATCATCCATACAAATTTTATATCCAATAGTAGTATGAGTTTTCATTATTTTAAATTCTTCCTCAGTTAGAGGAGCCTGTTTTTGTAGTATACTAGCAGGAATAAATTGTTTACCAATATCGTGTAAATAAGCACATATTGTACAGTATTCCGTAAAGTCCTTAGATAAATGCAAATATTGGCAAATTCTACAAACAATACTTGCAACATTTTCAGAATGTTTTCTTGTAAAAACATCTAAACTTCCCAAAATATTTAATTGATATTGCATGCTTTTATCTAAATTATAAGATTTCAAACTCGTTTTATCATAAAAATCAAAAACTTCTTTTGGCATAATAAACCTCTTTTCTTAATATACTTTAATCATTTTAACAAAAAAGATTTTTTAATTCAAGTAAACAGAAAAAAATATTGTAAAATTTAGTAAAATGTGGTTTAATATTATAGGAAAAATAAACAAAGAAATATATACAAAAGAAAAAATTAAAAAAAATTAATATAAATAAACCAAGATAATTGAAAAATAGAGCAAAAAGTGATATTATATTACATAATTAAAATTTGGAGGAAAAACAATGTATAGAACAAAAACATGTGGAGAACTAAACATAAGTAATGTAAATGAAACAGTAGAATTAGCAGGATGGATACAAAAAATAAGAGACTTAGGAGCAATGGTATTCATCGACTTAAGAGACCAATTTGGAATAACACAAATAGTAATAAATGAAGAAGAACTACAAAAACAAGCCAAAAACCTAACAACAGAAAGCTGTATCCACATATCTGGAAAAGTTGTGGAAAGAAGTAACAAAAATACAAAAATTCCAACAGGAGAAATAGAAGTAATAGCAAACGAAATAGAAGTGTTAGGAAAATGCAAAAATGTACTTCCATTTGAAATAAATACAGACCAAGAAGTTAGAGAAGATTTAAGGTTAGAATACAGATTTTTAGATTTAAGAAATGAAAAACTACATAACAACATTTTACTACGTTCAAAAATCTTAAAAACATTAAGAGACAAAATGGATGAATTAGGATTTGCAGAAATTCAAACCCCAATCCTTGCAAACTCTTCACCAGAAGGAGCAAGGGACTATTTAGTACCAAGCAGACTAAACCCAGGAGAATTTTATGCATTACCACAAGCGCCACAACAATTTAAACAATTATTAATGGTATCAGGATTTGATAAATACTTCCAAATAGCACCATGTTTTAGAGACGAAGACCCTAGAGCAGACAGAGCACCAGGAGAATTTTATCAATTAGACTTTGAAATGAGCTTTGCAACACAAGAAGACGTATTCAAAGTAATAGAAGAAGTAGTACCATATACATTCAAAAAATTCACAACATGGAAAGTAGACGAAGGACCATTTATAAAAATTCCATATAGAGAGGCAATGGAAAAATACGGAATAGACAAACCAGATTTAAGAAACCCATTAATAATACAAGATGTAACAAAATGCTTTGCAAATTCAGACTTTAAAGCATTTGAAGGAAAAACAATAAAAGCAATAATAGTTCCAGACGGAGCAAACCAAGGAAGGAAATTCTTTGACAAAATGACTGAATATGCTACATCAGAAGAAGTTGGAGCAAAAGGACTAGCATGGACAAAATACGAAGAATCAGGAGAAGTTACAGGAGGAATAGCAAAATTCATTACAGACGAAATAAAAGAACAATTAATAAATGAATTTGGAATGAATAAAAACTCAAGTGTATTCTTCATAGCAGATGAATTCAAAACAGCACAAAAAATAGCAGGTCTAGTTAGAATTGAACTAGGAAAAAGACTAGACTTACTAGAAAAAGATGTTTACAGATTCTGCTATATAGTAGACTTCCCAATGTATGAATTATCAGACGAAGGAACAATAGACTTCAACCATAATCCATTTTCAATGCCACAAGGTGGAATGGAAGCACTAGAAACACAAGATCCATTAGATATACTAGCATATCAATATGATTTAGTATGTAATGGATATGAAATGGCATCAGGAGCAGTAAGAAACCACAATCCAGAAATAATGGTAAAAGCATTTGAAATTGCAGGATACAAAGAAGAAGATGTAAAAAATAGATTTGGTGCATTATACAATGCATTCCAATACGGAACACCACCACATGCAGGAGCAGCACCTGGTGTAGACAGAATGGTAATGCTAATAGAAGACTCACAAAACATAAGAGAAGTAATAGCATTCCCTAAAAATAAGAGAGCAAGAGACTTACTTATGAGAGCACCATCAGTTGTATCAGAGCAACAACTAAAAGATGTTCACATTGAAGTAAGAAAGTAAAGACAGTGCAAATTTGTCTCAAAATTTTGTAAAAAATGTCGAAAATGAAAATATAAAAGTCCAGCAATTTGCTGGACTTTTGTTATAAGCATTGATATAATAAAAAATAAGAATAAAAAAGAAAGGACGAAATAAAATGGAATACAGATACGAACCAGAAGGAGTCTGCTCACAAGAAATGATAATAGAAGTAGACGGAGATACAATAAAAAAAGTGACAATACAAGGAGGATGTGCTGGAAATACAGTAGGAGTATCAAGACTAATAGAAGGAATGAAAATTCAAGAAGCCATAAAAAGACTAAAAGGAATTCAATGTGGATATAAAGGGACATCATGCCCAGATCAATTAGCAATAGCATTAGAGCAGATAATTGAAAAAAATTTAAAACCAAGTAATTCAACAAAATAACTAATAAAGAAGGCTGTCAAAGGGGACGGGCTTTTTTGACAACCTTTTAACAAATAAAAAACTTAAATGAGGCATTTTTAAGCTGATAAAATAAAATCTTTATTAGCAAGTAATAATGTTTTTATCATTTCAATCTGTTTCTTTGATAAATGAGTATTACCATCCAAAGAATACAAACTTTTCATAAGTATAGCAATATCAACATCTTGATTTTTTGTCAAATTCTCTGTATCAACATTTTCAGAAATACCTAGTAAATAGTCCAAAGAAACATTAAAAACAGAAGCTATCTTAGAAGCAACATCAATTCTTGGAATTCGTTCACCATTAATATATCTACAAATAGTAACATTTGTAGTACCGACTTTTTTTGCTAATTGAGTTTGAGACATATTGTGTTCATCTAATAGAACAGTTAACCTATAGCTAAATTTTTCTAAATCAAAATTCATAGAAACCCTCCACTCCAACTATTATAGAACTATAACTTATGAGTTCTAATGAAAATTACCTAAAATATAAATATAAAAATATTATTAACCAATTGGTAACGAGGGAAACAATACCAAATTAAAAATAAAAACACAACAAACTAAAACTGGTTATTAGTAAAGTCATAAAAATTACTAAATTCATATCCTTGAGATTTTAAGTAAGAAATAGAAGACTTTAGTATATCATAAGTTTTATTAACATCAGCAGTATCATGCATTAAAATAATCAAAGTGCCCTTATTTTTAGAAGTTTTTTTCAAATTATTTAACAATTGATAATTAGAATACTTTTTCTCAGAATCTTTATTCAAACAGTTCCAATCAACATACACATAATCCATATCAGACAAAACTTTAAGCGCGTCTTTTTTCTGATTCATATAAATATGTGACATATACCCATTAGGAAATCTAAAAATATGAGAACAATAATTTTGAACACCAATAGCCTTTGAAATTTCAGCATCTGTAGAAACAATCTCATTTCTAAAAGAGTCCATATCTTTATATAAAACTTTATTATTATGATTGTAACCATGATTTGCTATATAATGCCCCTCATCATATTCACGCTTTACTAATTCTGGATGCTCTTTTACATGTTTTCCAACTACAAAAAAAGTAGCCTTAACATTTTCCTCTTTTAAAACATCTAAAATTTTTCCAGTAGCTTTAGTTGTAGGACCATCATCAAAAGTCAAATAAGCTTTCTTATCTGCAGATTTTTCAATATCATTTAAAGAAATACTAACATCAATATTAAAAAATGAATTTTTTTCAAAATTAACAGCAAATGACTGAGAATTATAAATAAAAATCATTGACAATAAAATAATAAAAAGTGCAAAAATAAAAGAAAATAAATATAAATGTTTTCTATTTTTTATGAATAAAACTTTCATAGCAAACCTCCATAATAATATATATGAAAAAAGCAAAAAAATAACACAATTAACTCAAACCAAAAATGATTTAAATGATAATTGTGTTATTAAAATTAATTAAACATAACTTATTTAATAGATAAGGCTTCTTCTTTAGTAATATAGCCGTATTCATTCATTTTATTTAAAACATGATATTGACGTTTTTTAGCTAAATTTGGATTTACAGTAGGAGCATAAACAGAAGGAGCATTAGGAACACCCGCAAGCATAGAAGCTTCATCTAAATTTAGGTCCTTTGGAGATTTATTATAATAACCATAACTTGCATCATAAATGCCATAATACCCATCACCAAAATATGCAGTATTTACATACAATTCAAAAATTTCTTTCTTACTATAATTTTTTTCTAAATCATATGAAGCAAAAATTTCTCCAACTTTTCTAACCCAAGATTTATCTTGAGAAAATATAATATTTTTAGCAACTTGCTGTGTTATAGTGCTTCCACCTTCTTGTAATTCCTTATTTTTAACATTTGTAAAAATAGCTCTTCCTATAGCAATAAAATCTACAGGACCATGGTCATAAAATCTATGATCCTCAACACTAATTACAGCATTTCTATAATCAGCTGACATATCTTCAAATTTTACAAAATGTTCTTTGTCAGTAACTTCATCAATTCGAGTAATAAGTGGCTTTTCTTTTAGAGCATTATTGTAATAATTTTTGCCAATTAATAGTATAATTGAGCATACTATAATTATTATTAAAATTATTGTAAATAATAGTTTTCTTATAAATTTCATATAAAAATACCGATCCCTCTTTTAAATATGTTATAATTTTGTACTTTGATATATTGTTTTTTATACCTTGGTGTCGCAATCTCCATATTTAAATATACCGGTATGTAGATTGCTCCAATTCGCACTCACATTCGTTCGTTTGGTCGCTTACGCGGTATTTCAAAACAATATATCAAAGTATAAAATTATATTTTTAATAGACTATGAATTATAATATTATTATACAATAAATTAGAAAAAAAGCAACCATAAAATATTTACAAAAAAAGTACGATGTGATAGAATACAAAACAATAAAATATAACTATATTTTATTTACTATTAATACCTAAATGAGGTGATATTATGATAAAATTTACAAAAATGCATGGGCTAGGGAATGATTATGTTTATATTGATGCAATAAATCAAAAAATAGAAAACGAATCATCTCTAGCTAAATTTGTCAGCAATAGACACTTTGGAATAGGATCAGACGGCTTAATCTTAATATGTAAAAGTGACAGTGCAGACTTTAAAATGAGAATGTTTAACTCTGATGGAAGTGAAGCCGAAATGTGCGGAAATGGAATAAGATGTGTAGGAAAATTTGTTTATGACAAAGGTCTTACAGATAAAACAATAGTAAAAATTGAAACACTTGCAGGAATTAAAACATTAGTACTAAACACAAAAGATGGAAAGGTTGAAACAGCACGAGTTGATATGGGAGAGCCAATATTAGAAGCAGAAAAAATCCCAGTAATATCAAAAGAACAACCAGTAAAAAATCTAGAACTAGAAGCAGAAAACAAAAAATTTAAATTCACATGTGTATCAATGGGAAACCCACACGCCATAACAATAGTTGAAAATACAAAAGAATTTGATGTAGAAAAATATGGAAAAATATTAGAAGTAGACAAAGCATTTCCTAAAAAAGCCAATATAGAATTTGCACAAATAATAGACAAAGAAAATATCAAAATGAGAGTATGGGAAAGAGGAGCAGGAGAAACACTAGCATGTGGAACAGGAGCATGTGCTACAGCTGTAGCATGTAATTTAAATGGTCTAACAGACAGAAAAGTGAATATAGAATTATTAGGTGGAACATTAAATATAGAATGGAATGAAAAAGACAATCACGTATATATGACAGGTCCAGCTGTAACTGTATTTGATGGAGAACTTTACGAGGAGGCAATTATATGAGTTATATAAATGAAAATTTTATAGAATTACAAGATAGCTATCTATTTTCTACAATAGCTAAAAAAGTAGCAAAATATACAGAAGAAAATCCAGACAAAAAAATAATAAAATTAGGAATTGGTGATGTCACAAAACCAATAGTCCCAGCATGCATAAAAGCAATGCAAAAAGCAGTAGAAGAAATGGGAACAGCACAAGGATTTAGAGGATATGGACCAGAGCAAGGATATGAATTTTTAAGAGAAGCAATATCAAAAAATGACTACAAAGCTAGAAATATAGAAATAGCAACAGATGAAATATTTGTATCAGATGGTTCAAAATGTGACTGTGGAAATATTGTAGATATATTTGGAAAAGATAACAAAGTTGCAATTACAGATCCAGTATATCCAGTATATTTAGACACAAATGTAATGTCAGGAAGAAGTGGAAAATATAATAAAGAAACTGAAACATACGAAAAAATAGTATATTTACCAGTAACTGCAGAAAATGATTTTAAACCAGAATTACCAAAAGAAAGAGTAGACCTAATATATCTATGCTTTCCAAACAATCCAACAGGAACAGTATTAGATAAAACAGAATTAGAAAAATGGGTAAAATACGCAAAAGAGAATAAATCAATCATTCTATATGATGCAGCATATGAAGCATTTATATCAGAAGAGAATGTACCACATAGCATTTATGAAATACCAGGAGCCAAAGAAGTTGCGATAGAATTTAAAAGCTACTCAAAAACAGCAGGATTTACAGGTGTAAGATGTGGATATGTAGTAATACCAAAAGAATTAAAAGGATATACAAAATCTGGAGAAGAAGTAAGCTTAAATAAATTATGGAATAGAAGAACTTGTACAAAATTTAATGGAACTCCATATATTACTCAAAGAGCAGCAGAAGCAACTTATACAGAAGAAGGAAAAGAACAAATTAGACAAAATTTAAATTACTATTTAGAAAACGCCAAAATTATAAAAGAGGGGCTAGAAGCTTCTGGATTCAAAGTATATGGAGGAGTTAACTCACCATATATTTGGCTTAAAATTCCAGAAGGTATGACATCTTGGAAATTCTTTGATAAATTATTAGAAGAAGCTAATGTTGTTGGAACTCCAGGAAGCGGTTTTGGACCACATGGAGAGGGATATTTTAGACTTACAGCATTTAATACTAAAGAAAATACAATTGAAGCAGTTGAGAAAATTAAAAATATAAGACAATAATAACATTAATATTGAGATAGAAATTTAAACTTTTCTATCTCAATTATTAAGTCAACAATACAAACAAAAATTTGTATAAAACTATTGACTTTTCAAGATTTAATTTATATAATAAGCAAAGAAAATGAGAGAAGAAAGCAGAATGTGCATAACATTTGCCTTAATAATAGCATTAGCTAAAATTTTGAGCAAATAATAAAAGCCATATCTCTGCCATGCCTGTGGAGATATGGTTTATAAAAACTAAAACATTGGCAACCACATTTTTTGGTCTCTTATTTTCTAAATACATTATAAAATATAAAAAACAAAAAGTCAAGAAAGTAGGGATAAAATGAAAGAACAATTTTTAGAATTACTAAAACAAGTCAAAAGAGAAGGAATAAACGAACTAATAGAATTTATAGAAAAAACAGACTTCTTCACAGCACCAGCAAGCACAAGATTTCACGGAAACTACGAAGGTGGGCTAGTAGAACACAGCATGAAAGTATACGAAATACTAAAACACAAAGTAGAAACAAACATAGAACCACTAAACGTAAACCCAGAAACACTAATACTAGTGCCACTACTACATGATCTATGCAAAGCAAACTTCTACAAAATAGACTATAGAAATGCCAAAAATGCACTAGGAGTATGGGAAAAAGTACCATATTACACAGTAGACGACACAATACCATATGGGCATGGAGAAAAATCAGTAATGATGATAACAGAATACATGAAACTAACACCAGAAGAAAAATACTCAATACGTTGGCACATGGGATATACAGAACCAAAAGAACTATATAACACAATAGGAGCTGCATACAAAAAATATCCATTAGCATTACTAATGCACGAAGCAGACCTAGAAGCAACATATTTTTATGATATATAATGTCCAAAAGGGACGGTTCTTTTTGGACATTACAAATAAAGTTAATAGAGGGAGAAAATTATGTTAGCATATATAAAAGGAAAACTAGAGATGAAAATGACAGGATACATAGTAATAGACGTAGGTGGATTAGGCTATAAAGTATTCATGTCAGAATCAGCAATTGATAAATTAGGAAATATAGGAGAAAACGTAAAAGTACACACATATTACAAAGTAAGAGAAGACGACATCAGTATATTTGGTTTCAACAGTCTAGAAGAACTAAGAATGTTTGAACTACTAATATCAGTAAGTGGAATAGGTGCAAAAACAGCAATAGCAATGCTAGACGTATGTGAGCCAACAGAATTTGCACTAGCAATAATATCAGAAGATGTAAAAACATTAACACAAATACCAGGAATAGGTGCAAAATCAGCACAAAGAATAATTCTAGAATTAAAAGACAAAATGAAAAAAGAACAACAAATACAAGAATTAACAAAAGCTACAAAAGGACAAAATTCAGTAAAAACAAAACTAGAAGAAAGAATAGAAAACGAAGAAAAAATTCAAGAAGCAATGGCAGCATTACAAGTTTTAGGATACAACAAAAAAGAAATTGAAAAAGCATTTGATAAACTAGCAAAAGAAGAAATGACAACAGAAGAATTAATAAGAAAGGGATTAACAATACTTGGAAAATAAAATGGGATTAAGTGTCCACCACACAAAATTCTTGTAAAAATTTTAGGAGAAAAACTATGAACAATAATGAACCATTAGCATACAGAATGAGACCAAAAACATTGGAAGAGTATGTAGGTCAAGAACATGTATTAGGAAAAGACAAAATTTTATACAGAACAATAAAAGCAGACAGACTATCTAGTATTATATTATTCGGACCTCCAGGATGTGGAAAAACATCACTAGCAAAAGTAATAAGCGAAACAACAAAATACAAATTCTATAAAATAAATGCAGTAACAGCAGGAGTATCAGACATAAAAAAAGTAATTGAAGAAACAAAAAATTTTATGATAAATCCAACAGGAAAAAGCATACTATTTATAGATGAAATTCATAGATTCAACAAATTACAGCAAGATGCACTACTTCCATATGTAGAAAATGGTCTTATAATTTTAATTGGAGCAACAACAGAAAATCCATATTTTGAAGTAAATAAAGCTTTAATATCAAGGTCAATGGTTATAAAACTAGAACCATTAACAGAAGAAAATATATATACAATTTTGAAAAATTCATTAACAAGAGAAGATGGATTAAAACAATACAGTATAAAAATTGAAGACGAAACATTAAAAAAATTAGCAGCAATATCAAATGGAGATGTAAGAACAGCATTAAATGGATTAGAGATAGCAGTACTTACAACTAATATGGATTCAGATGGATACATACACATAACAGATGAAGTAATAAAAAACTGTGTTCAAAGTAGAAAAGCAATATTCGATAAAAAAGGAGATACACATTACGACAATATAAGTGCATTTATAAAATCGATGAGAGGTTCAGACCCAGATGCAACAGTATTTTATTTAGCAAGAGCATTAAACGGTGGAGAAGATCCAATGTTTTTAGCAAGAAGAATTGTAATTGCTGCATCAGAAGATGTAGGTATGGCAAATCCAAATGCATTAGTTGTAGCAAATGCAGCAATGCAAGCAGTACATATGGTGGGAATGCCAGAAGCAAGAATATTACTTTCAGAGGCGGCAGTATATGTAGCAACGTCAAAAAAATCAAATGCATCATATTTAGCAATAAATAAAGCATTAGAAGATGTATCAACTAAAGATACGGGAACAATTCCTATGCATATAAGAAATGCACCAATAGAAGACATGAGAAAATTAGGATATAATGAAGGATATTTGTATCCACATGATTTCCCAGGACACTGGGTAGAACAACAATATTTGCCAGACAAAATGCTTGGAACAAAATATTATATAAAAGATGAAAACATTCCAGAATAAATATGAAAAAAATATCTTCAGATATAAAAAACATTTTTTCTGAATCATGATAAAAAATTGGAATTTAAATAAAAAACAAATAAAAATATAAAAATTGGGAAACCTACTTAAAAAGAAAAGTAGGTTTTTTTATGCTAAAAAAAGATAAAATACAATTAAAAAAATATACAAAATTATCATTAATAGGATTTATAGCAGGATTAGTAAGTGGATTCTTTTCAACAGGAGGAGGACTAATACTAGTACCAGCATTTTTATATTTATTAGAAATGGACTCACAAAAAGCAAGAGGAACATCAGTATTTTGCATACTACCAATGGTTTTAACAAGTAGTATATTTTATTATAAAGGAAATTTTATAAACTGGAAAGTAGCAATACTGTGTGGAATTGGAGGAGCCATTGGAGGGTATATTGGAGCAAAATTATTAAAAAAATTACCAGAAAAATATTTGAAAATAGCATTTACAATATTTTTAATTTACGTATCAATAAAAATGATAATAAAATAAGATAATGTATAAGAAATAAGACATTTTATAAAAAAAACGAGAAAAATAGTAGAAAATGTCATAAAATAAAAGATGCTGTAGAAAGAAGGAAATAATGGATAAAAAAGAATTAGAAAAAAACAAATGGAAAAATGAACAATATTTATTTGAGTTACAAAAATTTTTAGACTTAGCAGATAATATTAAAGATGAGCAATTAAGAAAAGCAATAATATCACAAATGTTAAAATGTGATAAATGTTTAACAAAAATTGCAGAAGAGATATTTAATAAACGACATAACTAAACAACAATTTGAAAATAAAGTGGTGATAAAAATTGAAAGAAATATTAATAGGAATAGTTTCTGGCATTGTAAGTGGGACAGGAATGGGTGGAGGAACTATTTTAATTTTTTTATTGACATATATGTGTGGAATAGAACAACACATAGCCCAAGCCACAAATTTAATATTTTTTATTCCAACATCAATAGTTGCAATAATTGTAAATATAAAAAACAAAAATATAAAATTAAAAGTAGCAACAATTATATCAATTTTTGGAGTTTTAGGAGCAATAGTAGGCGCAAATTTATCAATTCATACAGATGTATATAAATTAAGAAAAATGTTTGGAATATTTTTAGCAATAATTGCTATTCATGAAATATATACCATCTATAAAGAGCATAAAAAAACAAAAAAGGGATAAAATAAAAATATAAAATATTATTAAATATGCTCAAAACATTTCCAATTTTGGATTACGATGAGCAAACAAAGTGAGCGAAAGGAAATGATTAATATGAAGTTTACAAAAGGATTAGTAGTAGGTGGACTATTAGCAACAGGATTATTAATGATGTATAATGATACAGATATGCTAAACAAAAATAAAATGATGAAAAAAGGAAAAAAATTTGCAAAAAAAGTAGGAATATTATAAAAAGGATGCTAACAAATAAAAGCATCCTTTTTATATTCTAGGAAAGTTATCATGGTATGATAACTATTTATCGCAGCATTCTTCACATTCTTCGCAACTTCTATCATCACAATGAGGTTTTTTATCTCCTATAAAACAATCGCATTTATCGTGTTTATCGCCCTTTAGGCATTTACCCTCATGATGACATTTTGCACAAATTTTAATTTTCTTTGTAGCATTTGCCCAAATTTGAATAGCATAGTGTCTGTCAGGACAAAGAGGACCAAAAACAAATTCACCTTCACAGTCTGTAAAAGTATGGCCTATTGGTTTTCTAACTTCTTTACCACAATCATAAGCAATTTCAGTTAATTTAACAACAGCATCACGTACTGGTTCTTTAAAACAGTCTTTTATAACTCCATAAATAACATCTCTATTATCTTCTGGTAAAGTAATATCTAAATCAAATTGTTTACCTCCAGATATAACACCATCAACATCTAATATTGGACAGCCAGGTTTCTTTTCTTCCATTTCCATAAAAATTACATCCTTTCAATTTTTATAATAAATTATTCAAACATAATGTCTGATTAATATATAATATGAAAAAACGAATAAATTGACAAACAATATATAAAAATAATGTTGAAATATAAAAAAATATGTTATATAATATACAAGAAGGTTAATTTATAATTAGGAGAGAAAAAATGAAAGATAAAAAGAATTTTTTTGCAAATGGCGTAAAAGATGCCAGAAAAGCAAAAGAGGAAATAAAAAGAATAAATGAAAAAAGACAAAAAGAAGGAAAAGAACCACTAAATGAAATTCAAAAAAGAAAAGTAATAAGAAGAGTAACAGAAAGAGAAGTAACAAAAAGAAAAATAAAAGTATTCTTAGGAGCATTAGGACTAACAACATTTATAACAGGAATGGGAGTAGGAAGATTAACAGCAGGAAATGAAGGAATAAATAATTCTAAAAGTGAAATAACAATTGATGCAGAAATAGCAGGAAAAGATGTAAAAATAAATCATATTTCAGACAGAAATGTATTTTTAGAAAATATAAAAGTGGATAAAGAAACATTAGAAAAAGTAGAAGAAATGAAAGATTCAACATTAGAAGCAAATGTCGAAAAAGAAATAAATCAATTACAAACACCAGATGAAGTATTAACATATTTAAAAACAATATATGCTAAAGAATACAATGAGGAAAATCAAACAAATATAACACCAGAAGATATAAAAATTAATAGAACAAGTGAAATGACAAAATTAGTAGAAGATACAGATAAAAATGGAAATACAATAATAAGAACAAAGACATCAGAAGATGAAAATAAAAAAGAAGTAGATATTAGCGCTGGAGTAATTACAGTAAAAGTTCAAGATCCAAAAACAGGTGAAATAGAAAAACAAATGATATTACATGAAACTAACGGAAAATATACAAGAGTATATGAAGACAATGAAGAAGTTAAAAGTGATGAAGAGAACGCATTAACAAAAACAGGAGCATTGATAGATAAAGGAATTTCATGGGAATCATCAATGACACAAGAAAAAACAAGTGATAAAGTAAAAGAACAATATAAACAAGACCTGATAAAAGCAGTAAGTTCATACAAAGAAAACAAAATAGAAGAAATCAAAAATGAAGAATTCATAAAATAAATATAATATACAATGAATAAATTACCACTCTTTGGCAAACAATAAAAACAAAAATGTTTGCAAGGAGTGGAATTTTTTTGAAAGAAAACAAAAAACTAAAAATAACAGGAACAATGCTAGAAAAAAGCCAATTAGAAAAACATTTAGAAAAAATAGCATCAAACCACAATACAATGGCCAAAACACCAAAAGACACATACCCAATACCACAACTAATAGAAAATTTTAAAACAATAGAAGAAGTATACAACTTATTAAATGAACATCTAAAACTTGGAATCAACATACACCCAGCAGGAGAATGGCTATTAGACAATTTCTATATAATAGAAGAAACAGTAAAACAAATTCAAAAAGAATTGCCATTAAATAAATACACAAATTTTGTAGGAATAGCAAATGGAGAATATAAAGGATTTGCACGAATATATGTCTTAGCTGCAGAAATAGTTGCATATACAGACAACAAAATAGAAAGAGAAAATTTAGAAAACTACTTAATAAGTTATCAAAGCAAAAAAACACTAAGCATGGACGAAATATGGAATATAGGAATATTCTTACAAATAGCAATAATAGAAAACATAACAGAAATATGTGCACAAATATATAGTAGCCAAATGCAAAAATATAGAGCAGAAAACATAGCAGAAAGACTAGTAGAAAACAAAGAAAAAACACAAATAAAATTTAAAAACAACAAAATAGAAAAAGAAATATATCAAGACATGAGATATCCATTTATAGAATATATGTCATATATCTTAAAAAGATATGGGAAAAAAGCAAATGCATATTTAAATATACTTGAAGAAGTAGTCGAAAAGCTTGGAACAAGCGTATCTGATGTTATAAAAAAAGAACATTTTGAAATAGCAACACAAAAAGTATTAATGGGAAACAGTATAACAAGTATAAAAGAAATACAAAGAATAAACTTTTTAGAAATATTTGAAAAAATAAATGGGGTAGAAGAAATATTAAAACAAGATCCAGCAAATGTATACGAAAAAATGGACTATAAAACAAAAGAATACTATAGAGGAAAAATAAAAGAAATAAGCAAAAAAACAAAAATATCAGAAATATATATAGCAAAGAAAATGCTAGAACTAGCACAACAAGAATTAAAAACAACAGAGCAAAAAGAAACACAAGAACAAGATACACATCAAATAAATAATACTCAAGCAGAAATACCAAAAAAAGCCCACATAGGATATTATTTAATAGATAAAGGAATAAATGAGCTATATAAAAAATTAGAATACACAAACAAAAAAGAAAAAACACCACAAACAAAAACAAAAATATATATTACATCAATAATAGTCGGAACAGTACTATTATCAATGATATTAAGCTACATGCTAAATATAAAAATAAGAAACACAGCAATTGCAATAATAAGTTTTATACTATTTTTAATTCCATCAAGTGAGGTAATTATTCAAATAGCACAAACAATATTAAACAAAACAGTAAAACCAAAATTAATACCCAAAATGGACTTCTCAAATGGAATAGACAAAGAAAATACAACAATGGTTGTAATACCAACAATAGTAAAAAGCAAAGAAAAAGTAACTGAAATGTTTAAAAATTTAGAAGTATATTATTTGGCAAATAAATCCAAAAACTTATATTTTACATTATTAGGTGATTGCTCAGAAAGCCAAACACAAGAAGAAAAATTCGACGAAGAAGTAATTCAAGAAGGGAAAAAACAAGTTGAAAGGCTAAACCAAAAATATCAAAATGAAGAATTTCCAATATTTAATTTTATATATAGAAAAAGAATGTGGAACGAAAAAGAAGGAACATACTTAGGGTGGGAACGAAAAAGAGGTATGTTAAATCAATTTAATGAATTCATATTACAAGGCAAAAATCCATTTAAAATAAATACAATGCAGTCAATACCAACAGAAAAGCTAAAAACTATAAAATATATAATAACACTAGATGCAGACACAGACCTAGTACTAAATTCGGCATTAGAACTAGTAGGAGCAATGGCCCACATACTAAATAGACCAGTAATAGATAAAGAAAAAAACATAGTAATAGATGGATATGGAATAATGCAACCGAGAGTAGGAATTAATCTAGACATAAGTTATAAAACATTATTTACAAAAATATTTGCAGGAGCAGGGGGAATAGACAGTTACACGAATGCAATATCAGATATATATCAGGATAATTTTAAAGAAGGAATCTTTACAGGAAAAGGTATATATAACCTAAGAGTATTTTCACAGGTAATGAAAAATGCAATTCCAGAAAACACAGTATTAAGTCACGATTTATTAGAAGGATGTTACTTAAGATGTGGTCTAGTTTCAGATATTATGCTAATGGATGGATACCCAACAAAATATATGAGCTTTATGAACAGGCTTTCAAGATGGATTAGAGGAGACTGGCAAATAACCAAATGGGTATCTAAAAAAAGCCCATTAAATACACTTTCCAAATACAAAATTTTTGATAATTTAAGAAGAAGTTTATTTGAAATTTCAATATTAGTAGCACTAATTTATATAAATATAATAGCAAAAATCTTTAATATAAACATAGTAAATATAAATGTAATTTTGATTTTAATTGAAATAGTACCATTTATATTAGAACTAATAAACTATCTAATTGCAAAAAGAGAAGGAGAAGAAAAACAAAAAACATTTACACCCAAAATATCAGGATTAAAAGGGATAATATTAAGAACAATAATTACACTAGGTTGCTTACCATACAAAGCATATATATCTTTAAAAGCAATAGCAAAAACAATATATAGAGTAGCAATAACACACAAAAACTTATTAGAATGGACAACATCAGAAGAAGCAGAAAAAACAACTAAAACAGATATAATATCATATTACAAAAACATGTTAATTAATGTGATTTCAGGAGCAATAGCCATTATATTTTATGCCAACAGTAATAACATTCTAGCATTAGTACTTGGAATACTATGGATTATAACACCAACAATTATGTATTGCATAAGTAAAGAAAAACAAGAAAAAACAGCTATAGAATTACTAACAGATAAAGAACAAAAATATATTCTAGAAATAGCCAAAAAAACATGGAATTTTTTTGAACAATATCTCAGAAAAGAAGATAACTATTTAATACCAGACAATTACCAAGAAGATAGAAAAAATAAAATTGTTAGAAGAACATCATCAACAAATATAGGATTATCAATGATGGCAGTAATATCTGCAAATGATTTAGGTTTTATAAATTATGAAAAAACAATAGAGTTATTAAAAAATATTTTAACAACAGTAGATGAACTGCAAAAATGGAACGGACATTTATACAATTGGTATAATACAGAAACAAAAGAACCATTATATCCAAGGTATGTATCAACAGTAGATAGTGGAAATTTTATAGGTTATATGTATGTAATAAAAAACTGGTTAGAAAGTCAAAACAAAAAAGAACAAGTGCCTGAAATAAAAGAAAATGAAATAAATCAACTATTAGAAATAGTAGATAGAACAATAAAAAATACAGACTTCTCACACTTATACAAAAAAGAACAAAGAATATTCTCAATCGGATTCAATATAGAAGAAAACAAACTAACAAACTCGTATTATGACTTATTAGCATCAGAAGCAAGACAAGCAAGTTTGATAGCAATAGCAAAAAAAGATGTGCCAGTAAAACACTGGAATTCACTAAGTAGAACACTTACAACACTTGGAAAATACCAAGGACTTGTATCATGGTCAGGAACATCATTTGAATATCTAATGCCAAACATCAATATACCAAAATATAAAGGAAGTCTTTTAGATGAATCATGTAAATTTATGATAAAAAGCCAAATGGAATATGCCAAAAAATTGCAGATTCCATGGGGAATATCAGAAGCGGCATTTAATTTAAAAGACTTATACTCAAACTATCAATATAAAGCATTTGGAATTCCGTGGCTTGGACTAAAAAGAGGTTTAGCAGATGAGATGGTTGTAGCAACATATGGAAGTGTTTTAGCAATAACAGATTATCCAAAAGAGGTATATCAAAACTTAAAAATATTAGAAAAATACGGAATGTATAATAAATATGGATTTTACGAATCAATAGATTTTACACCAGAAAGATTAAAAAAAGGAAGCAAAGCAGAAGCAGTAAAAACATATATGGCACATCATCAAAGTTTAATTTTATTATCTATAAACAATTTATTTAACAACAATATTCTGCAAAAAAGATTTATAGAAAATCCAGAAATAAATGCAGTAAGCATTCTATTGCAAGAAATCATGCCAGAAACGGCAATAATAACAAAAGAAAACAAAGAAAAAGTAGAAAAATTTAAATATGTTGATTATGAAGACTACATCCAAGACACATACAAAAAAATAGATGAAAGATTAATAAGAGGAAATGTTATAGCAAATGAAGATTACTTTATTGCAATGAACCAAAAAGGAGAAGGAGCAAGCAAATACAAAAATATATTAATAAACAGATTCAAAAGTACAGATGACTATCCACAAGGAATATTTTTCGATATAAAAAATATAAAATCAAAAAAAATATGGAGTTCAAATTATAGTCCAAACAACGGAAAATATCAGATAAGTTTTATGCCAGATAAAATGGAACAAGAAATGATAAATGATAATATAAAAACCAAAATTGAAACAATAATAGCACCAGATGAACCAGTAGAAATAAGAAAACTATCATTAGAAAATTTAGGAAATGAAGACGAAATACTAGAAGTAACATCTCACTTTGAGCCAGTATTATCACCAAAAGAACAAGACTATGCACATCCAGCATTTAATAATTTATTTTTAATGTTTGATTTTGACCATGAAACAAACAGCATAATTGTAAAAAGAAGAAAAAAAGCAGAGCATGAACAAGAAATATATATGGCAGTAAATTTATCCACAAATAGTGAAACAATTGGGGATTTAGAGTATGAAATAGACGCAGAAAAGTTCACAGGAAGAGGAAATATAGGAATACCACAAATGGTAAAAAACTCAAGTCCATTTTCTAAAAAAATAGGGCTAGTAACAGAACCAGTTGTTGCATTAAAAAGAACAATGAAAACAAAAAAACAAGAAAAAACAGAAATAAATTTAATTATAGCAGTCGGAGAAACAAAAGAAAAAGTAATAGAAAATATAAAAAAATATTCAGTTGAAGAAAACATCAAAAAGGCATTTGAACTATCAAAAGCAAAAAATGAAGCACAAACAAGATATTTAAGAATAAAAGGTTCACAAATACGAGATTATCAAAAAATATTATCATATATAATTTTCAATAATCCATCTAAAAAAATCAATTTAGAAAAATTACCAAAAGAAAAATATAGTCAAAGTGAACTTTGGAAATATGGAATTTCAGGAGATATACCAATAATATTAGTAAAAATAAAAGATAGTAACGATACCTATGTTGTAAAAGAAGCATTAAAAGCATATGAATTTATAAGAACAAAAGGATTTGAAACAGAACTTGTAATTATAGATGAAGAAAAATACAGCTATGAAAATTATGTAATGGAAGATATAGAAGAAGTAATTTTAAACAGTCAATTATCATATTTAAAAAATATCAGAGGCGGAATTTTCCAATTAAACAAAAACGAAATAAGCAAAGAAGATATGAATTTATTGCAATTTATTGCAGGAATAATAATAGATGCAAAAAAAGGCGGACTAAATAATTCATTAAAAGATATAGAAGAAGAATATTTAGAAAAATATAAAAAAATTCCAAATGAACCAGAAAATATAATTATAGAATCAGAAAATCAAGAAAATATAGATATTTTACAAAACACACAGGACTTAAAATATTACAACGAATACGGAGCATTTTCAGCAGATGGAAAAGAATATTTAATAAGAACAAACAAAGAAAACAGACTTCCAACAGTATGGTCACACATAATGGCAAACAAAAAATTTGGAACATTAGTCACAGAAAATATGGGTGGATATACTTGGTACAAAAACAGCAGACTAAATAGAGTAACATCATGGGAAAATCAACCAAACTATGACATACCATCAGAAATAATATATTTAAAAGATCAAGAAACAAAAAAGGTTTGGTCACTCGGACTAAACCCTATGCCAGATAATAAAAATTATAATGTGATTTATGGATTTGGTTATGCTAAATTTATTCATAAAAGCGATGGAATAGAACAAGAATTAGAAGTTTTTGTACCAAAAGAAGACAGTGTAAAAATACAAATTTTAAAATTAAAAAATATGAATTTAAGTAGAAAAACAATAAAAATTATATATTATATGAAACCAGTATTAGGAGAAGATGAGCTTAAATCAAATGGATATATAAATTTAAAATATGATAAAAATAACAATATAATATGTTCACAAAATTTATATAACTCAGAATTCAAAAATGACATTATTTATGTATCAAGTAGTGAAAAAATAAAAAGTTATACAGGAGACAAAAACTTCTTTTTAGGAAACGGAAATATATCAAACCCAGATGGGGTAAAAAAATCAAGTTTAAACAATGAAAACAGTCTAGGAAAAAAGCCATGCATAGCATATGAAATAGAAGTAGAATTAGACAGCCTATCAGAAAAAGAAATTGTATTTTTATTAGGAGCAGAAGAATCAATTATAGACAGCAAAAACATTGCATATAAATACAGTAAAATACAAAATTGTAAGCAAGAACTTGAAAATGTAAAAACTTATTGGCGTGAACTACTAGGAAGACTGCAAGTATATACACCACTTGAATCTATGAACATCATATTGAATGGCTGGGATATATATCAAACAATACAAAGTAGATTATTAGGTAAAACAGGATATTACCAATCAGGTGGAGCATATGGATTTAGAGACCAACTACAAGACACATTGGCACTAAAATATTTAGAACCACAAATTTTAAAAAATCAAATAATAAAACACAGTAAACAACAATTTTTAGAAGGTGATGTAGAACACTGGTGGCATGAAGAAACAGGCAAAGGAATAAGAACCAGAATGTCAGACGACTTATTGTGGCTTGTATATTTAACATGTGAATATATAGAATTTACAGGAGATATGAGCATTTTAAATGAAAAAACACCATATTTAGTAGGAAAAGAACTTGAAGAAAATGAAGAGGACAGATATGATAAATTTGAACCCACAAAAGAAAAAGGAAGTATTTATGAACATTGTATAAAAGCAATAGAAAGAAGCTTAAACTTTGGAGAAAACGGTTTACCTAAAATAGGAAGTGGAGACTGGAACGATGGAATGAGTAATGTAGGTCCAAAAGGTAAAGGCGAAAGCGTATGGCTTGGATTTTTCTTGTATAACGTGCTAGATAGATTTACAAAAATTATGGAACAAATAAAAAACGATTTATTAGAAAATGAAGCGACTATTGAAAACAAAATAGAAAAATATAAAACAATAATGCAACAATTAAAAAGAACATTAAACTCAAATGGATGGGACGGAAGATGGTACAAAAGAGCATTTATGGATGATGGAAACACACTAGGAAGTATGGAAAATGACGAATGTAGAATAGACAGTATAGCACAAAGTTGGAGTACGATATCAAAAGCAGGAGACAATGACAAAAAATATATATCAATGGAGAGCTTAGAAAATCACCTAATAGATAGAGAAAATGGAATAGTAAAACTACTAGATCCACCATTTGAAAAAGGAAAACTAAACCCAGGATATATAAAATCATACATGCCAGGAGTCAGAGAAAATGGAGGACAATATACACATGCAAGTTGTTGGGTAATAATAGCAGAATCAATGTTAGGATTTGGAGACAAAGCAACTGAAATATACAGAATGATAAATCCAATAGAACATACGCGTACTAAAGAAAGTAGCAAAAAATACAAAGTGGAACCATATGTAATACCAGCAGACATTTATGGAGCAAGTAATTTAGCAGGAAGAGGGGGGTGGACATGGTACACTGGTTCAGCAAGTTGGTATTATAAAGCCGGAATTGAAAATATATTGGGGTTAAAAATAGAAAATGGAGTATTAAAAATAGAACCATGTATTCCAAACTCTTGGAAAGAATATAGCATAAGATATAAGTGGAAAAATGCTTTTTATAATATAAATGTTAAAAATCCAAATGGAAAAAACACAGGAGTTGAAAGGGTTATTGTAAATGGAGTAGAATTAGGAGAACAAAAAGAAATAAGACTTGAAGAAAACGGAATTTTTAATGTAGAGGTTTTAATGTGAGACAAGAGGGATAGTCCAATTTGTCTCACATTTTTTTACATCAAATAAAATATACTAAAATTGTAAAAAAATAGATATTTGAACAATGAAAAAGGTATATAAAATTTTAATAAAGTATAACTAAAACTGTTGAAAAACATTTATGGTTATGTTAAAATCAAACTAGAAATTCACAAAATACGAATTTAAATGTGGTATACATCTAATTTGCGAATTTTAAAAATGGTACAAATGAATAATAAATTTGATAAATGGTTATATTTTTAACAGTATCATTTAAAATATACAAAGGAGGGGTTTAATAATGTTAAGAAAGGAAAATAAAGGAATAACGCTAGTAGCACTAGTAATAACAATTATTATATTGCTTATTTTAACAACAATATCAATACAAGCATTAACCAATACAGGATTATTTGAAAGTGCAAATAAAGCAAAATTGGAAACAAAAAGAGGCCAAATATCGGAAACATTGGGATTAAAAACAATGTTAGAGCAAAGTAATAATCCAGGAGGGACAGCAGAAGAAATAATAACAGCAACAAGAAATAATGTAATACAAAATAAAAATGAACTAGAAAAAATAGGAAAAGATGTAAATATAGAAGATATAAGCACAGAAGAAGATGGCGAAAAAGTAGATGTATATTTTTATGTAGTAGTAGACAAAGATGTATATAAAGTAGACATGAGTGGAAGCAAATTTATAGGAGAATTAGGGAAGCTTTTGCCAACAATAAAAATAAAAAATTTAACAAATACAACAAATTCAATAACAATAGAGGTAAAAACAAGTAGAAATGAAGGCGGAAAAGTAGAGTATTATATAAAAGGAGAAGATGAAGACAAGTATGAATTAAAAGAAACCAAAACAGATGATTCAGAATATACATATGGAGATTTAATACAAGGAAAAAAATATAATATAAAAGTAATAGCAAAAGCAAAAAATGGACAAACAGCAGAATTGACAGTAGACCGAACAACAGAGAAATTAACAGGAACAATATCCTTTAGTATACCTACATGGATAAATGGAAAGGCAAGTACAACAATAAGTTCAAGTACAAATTATATAATACAATATCAAGTAAATGGTATCAGTGGAAATTGGATAACTGGAACATATGTAACAGGAATAGCTAATGGAGATGTAATATATGCAAGATTGTGGGATGGAGTAAATTTAAGTGTAAATTATGCAAGTCAAATTATTTTAGATAAAATAGGACCAGAGATAACAATAAATTTAAATACGACAAATACAACAACTGTAGGTTCTGTTATAGCAACAATAACGCAGAAAGATAATCAAAGTGGAATAAATATTGAAAAATGTAAATGGATATATAATACAGTGGCAAATGAGATAGGAACGAATGAAAATAGCTATACAGGGACTTTTACAAGTGCAACACAAAATTTAATATTAACTTCAAAAACAATAGGAATGTATTATTTACATGTATTATCAGTAGATAATGCAGGAAATGTAAAAGAAATGATTTCTAAAGCTATTGAAATAGATTTATTATTATCAGCAACAGATATAAGTAAAAATCCTAAATTGTATTATGGATATACAATTGAAAATTATACAAATACTAATAATACTGATGTTGGAAATTTGAAATGGCAGATTTTTTATACTAATAATAAAAATGTTTATTTGATTTCAGAGACATACATAAATTATGAAGACATACCAAATGCTTCAAATACATTAAATAAGCCATTACAATTTTCTGGTTATTATCCTAATGGAGCTTCACTTAAAAATATATTAAGTTCTTATACAGGTTCTGATAATATAATAGATATAAGACTTAAAGAATTAAATAGTAGTTATTTTAATAAAAATTTTAAAAGTACAAGTAATAATATGAAAGCTGTTGCATATATGCAAGATTTAAATGCTTGGAAAAAGTTTAAAGATAATTCTGGTATGGCAGATTATGCAATTGGAGGACCAACTATTGAAATGCTAATCAATTCTCATAATCAGAAATATAATACGACATATGAGTTTAGTGCTGTTAATAATAATGGATATTTTGTAAGAGAAAATAATAATTTAGAATATTCAGATTCTTATTTGTCATTACAAAGAGATAATTTGTATTGTAAGGAGGGTTCAAGTGGAGCTGATGCAATGTGGTTGAGTAGTCCTTCAGCAAAAGGTGGTATGTATTTGTTATATACATATATAAATTATACAGTGGAAACATGGGACAATTTAGAAGTTGATTATATTGGATTTAGACCTATTGTTTGCTTAAATTCAAATATTACATTCTTAAAAAATATAGATGGAAAAATTAAAATAAATAAATAGTTGGTTTATAGAATAAAGTATATAAAAAATATTATTGTTAAAAAGTATCAAATATGTTAAAATTAAGCTTGCAAAATAAAAAATAAAAGGAAAATATAATGTTAGAATATGAAATTATATACTCAAAAATAAAAAATGTATATATCCAAATAAAAGAAGGAATGGTAATTGTAAAAGCACCAAGAAAAGTAAGTAAAAAAGAAATTGAAAAAATAATAGAACAAAAATCAGACTGGATACGAAAAACATTAGAAAAAGAAATAAAGAAACAGGAAAAAGAACCACTATACACAAAAGCAAAATTTAAAGAAATAATAGAAAACAATGCAAATGAACTAATACAAGAAACAGGGTTAAGACCAAATAAAATAACAATAAAACAAATAAAATATGCATGGGGAAGCTGTTCAAGTAAAAAAAATATAACATTAAATTTAGAACTAATAAAATATAGTCAGGAAGCAATAAGATATGTAATATTACATGAATTATGTCATATAAAATATATGAATCATTCAAAAGATTTTTGGAATTTAGTAGAAAAATATATGCCAAATTATAAACAGGTAAAAAAAGAGTTTAAATAAAAAGATTTTTATATATGGTGTCCAAAAAGAACCGTCCCTATTGGACAATTGAATAAAAAGAGGAATAAAATTTTAATCTGATGTCTATACTAAAACATAGAAAGGGAGGCATTAGTATGGAATTAGAAAACAAATTAAATGAATTCTTAGCTGATTTAAATGTATTTTACAGAAAATTACAAAATTATCATTGGAATGTTCAGGGGAAAGATTTTTTTCAGGTACATGCAAAGTTAGAAGAACTATATAATGAAATAAATGAACAAATTGATGAAATAGCAGAACATATTTTAATATTAGGAGGACAACCATTAGGAACAGTAAAAGATTATTTAGATATTTCAACAATTAAGGAAGCAGAAAATAAAAAAATAAAATCAGCAGAAATATATAACAATTTACTTTCAGATTTTGAAGAACTAAATAAAAAGGCTATTGAAATAAAAGAAGAAGCAGAAATAGAAAAAGATTATGCAACATCATCATTAATAGATGAATATATTTTAGATTATGGCAAAATTATTTGGATGTTAAAACATGTAACTTCAGAATAAAATGAAATAAAGCTAAAAGCACAAAATATAAAAATAATCATATTATAAACCATAGGAGGCATAAAAATGTTGGAATTTGTATTAAACACAATATTTTGGACATTAGCCATTTATGGTTTATTTGAAATTATAAAAAATATTATATACATAAGTAGATATACTAGATTCAAATCAGATGGAATCTATGTAATAATTGCGGTAAAGAATCAAGAAGAAAAAATAGAAGGGTTCTTGCGTTCAATTTTATTTAAAATATTATATGGAAGAGAAGAATACTTAAAAAATATAATAGTTGCAGATTTAAATTCAGCAGATAATACAAAAGAAATAGCAAAAAGGCTTTCAAAAGATTATGATATTCTAAAAGTTACTAGTTGGAAAGAGTGTAAAGATGTAATTGATAATGTTGATGAACAATAAATTACTTGTTTTTTATGTATAAATATGATAAACTTAAAAAATAAATAAGAGATAGAGTAAAAACAAAAGGAGAGAAATTTATTGGAAATCAAAGGAGAAGTAACAGACATAATATATCAAAATGACGTAAATAGTTACACAATAGCGGTATTTGAAACTGATGAAGAAGAAACAACAATAGTGGGATACTTACCATTTGTAAAAAGTGGAGATACTTTAAAACTAGAAGGAAAATTTGTTGAACATAAAGATTATGGAAGACAATTTAAAGTTGGAACATTTGAAAAACTAATGCCAGAGACATTAGGAGCATTAGAAAAATATTTAGCAAATGGGAGTATTAAAGGCATAGGAGAAGCAACAGCAAAGAAAATAATAAAAACATTTGGTGAAGAGACAATAAGTGTATTTAAATTTGAACCGGAAAGACTAGCTCAAATAAAAGGAATATCAAAAAGTAGAGCTATTGAAATGTCAGAAAGTTTTTTAGAAAATTGGGAAGTATGGCAAATAGTAGGTTTTTTGGAGAGATTTGGTATAGGGGCAGAAAATGCAAAAAAAATATATGATTTGTTGGGAATAAATGCAATTGAGCAAATTGAATCAAATCCATATATTTTGATAGATATGGCACGTGGAGTTGACTTTAAGCAAATAGATCAAATGGCATTAAAGCTTGGAATTAATTATGATAATCAAAAAAGAGTTGAAAGTGGTATAAAGTATGGTTTAATTAAGGCGACATATAATGGACATTCATGTGTTATAAAACAAAATTTGATAGAATATGTAATTTCATTATTAGATGTAACAACAGAAGCGGTTGAAGATAATATAATTAATCTAAAAGCTAAAGATGAAATATATGTTGAAAAAAGAGATAATGCAGAATGGATATATTTGGCTAACTTTTATAATGTAGAAAAAGAAATTGCAACTAGAATAGTAAGATTAGATAAAAGCAAAAATATGAAAAAAATAGAGCATATAGAAAATGCATTAAAAAGCATAGAAAAAAAATCAAATATAGAATTATCAGACAAGCAAAGAGAAGCTGTTTTATCAATAAATGAAAGCAATGTAACAATTATAACAGGTGGACCTGGTACTGGTAAGACAACAATTATAAAAACAATAATTGATTTATTTGAAGAGAGAAAGAAAAAAGTAGTGTTGACTGCACCAACAGGAAGGGCTGCAAAAAAAATGACAGAAGCAACAGGAAGAGAGGCGTCAACATTACATAGATTATTGGGAATAGGAAAATTAGATGATGAAGGAATTTATTCAAGACATAGTGATTACAAAGGTGAGCCAATAGATGCAGATTTAGTTGTAGTAGATGAGTTATCAATGGTAGATATGTTTCTGATGAATTATTTATTAAATTGTACATATCAGGGAACTAAATTAATATTAGTAGGAGACATAGATCAATTAGCATCAGTTGGCCCAGGAAGTGTTCTTAAGGATTTAATAAATTCAGAAGTTATTAATACTGTTAAATTGGATAAAATTTTTAGACAGGCTGCAAAAAGTAAAATAGTATTAAATGCTCACAGAGTAAATAGTGGACTTGGATTTATAAAAAATGATGACGAAGAAATAGAAGAAGATACAAAACAAGACTTCTTTTTCATAAAACAAAATTCAACAGAAAAAATTTTACAGGAAGTGATAAGCTTATCAACAGGTAGATTAGAAAAATTTGGAAATTATGACTTTTTCAAAAATATTCAAGTCTTAACTCCAACAAAAAAAGGACCACTTGGAACAAGAGAATTAAATAAGGCATTACAGGCAGTTTTGAATCCTAATATAGATGAACTATCAGAGAAAAAAGTAGGAGATGTCATTTATAGAGTAGGTGACAGAGTTATGCAAATTAAAAATAATTATGACATAACTTGGGAAAGAGAAACTAGACCATTTGGAATAGAAAAACTGGATGGAAATGTATCAGAAAAAGATAATAGTTGGGCATCTATGTATCTAGCCAAGCCAAAAGATAAAAAAGAAATAGGGACAGGTGTATTTAATGGAGAAATAGGAACCATAATAGAAATTGATGAAAGAGAGAAAGTTGTAAAAATCCAATTTGATGATGAAAAGGTTGCATGGTATGAATATTCAGATTTAGATCAAATAGAACATAGCTATGCAATAACAATTCATAAAGCACAACGGTAGTGAATTTGATGTTGTAATAATGCTTGCACCTGCATCAGCTCCAATGTTGATGACTAGAAACTTACTATATACGGGTATTACTAGAGCAAAGAAACTTTTAATTATTATTGGTAGTGATAGAGTTGTAAACTACATGATTCAAAATATTGACAGTAAAAAGAGAAATACAGGGTTAGAGTTTAAAATGAGACAAGAGGGATAGTCCTAATTTGTCTCATTTCTGAATGGAATTTTGTCGATTTTTGTCAAAAACTTTTTGTTGACAATAGACATAAAACAAAGTATAATAATAAAGCTAATCTTAATATACAAAAAGGATGTTGCAATTTTAAATTCTTAGAAACGAAATTAAATCAATATATTTTAAATCAAGAAAAGAAGTGAATAAAATTTTTAAAATTCAAGAAAAAATAATAAATCTAATTTATCCCCAAACGTGCGGAATATGTGGAAAAATTAACAATAAAACAATATGCTCTAAATGTAATATACAATTAAAAAAACAAGAAAAAATTGGAATACTAACAAAAGAAAAATTAGAAGAAAATTCTTTAGAAATGGAAAAAAATTTTGAAGAGTTAATGTACATATTTAAATATGAAGGACAAATAAGAGAACTAATATTAGATTATAAATTTAATGAAAAATCATATATGTATAAAACTTTTGTGAATTTTTTGTTAAAAAACAAAAAAATATTTGAAAATATAAAAAAATATGATAAAATTATACCGGTTCCAATAAGTAAAAAAAGATACAAAGAAAGAGGATATAATCAAAGCTTATTAATAGCAAAAGAAATATCTATGCAGATATCATATGAAACAAATAATAATATAAAATTGGAATTGGTGAATAATTGTTTAATTAAAACAAAAAATATAATTGAACAAAGCAAATTAAACAAAGAAGATAGACAACATAATATACAAGGTGTATATACTTTGAAAAATGGAAGCATACTAACTAATAAAAGCATTTTATTATTAGATGATATTTATACAACAGGAAGTACAGTAAATGAATGTAGTAGAGTATTACAACAGGCAAAACCTAATAAAATAGGAGTTTTAGTATTAGCTAAAGATTAGTTGACAAATAAATGTTTAAAATAGCAAAAGAAAAATTAGAAATGTCCAAAAAGAACCGTCCCTTTTGGACACTAGTTTAATTAGGAGGTAAAAAATGGAAGATTTAGTAGAGAGCATATTAGATTATGTAAGGTCTGATTATACAGATTATGCAATAATGATAAATGGTGAGTGGGGTGTTGGTAAAACTCACTTTTGGAATAACAAAATAAGAAAAAAAATTGAGTCAATGCAGTTAAATGGAAAAAGATATACAACTATTTATATGTCATTATATGGTATATCTAACTTGGAAGATATTAGTAAAAAAATATTTATAGAAACTACACAATTAATGGATAAGAATTTGCGTAAGTTCATGGATGCAAATGGACAAACGACAATACCAGAATATGCTAAAACTGGATTAGATATGGCAAACTTTTTTGGTGTTACTCAAAATGGTGATAAAATTGATTATTCTGATTTTTTCTCTACTGATGATAAAGTATTGTGTTTTGATGACTTGGAAAGAGCAAATGTTGATGTTATAGATATATTAGGTTATATTAATAACTTTGTTGAACATGACCATATAAAAACAATAATAATATGTAATGAAAAAGAGCTTTCAACAAAATTAAAGAGTTCAAACTTGGAAATGAAAACATTTATTGCAACTTATCTTTTGGATAAACAAGGAGAATTAAATACAACAGATAAACCAATGGTTGAAAAAATTCAAAATAAGATAGAGCATGTTTTTGATAAGGCAAATGATTATGAGAGAATTAAAGAAAAGTTGATAGGTGAAACTTTTGAATATGAACCAAAATTTGATTATATTATAAATGGAATTTTAATGAGATATGAAAATAATCCGGATTTAATTAGATTTTTAAGGGAAAATACAAGATTAATAATATTGACTTTTGAAAGAAGCGGAACTAGAAACTTAAGAATATTAAAACATGCATTAAATGATTTTCAAAAAGTGTATGAAATGGTAGAAAAAAATTATCCAAATACAAATAATAGAGTAATGCAAACAATGCTTATATTTACAATAGCTATTTCTTTTGAAATAAAAGCGGGAAAAATAACAAAAGATAAATTTATAAACATTAAGGATAATGAAGAATACAAATCTATATTAGTATCTTCAAGGACATTAATGGATAACAGACAATTTTATATAAAAGAGTTTGATAGTAATTATTATTATAATTTCAAGGCAGAATATAGATTTTTTAAATTTATAGAATATTATGTAAGAACTAGAATATTTGATATGAAATTGTTTAAAGAAAATATGGAAACAATTAGAAATACAGTTGATACAGATAATTTACCAGGATATAAAAGACTTCTTACAGAAGAATATTGGAAAATATCTGATGATGAGTTTGATAAGATAATAAAAGAAGTACTAGAAAATGTAAAAAAAGGTGAATTAGAATTAATTGATATTGTAAAAATTTATGCATATTTTAGCTATTTTTCTAGAAAAGGTCTTATAGAATATGATATAAAAACATTAAAAAGTGTATTTTTTAATGGTATGAACTTATCTTCATTAAAATCACAATATTGTAATAATGTAGAAGAAGAATTATCCAAAGTTGCAATTGAACAAGTAGAAGAAGATATGGATGATATAATAAAACATTTTGATAGTTTAAATTCTCAATTATTGGATAAAATGTATAAAGAAAAAGCAGAAGAAATATTTAAATGTATACCAATGCGTATGGAAAACTTCTATGAAAAATTTGACAGAGAGTGTATGAATATACCAATATTTAAATATTATGATGTTTATCAATTGTTCCAAAGAATTTCATGTGCAAGTAATGAAGACATTGTATTAATAAAAGAAAAATTATTAAATAGAGCAGAAAAATATTCAAAAGAAATAGAACCTGAAATGAAAAATATTAAGCAATTAAAACAAGTTATAGATGACTACTTAAAAGGAAAAGATCAATCAATAAAAATTGTTATGCTTAAAGAATTTTCTAACAGTTTAGGATATATATTAAAAAAAGTAGAACAGGCTTAATTAGCACTGTTCTATTTGTTAAAAAAAATTAAATAAAAATGTATAAAAATTTCCTCTTTTGAGATAATAAGAATAGACTTGAAATTAAAGGAGGATAAAAATGAAGGCAACTGGAGTAGTAAGAAGAATAGATGATTTAGGTAGAGTGGTTATTCCAAAAGAAATAAGAAAAACTTTAAGAATTAAAGAGGGTGACCCATTAGAAATATTTACTGACAGAGAAGGTCAGGTAATATTAAAAAAATATTCTCCAATAGGGGAATTATCAGAATTTGCAACAGGATATGCTGAAACACTAGCAAAAACAACAGGACATATTGCATGTATAACAGATAAAGATACTATAATTGCAGTGTCAGGAGGTTCTAAAAAGGAATTTTTGGAACAAGATGTTAGTCAAGAACTTGAAAAACTTATGGAAGATAAAGAAGTTTATACAAGTAAAGAAAATAGTGATATGGCAATGCCTATAACAAAAAATGATACAAATGAGAAAAAAAATAAATCACAAATTGTATATCCAATAATATCAAATGGAGATACAATTGGAACTGTAATATTAATGTCAAAAGATTCAAATACTAAGATGAATGAAGTTGAAAAAAAGGTAGCACAGTCTGCTGCAACATTTTTGGCAAGTCAAATGGAAATATAATAAAAAAGGTAAAAAGCTAATTTTAAGTTGACTTTTTACCTTTTTATATTATTTTTTTTTAGATTACTTTCATCAGATAAACCAACTATATAGTCAATAGATGTATTATAATATTTTGCTAGAGTTATTAAATGGTTTATTGGTATAGTTCTATTTCCTTTTTCATATTCTGAATAATATTGTTGAGAAATTCCAAGAAGTTGAGCTATATCTTTTTGAAATTTGTCATTATCTTCTCTTAAATCTTTTATTCTTTTAAATTTCATTTTGATTTAACCTCCTGATTAAAAGACTAAAACTATTGTATCAAAAAAGGATACATAAAGTTTAAAATACATAAAAAATCATGTATAAATATGACAAATTTACAATATTACATAAATATTACAATTGTATTACGTTTGTGTTAAAAAAATAAAAAATATTGTATATACATAATAAATTATGTATAATAAAAGGGTAAATATTATTAGTTATATGAGTAAAAATTAAACTTTTTTTAATAACTAATGAAGATATAGATAGGAGGTAAACAAATGAAAAAATGAATTCTATGTTAAATAACAATGAAGAAAAAATATTAAGAAAAAGGAGGGGAAGTTTTTAAATGAAAAGAACAGCAAAGGGAATAACAATTGTATCTCTTGTTGTAACAATAGTATTATTGCTAATATTGTCAACTGTATCAATTCAAGCATTAACTAACACAGGTTTGTTTGAAAGTGCAAGTAAGGCAAAACTAGAAAATAAAAGAGGACAAATATCAGAATGGCTTAATTTGAAATTAGTAGACCAACAAGCAAATTATCCATTTGGTAGTGCAGAACAAATAATAAAAGCAACACATGAAGAAGTAGTTCAACAAAAAAGTGAACTAAATAAAATGGGTAAAGATGTAGAGATAGAAGATGTAAGTACAGAAGAAGATGGAGAAGAAGTAGACATATATTTTTATGTTGTTGTAGACAAAGATATATACAAAGTAGATTTAAAAAGTCAAAAATTTATTGGTGAACTTGGAAATATGAAACCAGTAATAAAAATAACAAGCATATCAAATACATCTAATTCAATAACAGTAAAAGTAAAAACAAGTAGAAATGAAGGCGGAAAGCTAAAATATTACATAAAAAAAGACAGCGATTCTGATTATAAAATGATACAAGAATCAGAGGATAATACATATACATATGAAGGTTTAACGCAAGGAGTAAAATATAGTGTAAAGATAGTAGCAGAAGCTCCAAATAAACAAACAGCAGAAGCAGTTGGAGAACAAACAACAGGAACAGTAATAGACTTGAAAGAAGGAGATTTGGAATTTACATCAGAGCCAAATACATGGACAAATACAGATGTAAAAGTAACAGTAAAAGCAAATGTAGATATAAAAGGATACCAATTGTTAACAAGCCAAAATCCAGATGAAGGATGGAAGAAATCAACAAGTCAAACATTTAAAACAAATGGAACAATATATGCAGTTTTATCAGATGGTGTAAACTATGGTGCAGCAGCAAGTAGAACAATAAATAATATTGATAAAACAAAACCAGTAGTAACAGGTGCAACAGCAACAACAAATAAAATAGAAATAATAGCAACAGACGAAGCATCAGGAATTGTAGGATATGCAGTAACAACAAGTAATACAGAACCAAGTAGCTTTACAGATGTAACAAATACAAAATCATTAAGTGTAGCACCAACTGGATACAAACAAGGAACAACATATTATGTATGGGTAAAAGACCAAGCAGGAAATGTAAGTGCAAGTAAATCAACAGCAACAGGAAAAGTAACAGACTTAACAAGTGCAAATGTAAAATTTGCATATAGTCCAAGTGGATGGACAAATACAGATGTAACAGCAACAGCAAGTACAACAGTAACAGGATATACACTACAAACAAGT
>ERZ840057.130-NODE-130-length-79018-cov-12.783671_pt1 | contig 79018 bp, 69 predicted proteins | sample MGYA00519907_ERZ840057 | MGnify/ENA primary metagenome ERZ840057 (study PRJEB31850, sample SAMEA3708862) | human gut metagenome | biome: human gut; feature: human-associated habitat; material: faeces | place: China | collected 2014 ...
GTGAACCGAATTTATTTAATTTTTAACCCCGTCCATTTTTAGTGGACAGTAGTGACGCGGGCCTTATAAAGTTCGTAGCAGGCGGGAAGGATTCGTTTTTGATTAAATATAATTCAGTCAATAAGAAGACGGGTAAGCATATCCCGCCTTCGATAGATGAACCATGCCCTACCGTAGCTTGCCAAAACAGGTTAGGAATAGCGAACATTCATTTTCTCGCAAAGCATTTTAGCGGACACCCGGAAAGCAAAGTTTCCAGCGTAGACAACGTAGCGGGAACCATTACGACCGTAGACCACCATAGTTTAGTAGGGGCCGAATTTCTTTCGGCATATTACGGAAACGGGCATAATCATTCCGTAAATACGCCTTCGCCGACCCTTACAACGAAAGATAGGCTTTCGGTGGTAAAACCGCAATTTATAGCGAATAGTTATAGCGGTGGCGGGCAATTATCAGACTTGGATAAGCCTTGCCCGGCGGTAATGACAAACCCCAAGCAAAGCGTAATAGCCTGCAAATGGTACCTTATGAATCCCCAATATTCCAATACCGGCGGTTCCGTCGAAAAGCCGTGTTTTACCCTTATCGCTAAAATGGATAAAAAGCCCCCGTACCTTATCGCTACGGAGTGCGGCCATTTGGCGATAGAGATTTACGAAACCGATAGCGGCCCAATGCGGAAAATAAAGGAGTTTATGGCCCTTTACGGTATCGTCGATATAAAAATGCGAATGTTAAAAATTATCGAGTTAAAGCGAATTATGGGGTTTCCGGAAAACTACACCCTTATAGGGACGCAAGCCGACCAAAAGAAGTTTATCGGCAATGCGGTAGAAGTGAATATAGCCCGTGTTCTTTGCGAAGCCGTGGTAGAAGAAATAACAACCGAATTACTAAAAGTATCCTAAGCAATGACAATACAGGAACTAAACACGCGCCAAGGTTGGACGCTAAGCCAAAAGATAGACCACGCAGTAGGGACGGTAGAAGCCTTCCTTTCCCGTACGGGTAAAGTCCCCTACGTTTCCTTTTCAGGCGGCAAGGATTCTACCGTATTGCTCGACATAGTGCGGCGGTTTGTCGATAGGGATATAAAAGCGGTCTTTTGCAATACCGGCAACGAGTTCCCCGAAATATTCCGCTTCGTCAGAAGCACCGAGAACGTAACGATAATACGGCCGGGAATTACAGTAAAGGAAGTTATCGGTAAGTATGGTTTTCCGCTTATATCGAAAGAACAGGCGCACGGCATACGCCAAGCCAAAACGACCAAAAGCGAAAAGCTACTTTCTATTCGCCTTCACGGAACAGATAAAACGCGCGGGTACACAAGTGGAAAGATTGCCGACCGTTGGCAGTATCTAATAAAACAGCCTTTTATGGTTTCGGAACAATGTTGCGAATGCCTAAAAAAACGGCCTTTTGCGAAGTATAATAAGCAGACCGGCGAAGTACCGATATTGGGTATTATGGCCGGCGAAAGCGATTTAAGAAAACGGCAGTATATACGGCGGGGCGGTTGCAATTCATTCCAAAATAACCATATAGCAAGTTATCCGATAAGCATTTGGACGGACGCGGATATATGGGCTTACTTGCGGAAATTCAAAGTTCCGTACTGCGAACTATACGATAAGGGGCACACCCGAACCGGTTGTATGTTTTGCGGCTTCGGAGCGCACATAGAAAAAATATCGCGCTTCGAACTATTGTACGACCTACACCCCAAAGCCTATAACGTCTTTATGAACTACCAAAACAACGGTTATACTTACAGGGAAGCCTTACGCGCTATTGGGGTTCAGCTACCGGACGAAACGCCGCGATTATTCACAAGTAAAGATTTTCAACCCAAATAATTAAAGCAATATGTTAGTATTAGAAGCAATTGGCAACCTCGGAGCGGACGCCATTATTAAAGACCTTAACGGGCAAAAGTACATAGCTTTCAGCGTAGCCCATACCGAAAGCTATAAAGATTCGCAGGGGCAACGACACGAACGTACGACTTGGGTAAGCTGCCTTAAATACGGAGAAAGCCCGGTAATTAACTATTTGAAGAAAGGAACCCGCGTATTCATTCGCGGCGAATTTTCGGCCAAGGCATACGAAGCCGGCGGAGTATTACAAGCCGGTATAAATTGCCGGGTTAGAGAATTGCAGCTTTTAGGCGGGAACCGGGCCGACCAAACAGAAGTCCCCCAGCAGGCCGTAACGACTTCGGCCGCTGCCCCAACGTATGCGCCGACACAGCCGCTGGCATATCAGCAACCCGAAGAAGTAGACGATTTACCATTTTAACAATTACCGATATGATAGGAAAGAAATTAAGCCCCGTGCTTGAAGAAATGGAAGCTACCCTTTGGGAATACGAAGCATTTAACGGGGCAAAACCGAATTACACCTTAGAAGGGTTCCGAGCTTCTACAAAAATATTTATGAGCGCACTCGTAGATAAGTTTTTCGAGAAGCAGCAAGCCGAAGGAGTTAGCCAAGAAGACACCTTAAAAGCCGTAGAAAAATTAGGGCAAGACGTTCGGGCCTTGGTCTTTAACGCTACCGGAATAGATACGCACCTACTTTATAACCGAACAAAAGTTAATTAACGATGAAAGCAGTAGTAACACTTGGCAAACACTTCGGCCCGAAGCACCCCCGTAAAGGGCAAGAAACGGGCTTTATAGCCAAAGTAGCCGACGGGCGGAAGGTACACACCTGCCGAAGCAATTACGGGTATTGGCGGGCAAAAATAGAAAAAATAACGGCTACTGGTGGAGTTCTTAGCGTCCGCCAATGGAGCGCAAAACCATACCGAAGCCCCCAAGAAGTTATAACCGAGATTCCGGCCGACATTGTCGGCGTACAAAGGTTGGCGTTACGGCGTGAACGTCGTGTAATAAATCACTATGCGGAAGAACAACAGGAAAAGCCGATAGTATCTATCAGTTATTACGATTATTCCGCAGAGGTAGACGGTTGCCCCGTTTCCTTGGATATTTTAGCCGAAAACGACGGGCTTACGGTAGACGATTTTAAGGCGTGGTTCAAACCGGTATTTGATGATGCCGAAAAAAAGTACCCCGAATTGGCCGGGCTCGCTTCTGCGCTTACCCTTGACTTCGCTATTATCCATTTCACGAAACGACGCTACTAAACACATACAAAAAAAGATATGAAAGTAAAGGACATAATTAAGGACGACAAATTTAACGAGTTCTTAGGCTACGAAATTGAAGCCTACAACAAACGACCTGCTCCGCAAGAAGGTTACAGGTACCGCCGGACACCGTACGACGCTTTGAAGGACGCGGGGATATTTACGGTAGAAGGTATTAGGGAAACTTTTATACAGGTTGCAAACCTTGAAAGCAAACTACCGAAGGCCCAGCGCGACGCGATAACCGGGCTTGTTTTCAGAGTAGCCCAAACGGTAGTAAACTATCGGGCGAAACAAGAAGCAGAAACTAAAAAGTAACGGTATGTACAAAGGGGAAATTACCTATACGATAAAAGTAAAAAGGCGAACCGGCCTATTATGGAATACGGTGTTTTGGCTTGTATTCTTTACGGTGGTGCCGCTTCAATTGATTTGCCTATGGCTTTCCAAGGGGTTAGCCATTATTTCGGATTTGCTTCGGAAACTTTATTACCTGGCATGGTTCAAACAAATAACAGAACATTATGAAGGACGAAGAAATTAGGGCTTTACGGGAAGAAGTAAAAACGCTTAAAGCCCAAAAAAAGGAATTGGCTTGCAGGTTAAACGGTCTTTCTTCGGCGTTAATACAGGTTCTAAAAGTAAAATCCCTTAGAGGTTGCGAGGTAAAAAATTGGTTGGGATTTGAGAACGGGAACGGTACAGATGTAGGGCAAGATATAGAACGATTGATAAAGCGAGCCGAACGGGAACAGAAGTATTTATTAACTGTTAAACACGAATAGGCATGTTCGACACAAACAAAGTTATAGTAATTGCCGACGTTACAAAGCAGCCGTATTTATCGGTTGCAAGGTTTTCGGGCGGTTGTCGGGTAAATGGCGTATTCTACGCCTACGTTCCCAAGCACGATATTTTAGTGCGCGAAGATTGGTTAAAGGTATATTCGACTATGGATTACGGAAAATTTATATCTGCCGTTAAAACCGGAAATAAACCTGAATTACCAACTTGCCGGACTTGTAAGCACCGCCAACGGTGGGAGTTGAACGACCATAGTACGAAGATAGTACAAAGTTGCGCCCTTCAAAAGAGCCGAAGAACGGGTAACGGATTGAAGCGGATAAAGGTAACTAACACGGCTTGCCACTTATACGAAAAAAGAACCGAATAATATGAGACATATAGAAAGCCAAATACAGAAGAACTGCGTTACTTGGTTCCGGTTACAATACCCGAAAATAGGCCGCCTTCTTTTCGCGGTTCCGAACGGCGGGGCAAGGAACGCAAAGGAAGCCGCGATTATGAAGGGCGAAGGAGTAACGGCCGGGGTTGCCGACCTTATCCTACTTTACCCTTCCGGCGGGTTTCATTCCCTTTGTATCGAGTTTAAGACCCCCAGCAAAAGCAGCCGACAGACACCCACGCAAAAGGAGTGGCAAGCGTTGGCCGAAGCGCACGGTAATAAGTACATCGTTTGCCGTTCCTTAGAAGACTTCCAGCAGGTTATACGGGCATATATCCCCCGTTTATGTTGGTAACTTTTTAATTATTCTTGGATAAAGAAGCGTATTATAGTAATGCGCTTCTTTTATTTTTGCGTAACGCGAATATTTACACACTAATAAACGTACGCAGGTATGAAAGAGAAGATTTTACAGGCCCTTACGACCTTTAAGGGCTACTTATTCAGTTCGGACAAATGGCTGCATTTAGCGGCCGGCTTTATTATCGCCTTCTTCGTGGGGCTTTTCGGTGTCTTCTATGGCCTTTGCACCGGGATTGCGGCCGCCGCCGGGAAAGAGCTTTACGACAAATTCAGCAAGAAAGGAACCCCGGAAGTTTGGGATTTCATTTTTTCGGTAGTCGGTGTTCTTGCCGGTGTCCTTAACGTACTATTGGCCCGCTTGGTATTCCACTTCATCGCGTAGAGCCTATGGCACCGAAGAAGATTATAGAAGCGGATATAGCCCAACTTATACCGGACGACGTAAATTTTAACAAGGGTACGCAGTTCGGCCAAAGTTTAATAGAAAAGAGCCTGCGCCAATTCGGGGCGGGCCGTTCTATTCTTTTGGATAAGAACAACCGTATTATAGCCGGGAATAAAACCGTAGAAAATGCCGGGCAAATCGGCTTAGAAAAGGTGTTGATAGTCGAAACCACCGGCGAAGAAATAGTAGCGGTAAAACGTACCGACATAGATTTAGACACGCGGGAAGGGCGCGAACTGGCCTTAGCCGACAATGCGACCGGGGCCGCTAATTTGGATTGGGACGAAACGGCACTTACCCAAGCGGCTGAAAGGTGGGAAATATCCCCCGAAGAATGGGGCGTTACAGAGTTTGCAGAACCCGAAGAACCGGAACGGGAATTAACCGAAGACGGATTTACACCGCCGGCCTCCGAAGACGTAGAAACGGACATAAAAGAAGGCGACCTTTTCGAAATTCGTAAAGGGGCCATTTGCCACCGCCTATTATGCGGAGATACTCGAAAAATTGAGGACGTACGCCGACTTATGGGCGGTATGCAGGCCGATTGCATTGTAACAGACCCGCCGTATAACGTAGACTATGCCAGCAAAAACGAGTATTTGAACAATACCGACAGGGGAAACCGCATACAAACGGACATTAAGAACGACAATATGAGCGACGCCGATTTTACGGCTTTCATGGGAGATATACACGCTTCCCTATATGAAAGTTGCAAGCCCGGCGCGGCTATCTATGTTTTCCACGCTGCATTAAAAGCGGTGCCGTTTATTACCGGATTTACCGGGGCCGGATTCCTCTATAAACAGCACCTTGTCTGGGTAAAAAATAACATCGTTATCGGAAAGCAGGATTACCAATGGCAGCACGAACCGATACTTTACGGGTGGAAGGACGGCGGCCCGCATTACTTTATTAACGACCGTTCCCAGCACACGGTAATAGAAGATAAGGTAGACTTCGACGCAATGACAAAGAAGGAACTATTAGCCTATGTAAAGGAGTTGCAGAACGATAACGAACACCCAAGTACGATTATTCACGAAGATAAGCCGATGAAGAACGCAGACCACCCGACAATGAAGCCTGTAAAACTTATCGGCCGACTTATCCGCAACAGTAGCCGCGCGTTCGACTTGGTAATAGACTTCTTTTTAGGTTCCGGCTCCACCCTTATAGCCGCGCACCAATTGGAACGCAATTGCTTCGGTATCGAGATTTCCCCGCAGTATTGCCAAATCATATTAGACCGAATTAAGAAGTACGACCCCGAAGTAGTAATAACAAAATTGTAGAATGGGAAGACCTACGAAATACAATAAGAAGATAGCCGAAAAGATATGTTCGCTTATCGCTACCGACACCTACACGGTGGCGGAAGTATGCCGTATGGTCAAGATACACCCCGATACTTACTACACTTGGATAAAGGAGTTTTCCGAGTTTTCCGACGCTATAAAAAAGGCCGAAGCGGAACGTATGGCGGTCTTTGTCGTCGAAGCCAAACGAAGCCTTCTTAAAAAGATACAGGGGTACACGGTGCAGGAACGGCACATTACTACGGTTGGTTCCGGTAAGTTCGACGTAAACGGGAAGGAAATACCCCGAATAAAGGAACAGAAGGTAGTAGATAAACATTTCCAGCCGGACACGGCCGCAATAATCTTTACACTTACCAACGGGGAGCCGGAGAATTGGAAGAACAGGCAGAACAACGAAGTAACGGGCAAGGACGGTAAGGATTTGTTCGGGCAACTATCCGATGAAGAATTAGACGCACGTATAGCCGAGTTGGAAAAGAAATTAGGTAAATGACACGCCAAGAGAAAATAGAGTATATAGCCGCATTGCGGGAAAGGTTGATACGCGAAGCACGTACCGACCTTTTGCCGTTTACCCGTGCTACTATGCCTACTTTCGACCCGGCCGAATTTCATGTACGATATTACCACGTTCTAACCTTATTCGCGGAAGGGAAGATTAAAAAGCTAATGGTATTCATGCCGCCCCAGCACGGCAAAAGCGAAGGTTCTACGCGCCGCCTTCCGGCTTATATACTTGGCCGGAACCCGGACAATAAAATAGCCGTCGTAAGCTATTCGGCACCGAAGGCCCGTAAGTTCAACCGCGAAATACAGCGTATTATAGACACGCCGGAATATGCCGAAATATTCCCGGAAACGCGCCTTAATTCATCGAACATTACGACCGTTGCCGGCGCATGGCTTCGCAATGCCGACGAATGCGAAATAGTAGGACATCGGGGCGGCTTTAAGACCGTCGGCGTAGGTGGCCCGCTTACCGGCGAACCAGTAGATACCCTTATAATGGACGACATTTATAAGGACGCTAAAACGGCGTGGTCGGCAGTTGTTCGGGAAGCTATCGAAGATTGGTACGACACGGTAGCCGAAACCCGATTACACAACAATAGCCAGCAGCTTATAGTATTTACCCGCTGGCACGAAAAGGACTTAGCCGGCCGCCTTTTGGAGCAGCAAGGAATATACGACCAGGTAAACAATCCGAACGGGTGGGTAGTAGTAACATACCAAGCGATTAAGAAGGGCGCACCTACCGAATACGACCCGCGCGAAGAAGGTACGGCACTATGGCCCGAACGCCACAATTTGGCAAAGTTGGAAGCCATACGCACCCGAAACCCGCACGTATTTGAATCCCTTTACCAGCAAGACCCGAAACCCTTGCAGGGCCTTATGTACGAAAATCCCTTTAAGGAATACGATATACTACCGGCCACCAAGCTACGGAAGGTTAAGAACTATACCGATACGGCGGACGAAGGCGCGGATTTCCTTTGCTCGATAACCTACCTTGAAACCGAGATAGGAAACTTTGTTTTGGACGTGCTTTATACGGCTAAGCCTATGGAGTACACCGAACCCAAAACGGCCGAAATGCTAACCAAACACGCGGTAGAATTGGCCGTAGTAGAGAGTAACAACGGCGGCCGGGGCTTCGCGCGTAATGTAGAGAAGCAAGCCCGGTTAATGGGCAATAACAAAACCCGTATTAAGTGGTTCCACCAAAGCCAAAACAAGGCCGTACGCATATTCACGCATAGCGCGGAAGTGCAAAACCTTACCTATTTCCCGCGCGGGTGGGCGCAAATGTGGCCCGATTTCTACCAAGCCCTTACGCACTATATGAAGGTTGGCAAGAACGCCCACGACGACGCGCCGGACGCATTGACCGGAACCGTAGAGCAACGGCCCATTACAGGCAAGAAAAGCGCGGCCGGATATTTCGCATAATGTTTAACTATCAAAATAACAACAAAATGAATAGCAAGCAGCTTAACGAACTTTTGGCAGGCGAAAACCATAGTACCGCTATTGCCGAATTGAAGAACGGGCGTAATGCGACCGAGCCGAACGCGGCCGAATATATCGCCCAGCTTGACCCCAAAGGCCACGACGTAAACGACCCTGTAAAGCGTAGGGATAAGAAGGTAAAAGTAGACCTTTCCGACTTCGATATAAACGACGAAGAAAAGAAGAACATAAAGACCGTTACCAATGGCGACGGGGAAACCGAAAACTTCCGTATTGAGCCGGTAGCCCGCGTAGCCTTGGCGATTCAGAAACTTATAGTAAAGCGGGCCGTAGCCTTCACGTTTGGAAACCCCGTAACCCTTAACGCGGAACCGGAAGAAGGCACCAAGGAAGCCGACGTTTTGAAGGCTGTAAAGCGCGTTTTATTCGATACCAAAAGCCGAACTCTTAACCGCAAGGTCGCGCGGGCCATTTACAGCAGTACGGAAGCGGCCGAACTTTGGTACCCGGTGGAGAAGCCGACAAAAAACTACGGCTTCGATTCAACGCACAAACTTCGGGTAGCCATTTTTAGCCCATTGTTCGGCGATAGGCTTTACCCCTACTTCGATGAAACGGGCGATATGGTGGCTTTCTCCCGCGAATACGTCGTAAAGGATAGCGCGGGGGTAAAACATACCTATTTCGAAACCTATACCGATACCGAAATACGGAAATGGACGCTAACCAGCAACCAATGGCAGTTATTGGACGGCTACCCCAAGAAGAACCAAATAGGCAAAATTCCGGTTATCTATGGCCGCCAGCCCGCCGTAGAATGGGAAGACGTGCAGAACCTTATAGACCGCTTGGAAAAGTTGCTTTCCAACTTCGCCGATACCAACGACTACCACGCAAGCCCGAAAATCTTTACTACGGGTACTATTTTGGGTTGGGCCAAGAAGGGCGAAAGCGGGGCCGTTATCGAGGGCGAAGAAGGCGCGACCGCACAATATCTAAGCTGGGCGCAAGCCCCCGAAAGCGTCAAATTAGAGATAGAAACCCTTTTGCGTATGATTTATACCATTACGCAAACGCCGGATATTGCTTTCGATTCGGTAAAGGGTATCGGGGCCGTTTCGGGTGTAGCCTTGAAGTTGCTATTTATGGACGCGCACCTAAAAGTACAGGACAAATGCGAGGTGTTCGATGATTATTTGCAGCGTCGATTAAGCGTAATACAGGCGTTTTTAGCACAAATGAACGCCAAGGATAAGGCTTTTGTAGACGCTTGCGGTAGCCTTATTATCGAACCCGAAATAGTACCGTTTATGATTGAGGACGAAGCGGCGAACGTAAACCTTCTTCTTTCGGCCACCGGTCAGAAGGCTATTTGTTCGCGGAAGACGGCCGTACAACAGTTGGGCTGGGTAAACGACACGGGCGCAGAGATAGAGCAGATAGAAGCCGAAGAAAGCGCGGCTTCCTATTCGTCTATTTACGAACCCACCATATAGCTACTAACCAAGTATCTAACTAAGTTACTAACTAAGATATGGGTAACATAGTAGCAAAATTCGACATAGATAAGCTATTTGCAGGCGTTTACGAGGCGGTAGACATCATAACGGCCACCGTTGTAGACGCTATGCAAATGGCTTGTTTAGAGGTTACGCGGAACGCTAAGCTATTGAACACCTACAAAGACCGGACACACCTGCTGCGTTCGTCGATTGGCTTTGTTATCTACAATCACGGCGAAAAGGTAGCGGAAAGTTTTAGTTCTACCGGTGGCGAGAAAGGGAGCGAAGGCGTAGAAGAAGGTAAGCGTATGGCAGCGCAAGCGGCCGCACAATACCCGAACGACATAGTAGCCGTTATCGTTGCCGCCGCCGATTATGCCCTATACGTCGAAAGTAAGGGGTACGACGTAATTAGCGGGCCTTGTAGTGAGTTAAACGGCATTTTAAGTAAGTATATACGAATTGCAATAGAAGAACTTAGGGCGTAATGGATAAAAGGCAGGAAGTTATACGATACATAGCGAGCGTAGAAAAGCAACTTTACGCCCTGTTCGGCGATACCTACCACGCAGCCCTAAAACTTACCGAGGTTAGGAAAGCGGTAGAATCGGGGGCTACCTTCTCTTGGAAGGGGAACCCGGCCGCCGAACGCAAGTTAGACCGGTACCTAAAAGACCTTAGCAGTAAAACAGCCCTTATTACCAAGAACGGTATTATAGGAAGTTGGGACAAAGGAGAAGCACGGGTAAAGGAAGAGGCGTTAGAAGTATTCGGGAAGACTTCGGAACGAAGGAAAGAAACTACCGACATTTGCGAGGAAGCAGTAAAGGCACACCGGGCCAAAGGTGCGACGGGGCACGCTTACGCCAATGCCGACCGCGAGGGCATGAACCTATCTACCCGCGTTTGGAATTTGACGGCGAAGGCGAAACAAGAACTTGAAATTATCATACAAAACGGCATACTTGAAGGGAAAAGCCCGGAAGAAGTAAGCCGTAGCCTTCGCGGTTACTTGAACAACCCCGACGCGCTTTATAGGCGGGTTCGCAACAAAGAAACCGGGGAACTTGAATTAAGCCAAGCGGCAAAGAAGTACCACCCCGGCCAAGGCGTATATAGGTCGGCGTACAAAAACGCCCGCCGCCTTGCAGTTACCGAAATGAACGCCGCCTACCGCCGTGCAGAGTGGGAAAGCTACCAAAACAACCCCCTTATTATCGGGTATGAAATTCAACTAAGCAACAACCACACGACCACCGTAAACGGGAAGGTAAAGCGGCTTGTAGATATTTGCGACAAATTGGCCGGCCGATACCCTAAAACTTTCCGGTGGACGGGGTGGCACCCGCATTGCCGTTGCGAAATGGTGCCTATCTTCATTTCGGAAAGCGATTTTAGGGAACGGATAAGAGCGCGTAAGGCCGGGAAATTGAAGGATTGGAAGCCGAACCCCAAGCGCACCGTAACACAGGTTCCGAAAGCCCTAACCGATTGGATAGCCCAAAACGAGGAACGCTCGAAAGGTTGGCAGACTTTACCGTACTTTGTTCGGGATAACCGAAAAAGTATAGGTACCTTGCCGGTAAACACCTATACAGCCGAAGAACGGAAGTTTACGAGGGCAAGAAGTACGGCCGAAGCAATGGAGCGAGCAACGCAATTGCTTAGTACGCTTTACCCGGATATTCAGAATACGGAGCTTGCGGCCCTTCATCACTATACCCAGCAGGGCGGGAACTATCGGCAGCTTAATAAGCAGTTGGATAAAGGCGACCTTACCGACTTTAACAAGGCTTCGGCTTCCCTTATGGCTAAGGCGTTGGAAGGATTGCCGAAATACCGGGGAACCGTCTACCGAGGTGCAATTATGAAGCGGAAGGATTACGAACGCCTTTACGCCGGCAAAGACGAAGTAAAACACGCTATTTTCACTTCATCGACAAAAACGCCGGCGGTTGCTTACCGGTTTGCCAGCTATCGAGATTTGAAGAAGACGGAAGTACGGGTACTTTTTGAAATTCAGAGCAAAAACGGCCGCGACATATCCGATATTTCGGAATTTAACGGTAAATTTGCTCCCGAAGACCAGCGGGAAGTATTATTTACTAACGGCACCCGGTTTAAGATAGTGAAGCACGAAATTTCCGGGCAAGAAGTCCGCATAACACTTGTAGAGCTATGACAGAAGTAAAAGAAATAGATAAGTGGCCCGATAACGATAAATGGGCGAAGGCCCGTAAGGATTGGGACGCAATGCCGAAGGACGAGAAAGAAGCGTACCGGCGGGAACACGCGACCGCTATCGACCGGTGGGAAGCAGAAACCGACGCTATGGCGGAAGACGACGATACAGAAGAAAAGAAGAAGGAGTAGCACCGCGCTACTCCTTCCTTATTTTTCCCGAATTTCGATTTTGTGGCCTTCAATTCCGTAGGGATATAGACCGATACCCGACAAAGGAGATAAACGGAAATAGGGCCGTTTCTGGCCGGCTATTGTTTTACGAAAATGTACGGTAGCGACAAATCGGGGTCGTGAAGGTGCATTTTCGTATCGCTTTTTATTGAAAGCGTGAATTTCTTATATAGTTTCTTTGTAGAAGTCCGGTATAAGCGTAGTTCATCGGCCGTGTTCGATACCCAATAATAGCACGGGACATCTTCGTACCCTTCGCTATGGTAAACCAATTCGCCAAAGGCAGAGAATAACAGCCGTTCTCCTTCGATAAAGTCGTTTTCGTAGATTTCTACGGGCTTATTGTTTTGGGTTCCGAATATGATTTTATCCGGGTCGGGTTGGAGTTCGGCACCGGGATAGTTGCCAAGGTTAGAAAATTGCGTGTCGGCCCAAGTTCCATTAAACACGGATAAGGCTTTTTCTTGTTGTTCGGTGTAACTTCTTCCGGGGTCTTCATCTTTGGAACAACCGGCAAAAGCCACTACGCAGGCCAAAAGGCAAAAGTAAATGTTCTTCATTTTGAAAACATATTATTGCCCTAAGACCCTAACGGGCGTTAAACATAATAAAAGCGTGGGCCTTATTGGTCTATAAGTTTGAGGCATCGCCAAACGCCCACCATAGAATAAACCATAACCCACGCTTAGCGATATATCGGAAAAGGATATACAGCCAGCGAGCGTTAATAGGCTCATCTATGGTTCGTTAATTGGCGATTTTCAAACTTAGATACCTATACGCTTCCGTACACGTTCCCGGATTTCTCCCCGGAAACGTTGCAAATATACTGCAAAAACACTAAATAACACTACTTTACGGCGAAAAATAGAGCAAGTAGCAAGGCAGGAGCTACCCAACTCCTAAGAAGGTGCAGGTCAGCCCCAGCCCAGCCGCAGGCTTGGGGCTATGGTACTTCGGAATCAGATAGTTACGGCTATTTCAGTGTTTAATATATTGATATGTAATTATTTGCGATTTTTCATTTTTTGAGAACAATCCCCAGCCCAGCCCCTAACCAGCCCCAAGGCAGCCCCACAATTTCGCGCGGAACATTCGGCGCAATTTCCATTTTTACAAAATCAATAAATAACTATATATCAGCGAATAACGCACGCGCAAGCGAGGGGCTGGCCAGCCCCAAGCGTGCCCCTTCTTAGGGGCACTGGATAAATATAAAGAAAAAGAATATTTCTTTATAGGGGGTATGGGGGGAACCTTTCTTTACGAACATACCCCGGAAGCTACCAACATTTCGGAATAGCTTGCAACATTAACTACCAACATTACCGGAATGATGATAGTAACCGCCGCTATGTTGATAGTTCAACCGGCGGAATGATGATAGCAATACGGCGGTAACAAAATTCCCGTTTTCCACTTTTTCGAGAGGGGCCGGATAACGGACGAAGCAAGAATACCCATTTTTGCCCTTTTTCGTGCCCGCTGTTCGACTTTATGCGGTTGGCTGGTATATTTCCTTGTTTGGAGAATAAAACGCGCTAAAATCGCCTTCTTTTGCTATTTTTTTACACTGCATTGCCGGTTATTCGTAAAATCACTTACTCAGTAACAGCCGAACAAGAAGCGGCCCAGCCCCTACGGTTGAATTGTTGAAACGAGTGTAAAGAACTTGCAACGCTATGCGAATAATCGTATTACTATAATACGTTTCTTTGTTGCAGGTTTAATTAAATCCAAAAATCAAAATGGAACTAAACGAAATTGTAGCACTACTTGAAACACAGTTTCCGGGCGTGCGAAAAGACGGGCTTAACCAGCTTGCGCGAGTTATCGCTATGCAGGTTAATACCAAGGAAGAAGCTACCGGTATCGTAGGTAAACTTACCGCCGAAGCCGTAGCGAAGTTTGTAGCGGATTGGCGCAAAGACGCGGACGCGGAAATAGACAAAGCGAACAAAACGCGCGAGGACAACCTGCGAAAGAAGTACGACTTTGTGGAAAAGAAACCGGAAGACGGCGGCACCCCACCCGCACCGGCCGGAACCTTGGACGCTGCAACCGTGCAAACAATGATTACGAACGCCGTAAAGGAAGCTACTAAGGGCTTGCAGTCCGAAGTAATGAGCCTTCAAAGCGCGGCCGTAACCGCCAGCCGCCGGGAAACGCTTGTTAAAGAGCTTGCCGACGTACCCGAAGCCTACAAAGCTAAGGTTCTTAAAGATTTCGACAGGGTAGCCAAACTTGGCGGCTTTGCCGACGAAAACGCCTTTAACGAGTATCTGACCGAAACCAAGAACGACGTAGCAGCCTTCGGCCAAGAGTTGGCAGACCGGGGCCTAAGCCTTCACGAAAAACCGGTACTTGGTTCCCCCAACAAGGACGGAGTAAGCGCGGGCGTAGAAAGCTACATACAGGCAAAGGCCGCCGAAGCCGAAAATAAAGGCTTGGGCGGTAAAGAGGTTTAACGCTTAAACACTTGTAAAATGCTTAGAATCGACAGGAAAAAGGATAACCGCGTTATTCGCGCGTTTACCCACAAGCTCGCCGATATTCCGAACGGTATTACCGTTTCAGCCGCCGACCTTACGCAGAAAGTTCTGCACGAAGGTACGCCGGTAGGAAAGGACGAAAACGGGCTTTACCATGTAGTGAAAGTAGCCGTTCTTGCGAACGACGCTACGAACTCCGCTACCACCTACACCGTAAAGAAGGGCCATAACTTCAAAGTCGGCGACGTGCTTATGCTGGCTTCCAGTAAAGCGGCTTACGCTATTACCGCTATCGCCACAAACAGCAGCGACGCGACCAAAGACGACCTTACGGTAGGTACAACCCTTGGAGTTGCCGCAAAAGCCGGCGATTCGCTTTACCTCGCAGCCAAGGCCGGGGCTTCGGGGGCAGCTTTCAAATACGCACCGGTAGCCCTTGTAGGCGAAAGCTACGACGTAGACGCGCTTAGCAACCATATCGTAAACGCCGTAACTATCGGGCAGATTCGGGAAAGCAATATCCCGCCTATCGGTGCCGAAGTGAAAGCCAAACTTACCGGTATTCAGTTTATCTAATTTAATCGGGAAAAGTTATGCAAAGGAGCTTAATGATTGGCATTACCGAAAGGGATATGCAGGCCGTAGTTAATACCTACGACCTTAAACCGTATTACTATCCTACCTTGTTCCCCTTGAAGGAGAACTACACGCTTACGTGGAAAGCCCTTGAAGCGCAGGTAGGGTTAAAGATTGCCGGCGACCTTGTAGCGCGTGGCGCAAGTATCAACAAGAAGACCCGCGAAGCTATTGCGCGTATTCAGGGCGATATTCCGAAAGTGGCTATTAAGCGCACCAAGGACGAAAACGAGCTTAACGAATACGACATTATGGTAGCCATGACTTCCGCGAACCCCGACCTTCGGGCGTTGGTAGAAGCGTGGGCCGAAGATACGCAGTACTGCTGGGACGGGGTGGCCGCCCGCTTGGAATGGATTGCGTTGCAGTCTATTTCGTTGGGTAAAGTAACGCTTACCAACGACAACAACAATAGCGTAATTACCGAATACGACGTAGATTATCAAATCGACGCAACGCAGAAGGTAGGATTTCAGACTGGCTCGGCCGCTTGGAACACCACCGGCGCAAAACCGTTTAGCAAGGACTTTAAGGCTATCGTAGCTAAGGCCAAGAAGAAGGGTGTTAGCTTGAAGTACGCCTTTATGAACCTTGACACCTTCGCGCTTATGGTTCAGACCGAGGAAGTAACGAAACTTTGCGCTTCGTTCGCGGCTAACGCCTTGAACATCGCACAAACGCCGAGCTTGGAGCAGGTAAACGCGGCTATGAAAGGTTTGGCGTACCTGCGCGGCTTGCAGGTCGTAGTTATCGACCAAGATATTACTATCGAGAAAGACGACGGAAGCCGTATTACCGGCAACCCGTTCGCCGATAACGTGGTAATGTTCAGCGAAAGCAAGGTACTCGGTTCGACCTATTGGAAGAAGCCGGCCGATATGAACCTTAAAGGTTCCGTAGCTATCAAAGCTATGAACGGCCACACTTGCGTAAAGAAGTATTCCACCGAGGAACCTATCGAAGAAGTTACCGTAGGAATTGCAAACGCTTTCCCGGCTTGGCTTTCTTCGGGCCGTTCCTTCCTTCTGGACACTTCTAACAGCACTTGGACACACTAACGAAGACGGGGCCGGCCGGCAACGGTCGCCCCTATTCTAACACCCGCTACCAATGACTTACAAAGAATGGATAACAAAGACGGTCGGCAGATTCCAGCTAACGGCGGACGACGTGGATTTGATACTTTGCAACCAAAGCAACCTTATCCCCGACCCGGACGCACCGGTAGACGTACGGAAGGCAAAAACGGCCATTTGCCGCGAGTTTACAACGCTTATCCCCCTTGCTAATATCGGGGAAGGCGGGTATTCCATTAGTTGGAATTGGGACGCTATCAAACTTTGGTATAACGCGGCTTGCGCCGAATTAGGCATTACGCCGGCCAGCAAGCCCAAAATTCGGAATAAAAGCAACGTATGGTAACGACTTCCTACCAATACCCGCAATACCTGTACGCCTTGCAGCACAACGGCGAAAGCGTCCAATTACCTAACGGTTCTTGGGAAACGCCCGCCGCCGCATGGGAGTTAAAAGCAGCTTGCCGGGAAGAAACCAACGGTAAAGGTTCGACAATTCAGACCGCCGACGGAAAAACCCGCGTATTCGCTTCGCTTATCCAGCTACCGAAAGGTACGGCCAAAATTCCCGAAGGCACGCAGGTAATTGTAACGCGGGAAGAAGTAGAGGTTAGCCAACTTGCGAATACCGATTTTGTCGAAGCGGCCAAAGCAACGGGCTTAGTTGTAGTAACCGGAACTTGTGAAAAGTTCGACCCCGGCCGGCTTCATTGCCGGTTATGGATTTAACACAGATAGCTATGCAAAGTATAGAAACCGATGATATTCTTTTTGAGATTCTGAACGCTTCGGCCGAATTGAAAAAGGCCCTTAGCGGCGGAATATACGTGCAGGGCGAACGGCCGGATAATTCCGGTATGGAAGACGTGGTTATAAACAATTTATTTCTAAACCACGAAGTACCGCAAACCGGAACTTCAAACGTAAATATCCATGTCCCCGACAAAAAGGAAAGGATATGCCGAGCCGAACAATTTAAGGCGAATAGGGAGCGAATACGCGAACTAACGGCTATTGTCCTATCGGTTCTAAAATCGGCGAACATTACCGGGCTGACTATTCGTGTTTCTACGGAAACCATAATTAAAGAACCAGGCATTAACGAGCATTACAACAACTTGCGGGTAGAATGGAACATACAGCGAACTAATTAAAATTTACGACAATGGCAGAAGCAAAGAAAACTTATACTATCGGCCTTTCCAAGATTGAGGTAGGCGCAATTGCCGAAGACGGCGGTATGGGGGAAACTTTGGCGGTATTGGGTTATACCTACCAAGACACCTGCACGATGACGCAGGAAGACCCGGAAACGACCGACCACTACGCCGAAGAAGTGGACGACCCCGTAGTAAGCATTAGCCGGGGTGGGAAGACGAACTTTAACTTTTCGATTATGAACCCTTCGGTTACGGTTCTTGCCGACCTTTTGGGCGGAACAGGAACGGCCGGCAACGGTTCCGATACGCAGGATAAATGGGAAGCCCCGGATAAAATCCCCGTAGTCGAAAAATCGGTACGCATTACACCGGAACAGGGCCTTAAATTCGAGATTCCGCGCATGAAACTCGTAAGCAAGATTAACGCGACTTTCAGCAAAAGCGGTATTCTTCTTATCGAAGTTGCCGGTACCGTATTGCAGCCGACCAAAACAGGAATTAAGAAAATGACCGCTACACTTATGGCCGGCGAAAGCGCATAGGGATAAAGCGGGGAAAATCCTTGTTCGAACCCGAAAGCCCCCCAAATGAAAGTTTCGGGGGCTTTCTTAGTATAAAACGATATGAACGAAGATAACATAAGAGAAAAAACGGATTTTGAGTTAGAGCGCGAAGAACTTAACCTTTTGGTAAAGCAGGGTATAAAGTTCAGCGTTACGCACAAAGTTCGCCGATGTAAGAAAGGCGTTAAAGGGTTCTTTCAACGCCCCGAAGTAGTTACGGTAAAAGAGGATTTCGAAATACAGGAACCTACGCTTTCGGTTCTTGACAGGCTTAGCGCGATATGGGTAGAAATGGAGGTAAACGAAGACCGACTTACGGCCGGCGGAACGGAAACCTTGGCGGAAGCTAAACGGATAGCCAAAGATAACGCCGCACGTATGGCCCGAATAATCGCTATTGCCGTATTGGGCGAAGATTACCACGTTACCGAAGTTGGTGCTGGCGGACGGATTAGGAAATATAACGACGATAAGGAGTTAGACCGGCTTACGGCACTTTTCTTCCATACTATAAAGCCTTCCAAATTGGTAGGGCTTTCCGAAGCCATAACCAGCGTAAGCAACTTAGGGGATTTTATAAACTCTATGCGATTACAGAGCGGCGCAAGGACGACCCAACCGAGGACGGAGCGCATAGAGTAACAGGGCTAAATAGTCCCTATGGCCGTCGGGGTTCGATTTGCGCCCACCTTGGCTGGACTTGGGATTACTTACATCACGGCGTATCGTGGGCCATTGTGCAACGGTTGTTAATTGACGCGCCAAGTATTGCCGACGACGAAGACGGAAGCACAGATACCAAAGCGACCAAGATAACCAGCGAAAACGCCGAAAGTATTTTACAACAAATAAATAACCTTATCCGATGAATATAAAAGGCGGTGCCTTGGAGTTCGATATAATTGCGAATAACGGGCAAATAAATAGCGCATTGGACGAAACCAAAAGGCGAATACAGGGGTTCACGGACGCGACCGTAGAAGGTGGCGAACAAATGGAAGCCGCCTTTAAGGAAATTGCCGCCCAAATCGACGCAGCATTTAGAGATATAGACGCTATGGCGGCAACCCATAGTAACGCTATTTCCGATTTGAAAAAGGAATATGCAAGACTTGGAGCCGAAGCCGGGGGTATATATAGTACGGTTTACGGGCAGTCTGGACATAGAACGAAGGAACAGCAAAAAATAGTAGAAGAAATAAGATTACGCGAACGGCTATTACAAGAAATTGGAGAATCGGCCGACGCACTCGCCGAGGAAGAACGCGCATTTAAGAAGCGTTACGAAGAAGTACAGAAGAACGCAGCAGCGCAAAAGACCTTCCGCACCCAGCTACGGGAAGTCCGCGAGGAATTGGCCGCTATGGAACTTGCCGGCGAAACCAATTCGGAAGCGTACGCCAAATTACAGGCACGGTTCGGCCAGCTTAGCGAAGCTATGGACGCAGTAACCACGCAGGCCAATATTTTGAAGAAGGGCGAGCGCGGCTGGGAAGGTCTTATTTCCGGTATTTCCGGCGTTGCCGGTGCATTTTCCGCGGCCCAAGGTGCGGTAAGTCTGTTTGCCGGCGAAAACGAGAATATGCAAAAGATTATGGTTAAAATTCAGTCTTTAATGGCTATAACCATAGGCTTACGCGAAGTTCAGTTAATGTTAGACAAAGACGAAGCATTTATGTTAGTAACGCTTCGTAAGGCAAAAGACCTTTATACGGCAGCTATTACCCGTATGAGCGTTGCGCTGGGTATTTCTAACGTTGCGGCAAAGGCGTTAATGGCTACTCTTACCTTGGGGCTTTCGGTAGCGATTACAGCGGTAATTACCCTTGTATCGAAGTACATAAGCAAAACGAGGGAAGCCAAGAAAGCGCAAGAAGAATTTAATTCGAAGGTCGTAGAAACGGCCGTAGAACCCATAGCGGCTATTAACGAACTTGCCTACGCTTGGAATAAGCTCGGCAACGACATGAACGCGAAAAACAAATTTATCGAAGACAATAAAGACCGCTTCGATGATTTGGGATTTTCCATTAGAACGGTAAAAGACGCGGAAGATTTGTTAGTAGCCAATAAATCCAAGTTTATAGAAGCCTGTTTACAGCGTGCTAAGGCTTTGGCCGTACAGGAATTGGCCGTAGAAAAATACAAGGAAGTATTACAGGCCCAGCAGGAATTAGAAGCCACCCCGAAAGCGTATGTATCGAAGAAGGGAACCTATACGGACGGTTACGGCGTGCAGCGAAAAGGGGTTGTTTTGGAAAAATCCAGCAATTGGCAGAAGGCAGAAGCAGCCGTAGAGAAGGCCGAAAGAGAGTACGAAGCATTGGTACGCCAGCAAGTAGAATTTTCCGATAAAGAACGCGAAATATTGGCTTCCATAGGTGCCGGTTCGGAGCAAATAGCGGAAGGCAGTATAGCGGCTTTGGAAAAGACTATTTCCGCCTTGAAAACGAAGTACAAGGAAGCGGCCACCGATACGGAACGGACGGCGTTGTTAAAGCAAATCCAAGAGCAGGAAGCATTACTTAAAAAAATGGACTTAACGGCCACCGATACCGGCGGCGATAAAGAGAAAGACCCGTTTACGGAGAAGTTAGAGCAACGAAAAAAGAAATACCAAGAGTACGCCAATTGGCTAAATTCCACGAACGAAGATATACGGAATAGCGCGAAGACGGAATTTGCCGGATTATTGGCCGAAGGCGAAAGTTACGAAGCCTACCTTAAAAACCTTAAACGGGAGTTAGAAGCATTGCCGGAAACGGCCGACCGGAATAAGAAAATATCGGTAGTGTCTAACGAGCTTGTAAGTATCGAAAAAGATACTTACATGGACGGTTATACCAAGAGTTTGGAAAAACAGATTTCGTTAGCCGATACCCTTGTAGAAAAGTTGGCGATTATCGCCGACAAACGTAAAGAACTCGAAACGGACGATAGCGGACTAACCAAGGAAAAGGGGGCAGTTTTAGACACCGAGCAAGCGAACATAGCGACGCAGGCCCAAGAAGACTACGCGAAGGCCATGCGCGATTATAACGACTATTTGCAAAGTAAAATAGACGCGGAATTATCGTACCAAACCCGCCGTAGGGAATTGGAAATAGCGATAGAGAAGGAAACGGACGCAGAGCGAAAGAAAATACTCGAAACACAGTTAAAAACGCTCGATACCACCCAGCAGTTAAAGCAGACAACGGACTACGACGCATTGGTAGAGGAATACAAAACCTATCAGCAGAAATGCGCCGATATTTCCGCGCAATACGACGAAAAAATAGCCTTGGCGACCGAGCAGAAGAACGAAGAATTAGTAGCGAAGTTGCAGGAAGCCAAGAATAAGGCCCTTTCGTCCGCAGCGTTGCAGGAATTGACCGATTCCGGTGCTTGGGAACAACTTTTCGGGAACCTCGACGACCTTACTACGGCGCAAATACAGGCTCTTATAGCCAAAATCGAAGCACAGAAGGCCCAATTAGGCGTAGAACTCGACCCGAAAGACTTAGACGTAGTTTTAAGCAAGCTACGGGAAGCCAAGGACGAAGTACAGACCCGCAACCCGTTTAAGGCCCTTTCTACGGCTTTGAAGGACTATAAGAAGGACGCAAGCAAAGCAAACCTATCCGAAGTATTCAAAAGTGTAGGGGCTACGGCCGACTTGGTAAAAGGTTCCTTCGACGCGGTTACGGGTGCGCTTTCGAATATGGGGCTTGCCGGCGACGAAGTAACCCAGCAACTTTTAGGCGACATCGGCGAAATGATAGGTTCCGCCGGGCAGTTGGCTACCGGTATCGCAACCGGCAACCCGCTGGGGATTATACAGGGTAGTATCGGCCTTATTTCTTCCGCGTTCGAAGTGTTCAACTTCCGCGACCGCCGGGCCGAACGTGCCATTAAGAAGCACGCGGCCGCCGTCGAAGAATTGGAACGAGTGTATAAAGCACTCGAACACGCCGTAGATAAGGCGTTAGGCGAATCGGTTTACGACAACCAAAAGGCCCTTATCAACAATATGCGCGAACAACAAGCGCACTTGCGGGCCATGTGGCAAGAGGAAGAAGGGAAGAAGAAAACCGATAGCGGCAAGGTAAACCAATACAAGGAACAATACGAAGAATTAGGCCGCCAAATCGAAGATACCATAGCCGAAATTACGGAAAGCGTTACGCAGACTTCGGCGAAGGACTTGGCTACGCAATTGTCCGACGCGATAGCCGAAGCCTACGCGGACGGATTCAATAGCGACAATGTAAAAAATGCGATTGAAAAGGTTACGAACCAAGTATTAGGTAATGCCGTAAAGAACGCCTTAAAGAAACAATTTCTTGAACAGCAGCTACAAAGTGCCGTAAAGCAGTTGCAGCGCGATATGGGTTTCGATGAAGAAGGCGGCGGTTCCTTCGACGGCTTGACCCCGGAAGAACAACAGCGGTTTAAGGATAGGGTAAACTCGATAGCCCAAGGGTACGCCGAAGCCTTGAAATTGTACGAAGATTTGTTTAAGGACTTGGACGATACAGGCGACCCCACTACGAGCCTATCGGGAGCCATTAAGGGAGCCAGCCAAGAAAGTATAGATTTATTGGCCGGACAAACGAACGCCGTGCGTGTAAACCAAGTACAACAAATAGAGGTTTTGCGCCAGCAGCTTATACACCTTGCCAATATCGACGGCAAACTAAGCGTATCGAACCGGTACCTTGAACAGATAGAAAAAAATACTTCGGGAAGTGCGTCCGACCCGTTACGGGCGCAAGGAATAACAATGTAGCGATATGAAAGTAAATAAACAATTGGCCCGCGCCGCCAAAAAGAAAGGTATTTGCGAAGAATGGTACGACCGCCTTATAGATACCAAAGAGAAAGACAAACTTATAAAAATGTACCTTGAAGGTATCGACTTTTGCCTAAGCAACGAGTACCCCAGCAACGAATTTATACGCCAGCACTTCGTAGGAACTTGCGAAGCCTACGGCATATTCCTCGACCGAGCTATTACGGCCGGAAACTTCCGGCACGTAGTAGCCCTTGGGCATTGCGAGGGTACAGCCACTTACGACGGTTGGAACGTCGGGCAAGTCTTTGTAAAGCACCAAAGCCGGTTAAAGGTTCTTGCTACCGGTAATTCTTTCGTAATGGTAGACGTATTCGACGATACCACCGTAGAAGTAGAAGCGCGGGATAACGCGAAGATTTGCGTAAACCACTACGGCGGGAACTTGACGACCACCACCGGCGACGGCGAAGGGCAAGCGATAATAAAAGTTATTCGTAAAACGACTAAAACGTATTGATTATGGCAGACGAAAGTAACATTATCCTAAATATGCCTTTCGATGAAGCGGCCGGCTCTACCATTGCCTACGATTACAGCAAGACGCGGGCAGACGGTACAGTAGTAGACGCGGATTTTACCGGCGGGAAGCAAGGCAATTGTATAAAGTTCGACGGTAACGGGCATTGCGATATAGACAAAAATGTAATTTCCCTTACCGGAAACTTTACCCTTCTTGCTTGGTTGAAGCGTTCGGCCTTCCCGGACGGTTTTACAGGCAAGCGTATAGGATTTTTCGCACGGTGGGAAGCGTTGGAAGGTTATACGGAAGCGTGGTTTAACCTTGCGGCCGATACTTGGGGCTATTGGGTTATCGTCAAAGAGGGCCTAACAATCCGCATTTACCTTGATACCGCATTAGTGCAGACCATTACGCTGCCGGCCCAGCCTACCGGCTTCGCTATCCTGCAAGACATTTATACGACCGCCAACGGGTACGGTTGTATCGACGAATTGAAGGTATATAACACCGCTTTAACGCAGGCGGAAATTACCGATAGTATCGCTACGGTGGCGCAATTGGCTTACAGCATAGACGGAACCGATTTTAAGGCTTGGGATATTTATGTAAGCGAAAGTAGCGGACTTCTTGACCGGCCCAAGATGAAAGCCCCGGTTTCCGTCGATTGGCCGGATTATCACGGGGAGATAGTAGACCTTGAAAACAAGATACTGCAACCCCGCGAAATAACCCTTAATTGCTTTATGAAAGCGAACGGGAAGGTAGACTTTGTTACGAAGCTAAACGATTTCTTAGACGTGTTCAGCCGGCCCAATACCCAGCGGCTTATGGTGGATATACACCCTACGAAACCGTTGCTTTATGAAGTCTATAACGAAAACGGGGTAGCCATTAGCAAGCGTTGGAATGACGACCTTATGGTAGGAACCTTTACCTTGAAGTTGAAGGAACCCGACCCGGTAAAGCGTATCGTACGGCACCAGCGTCTAAGCAATGATACGAAGACGCTAACGATTACCCTAACCAGCGCGAAAGCGGTTACTATTTTTTGGGGCGACGGAACCCAAACGAACGACGTTTACGGAACCGACGTAACAACCAGCCACGAATATACGACCGACGGAATTTTTTACGCCATTGTCGCTGGCGTTATCGAAGAAATAGAAAGTTTCACTACTAACGGTATTATCGTATGGAACAAATTATAGTAAGACACCCGGACGGGACTACGGCCCTTTTGACCTCACGGGCGCGTAAGTCCGGCGTTACCAAGGCCGAACAGAGTATTACGCTATTGGGAGCCGATACGGTGGCGATAACCGTAAAAAGTGCCACGCCCTTAACCTTCCACTTGGGCGACCAAATAGACGTTTACGGGAAGACCTATACCCTTAACCAGCTTCCGGGAATTAAGAAGACCGGAAACCGGAACTTCGAATATACCCTTACTTTCGAAGGGGTACAGTACGAGTTAATCGACGTGCAATTTTTGTTACCGGACGATACCGTATTAGACAACTTTACGGGCGATTTGGAAGACTTCTTAGGTATTCTTATCGGGAACCTTACCCGTGTATATCCGGATAAATGGGTGTTAGGCGTTTTCCCTGCCAATACGGAGTTTAAGACGCTAACCTATACGGAAAAGAATTGTTTGGAAGTGTTGCAAGACCTTTGCGAGCAATACAGCACCGAATTTGAGATTACCCAAGCTAACGGCGTTCGTACGCTCAATATCAAAACGGCCGGGGTAAACTTCCCCTATACTTTCCGGTACGGGCGTACCGGCGGGCTTTACGAATTGACGCGCCAAAACATCAATTCCAAGAATGTAGTTACCCGGCTATACGTCTATGGCGGTAGTAGCAACCTTGGGAATAAATACCGTTATACCCGTCTTTGTCTTCCGGGAAAGGCTAAGAACGCTTCCTACATCGAAGACGCGGCCGCTATTGCGGCTTACGGATTGAAGGAGAATACAAAGATATTCGACGATATTAAACCCGAACGTTACGGCGAAGTAACTGCCGCCGGAAGCGCGTATTATGCCTTTAAGGACGCTACTATGAACTTCGACCTTAACGAAAAGGATAGCGCGGGTAATACAAAGTGGCTTATAGACGGAGTGAACGCAAAGGTAAAGTTCACTACCGGAAACTTGGCCGGATATGAATTTGACGTACACAAGTACGACCACGCGACGAAAGAAATACAGGTAGTACCGTTCACGGACGAAAACGGCATGAAGTTCCCCAGCGAAACAAGTGCGGCGTTTCAGTTCGGCGTAAGCGATAAGTATTTCTTCACGGATATAAATTTGCCGGACGCTTACAAGACCGAGGCGGAAAACAAACTACTTTCGGAAGGGAACAAAGCAATAGCCGGGTATAGCCAGCCGCAAGTACAGTACGGGTTAAGTATCGACGAAAATTTTATACGTCAGTTCGCCGGCGAATTGACCGTAGTAAACCTTTTCGCCGTCGGCGATTATATTCCGGTGGAAGATGAAGACATAGGCGTAAACAAATCTGTACGAATTACGGCTTTTACGCGCGATTTGCTGCGGGAATACAAGTATAATATAACCTTGGGCGACAGCGTAACCAAAACGACGATTACCCGCGTTATCGAAGACTTGCAGAAAATCGACAATGTTATAGAGATAAACGACCTTGCCGACCCGTCGAAGGCCCGCCGCAATTGGAAAGCCAGCCAAGAGGTATTAGCCAACGTGTTCGACCCCGAAGGCCACTATTACAGCGAGAAGATAAAGCCGCTTTCGATTGAAACGACCATGTTAGCAACCGGCGCACGTTCCCAGCAGTTCGTATTACAGAACACCCGCTTTGAACCGAACTACGAAGGCAACCCCAATACGGTAAGGGTTGTAGGCGGTACGTTGGTTCACTACACGATAGCGGAAACCGTAAAGAGTTGGCAGCTAAATACGGCCACCTTCTCGAACCTTGTAAGCGGGACGGTGTACTACATATACGCCCGTTGTCAAAAGACCGGTACGGCTGGAAACATCGTTTTTGACACGGTGCAGCGAAAGGTAGATAGTGACCCGACATATTACTATTTCTTGGTGGGAAGCCTAAGCAGCGCGATAACGGACACTGACGGAAAGCGGCCGGCGCGTCTTATTGCCCTTACTTATGGAGCGACTACCATTAACGGGCGATTTATTACCACCGGAAGGATTCAAACGGGCGACGGAAATACATATATAGACCTTGACAACAACCAATTTAGGATAGGTAATGCAAGCCGCGCGATAGAATACAACGTAAATAATTCAGGGGCCGTAAAAATAACGAACGCAACGGTAGAACTTAAAAACACCAGCGGGCAAACAATGGTTTATTTTAGCGGTACGGACGGTTCTGGGCAGCTTGCCAAAGGTAATATAACTTGGGATAAAGACGGCAATTTGAAAGCCAAGGGGGGAATATTTACAGACGTGAAAATTTCGGGTTCTTTGCGTAACCCGTTTACACAAGCAGCCGATTCCATAGACGTAGATTATAGCGATAATGTGGTACTACTTTCAAGTGGTGGAGGTTGGATAACTGCATATAGTATCCCTTGGGACTTGGGACAAAGCGGAAGACGTATTTGTTTGGTAAATTATCGTTGGGGAAGCACTATAAGTCAAGGGTGGGCCGGTATTAGTGCGCCGAGCGGGAAATATTTTTTCGAAGACGGTATATCTAAATCGGAATTAAAAATGAGCCGTGAAGTTATAGAGCTAATGGGATATGGAGATAATAATACATTTTTTGGCTGGATAGTACTGAGACGTATAAATATGATGACGACGGCAAGATACGGCCGTAATCTTAATGTATTGGCGCAGGGCGTTGTTTCCGGATATTCATCGGGTGCTTCTATAAGCTACAAAAGTTTCGACGGTTTAACATTGTCTGTTAGCAGGTTGGACGTAGGAAAATATCGCGTATATATACCTTCTACTTGGGGGCTTACAGCAAGCAACTATATAGTTATGATGACAGGGTACGGCGAAGGGTTAATGAAGGCTTCATTACTTACAAGAAGTTCTACGTATTTCGACGTTGAAGTAAGCGACGACGAAAGCCGTAACGATGGTTCATTTATATTTCAGATTACAAATTTGAACGATTGGTTATAAATTGAGTTTTTAATATTTTACCAACAAGCGTATTATTATAATACGCAAGTGGGTATTTTTGTGTAACTTAAAAAATAGGAGAAATGAGTACAACGAGAGGGGGCGAAACGGTTTCCGCCCAAATTGGAAGAATTGGCCCCATTGAAGGGCTAAGTTCGGGTAACTTCAAATTAGAAGGTACGCCGTTCAATATTAAGAACGACGGAGAAACCGCCGTAGTTCTTGAAGTAAACCTTTGGGGCATGGAACCGGGCGAGTTCGTAGCTACGCGATTCGAAACGGGCTGGAACCCCGAAATAGTCCGCGAGATTAAGCAAACGAGTATTAACGCTACCCTTGTTTGGGGGTACTAAATCTTATACGGCTATGGGTTTATTGATTGGAGTAGGAAACACGAAGCCGACGTTTCCCTACGATTACTACTACGGTATAGAATGGGATTCTAACGTAGCTTCTTCGGCTTGTACCCGAATTGGTCGCCCGGAACTTCACGTTTCGCTGCCTATTCAAAGTAAAATGCGCCGTTGTATCTTGCGCGATAACGGAACGGTGGCTTACTACCTTCATGCGAACGACAGCACCAAGCGCGATACGGGAGCCGCCGCCAAACTTGACGGCACCGACGGGCAAGTAATGGTAGAAATTCCGGCCCACTACCGAAAGTTCGAGGTAGACGGTACTAAATTCCGGTGCCTTCTTTCCGAACACGCGCTACCGGGCTTCCACTTTGTACCGCTTGCCTATCGTTCGGCATACGAAGCGGCCGTAGACCGCACCGTATCGGAAACGCCGAAACTTGCAAGCGTGGTAAACACTACCGCAGCTTTCCGAGGGGGAAACAACGACGCAAGCAAAGACGGTACATTTAAGTCGCTTATAGGTATGCCTGCTACGGTTATCAGCCTTACCAATTTCCGGGCATACGCACGTAACCGAGGTAATGCCGGCAAGAACGGGGCAGGTTGGAATTGCGACGTTTACGAGGTACAAAAAACTTGTTGGTGGCTTTATGCCGTCGAATACGCTAACCTTAATTGCCAGCTTGCCTATAACGCCGAACCCACGAGCGAAGGATATAAGCAGGGCGGATTAAGCCAAGGCGTTACCAACCTTTCAAATTGGGATTTATTCGGGTATTACCCGGTAATTCCTTGCGGTGTTACTAACACGTTAGGAAACAAGACCGGCGTAGTAGAATATACGGTAAATAAAGACGATGCCGGCACGAATACCCAAACCCTTAGCGTACCCAGCTACCGAGGTTTGGAAAATCCTTTCGGGCACGTATGGAGTTGGACGGACGGCTGCAAGTGCAATATTCAAAGTGCGGACGCTGGCGGCGTTAGTGAGTTCTTCGTATGTACCGACCCGGCCAAGTACCAAGATAGCAACTATACCGATTACGAAAAGCGCGGCGAGTTACCCCGAAAGGAAGGCTACGTTAAAATTATGATGATTGGCGAGTACGGCGAGAATATGCCGGTAGAGGTAGGCGCAAGTTCTACTACTTACTTCGCCGATTACTTCTATACGAACGTAGCAAGCAATACCGGACAAAGGGGCGTGCTTTTCGGCGGTGGTGCGTATTACGGCGCGGGTGCCGGCTTTTCGTACGCGTATACGTATTACGCGGCTTCGGCTGCGGGTGCGAATATCGGCTCTCGGCTTTGCTTTTTACCCGCTTGAAACGACACGTAACGGAACGCATTTAACAAAGAAGGTTTAACTACGGCGGGCTTTTGAATTAGCCCAAATCAGGACGAACGCCCGCCGTTCAATTTTTCGCAAAAATGGAAAACAACAACAGACAGGACGACGGAAGTTTGGCTTTCTTGCAGATTGAGCCGGACGCGAATAACAAGCATTTCAACTGCCCGGAAACGAACCAGCAAAAGTTAATCAATCTTTCGTTTTGGGTTGTAGACTATTTGGACGACGTTAAAACGAAGTTCGGAAATAACCGCTTCTTGGTTAAGATTAAGTTCAACCGAGAAGACCCGGATAATGAAGCGCGGAAGTTCTTTACCAATTCGCAGGAAATTAAATATATCCTTGGGAAGATTAAGGAGCGCAACGCCTTTCCGCGTAAAGTAACTATGCGGGCTTCGGGTACAAGGTATTATTTCGAATAGAATTATAGGCGGTTTACCCTTGGGGCGTGCTTTTCGGCGGTAATGCGAATAACAGCGCGAATGCCGGCTTTTCGTACGCGAATACGAATAACACGGCTTCGAATACGAATGCGAATATCGGCTCTCAGCTATGCAGTTTTTTTATGGGGGTAAAAGCCTTGCCACTTGGCAAAAAACGACAACTATTTAAGGGGCATTAGTAGGACTTCCCGAACGTTCCCTAAGAAATCAGCAAACGAGTAACGCAATGAAGCGAATAGGTAACTTGTACGAAAAGATTTGTTCTATCGAGAACTTGCAGCTTGCGGACGAAAAGGCCCGTAAGGGTAAGTTACGCACGTACGGAGTTATCGAACACGACAAAAACCGGGAAGCGAACCTGTTGAAGTTGCGCGAAACCTTGCTAAACGGTACTTTCCATACATCGAAGTACGACGTATTCACTATTTACGAACCCAAAGAACGGGAAATATACCGCTTGCATTACTTTCCCGACCGTATTTTGCACCACGCTATAATGAACGTCTTAGAGCCTATATGGGTTTCGACTTTCACGGCGGACACTTATAGCTGCATTAAGAACAGGGGGATTCATGCGGCCGCGAAGAAGGTAAAACAAGCCCTACGGGAAGACCCGGAAGGTACTACGTTCTGCTTGAAATTGGATATTCGCAAATTCTATCCTTCGATTAACCACGACGTATTAAAATCCATTCTGCGCCGCAAGTTGAAGGATAAAAGGCTGCTTTGCCTGCTTGACGAAATTATAGATTCGGCGGACGGCGTACCTATCGGAAATTATCTAAGCCAATATTTCGCTAACCTCTATTTAACCTACTTCGACCATTGGATAAAGGAGAGGAAAGGCGTAAAGTATTACTTCCGCTACGCGGACGACATCGTAATACTTGCGCCCGATAAATCCTACCTTCATTCCTTAATGGGCGAAATTAGGGCGTATTTGGGGGACTTGAAATTAGAGGTTAAAGGGAACTGGCAAGTTTTCCCCGTAGCGGCTCGCGGTATCGACTTCGTAGGATATGTATTTTTCCATACGCATACCCGAATGCGAAAGGGCATTAAAAAGACCTTTTGCCGGCGGTTGGCGAAGCTGAACAAGCGGAAAAGGCCACTATCCGAAAAGGACTTTAAGCAGGCTATTTGCCCTTGGTGGGGTTGGGCGAAGTCTTGCGATAGCAAACACTTGATTAAGAAACTTTCTAAAACATCGAAGTATGAAATCAAATTCAAACGATAGACCGCCCATTTTGCAGGACTTGGGTAACGGCAGTTGGCATTACAACTACAATATTACCGAAGTGGAAATACAGCCGGAACCTATGGCCGAACAGGAAGGCGAACAGGCCCCGGCCGCAAGGAAGGCGTACGACTACGACACGGTGGAAGTATGGGGCCGGCCGGATTACGACAAATGCGTAAAGGCCGTTTTGCGTTCCCGCCGGGACGAAACCGAAGAATTTAGCCTTATCAACAAGTATAACGCTTTTGTGCTTGGGCTATCGACGGACGAAACGGACAAAACGGAATACGAAGCCTACCTTTCCGAAGTCATCGCGGTAAAGGCTATGGTTCGGGCCGATTTGCAGAAAGTAGGAATAGAAGTTACGGGGTCTAAATTGTAGTAGCTATGGAACAGAAAATAGAAAAGGGTATCGGTTTTCTTCAAAAGCTAATAGCCTTGCAAAACAAATACGGCTTTTTCTCGATTATCAAAGGGTTGTTTATCCTTCTGCTATCGGGGTACGTCGTATTCTTCGCACTTAATCCTACTTATTTGTTGGAGAAAATCGAGAACACGAGAACTGAACAGCACGAAGACGCGATAGCCAAGCGTATAAAATCAGATACCGAAATACGCCTTATTTTGGAACGGCTGTTAAACAAATCCGAAGCCGGGCGGTCTTGGCTTATCGAATTTCATAACGGAAATTCTAATTTGGGTTCCGGGTTGCCGTTCCTATTCGGTTCTATGCGATTGGAAACGACGAAAGACGGCGTTTTAGGGGTGGAAGAAGAATACGCAGATTTTAGCCTTTCGCGTTATCCATTGCTTGCTAAGGTCTTGGAAGACGGTTTTTTCTACGGCAGTATCGAAGATATTAAGCCCTTAGACCAAAAGCTGTATTTCAAAATGAAGTCCAATAACGTAACCGAAGTAGCACTATTGGCGATATACAAGGGAACCGCACCCTTGGGTATTGTCGGCCTAACCTATTGTAATACCGAAATGGACGCGCAAAAGGTCGGTATGTTGATACGCAAGGCCGGGGTTCAGATAGCTACGTTATTGTCCTAAAACTAATTCGATATGGCAGACGTAAGAAAACTATTACCCTTCATTTTGAAGTGGGAAGGCGGGTTTGTAAACGACCCGCTGGATAAAGGCGGCGCGACGAACAAAGGCGTAACTATTGCCACTTGGCGCAAAGTAGGCTACGATAAGGACGGGGACGGCGATATAGACGTAGACGACCTTAAACTACTTACGGAAGACGACGTTTTGAACCGGGTATTAAAGCCCCACTATTGGGACAGGTGGAAGGCCGACGACATCGCAAGCCAGCCGGTCGCCGATATTTTGGTGGATTGGGTCTGGGGTTCCGGCGCGAACGGTATTAAGATACCCCAGCGCGTATTAGGAGTACAGGCGGACGGTATCGTAGGCCCGAAGACCTTGCAGGCCGTCAATAACGCCGACCCGCGTACATTGTTCGACACGATTAAGGCCGAGCGCAAAGCCTTCCTTTACCGGATTGTGGAACGCGACCCTTCGCAAAAGCGGTTTATCAAAGGGTGGCTTAACCGGCTTAACGCCTTAAAATATTCAGTATGAAACCGAAATTTAGCATAGTAGTAATTGCGTTGCTTTTATCCGTATTGCTTGCCGGTTGCAGCACGCCGCGAAAGTTGGCCGGCAGCACGAAGGAAACGGCTAAGACCGAAGAAAAGCGGGACGAAACGACGGCGGCCGAATTTCGCCGGACGGTAGACAGTACGAAAACCGAAGGCGTAGAAGTAACCTATACGAAAATCGAGTTTTTTCCGCCGGAACCCGATACCCTGCCGGTAAAGCAGAGCACTACGAAGACGGGCGGCACGTCTAAGACGGTTGCAGACACGCCCAAGAACCGGCCGAAGGAACCGAAAGAGAAGCAGCCGCCCGATACCGGAAGGCAGGGAGCTATTAAGAGTATCGAAACCTTCACGGTAAAACAGAAGGCCGAAGCTACTGGGGTAACGCAGGAAGAACAGAAGACGGAAACGACCAAAACGGAAGAAGTGAACACGGACACCGATAGGGAAACCGATATTACCGAGAAGCCGGCAGCCGACCCGTACAGGTGGCGTTACATTTTCGGGATTTTGGTACTATTGGTGGTTGTCTTTTTCTTTCTTCGGAAGACGAAGGTATTTACGGCCGTAGTCGGCTTCTTCCGCAAATTGTTTTAGCGGAGATAAAAAGGAAAGCACCCAAAAGGGCCTTAAAAATGGGTTCCTTTTTGGGTGCCTTACTTGTAAAACCTTAATAATTAAGGTTGTCAGCGGAGAGGGAGGGATTCGAACCCCCGGAGCCTCGCAGCTCAACGGTTTTCAAGACCGCCGCAATCGACCACTCTGCCATCTCTCCGAGTGCAAAAGTATAACGGATTTTCGATTCTGCCAAATCTTTCCTCCGGGTAATTCCAAGTCCCCCGATCAAAAAAACGTCCTGAAACAATGAAATCTGATCTCGAACAACGGTATTTTACTTTCCTGTTATTTTCGAATCGAATCCAATTCTGACCAATTATATCCATTTTAGTCCACTTTTTAAGAAATTACGAACAAAATATTTTCCTACTCGACTTTGTTTTCGTACTTTTGCTCCGTTTTAAGACAAGCATTTTTGAAAGCATGGATGAGAATCGCTCCGAAACTCGTCCGAGCGCATAAACTTACCACAGAAATCAATATATTTTTCAAATTATCAACTAAAACTTTGATTATGAAGCAACTGCTACTAACGATCTCGGCCCTGCTGTTCGCAACGGCGGTCTGCGCCGAAGGCTACCAAGTCAATACCTTGAGTGCAAAACAGTTGGGAATGGGACACGTGGGAACAGGTATGAAACTCAATTCCGAGTCGATCTACTTCAACCCGGCGGGAACCGCCTTCCAAACCTCCCGATTCTCCTTCTCGGTCGGCATCACGGGCATCAAATCCAATGCAACGTACCTGTCGAACAACGACTACCGGGGCAATCCGCAGATCCAAGCCCACTCGGACAACAAGATTTCGACGCCGCTCTACGCCTATTTCAACTACAAAGCCACCAAAAATCTGGCCGTCGGCCTGGGATTTTATACCCCTTACGGCTCGTCTATGAACTGGGGCGACAACTGGGTCGGAGCACATCTGATCCAAAGCATCGACCTGCAAGCCTATACATTGCAGCCGACGATCTCCTACAAATTCTGGGATAAACTCTCGGTAGGTGTCGGCATGACGATCACCTGGGGTACGTTCGACCTGTCGCGCTCCATGTTCCCCGTCGGCGAAGCGACGAACAATACGATCGCCGGATTGCTGACCGCCGCAGGGCAGGGACAATACGCCGAACTGTTCACCCAGGCAGGAGATCGCTCCCTGGTATCCGCCCGGATCAAAGGCGACGCCAAAACTGCGATCGGCGTAAACGTAGGTATCCTGTGGGACATCACCCCGGAATGGACCCTTGGTTTCTCCTATCGTTCGAAAGTGAAGATGAAAGTGGCAAGCGGCACGGCCAACCTCCTGTATGCCTCTCCCGAAATCGGGCAGGTCCTCCAGGCAACGGGAATGATTCCCGACTTGAGCAGCGCTTGCGTCGAAACGGAACTCCCGCTGCCGGCCAACCTCGCTTGGGGCGTGGGCTTCCGACCGACCCCGAAGTGGGAAATGGCTTTCGACATCCAATACGTCCTGTGGAGCGCCTATAAATCGCTCCACGTAGATATTACCGACCCGACGACCGGGGCATCGGTTTACGATCTGCCGACGAGCATCAAGAACTATAAGAACACGGTGGCCACCCGTATCGGCGTCCAATACCACGCCTGCAAATTCGTCACGGCACGCCTGGGTATGTACGTAGATGAAAGCCCCGTACGGAGCGATTTCCTCAACCCCGAAACCCCTTCGATGACCAAAGTATCCTACACGGCCGGCGTGACGATCAACCCCTGCAAAAACGTATCGATCGATCTGGCATACGGATATATCACCTCGGCAGACCCGGAGCGGACGGGATCGTGCGACTACTACAATTCACTCACTTACAAAGCGGTCTATGCACAGACATACGGGCAGCTCATCGCAGGCGGAATGGCCCCGGAGCAAGCGAAAATCCAGGCTCATACCACGGCAAACGACAAGGCGATCCAGCCTTTTTCGGGCAACTATTCCCTGTCGGCGCACACTTTCGCTATCGGAGTGAACCTGAAATTCTAAAACCGCCCCGATTTCCCGTAAAAATCACTATATTTGCAGTGCGTACTTTCCCGGTACGCACTGTTTCTGTTTATCGGGATCTCCGGCACGACACACGCTTCCCGATCGAAAGCCAACGATTCCTCCCGGCCGAAACGACTTCGGGAAGAAGCCGGACAGCTTTACAAGGCTCCATAGTTCAAGGGATAGAACGGAAGTTTCCTAAACTTCAAATTCGCGTTCGAGTCGCGGTGGAGCTACTATCTTCTCTTCAGGACGACCTACCCGGTCGTCCTGTTTGCATATTGCTCCCCATATAATCCGATCGAAAGCCAGCTTTCAACGGCATACCACCGATCATATCGACATCCGAAATAGTTTCGTTCGATCCGGTTTCTTCCATTGCAGCCACAAAAACGAGCCAGAACAATTCGGTGTCCCGGTTATTCGCCCGACATGGCTTGAACTGCGAAGCGACCAAAAAACTCCGCAACGAAGTCCGCCATCTTCCGGAAGCAGGTGACAAAACCCCATAAAAAACGGGAGCAGACTTTCCGTCCGCTCCCGTTCGATTATGATAAAAATTATCTATTACTTGGCAGCCTGAATCGCCTCCAGATCCTCCTTCAATCCTACGACCAGATTGTCGTACTCCCGCATACCGGTACCACCGGGAATCAGGTGGCCGCAAATCACGTTCTCCTTCAGGTTCTCCAACGGATCGACCTTGCCCTGGATCGCAGCTTCGTTCAGCACCTTGGTCGTCTCCTGGAAGGAAGCGGCCGAAATGAAGCTCGAAGTCTGCAATGCGGCACGGGTAATACCCTGCAGAATCTGCGTGGAAGTCGCAGGAACGATATCACGCTCCTTGACGAGATTCAGGTCACGACGCTTGAGGCTCGAATTCTCATCACGCAACTTGCGCATCGAGATAATCTGCCCCGGCTGTACGGCCGTAGAGTCGCCGGCATCCGTTACGACCACCTTGTCATAAAGCTCGTCGTTCACGTCCATAAACTCCCATTTATCGACGATCTGATCCTCGAAGAAGCGGGTATCACCCGGATCTTCGATCTTGACTTTCGACATCATCTGGCGTACGATCACCTCGAAATGCTTGTCGTTGATCTTCACGCCCTGCATACGGTACACCTCCTGCACCTCATTGACGATGTACTCCTGCACCTTCGTCAGACCCAGGATATTGAGAATATCGCTCGGGGTAATGGCACCGTCCGAAAGCGCACCGCCGGCCTTCACGTAGTCGTTCTCCTGAACGATGATCTGACGCGACAGCGGCACCAGGTAACGGCGTACGTCACCTTCTTTTGACGTGATGATGATCTCACGGTTACCGCGCTTGATCTTGCCGAAGGTCACCTCGCCGTCGATCTCCGAAACGATGGCCGGATTGGACGGGTTGCGGGCCTCGAACAACTCCGTAACACGCGGCAGACCACCGGTGATATCGCCGCCCGACTTGCCGACGGCACGCGGGATCTTGATCAGGATATCGCCGGCCTTGATCTTCGCATTGTCCTTGACAACCACGTGGGCCGACACCGGCAAGTTGTAGGATTTGACCTCTTCGCCCTCCTTGTTGATCACCTTGATCACGGGGTTCTTGGTCTTATCCTTGGATTCGATGATTACCTTCTCCGAAAGACCGGTCTGCTCATCGCGCTCGTCACGGTAAGTAACACCCTCGATAACACTGTCATAAACAGCTTTACCCTCATGCTCGGAGATGATTACCGCGTTGTACGGATCCCACTCGCAGATCATGTCGCCCTTCTTGACTTCGGCACCGTCGCTCATATAGAGCATCGAACCGTAAGGCAGGTTGTGCGTATAAAGCACGATTTCGGTCTTGGGATCCACGATGCGGAACTCCGACTGACGCGAAATGACGATGTCCACGGCTTCGCCCTGCGGGTTCTTGCCCTTCACGGTGCGAAGCTCGTCGATCTCCAGACGACCTTCGTATTTCGAAACCACATTGGTCTCGACAGCCGTACCGGCCGCCACACCGCCGACGTGGAACGTACGGAGGGTCAGCTGCGTACCCGGCTCACCGATGGACTGTGCCGCGATGACGCCAACCACTTCGCCACGCTGTACCATGCGGGCCGTAGCCAGGTTGCGTCCGTAGCACTTCGCACAAACGCCGCGACGCGATTCGCAGGTAAGCACCGAACGGATTTCGACGGACTCCAGCGGCGATTTCTCGATGGCCTCGGCAATCGACTCCGTGATCTCCTCACCGGCCTTGCAGAGCACCTCGCCCGTGAGCGGGTGAATCACATCGTTCAGAGCCGTGCGGCCCAGGATGCGATCGTAGAGCGTCTGCACCACGTCGTCGTTGCGCTTGATGGCCGTAGCCGTCAAACCGCGCAGCGTACCGCAATCCTCCTCGTTGATGATTACATCCTGCGCAACGTCCACCAGACGGCGCGTCAGGTAACCGGCATCGGCCGTTTTCAGCGCCGTATCGGCCAAACCCTTACGGGCACCGTGCGTAGAGATGAAGTATTCGAGCACCGAAAGACCCTCCTTGAAGTTCGAGAGAATCGGGTTTTCGATAACTTGCTGACCGCCCTCGACACCAGACTTCTGCGGCTTGGCCATCAGACCGCGCATACCCGAAAGCTGACGGATCTGCTCCTTCGAACCGCGGGCTCCGGAGTCCAGCATCATATAGACCGGGTTGAAACCGTCGTCATCCTTGATCAGGGTGTCGATCACCGTCTTGGTGAGTTTCGTATTGATATTGGTCCAGATGTCGATGATCTGGTTGTAGCGTTCGTTGTTGGTGATAAGACCCATGTTGTAGGATTCGATCACCTCGTCGGCACGCTCGTATCCCTCCTGGACCAGTTTCTCCTTCTCCTCGGGAATAATAACGGCATCGAGGTTGAACGACAGACCGCCCTGGAAGGCCATCTGGTACCCCATCGCCTTGATATCGTCGAGGAATGCAGCCACCTTGTCGGCACCCGCCTTCTTCATCACCACGGCGATAATGTCGCGCAGCGAACGCTTGGTAAGCACCTCATTGATATAACCGACCTCTTCGGGCACCACCTGGTTGAACAGGATGCGGCCGATAGTCGTTTCCTTCAGTACCCGCACCTTGTTGCCGTTCTCGTCCACGTCGCTGACCATACATTTCACCTGCGCATGCAGATCGGCCCGCTTCTCGTTGTAAGCGATGATCGCCTCCTCGGGACCATAGAAAGTAAGGCCTTCGCCTTTGACGCCCTTGCGGGGCTTGGTGATATAGTACAGACCGAGAACCATGTCCTGCGAAGGCACGGTGATAGGAGCGCCGTTCGCGGGGTTCAGGACGTTGTGCGAACCGAGCATGAGCAGCTGGGCCTCCAGAATGGCGGCATTGCCCAGCGGCAGATGCACGGCCATCTGGTCACCGTCGAAGTCGGCGTTGAACGCCGTACAAGCCAACGGGTGCAGCTGCATGGCCTTGCCCTCGATCAATTTGGGCTGAAAGGCCTGGATACCCAGACGGTGCAACGTCGGGGCACGGTTCATCAGCACCGGATGCCCCTTGATGACGTTCTCCAGAATACCCCAGATAACGGGGTCTTTCCGGTCGATGATCTTCTTGGCCGATTTCACCGTCTTGACGATACCGCGCTCGATGAGTTTGCGGATTACGAACGGCTTGTAGAGTTCGGCCGCCATATCCTTCGGAATACCCATCTCGTGCATCTTCAGTTCAGGACCGACGACGATGACCGAACGGGCCGAATAATCGACACGCTTACCCAACAGGTTCTGACGGAAGCGACCCTGCTTGCCCTTGAGCGAGTCGGACAGCGACTTGAGGGCACGGTTGCTTTCGTTCTTCACGGCGTTGCTCTTGCGCGAGTTGTCGAACAGCGAATCGACCGCCTCCTGCAACATACGTTTCTCGTTGCGCAGAATCACCTCCGGAGCCTTGATCTCGATCAGACGCTTCAGACGGTTGTTACGGATGATGACGCGACGGTAGAGGTCGTTCAGATCCGACGTAGCGAAACGTCCGCCGTCCAGCGGCACCAGCGGGCGCAGCTCGGGAGGAATCACCGGCAGCACCTTCAGCACCATCCACTCGGGTTTGTTCCGGCCTTCCGAAGCACGGAACATCTCGATCACATTCAGGCATTTGAGCGCCTCGCTCTTGCGCTGCTGCGAAGTTTCCGTCGAAGCCTTGTGACGCAGGGCATAGGACATGGAATCCAGATCGACCTGCTGAAGCAACGTATAGATCGCCTCGGCACCCATCTGGGCCACGAACTTGTTGGGATCGCTGTCATCGAGCGACTGGTTGCCCTTCGGCAGCGCGCCCACGATGTCCAGATACTCTTTCTCCGAAAGGGTCTGCAACCGTTCCACACCCTGCTCGGCGGCAGCACCGGCGTTGATTACCACATAGCGCTCGTAATAGATGATCGCCTCCAGCTTCTTGGAAGGGATACCCAGCAGATAGCCGATCTTCGAGGGCAGGGAGCGGAAATACCAGATATGCACCACCGGCACCACCAGCGAAATGTGGCCCATGCGCTCGCGGCGCACCTTTTTCTCGGTCACCTCCACGCCGCAACGGTCGCAGACGATGCCCTTGTAACGGATACGCTTGTACTTGCCGCAATGGCACTCGTAGTCTTTCACGGGACCGAAGATACGCTCGCAGAAAAGACCGTCGCGTTCAGGCTTGTAGGTACGATAGTTAATGGTTTCGGGCTTCAGCACCTCGCCGCTCGACTGCGCCAGAATCTCTTCCGGCGAAGCCAGTCCGATCGAAATGGAGCTGTAACCGTTATTCACTTTATTGTCTTTATTGAATGACATAATGCAATGCTTTTTTCTTATCCTCTATATACTACTACCTACCTTCCCTTACTCCAGCTTGACCGAAAGGGCCAGACCGCGCAACTCGTGCAGCAACACGTTCATTGCCTCGGGAATACCCGGCTTGGGCAGGTTGTCGCCTTTGACGATGGCCTCGTAAGCCTTGGCACGACCCATCACGTCATCCGACTTGATGGTCAGGATCTCCTGCAGGATATTGGCGGCGCCGAATCCTTCGAGCGCCCAAACCTCCATCTCACCGAAACGCTGACCGCCGAACTGCGCCTTACCGCCGAGCGGCTGTTGCGTGATAAGCGAATAGGGACCGATCGAACGGGCGTGCATCTTGTCGTCGATCATGTGGCCGAGCTTGAGCATGTAGATCACACCCACCGTAGCCGGCTGGTCGAACTTCTCGCCCGTACCGCCGTCGTACAGGTAAGTACGTCCGCTGCGCGGAATACCCGCCTTCGCCGTATATTCATTGATCTGGTCGAGCGAAGCACCGTCGAAAATAGGCGTCGCGAACTTCAGTCCCAGCTCCTTGCCGGCCCAGCCGAGCACGGTTTCGTAAATCTGACCGAGGTTCATACGCGAAGGCACACCCAGCGGGTTCAGGCAGATATCGACGATCGTACCGTCCTCGAGGAACGGCATATCCTCGTCGCGCACGACACGGGCCACGATACCCTTGTTGCCGTGGCGTCCCGCCATCTTGTCGCCCACCTTCAGCTTGCGCTTCTTGGCGATATAGACCTTGGCCATCTGGATCACGCCCGTCTGGGGAAGTTCGTCGCCGTTGGTGAGGTTGTATTTCTCACGCTTGATCGCGGCATCGGCCTTCTTCCATTCGATCGTATAGTTGTTGATCGTCTTCTCTACCAGCGCATCGAGGTGGCTGTCGCCCGTCCACTTGCAGGTCCCCAGGTTCAGGTACCCCATTGCAACGCCCGACTTCTCGTCGGTGACTTTGCGGGAGAGCTCATCGAGCAGCTTCTGGGTGAATTTCGTTCCGGCAGGATAGAGTTCCACACCGAAGTAATCGGTGATACCCGTAGTCGTCTTGCCCTGAAGCAGCGTATAAAGTTTGTTTACGAGCTGCTTGGTCAGGTCGGCGACCTGGGCTGCGAACTTCTCGTCGAGCTTCTCAATCTGCAGCTTCTCCGAGCTCTTTCCCGCACGCTTGTTCTCCTTGCCGGCACGGCTGTAAAGCTTCGTGTCGATCACCACACCGTGCAACGACGGCTGCGCCTTGAGCGAAGCGTCCTTCACGTCGCCGGCCTTGTCGCCGAAGATCGCACGGAGCAGCTTCTCCTCGGGCGAAGGATCGCTCTCGCCTTTCGGAGTGATCTTACCGATCAGGATGTCCCCCGGATGCACGTTAGCACCTATACGGATAATACCGTTGGCATCCAGATCCTTGGTAGCGTCCTCGCTCACGTTCGGAATATCCGAGGTCAGCTCCTCGACGCCGCGCTTGGTGTCGCGGACCTCCATGATGTACTCATCGACATGGACCGAAGTGAAAATGTCCTCGCGCTGGATACGCTCCGAAATCACGATGGCATCCTCGAAGTTGTAACCCTTCCAAGGCATGAAAGCCACCTTCAGGTTACGCCCCAACGCCAACTCGCCCTTCTGCGTCGAATAACCTTCGGTCAGGATCTGGCCTTTGGTCACCTTGTCACCCGTCAGAACGGCCGGTTTCAACGTGATCGACGTATTCTGGTTCGTACGACGGTAGCGAGGCAGTTCATAAGTCGTAATTTCCGGCTCGAACGAGCAGATCACCTCCTCTTCCGTCCGCTGGTATTTGATCTGAATCTTGGTTGCATCCGCAAATACCACCTCACCGTCGCCCTCGGCGATGATCTGGATGCGACTGTCGGAGATCATATCCTTTTCGATACCCGTACCGACGATCGGCGACTCGCAGGTCACCAGCGGCACGGCCTGGCGCATCATGTTCGATCCCATGAGGGCACGGTTCGCATCGTCGTGCTCCAGGAAGGGAATCAGGCTCGCCGCGATCGACGCGATCTGGTTCGGAGCTACGTCCATGAGCGTCACCTCCTGGGCCGTCACAACGGGGAAATCGGCGCCTTCACGGGCCTTGATGCGGTCGGGCTGCAGGAAATGGCCCTCGTCGTCGATCGGAACATTCGACTGGGCGACCACCTGCCCCTCCTCCTCTTCGGCCGAATAATATTTGATATCGGCATTGTTGAGATCCACCTGTCCGTTGGTCACGGTACGGTAAGGAGTCTCGATGAATCCCATGTCGGAGATCTTGGCATAGACGCAGAGCGACGAAATCAGACCGATGTTCGGGCCTTCGGGAGACTCGATCGGGCAAAGACGGCCGTAGTGCGTGTAGTGCACGTCGCGGACTTCGAAACCGGCACGGTCACGCGAAAGACCGCCGGGACCGAGGGCCGACAGACGACGCTTGTGCGTGATTTCGGCCAGCGGGTTGATCTGGTCCATGAACTGCGAAAGCTGCGAAGTGCCGAAGAACGAATTGATCACCGAAGAGAGCGTCTTGGCGTTGATCAGATCCACCGGCGTGAAGACTTCGTTGTCACGCACGTTCATACGCTCGCGGATGGTACGCGCCATGCGCACGAAACCTACCGAGAACTGGTTGGAAAGCTGCTCGCCCACCGTGCGGACACGACGGTTCGAGAGGTGGTCGATATCGTCCACCTCGGCTTTCGAGTTGATGAGCTGGATCAGGTACTTGATGATGGCGATGATGTCCTCGCGCGTCAGCGTGCGGATCGCCGGATCGATGTCCAAATCGAGCTTCTTGTTGATCCGATAACGGCCGACATCGCCCAGGTCGTAACGCTTGTCCGAGAAGAAGAGCTTCTCGATCACGTCGCGGGCCGTAGCCTCGTCGGGCGGCTCCGAAGCACGCAACTGGCGATAGATATACACCACGGCTTCTTTTTCGGAGTTACACGGATCTTTCTGTAAAGTATTGTATATAATAGAGAAATCGATACCCGACAGATTCTCCTTATGCAGCAGAATCGTCTTGGCACCGCTCTCGATAATCTGGTCGATATGCTCTTCCTGGAGCACCGTTTCTCGGTCAACGATCACGTTGTTACGTTCGATCGAAACCACCTCGCCCGTATCCTCGTCCACGAAATCCTCGACCCAGGTCGAAAGAACCCTGGCGGCCAACTTGCGGCCGACGGCCTTCTTCAGAGCGGCTTTGGTCACTTTCACTTCGTCCGCGAGATCGAAAATCTCGAGGATCTGCTGATCGGCTTCGAAACCGATGGCACGCAGCAGGGTCGTAACGGGCAACTTTTTCTTACGGTCGATGTACGCGTACATCACGTTGTTGATGTCGGTAGCGAACTCGATCCACGATCCCTTGAACGGGATGATACGAGCTGAATAGAGCTTCGTACCGTTGGTGTGCATGCTCTGTCCGAAGAACACGCCCGGCGAGCGGTGGAGCTGCGAAACGATGACGCGCTCGGCACCGTTGATGACGAACGTACCACGTTCGGTCATATAGGGAATCGTACCGAAATAGACATCCTGCACGACCACGCCGAAATCTTCGTGCTCGTCATCGGTACAATATAGTTTCAATTTGGCTTTTAAGGGAACACTATAAGTCAGGCCGCGTTCCAGACACTCTTCGATCGAATAGCGGGGCGGGTCGATATAGTAGTCGATGAACTCCAGAACGAAATTGTTTCTGGTATCGGTAATGGGAAAATTCTCCTGAAACACCTTATACAGCCCCTCGTTCTTACGATTCTCGGCCGTGGTGTCCATCTGGAAAAAATCCCGGAACGATTTAAGCTGTACCTCCAGCAAGTCGGGATAAGGCACCCGGTTCTTGACTGTCGAAAAGCTAACTCTTTGTTGTGTTTTTGTCGTGGACATCGGTAAAATCCAAATTAAAGTTGAAGGTTTAAGTATTCCGGGGGAAGCCCCCGCAGCGGACCTCTTCTAATCCCGCTAATGCCCCCAGTGTAAACAGATTACACCCTGAGAGCATCCAAACTTCCAAAGACCAGACACAGCTCCTGTCGGCACTTCTAATCTTTAGACCAGAAAAGGCATAGAGCTTACAGCAGCGTAAGCCCTATACCCTGAGTTTGTCCTGAAACTTTTAAGTAGAAACTACTTAACCTCAACTTCAGCACCTGCCTCTTCGAGCTGAGCCTTGATCGACTCGGCCTCCTCCTTGGAAACACCCTCCTTGATTGCTTTCGGAGCAGCATCAACCAAAGCCTTGGCATCGCCCAGCGACAGGCCTGCGATATCCTTCACAACTTTGATAACCTGGAGCTTCGACTGGCCAGCGTTCTTCAGAATCACGTCGAATGCGCTCTTCTCAGCGGCAGCAGCCTCTCCGGCGGCGGCAGCAGGCGCTGCAACAGCAACGGCTGCAGCTGCGGGTTCAATGCCGTACTCCTCTTTGAGGATCGTAGCCAACTCGTTTACCTCCTTAACTGTCAAATTTACCAATTCTTCAGCTAATTTTTTTACATCTGCCATAAGTTCAATCTTATTAAATTTTGTTTGAATTCTTGTTTGTTAATTTCTTTCTTCGAGCGTCTTTACGATACCCGCAATCTTTTGGCCTGCATTAGACTGCAATGCAGAGATAACATTCTTCGCAGGAGATTGCAGCAGGGCGATGATATCGCCGATAAGCTCCTCCCGGCTCTTAATGTTGCACAGAGTGTCCAACTGGTTGTCGCCTACATACACGCAGCCTTCCACGTACGCCGCTTTCAGTACCGGCTTGTCGGAAGTCTTGCGGAACTCCTTGATCAGCACCGCAGGCGTCTTGCCCGTGTGGGCGAACATTACCGAGGTCGAACCCTCCAATACTTTCACCAAATCAGCATCCGCTTTCTCCACCCGCTCCAGCGCTTTGGCAAGAAGCGTGTTCTTTACGACCACCAGCTTGATGTCGCTTTCGAAGCACTTGCGACGCAACGACGCAGTCTGCTCAGCATTCAAAGCCTCGATGTTCGTAATGTAAAAGTGAGGATACTCGTTGAGCTGCTCGGCGAGGCTGTCAATGACAACCAATTTTTCTTCCTTCGTCATCTCTTAAATCCTCCCTCTTATTTAGTTTCTACTGATTTAGCATCGATCTGCAAGCCAGGGCTCATAGTCGTCGAGAGGAAAATACTCTTAACATAAGAACCTTTCGCTGCAGCCGGTTTCAATTTCATAATCATGCTGAGCACCGTATTCACGTTATCGGCAATCTGCTCCGCAGAGAACGAAATCTTACCAACTGAAGTGTGGATAATACCGAACTTGTCCACTTTGAAGTCGATCTTACCCGATTTTACCTCACTTACAGCCTTTCCAACTTCCATCGTAACCGTGCCGGTCTTGGGGTTCGGCATCAGGCCGCGGGGACCCAGAATACGACCCAGCGCCCCCACCTTACCCATCACGTTCGGCGTACAGATGATCACATCGATATCCGTCCAACCGGACTTGATCTTCTCGACGTATTCATCCAAACCTACGTAGTCGGCACCGGCAGCCTGCGCTTCGGCCTCTTTTTCCGGAGTACAGAGCACGAGAACCCGTACCTGCTTACCCGTACCATGAGGAAGAGTCACAACGCCTCTCACCATCTGGTTGGCCTTACGCGGATCCACGCCCAGACGCACATCAACATCCACCGAAGCATCAAATTTCGTAAAAGTAATCTCCTTCAGAAGAGCTGCGGCCTCCGTAAGCTTGTAAGCCTTTTCGGGCTCGACCTTCGCGTAGGCAATTTTTTGATTTTTTGTCAACTTACTCATTCTTGTAATTGCAATTACTTGTTAGGAAATTCTCCAACGACGTTGATACCCATACTGCGCGCAGTACCAGCGATCATACGCATAGCAGCCTCGATCGTGAAACAGTTCATATCGGACATCTTGTCCTGAGCGATCTCACGCACCTGATCCCACGTCACCTGACCGACCTTGTCGCGGTTGGGCTGTGCGGAACCCGATTTAGCTTTGGCTGCCTCCTTGAGTTGAATGGCTACAGGCGGCTGTTTTACGATGAAGTCAAACGACTTGTCGCTGTAAACCGTGATGATGACCGGAAGAACTTTTCCCGCCTTGTCTTGTGTTCTGGCATTGAACTGCTTGCAGAAGTCCATAATATTGACTCCTTTTGAACCCAATGCTGGTCCCACCGGGGGAGAAGGATTGGCAGCACCACCTTTGATCTGCAATTTGATAAATGCAGCAACCTCTTTTGCCATAGTTTTCCTTGGTTAATTATTCTTTTTCAACTTGTGTGAAACTCAACTCCATAGGAGTTTTGCGCCCGAATATCTTCACCGATACCGTGAGTTTCTTGCGCTCGTTGTCGACGGCCTCAATGGTACCTTGGAAGCTTGAAAAAGGACCATCTGTAACTTTGATGGTTTCGCCGACAAAGAATGGTATTTCGTTTTCTTCCTCCATCGAACTCAATTCATCGACACGCCCCAGGATGCGGCTGACCTCCTGCGGACGCAGGGGCGTAGCGATCATCTTGCGGCTGTCCTCCTTGGTGTCACCCAAAAAACCGAGCACGTTGGGAATATTACGAATGATAATAGGGATCTGACCGACAAAGGCGGCTTCAATCAATACATATCCCGGATAAGAAACCTTCTCTTTGGAAACCTTCTTACCGTTACGGATCGTATAGACTTTTTCGGTCGGAATCAGCACCTGCGAAATATACTCTTCCAGGTGGCTGTGGCGGATTTCGGATTCGATGTACTCTTTTACCTTATTCTCCTTGCCTCCGATCGTACGAACTACATACCACTGTTTCGCTGTTTCGCTCATGGTCACAAAAACAATTAACGACCGAGCTTAGCCAGGGTCCTGTAGATAGCCTCCATAATGTTCTCAAACGAAATGTCCATCGCCAAAATCACGATGGCGAAGATCAACGAAGCGACCATCACCACTACCGTCGAGTTCTGCAACTGTGCGAACGTCGGCCAGGTCACTTTATGAACCAATTCGTTATAAGATTCTTTTACGTAATTGAACATATTCTTCTTACTTTATTTTAGCAGGAGCAGAGAGATTCGAACTCCCATCAACGGTTTTGGAGACCGCTATTCTACCCTTGAACTATGCTCCTAAAAAGTAGTGCAAGTCAATCCCTGCACTACTGAAATATCCCTGGGATTAGGCGAGAATCTTCAGAATCTGACCTGCACCTACCGTACGGCCACCCTCGCGGATTGCGAAACGCAGACCTTCGTTGAGTGCAACCGGGTAGATCAACTCAACGGTGATCGTTACGTGGTCGCCCGGCATCACCATATCTACGCCTTCGGGAAGAGTAACCTCACCGGTTACGTCCATCGTACGCAGATAGAACTGGGGACGGTATTTGTTGTGGAACGGCGTGTGACGGCCCCCCTCTTCCTTCTTCAGGATATAAACCTCAGCCTGGAACTTGGTGTGCGGAGTGATAGAACCCGGTTTAGCGACAACCATACCGCGCTTAACCTCTTTCTTGTCGATACCGCGGAGCAGCAGACCTACGTTGTCACCGGCCTCGCCCTCATCGAGCAACTTGCGGAACATCTCCACACCCGTACAAGTCGAAGTCAGCGTCTTCTCCTCCAGACCGATGATCTCAACGGGATCACCTACGTGGATAACACCGGTTTCGATACGGCCCGTAACCACGGTACCACGGCCGGTGATCGAGAATACGTCCTCGACAGGCATCAGGAACGGCTTCTCGTTCTCGCGCTGCGGAATCGGAATATAGTTATCAACCGCATCCATCAGCTCCATGATCTTGTCTTCCCACTTAGCCTCGCCGTTCAGACCACCCAGTGCGGAACCACGGATGATAGGAGCGTTGTCGCCATCGTAGTCGTATTTGCTCAGCAGATCACGAACCTCCATCTCGACCAGGTCGAGCATCTCGGGATCGTCCACCATATCGCATTTGTTCAGGAACACAACGATCTTCGGTACGTTCACCTGGCGAGCCAGCAGCACGTGCTCGTTGGTCTGAGGCATCGGACCGTCGGTTGCGGCAACAACCAGAATCGCACCGTCCATCTGTGCGGCACCGGTAACCATGTTCTTCACATAGTCGGCGTGACCCGGGCAGTCAACGTGTGCATAGTGACGATTTGCAGTCTGGTACTCAACGTGCGAAGTGTTGATCGTAATACCACGCTCTTTCTCCTCGGGAGCGTTGTCGATAGAATCGAACGAACGAAGCTCAGAAAGGCCTTTTTTAGCCAGAACGGTGGTGATCGCTGCAGTAAGAGTCGTCTTACCGTGATCAACGTGACCGATAGTACCGATGTTCACATGCGGTTTGGAACGGTCGAATTTTTCTTTTGCCATAGTATAAAAGTATTAAGATTTTATAAAAATTCTGCTCTTCAAAACGTCTGTCGTTTCGCAAGAGTGACGAGCGACGCAATACCTCTCCTCAAAGAGGTTTGCATCACGCGTCAACTGCATTTCTGGAGCGGAAGACGAGGCTCAAACTCGCGACCCTTAGCTTGGAAGGCTAATGCTCTATCAACTGAGCTACTTCCGCAAAAACGCACCGCAAGGAGTTTCCCCTTCCCGATCGACTCGGAAATACAGGCAACCCGTTCGGCGCTCTTTTTGAGTGGGAAGTGATGGATTCGAACCACCGAAGGCGTAAGCCAGCAGATTTACAGTCTGCCCCATTTGGCCACTCTGGTAACTTCCCTTATGTTTCTAAACCGCTTTCGCTCAACTCCACCGTGTCGGCTCCGCAAGGTTTTTTGGAGCCGATGGAGGGATTCGAACCCCCGACCAGCTGATTACAAATCAGCTGCTCTGGCCAACTGAGCTACATCGGCATATAGACCAATTTGGATTGCAAAAGTAGGGAAAATAAAATTAACAACCAAAAATTTGATCATTTTATTTTATCACTCCTCTCAAAGAACGTTCTCGGCGATCGAAATCGAACGCGAAATCGGGTGCAAATATAGCACTCTTTCGGGAATTAAAAAATAGTTGCACGGACTTTTTTATCCGGAACGCAGAAAAAGTCGCAAATAAGTCCATACCACAACCAAACCGAAAGCGCAAATCGACGTCCCTCTGCAGAAAATTTATATGAAAACGGTACAAAGCAGTATTTCACGGCACGTCCTATTCAAATATCGTCTTGGGAGAATCTCCAAAAGACGGTGAAATTCATCATTTTATCATGACAATCATTATCACACACTCCGATTTATCCCTAAAAGATACACGAAATCTCCTCCGATCGACTAATTTTGCCGTATGGAACGTACGAAGGCTGTTTTTAACTGGAGCGGCGGCAAGGATTCCGCCCATGCACTGTGGCATGCCATCGAATCGCAGCACTACGAAATCGTCGCCCTGCTGACGACCGTCAATCACGACACCCGACGCTCGACCATGCACGGGATCCCTTTTCCCCTTTTACAGGCACAGGCCGCAAGCATCGGCATTCCCCTCCATGCGGTTGATCTCACGCCCAAAGGCGATATGGAGGATTATCAGACAGCTATGTCGCAAGCCGTCGCGCATTTCAAAGCACAAGGTGTAACGCACTTCATCTTCGGCGACATCTTCCTGCACGACGTTCGCAAATACCGGGAACAGCAACTCGCTCCGCACGGCATCGAAGTCGTCGAACCCCTTTGGGGCCGCAGCTCCGAAACCGTGATGCACGATTTCCTGGCCTCGGGCCTGCAAACCGTCGTAGTAACGACCATGGCCGACGGACTGGGAGCCGCAGCCATCGGGCGGACCATCGACTCCGATTTCATCGCCTCCCTGCCTGCGGGGACGGATCCCAACGGCGAAAACGGAGAATACCACACCTTCTGTTACGACGGCCCGATTTTCCGCACGCCCGTCCGGTTCCGGCTGGGGAGTCCTTTCTCCCGAAGTTACGACATACGTCTCGACGACGGCACGGAGAAAACCTACACCTACTGGTTCGCCGATCTGCAAGAGCCATAAGCCATCTATATCGCCGACACTTCCGATGGTATGCCTTATGGTTACTCCCGGAATCGGCACCGCACAGAACCCGGCTGACCGAAATCCGCACGAACCGCCGCTTCAGACAACCAAGAAAGACCTACACCTATGATAACCAGAATCATCCCGCACCGAAAAATAAGCCTCTGCTCCCTATTACTCGCACTGCTGGCCCCGGTACTCCTGACAGCCGGATGCAACGACACCCAGGAAAATGAAGGGGCACGGGATCCCACGACCCCGTTGCCCGAACCGAAACCGAAGCCGAAAACTTATCCGCTGGTAATTACCGACATCCGAAATCTTCCCCCGAAGACGACTTTCGACCGGATCGCGGTCCAAATCACGGGTGTAGATTGGAGTATCATCGCCACGGTCGAGGCTCCGTATATGGAAAGGGCAAAATATCAAACAGTAAAAAACAAATAAATACACCATAATACAAATAATTATGAAATCCAACAGCAAAATACACATGTACTACACGGAGGGGTCCCAAAGAGCGCGAGACTATGTCGGTTTCAATAAACAGCTCGTGGCTCTTCCCGGATGTGACAAAGGTGTGGAGAGGGGCAGCGCTTCTGTTGAATAAGAGACAAATGCCTGTAATATGCCAAAAACACTATCGAAATACGATTTTACGGGCCAAAATCATCCAGAAAATGGCGTAAAAGCGATATTGATTACAGATACTTTTATACCTTTGTTTTCAACAGTGATTTATATTCTGTTCGAGACAAAGAGATTATCAAGTATGAAACTATCGGCAACAATGAGTTGAAAGAAAGGGAAATTTGTACAATACCGAATGATAATACTTATTGGGAATTTCTACATCATTATGCACGCAATACAATGGTGACAAATGGAAATTTAGAATTTGACGGAGAAAAGTGCATCGTATTGGAAAGACAAATATCTATTGACAATCTACGTACAAGCAAAGCATGGTATTCTTACAAAACACAACTTTCTCTAAAATAGCAATGAAAGATTATCAAGAGTCTCAATTTCAAGTTTTAGAATATAAGATACAAGACATTTCGGCAAATTCAGAAAGCCCTAATATCATATTCGCCGGTTTCAGATATTCGGACAGCGCCAATGTTGTTGGGACTATCACAGAAAAGATGAAGTTGTTATCGATAATGTTGCAAAAAACGAAAATAAAAACATCAATCTTATTTCGTTGAACTAAATAATTATGTAATCCCCTTGCTGTAAATAAGTCACAACAAGGGGATTTTTCTATCTCTAAATTCTTGGTATAAAGTTATATGTAGATGCCTAAATTAAAAAATCTATCTCCCTCGACCTTCCTGTTATTCATAGGTCACTTCGATTCGGGCAATCGTAGATGCTGCTGATGTCTCAAACTCAACATATCTGGCAGGCCCCTCCCCTTGTTTCCAAGTATAACTGCTTTCATCGTAAATGCCCTCGTACAGATCTGTGCTCCAAGAGCCTATCTTGATATCCTTGCCTGTACCGGGCGTCATAACAATTTGGGTGATCTGCTTTCCATTCTGCCCTTCGATGCTTATTGTTTTGCCAGAGCCGAGGAATACTCCCAAACCTTCCGATTGCCAAGATCCTCTGGTCAGTATCATAAGACAGCCGTCTTCCGTCATGACTCCATCCGGAGAGTCCGGTTTCTCCGGGCTTGCTGCCATCGTTGCGAAGTCAAACAGGGCCGTATTTGCCACTTGTCCCGCATTGGGATCAGCCTCGGTGCTTACGGTCGTCGTCGCGGCCAAAGAACTCGTATTCGTTTCGGGATCGGCAGGATTGGCAATTACCGAAACATTGTATTGCACTGCGTATTCCGCCATTTCAAATTCAACAGTCGCCTCCAATACACCTTGTTTCACCTCCGTCCCGCAAGTTACGTCGTACGAAGCCGCTCCGTCGACCGGATTCCAAGCGACCGTCACGGTTTTACCAGATGCCGTTGCCGAAAGCCCGGTCGGCGTGGGTAGTGCGGTCAAGGGAGCTGAAGAGCCTCCCATCGAACAATAATAGATATAGACATTACCAGGCGAGGTGGTCAAGTTGAAATAACTCGTACTGCTACTACCACTGAGTGCACGCGTAGTCTTGTCTGCCGAATAAATACGCGCAATCCCTCCATCACATGAGATTGTCCAAGAAGCAGCCTTAGTTACATCGGACTGCACATCCATCATCAATTCATCTTCAGTATTCACCCCAGCATTCAGATACCCCTCCGCCGTTTCCATAGAAAATGTCGTCCGGTCATACCCTTCTTTAAGTGTAATAATTTGTGTATCGGAAGATAAATCCATGATTTGCAAACTCTCATCTACAACGACCAGTTCATCCGTAGACGCATACCAGCGAGGCTCCAAAGATGTTGAAAATTTATTCTTACTCATCAATCTGGTTTCTCCAGAGAAATTATTCCTACCAATAACGATCTTATCGCCAAATTTCAACTCTGAAGTCCGTGTCATCAACTTGTAAACGTCGCGTTTAACAGGTGTCAAACCGGAAATGATGAATTCAGACACACGAGCTGCCTCGAATTTCAAGGTTTTATTGGTAAAATCTATTTCTTTCCGATAGATATTGGTCTCGGTTACAACCTCTACCGTCAACTTTTTACCACTAAGATCGGCCGGCATAACAGAAAACCACACCAAATCTTCACCTGAAGCCTCACGACCGTTCATAGCCAAAGTAAGCGTCTCCGCAGCGGAATCATCCGCCGGAGCGTAGTTCACCGAACCGTTGAGCAGATTAGCCGTGCAGCTGCCGGCCAATTTCGTGCCCGGAGCGACAAGAGTGATCGAGGAGATCTTTTCGCCGGGAGCGACCCCTTGCAGCCTCATTTTTGCGAAGGCAACGACACGATGGAACGAAAAATTGACCGTATTATCAACGGCTGTTACGACATATTTGCTAATCAACAGATCAGCCTGCGGGTCGAAACTCGTTTCGGTCGGCGTCTGCTGTGCCGGAATGACAAGTGGGACCTCCGTGAGCGTTATTCCCGCCGAAGTTTCCATTCCCGGATAGAACGCCCAGAAATAACCCGCATACTCGCTGTCAGCCATCAGAGAGAATACAGCTGCCCCGTTATCTTTCACCGTATAGTCGTCGGCAGTGGTTGCATAACGGAGAACACCCGCATCAGACTCTTTAGCATAGAAGACGCCTATCCGTTCGCCCGTTTCGCTCCAATGAATTTTGTTATTCTCATCAACATAAGTCCGGGTAGTCTCTTTTTCCGCTGTTACGGTGAGTGTCACGGTTTTCCCTGAGAAGGGGGGTTCCGTCGAAGAATCTTTCGTACAAGAACTTGACAGAGAGCACAACCCCCAAACTACAAGGCCACATATAATAAAACGATATTTTTTCATATTAGTGCATTTAATTAAAATTCTCCGTAGTCATCGGTTTCCAAATTTTCACCTGGCCAGGTTTCTGTGGCGGAATAACTGCTTTCGGCAAATCCGCGTTCGATTCGCAATTCAATGAACTGCACCTCGGGCGGGCAGTAGAAATTCTTGCATTTCGACAGGTCAGTAATCTTCATCATACATTGTTGCTTTTAGAATTAAACGATTAATTGTTATTCCGGTTCGGATTGCGATTTGCGCCGAATCGTTTTTATTTCCTGCAATTTTAAGATTTTTTTTGAAAAAATTAATATTTTTTCAAAAAAGTCTATATTTGTAATGAAATCTCTAACACTTATTACTTTTTCTAACTTAAAAATGTTAAGTATGAAATTTAATTTCACTTATTTATGGAGTTTGGCGGCACTCCTGATGTGCTGCACTTCCTGCTCCGATTCGGATCCTGCTCCAACTCCCGAGGAGGACGAAACGGTATCTCTGATCGCAACATTGGAAAACGAGAGGCTTTGGGAATCCGGAGATGAGGTTCTGATCAACGGAATGAAATATACCGTTGAAGAAGGAGTCGGCAGTGCAGCAGCCACCATCAAGGTACCCAGGGCCGAACACTACTACGCCGCTTACGACACAGGTACCGGCACAGTGACGGAAAACATACTCTCGTCGGAATTTACCTCGACACAGAATGTTTCGGCGGATATGGCCCGCCCCATGGTTGCATCAAGCGTCACCCCCGCCCTTTCATTCAAAAATCTGCTGGGATCTCTCCGCCTAAATATTTCGGGTGACAACGGTACAAAAATCACAAAAATAGTACTGACCGCAACTTCAGGCAGCAATCTCACTGGAAAGTTTTCCGTTGATCTGGCTTATGAGGATACCCCTATGATCGAATGGACCAGTGAAGCATCTTCAACGCTGACCGTCGATTTGGGTAGTCAGGGTATTGAATTGAAAGAAGCTGGAACCCCTGTAGATGTATTATTGCCCGCAGCTTCCTACGGAGGATTCGCGGTAACAATATACGATACGAAAAATGGCGTGATGCTCAATGAGAAACTCCCTGCAATCGACATACCTTCGGGAGAAACCGTTTCGACAGATGTTACCTATGAACCGGGAACGGAGCAGGTAGTTTATCTGAAAGCCAAAGTCGAGAAAGCGGCTGACGGTTCCGACTTCATCTGGAACTCCGGCTCCTCCATATACGTTAATGGAGAACCCATTATATTGTACCGTGGCGAAGGAACGGCCGACGGAGAATTCGGCCCCTGCCTCCAAGCCGATTCATACTATGCATCGACATCCAATGCTTCGATCGACGGCATAAGCGGAACGCAGATGCGCGTGAACATTCCGGCAAAACAGGAATACGGCGCATCCCTGACAACCCTCAACCCGGCCGCAGCAACTTCCACGTCCACAGACCTAAACTTCCGCTATGTCGCAGGTGTTGTCAAGCTGACCGTTTCGGGTCCACATGCAGTGCGCACGATTGAATTGCAAGGCAAGAACAACCGACGTCTGGCCGGCGACGGCATGATCAACATGACGGCATCGGATTTCGCACTCTCTCTCAATGCCGACGCCTCGAAATCGATCACCGTCAATTGCGGAAAATCGGGCGTTTCCATCGAGTCGGGACACGACTTCAGTTTCGTACTGCCTGCAGGCGACTACAGCGAAGGCTGACCTTATACTAACAGACAATATCGGCCTTGTATCCACCTTTGAACTGCCAGGAACGACGGTCAATCGCAACGAAATCGCCTCTTTGGGTGAAATCGAATGGCCCGGAGGACAGGGTGGAGAGAACGATTTGAGCGCTTACGGCGTAGCAAACTGCTACATGGTGCACACAGCGGGAACCTACTCTTTTCGGACACGCAGAATAGACAACACTCCGATTCAGAATATCGCGAAAGCCGATTGGCTTTGGGTGTCGCGCGTGGGTGCTTCCGAAAACAACGAACTCATTTCAGACATCTCCTACGCCGACGGTATGATCTCATTCACAGCAACTGCAAACAGAGGCAACGCCCTGATCGCAGCATTCGACGATAAGGGAGAAATCGTATGGTCCTGACACATCTGGATGACGGATCTGCCGGAGACGTTCGACTACGAGAACAACCCCATCTACCAGAGCGGCGGAAAAACCGACGGATTCTACGTTATGGACCGCAACTTAGGTGCAACGGACACCAAAGGTCAGGAATCCTATGGTCTTCTCTACCAGTGGGGCCGTAAAGACCCATTTATCGGCGGCAAAGCAAACGAGACGGTCGCTTTCGAAAACAGCAGTGAACTGACCGTATGCAACCCTACCTACAGTCAGGCAAAATGGGTAGCAGCGGAATGCACAACAGAGATCGGCTCCGTTAAGCATGCGATTTGCCAGCCGATGCTTTTCATATACGGCGATCAGGTTAACAGCCAGGCGAACTGGCTGGATCCGGCAAACACCGAAGAAGACTGGAAATACGTAACGGACAAGTCATTATGGCGTCCTTTCTCGAAAAGCAATTACGATCCCTGTCCTCCCGGCTACCAGACTCCTCGCAAGGGTGTGTTCAGCAAGGTTCAGAATCGTGCGGATCGATTCCCCAATGAGGGAGTGAGATATACAACCGATGCAGGAGAAGAAACCTGGTTTCCGTTCCAAGGGCACCGAAGTGCACATCCTTCGGATAAAGGCGCATTGCGCTATGTGGCCGAAGAGGATGGTCTGGTCAATATCTGGAGCAGTGAATTATCTGTCAATCAACGTGCTTGGGTTTTCTTTGTTTCGTGGCCTCTGTTGGATAACGAGTCGACGGACGACTCTTGGGGCTACGGCAATCCCGTTCGTTGCGTAAAAACCTACAATTAACAATTATAAATTCTGAATTTATCTTATTTGCTTTCGGAATTCCTGCAAGTTTGCAGGAATTCCGAAGACAAAAAACAAATAAAAATATTATTATACACGAACATGAAGAAACTTTTTTTCATTTACTTACATTTGTTTGCGCCGGATTTACTCTGCTGTTGGCTCCGGGTTGTAACGACGACGAAGGAGAGAAGACGGGACCAACCGGAGACGAAGGAAAAGAGATTTACTCTTTGAGCGTAACACCTGACAAACTGGAATTCCAGAGTACAAAACAAACAGTGGAGGTAACCGTCACAACGAACGGTCCCTATTGGGAGTATACGGATAATATCTCGTGGCTGGAAATCGAACGCACGGAGACGGGATTTTCCGCAACAGCAAAAGCTTATTCCGGCAATGAGACGCGTACGGGTACGCTGACGGTCTATGTCATCTCCGAATCGGGCGATATCGCCGCAAGACAGGATATCCCCGTTTCACAGGCTTCGCCCAGCGAGACTCCCGAGGGCATGGTAGTCTTCGACGACAGCACTTTCAAGAATTTTATGCTCTCTTACTATGACCAAGACTATGATGGTGCAATTTCTCCTGAAGAAGCATTGCGTGTGACGGAACTCTATCTCGGATTTGACGAGGAGGACGAAGAAGCAGTGCCGATCACGTCGTTGAAAGGAATCGAATACTGCAAAAACCTAATCAATCTGGAATGCGACTTCAATGCCATCACCTCCCTCGATTTAAGTGGGTTGGACAAACTCGAATACGTAGATTGTTCTTATAACCTCATCAAGACAGCAAACCTTTCGGGATGCATCTCGCTCAAACAGCTTTACGCTAATGTGAACGAAATCGGAGCACTCAACCTGAAGGAATGTGCCAACTTGCAGCTGGTACAGGCCTACAAGAACAAACTGACGGCTTGCGATGTGAGCGGAATGTCGAAGCTCGTTTATCTTGACGTAAGTCAAAATCAACTTACGACTTTAAATATATCCAACTGTTCTGAAATGCTAATTGTGAACTGCGGTTCAAACAAATTGGCGGCATTGGACCTCTCCGGATTAGAAAAATTGACTTCACTGGGATGTTACAACAACAATCTTACAACACTTGATACATCGAAGTTGCCGGAAATGAGTTTCTTAGAATGTTATGCCAATAGTCTTACGACACTCGATCTGACAACCAATTCGAAAATTGCGACACTGCACTGCCAGAACAATCTGCTTAAAACCCTAAAAATAGAGACCTGCCAGAATCTTACATCGATCAATTGCAGCCAAAATAGCTTGGAAGGAGAACTCGACCTCTCGAGCCGGACAGAACTCCGAAAGATTGATTGTGGCAATACTTTTCTGACGAAATTGAACCTGACCGATTGTACAAAAATTGAGACATTAAACTGCAACAATGCGAATTTTTCCGAGCTGGACGTCACAGGACAGCCCGCAATGACCGAGTTAAATTGCAGAGACAACACGTTGACAACTCTGGATGTCAGCAACAATTTGAATCTGGAGACCCTTTACTGTCAAGGCAATCCACTGACCAAACTGTGGCTGGCTGAAGGACAATCGATTTCCACACTGGTAATCGACAATCCGGATGCAATCGACTATAAATAAAACGCATCTGTCTTTATAATACGTCCATTTCCTTTAGAGGAAACGTACGTATTATTCATGCAACTAAAGAAATCTAGAACTTGGATAATATTTAAAGAGAAAAAGCTGGTACTTACAAAAGGGTACTAGCTTTTTTCTCTTTTTGTGTTATAGCTTCCAATATTTTTCGTACATTTGTATTCAAACGAGTTACTTGAAAGCAATTCAAGGTAGAACGCAGTATATAGCACTGTTGCCAAGTCATTACCTAAAAAATGGGTAATTCTCCCAAAGCCCTTTGTATAAGGCTCTAACAAGAACTTTCCAGAATTATAAAAAAACTATTCAATCCACAAAACGTAGTCTGGTCTGTGTTTTTTATACGATACCTGCCAAGGAATAATGCAGAACCGAGACATAGACAACAGACAAAAAATATCTATGAAAGTCGTTGATCCAGCAACGGCATACCCCATTTCTCAATTGGCAATACTTCCATATCCGTTAATTCTATCCTCTGCCTCATAAATTCCAACTAGCAGGTCTCCCGCCGAATCCTTGCTCCCATCGGGAAAAAGTATTACTACGCGAACGCACTTCTCCGACCATAATTCGAACAGACATGACCGGAAACTATTTGCACCATTTAAAAGTAGATACTATTTGAATTGACGGACTTCCATAAAGGACCAATTATAAACAGAGAGTGGAACACCCTCAATTTGAAAACAATCGGGAGATTCCAACGTCCCGCTAAAATACACAACAGCAACATTTTCAGGAAAATTATTATCTCCAAACTCTCTTTTCGTAAAACAGAAAGAAAATAGCAACCCAACATTGGAGACAGCTATTTTATCATTATTGCATCACGACGCTACCGCTGTGTCCAAAGTCCGTTCACCTTATGACGGATCACCAGCATATCGATCAACACTACCGCCCCGACCACGAGGATCCCGGCCAGAAGCATTCCCCAGATACCGGGCGCCGCATAATCCTCACCGAGCATTCGTACCATCGGGAGGTATTTCGACCGCACCCAAACGACCACCGGCACGGCGCACGCCAGCACCGACAGGTTCAGCCCCAGCGCCAGCAACTGATAGGGCCGTGCCACCTGCGCAGGCGTATAGCCGAGCATCAACAGGTCTTCGAGCTTCTTCAGGTTCTTTTGCAGCATCAGGAAAATACTCAACAACAGAATGAAGAAGGAGAGTACGGTAATCAACAGCCCCACGCCGACCACCACTCCCGTCGCCATGCGCAGAAAGTAGCTCGCCCGGCCTTCGTCGCCGGCACCTCCTTCGATCTGGTAGCGGTGGAGCGCAAGGTATTCATGGATCCGGTCGTCCGCAGCGTTCCGCACCTCCAGAATGATCCGCGAAGGATCGGCCGCAGGTTTATCGGCGAACCGACGGTTCGACCAGCGGATGAACTCCTCCGGAACGAGGATCGTATTCAGGCGGTTGGAAAAAGCCACGACACGCCCCTTGAGATTTCGGAACTGCCCCCGTCCCGAAAGATCCAGATCGAGGGTAATACCCCGCACGAGATCTTCGCTCACCTGCGGCAATCCGCGCGTCGAAGCGAATCCGAAATTATAAAGATTCAGATAATTGCGAGGCAGAATGATCGGCACGAACTCGCTCCCCTCCTCGAAACCCCACTCGTCGCTCCGGACATCGAGGAAACGGTCGGGTACGCTCTCGAAAAACAGGTAGGTCCGCATGCCGATCCCCGCCAACGAAATCCCGCCCATCACGCTGTAACGTGCCGGCGTAAACTCGCCCAGCGCCTCCGTGAAGGGCTGCTCCGCAAGTTCGGCCAGCTCCGTCTGCGTGAAGGAGGTCTTTCCGATGCCGGCCCCTTCGACCTCTTTGGTAAGAATGATGAAATCGTTGTCCAGGAACGAATCGGGCGCCTGGAGCGCAGGCGTCACATCCCGGTAAAGCTGTACGGCCGTAAGCACGATCGCCACGCCGACCAGATTGGTCACCAGAAAGCCCGCCAACTGCAACACGCTGACGTGCTGACGGAGTAATTGCCAGATCAGTTTCATAGCGAAAAGACTTTATCGTACTCGATCTCGAAACGCTTGCCTACCGAGGTGACGATGACCCCCGTGCCGTTCGTCCGCACCTCTTCCAGAAGAATTCCGGCCATGACCGCAGCATTCCGCTCGTCGAGGTGGCTCATCGGCTCGTCCAGCAACATGAAATCCGCCGGCTGACAAAGCATCCGAATGAAAGCCACGCGCTGCTGCTGCCCGAAGGAGAGTTTCGACACCGAAGTTTCCCGCTTCTCGGCAATACCCAGCGCCTCGAACAACCAGGCAATCTCCGCCTCGGAGCGGCGGCCCGTCAGGTTGTTCTTCAGACGCACATTATCCACGGCGCTCAACTCCGGAAAAAGACGCAGTCCCTGGAACATCATCGCAAGCGAACGGCAGCGCAGGCCGCTCCACTCCCCGACGCTCAACTCGCGAATATCCCGGTCATCGAAAAGAATCGTTCCCGAATAATCGCGCCGGTAGCCGTACAAATAGCCACAAAACGACGACTTTCCCGATCCCGAAGCCGCTTCGACCAGATATACACGTCCCTTGTCGAACGTTACATCCCTCCGCCAAATCTCCGACCCCACGGGCGGATTATCCGCAAAAACATCCGGCAGCACCTGCCGCAATCCGATTTTATCCATCGTCCAATCTCCTTCTTCATTCACCCCGCCGGGCAGGAAGGCGAACCCGCCCACGAGCCGGGAACATTACGACGACTGCGCGGCAGGCGAAATGCCAGCCGCGCAGAGTCGAATGATCGATCCTTTTTCTCCAACATGGGCAGCACGAAACTCGACCGCACTCGCCGTCCACGTCGAACGAAATATCAAAATATCGCCTCGCACAGCCGCCGCTATTCCGGGAAAAACCCGTTAATCCGCAAAACGACTGTCCGGACTCTTCCGACTTAAAACATAGTCGCCGCGAACATCTGGGCAAAGCCCTCGATGGTCTTGTAAAGAACCTCGGCGGCATTCTTATCCTTATCCGTCATATTCAGGACAAGCTCGCCCTGACGCTCCGTACGGCCGGTGATCTCCAGCGTATCGAACAACGAAAGCGCCATGAGCGATGCGGCTGCCGACTGATCGAGCCGGTTCTGTGCGATCAGGCTCTCGATCAGGCTGCGCACGGCCGGGAAATCGACAAACATCGTACCGTAAGAGCCTCGGAACAGTTTGCCGACCTCGGCCTCGTATGCAGAGGTCTGTGCTCCGGTCAGGAATACCAGGGCGTCGGAATCGGTCGTCGCATAGAACGTATTGTCGTTCAAACCGAAATAGATCGTCGTATTGGCATCCGGGCTCAACGCATACTGGCCGGGAGCCATCTCCTGCATCGGCACGGGAATCATCCCTTTGATCGTTTCCATGATCGCCGGATCCTTCAGCTCCGCGATCAGCGAAAGCTCCGGCATCCGGCCGTTGTCCGTCATCCCGTGGAACGACAAAGCGATGTCGCCGTCGATCGCCTCCATGATCGGCTTCACCTGCGGAGCCATGGCGAAGACCATCGAATACATCGGAATTTTCTGAAGCATTTCGTAAGTTCTGGTGCCGTCCATACTGCCCGCGAGCGTCGCTACATTCTCCGCAGGCAGCATCTTCAGAAAATCGCCGTCCATCTTACGCTGAGCCGCCACCATCTCCATATACTGTTTTTCGGCCTCCTTGTCGCTGAAGAGAATCCGCGCCTCGGCCACGATCTTACCCTTCTCGAAATCGACCGGCATCGCCATCGACATCTTGTTCAGGAACTCGAAACCCGACAATCCGGCCGTGCCGATCTGCTCTCCGGCTACCGCCATAACCGAACCGTAATCCATCACGAACTTCATATCGCTGGGACGCTCGATGGCCTGTGCCAGCTGCGAATTGCCCATCAGACTCTCTGTTTTCTTCTGGGCGAAGAGCTTCTTGGCGGCAGCTTTCGCCTGATCATTGTCAACGGGAGCGGTATAGACCAAAAGGGCCGTTTCGTCATAAGCGACGACAGGCATATCCGCGCCCTGCGTATTGGCAAGGAAGGTGATTCCATCCTCTTCGAACGAGGTGAAACCGCTCTTCTGCGAAAGCCAGCCCAGGAAACTATCGAGCTTCTTGCGATCACCCACCTTGAACAAACCGCCGACCGTAGGATTGCCTGTCTGCGACGCATTCTCCATCGTCACGAACATAAACACGTCGCTGCCCACATCCAGCCCCGTTTCCGAAGGATGCGCCAACAAAGAGAGGATGCGTCCGCGCTCCTCTTCGGGCGCATCGGCCAAAGCTTGCTCGGCCATCTTATAATAAACGCTTTGGGTAAAATCGCCGACCTGCGCTTTCCGGGACAGGGATTCGGGATTGATCGAAACGATCACGAAAGAGTCGGCCGGCAGCATCTCGCGGTAATCCTTACCGCCACACGATGCGAGCATCAGCGCCACGAGCGCTATGCAGAAGAAGTAGAGTTTTTTCATATCGGTATTTTTATAATTGTGTTATCAATCCATTAACAATCCGGGATAAACCTATTCTATTACCTTCACGCCGAGACGCAACCGGACCGAATCGAAATCCGCCTGCGGCAAATAGGCTGCAAAGCAATATCCGGGTTTATTTACGCCTTACCGGGGCATACCCCGTGTTTTGATATTACAAATATAAATAAAAAATCAATTCGACAACCGGGTATTCACACAATTATCGACCCCGAACAGATATTTTTCCATTTAACGGGCGCAAGCTGCCCGAACAGCATCGAACGAACTCGAAACCCCGGACGAACAACGGGTACGAATACAGCGAAAGGCGCCCTGCATCGGCACCTTTCGCCTTCCCGCATCGAATCAAATGGATATTGGCACTTATCGGCAATATGCAGCATCCAACGTGCATTTGCAACAACGGCAGCCTGGCCGCCCGAGATCTTATTGATTAACTAATGATAAAAATTCGGCATCATTGCACCGATTCGGCCGCTATTTCCCGCCGCCGATTTTTTTAGCGATCAAACGGTCCACCGAATAATTTCCGGGACCCGCAATATACATCAAGACGAAAATCGCCAGATAAACCAGTGCCAGCTCTTTCACCGCAAACGGATCTGCGCCGTGAATAACGAAAAATGCAATGCACATGGTAAAGATCATCGGGATCAATGCCAGCCGGTAAAACGCACCGACGATAAATCCCAGAGAACAGATCACTTCGCCGAAGATTGCCAGCGACAGCGAAGCACTGCTGCCGATCCCGAGCGGATCGGGGAACATCGTGGACATCGTATCGAAATTACTCCACTTGGCAATGCCATGCGAAAACAACAGTCCGCCGAAAATCATGCGGGATGCCAACAAAATGCCCGATGCCTTCGCAGAACAACTTTTCGCAGGAAATAAAAATCTCAATACAGTTCTCACAATCAGTCTTTTTTATAATTGAATAGATCATTACAAAGACAATGCCAAAAAATAATTCGGAATCCGCATTGTATCCGAAGATTCCCTTCGAAAAGAAAATTCAGAGAAGGTCATGACTATAACCGCCACGGCAAGCGACAGACAATCGCCTCTCCCGACAACGTCTCGACACACGAAACAGATCCGGGATAAAACCGCACCTCATACAAAGTTTCCAAGATAAAAAAGGAATCCCCGAAAACGAGGACTCCTTGTTATGGCGATTTGATTTCCTTTCCGGCTGAACGGCTATTCGAATACTCCCGTATAGCTTTGCGGAGTGATTGCCCGCAACTCCTGCTTCACACTCTCGGCCACGTCGAGCGATTCGATGAACTCGGCGATCGATTCCCGGGTAATGTGTGCGTTGGTGCGGGTGAGGGCCTTGAGCGCCTCGTAAGGCGAGGGATAACCCGCCCGGCGCAACACGGTCTGGATACCTTCGGCCACGACTGCCCAGTTGTTTTCCAAATCGCGGTCGAGCGCCTCGCGGTTCAGGAGCAGCTTATTGAGCCCCTTGAGCAGCGACCGCAGGCCGATGAGCGAATGGGCCATCGGCACGCCGACGTTGCGCAACACGGTCGAATCGGTCAGATCGCGCTGCAAACGCGACAAGGGCAGCTTCGAGGCAAGATGTTCGTAAATCGCATTGGCGATGCCGAAGTTCCCCTCGGCATTCTCGAAGTCGATCGGATTCACTTTATGAGGCATCGCGCTCGAACCCACCTCGCCGGCCTTGATCCGCTGCTTGAAATACTCCATCGAAATATACATCCACATATCGCGGCAGAGGTCGATCAGCACGGTGTCGATGCGTTTGAGGTTATCGAAAATCGCCGCCAGGTTGTCGTAATGCTCGATCTGGGTCGTATATTGCGAACGCTCCAGCCCCAGGCGGTCGTTCACAAATCCATTGGCAAAAGCCACCCAATCCACCGCAGGATAAGCTACGTGATGCGCGTTGAAATTGCCCGTCGCACCGCCGAACTTGGCAGGCACGGGCAGCGTGCGCAGTTGCGCCAACTGCTTCTCAAGCCGCTCGACGAAGACCAGCATCTCCTTACCCAAACGGGTGGGCGACGCAGGCTGGCCGTGCGTACGGGCCAACATCGGTACGTCGTGCCATTCGCGGGCCATCTCCCGAAGCCGGTCAAGCACCTCGGCCGCTGCGGGGAAGTAAACCTCCGCGAGCGCATCCTTGATAGTCAGCGGAATGGAGGTGTTGTTGATGTCCTGCGAAGTGAGGCCGAAATGCACGAACTCCTTGTAGGCCGAAAGGCCGAGCGCCTCCATCTTCTCCTTCAGAATATATTCGATCGCCTTGACGTCGTGGTTGGTCGTGGCTTCGATCTCCTTGACACGCAGTGCATCCGCCTCCGAGAAATCGAGGTAGAGCGCCCGCAGCGCTTCGAATTTCGACTTTTCGACCCCGGACAGTTCCGGTAGCGGCAACTCGCACAGGGCGATGAAATATTCGACCTCGACCCGAATGCGGTAGCGAATCAGGGCATACTCCGAAAAATAATCGGCCAGTTTCTCCGTTTGATTTCGGTAGCGACCGTCCACGGGAGAAATGGCAGTAAGTTTGTTCAACAACATAATATTCCGATGCAGATTTGATTTTAGGCTTCAAAATTAGCACTTTTAATCGAGAAATCACACCGATTCTCCGGGAATGACCGATTTTTTCTACCTTTATAGAAGGCGGATATCGGTGTTTTCACTACCTTTCGGGAAGACCGGAAGACACTCGACATAAAAAATAAACCCGTTTATTTTATTCTGTCCTCGTTTTCACTACCTTTGCAACACCTTATATCAATGACACTGAATCAATGAATCTACTGATAGCAATCATCGACGGAATCGTCGGCTTCATCCGGCGCAATCCGCTTTTCTGTCTGCTGATCTTCCTGCTGGCGCTCTTTGCCCCTTCGGTATTGGGCGGTATCGCCATGTTCGTTCTCTATGCACTCCTGGGCCTGGTCGTGCTGGCCATTATCCTCCTTCTCTCCTTCCGCTGGAGAATTTACCGCATGCGGAAAGACTTAGAAGATCAATTCGGCGGTCAGGGCTTCGGTCCCGGAGGATCCGGCGGTCCTGCCGGCAATGCCCGCGAAGGCGAAATCCATATCCGCAAAACGAAAGGTGCCGGTGAAAAACGCGTCCGCAAGGACGTGGGCGACTACATCGAATTCGAAGAAGTCCCCGCAACAGAAACCGACAAAAACGACCCGGACAAGCAGTAAAAAACGTTATGCTGAAAATCTTCGAACTGATCGGCCGTTACTTTATCCTGATGGGCAAGGTCTTCTCCCGGCCGGAGAAGCGGGCGATCTACCGTCGTCGCATCATCTATGAAATGGAGTCGCTGGGATTGAACTCGATCGGCCTGACGGCGATCATCTCCGTTTTCATCGGTGCGGTCATCACGCTCCAGATGTCGATCAACCTCGAATCGCCGTTCATCCCCAAATACATCATCGGCTACGCCACGCGCGAGACGATGATCCTCGAGTTCTCCTCGACGGTCGTAGCCCTGATCCTGGCCGGCAAGGTAGGGTCGAGCATCGCCTCCGAAATCGGCACGATGCGCATTACCGAACAGATCGACGCCCTGGAAATCATGGGTGTCAATTCGGCGTCGTACCTGATCCTGCCGAAGATCGTCGCAACCGTGCTTTTCTTCCCCTTCCTGGCGATCCTGAGTATCCTGATCGGTATTGCAGGCGGCTACCTGATTTCAGCGCTGACGGGCATCATGATTCCCGACGACTACGTGCAGGGCCTGCTATACGACTTCCGACCCTACTCGATCACCTACACACTTATCAAGATGGCCGTTTTCGCCTTCATCATCACCTCGATTTCGGCCTTCTACGGCTACTACGCCAAGGGCAACTCGCTCGAAGTGGGGGCCGCCTCGACCAAGGCGGTCGTGGCCAGCTCGATCGTCATCATGATCTTCAACTTGATTCTCACCCAAATCCTGCTTATATGATCAAGGCAGACCATATCTCGAAATCCTTCGACGGACGCGTCGTTCTCGACGACGTCAGCGTCGAATTCGACACCGGCACGACCAACCTGGTGATCGGCAAGAGCGGCTCGGGCAAGACGGTGCTGCTCAAATGTCTGGTGGGCCTGCACGAAGTCGATTCCGGCAGTATCTGGTACGACGACATCGACTTCACGGCCCTCGGATTCAAGGAGCGAAAGGCGATCCGCCGCGATATCGGCATGCTCTTCCAGGGCGGTGCGCTGCTCGACTCCTCGACCGTCGAGGAGAACGTCAAGCTTCCGCTCGACCTCTTCACCGAGCAAAGCGAAAAGGAGAAGATGGAACGGGTCAATTTCTGCCTCCAGCGCGTGCGGCTCAACGGAGCCAATCACCTCTACCCCGCAGAACTGTCGGGCGGTATGATCAAGCGTGCGGCTATCGCCCGGGCCATCGTACTGAATCCCAAATACCTCTTCTGCGACGAACCCAACTCGGGCCTCGACCCCCAGACTTCGATCGTGATCGACAACCTGATCCACGAGATCACCCAGGAATACGGCATCACCACGATCATCAACACCCACGATATGAATTCGGTCATGGAGATCGGCGAGAAGATCGTCTATATCCACGAAGGACGCAAGTGGTGGGAAGGAACCAAAGAGGAAATTCTGCACGCCCGCAACAGAGAGCTGAACGATTTCGTCTTCGCTTCGGCCATGGCCAAACGAGCCAAACAGATGACTCCCGACGGAGAATAACGAACTGATACGCCTGACGATCGGAAGGCCGGAAAGTTTTCCGGCCTTCCGCCGTATTCTGGCGAAATATTTGCGAGTATATTTGTTTATAAAGGATAAAGTGTATAATTTTGTTCTTCCGAAAGGGAAAATCGACAACGAATATTTACCTAAAATAAAATACGTCATGTCAAAGATCAAAGTTGGTATCAACGGTTTCGGTCGCATCGGCCGGTTGGTATTCCGGGCTGCCTGCACCCACGCAGACACTATCGAAGTAGTAGGCATCAACGACCTCATTCCGGTCGATTATATGGCCTACATGCTCAAATACGACTCGGTACACGGTCGTTTCGACGGTACGGTCGAGGTAAAGGGCGACAAGCTGGTGGTTAACGGACACGAGATCCGCGTAACCGCAGAGAAAGATCCCGCGAACCTCAAGTGGAACGAAGTAGGCGCAGAATACATCGTTGAATCGACCGGTCTGTTCCTGACCCGCGAAAAGTCGGAGGCCCACCTGAAGGCCGGCGCCAAATACGTCGTTATGTCGGCCCCCTCGAAAGACGATACCCCGATGTTCGTATGCGGCGTGAACGCCGATACCTACGCAGGCCAGGATATCGTATCGAACGCATCGTGCACGACCAACTGCCTGGCTCCGCTGGCCAAGGTCATCAACGACAAGTTCGGCATCATCGAAGGTCTGATGACTACCGTACATGCGACTACCGCTACGCAGAAGACCGTAGATGGTCCTTCGATGAAGGACTGGCGCGGCGGCCGTGCGTCGATCGGCAACATCATCCCCTCTTCGACGGGTGCAGCCAAGGCCGTAGGCAAGGTAATCCCCGCGCTGGCAGGCAAACTGACCGGTATGTCGTTCCGCGTTCCGACGCTCGACGTTTCGGTAGTCGATCTGACCGTGCGTTTGGAAAAGGCAGCGACTTACGACGAGGTGAAAGCCGCCGTTAAACACGCTTCGGAAAACGAACTCAAGGGTATCCTGGGTTACACCGAGGACGACGTGGTTTCGACCGATTTCACGAGCGACCCCCGTACGTCGATCTTCGATGCCAAGGCCGGTATCGCCCTGAACGATCGCTTTATGAAACTCGTTTCGTGGTACGACAACGAATGGGGCTATTCGAACAAGATCATTATGCTGATCGGTAAGATGGCCGCATACAACAACAAATAATCCCTCGTTACACGGATAAAAAGAGGTTCTCCAAAATTTTGGAGAACCTCTTTTATTACGATCGCAACAGGTTCAGAACGGAGGTCGGAAAATTGGGGCCATAGACGCATCGACCTACGGCCGCAGGCCCGCATCACGGCCGCGACACCTTGAGCTCGATCGACGCCCCTCCCCACTGGTTGATGGAATACTCCTTATCGAGCACGGTCCGGTCGCCATAGCGAATCCGCACCTGCAACGGGAACGGAGGATGTCCCCCGATTTCGTTGTCGCGGGGCAGCGTATGAGGGATCACATAAATATAGAGCACGATACGCTCGCACGGAACGGTTTCGAGCGTAAGACTGCGATGCAGGTCCAACCCCTCCGGCGGTGCCTCCAGATTGCTCCCCATCTCAGCCACCCGGCTCTCGGCCGAGGCAAAGCCGATCCGGTTACCCGAGGCATCGAACGCCCCGCACATCAGCGCGGCATTGTAACGCCACCACTGGTCGAAGCCACTCCGGATTTCGACCGTAAATTTTTCAACGGATTTCATCACAGGACAAATATAACTTTTTTATCGCTATGTCCCACACATCCGGGCAACAATCTCTCCTGGATACACCGCCGGCAGACGGCACTCGGAATCATTCCGGCACACGTCCCTGCGGGGAGAGTCGCTAAAACCGGCGAAACCTTTGGTACTTTTCCGTTTTTTTCATAACTTTGCAGACTGGAAGTATCGAAATGAACGCCGCACGAAAATATTCCATCGCCTGGAAAGGCCTCTCGGAGGGAGAACATACGTTCGACTTCGAAGCGGGCGACGACCTGTTCCGGCTTTTCGAAAACACCGAAATCAAAGGCGGGCACTGCGACGTGAAGGTGAATCTTTTACGGGCGGCACGTCAGCTTCGCCTCGAGATTTCGATCCGGGGCAGCGTAGTGGTGGAGTGCGATCGCTGTCTGGGCGATTGTTCCGTTCCGATCGATTACGAAGGAGAATTGCTGGTGAAATTCTCCGACGAAGTCCGCGAATACGACGGAGATACCTTGTGGCTCTCACCCTCGGAAGATTTCGTGGATCTGACGCAATATATTTACGAAAGCATCGTCCTTTCTCTGCCCTATCAGCGGGTGCACCCCGACGGGGAGTGCGATCCGGATATGTTGGGACGCTTCCGCATCGTTTCCGAGCAGGAGTTCGAAACGATCGAGAACGAAACGCAACAGCGGGAAAGAGAGGCCTCGGGCTCCGGACAATGGACCGAACAACTGTCCGCCATCAAACAACAGATGGAGCAGGAAGAAAAAGACAAGAAACATTAAACTAATAATTGATAATACAAAATGGCACATCCTAAACACAAAATCTCGTCAACCCGCCGCGACAAGCGTAGAACTCACTACAAAGCAGTCGTTCCCACGGTCGTAACCTGCTCGAACTGCGGCGCATCGGTACTCTACCACCGGGTATGCCCCGAATGCGGCTTCTATCGCGGCAAGCTGGCTATCGAGAAGAAAGCGGCGGAATAATCTCCGCCGCCGGGTCCCTTTCGGATTTTCAGCCGAAAGAGCGTAATCTATTTTACTAACCAAATCTCAGATTATGTTAAAGATTGGTGTAGATGCCATGGGAGGCGATTTCGCCCCGGAGGCAGCAGTCAAAGGCGCCGTAATGGCCGTCGATGCAATCGGCGACGAATGCCGGATCGTACTCTTCGGCGACGAGGATCGGATTCGGGCAGTCCTGAAAGCGGAAAACTGTGCGGCGGACCGGTTCGATATCGTACATACGACCGAAGTGATCGAAATGGGCGACCATCCGGCCAAAGCCTTCCAGCAAAAGACCAATTCAAGCATCGTCGTCGGGTTCGGTTATCTGGCCAAAGGACTCATCAACGGCTTCGCCAGCGCCGGCAGCACCGGAGCGATGATGGTGGGTTCGATGCAGGCCGTCAAGCCGATCGAAGGCGTGATACGTCCCACGATCTCCACGGTCGCTCCGACCGTCACGGGCGGGAAAGTCCTGCTGCTCGACGTAGGTCTGAACGTCGATTGCAAGCCCGAAGTATTGGCTCAATACGGCATTATCGGTTCGATTTACGCCCAGGCTATGCTCGGGATCCGGAATCCCCGGGTCGCGGTACTGAATATCGGAGAGGAAGAAACCAAAGGCAACGCCCAAAGCAAGGCGGCCTATGAACTGATGAAAGAATCCGAAGAGTTCAACTTCGTCGGCAACGTCGAAGGTTCTCACCTCTTCTCGGGGCAGGTAGCCGACGTGATCGTCTGCGACGGTTTTGTCGGCAATACGCTGCTGAAAACCGTAGAGGGGCTTTTCCGGATCAACAAAGCGCTTAAAATCCCCGAAACTCCGTTCTGGAGGGATATGAACTACGAATACGTGGGCGGCACGCCGGTACTCGGTGTCAACGCCCCGGTAGTCATCGGACACGGATGTTCTTCGGCGCTGGCAATCAAAAATATGATTCTTACGACCGAACGTTGCGCCCAAACCGGCGTGACCGCGAAGTTGCAGAATGCTTTCAAAAACTAAACCGCTCCCCGAATGAAGAAAATTACAGCGGCAATTACAGGTGTAGGGGCCTACCTGCCTGATTATCTGCTTACCAACGACGAATTAAGCCGAATGGTGGACACTTCCGACGAGTGGATCATGACACGCATCGGCATCAAAACCCGCCATATCCTCAAGGGAGAGGGGTTGGGTACATCTTATATGGGCGCACGCGCCATCAAAGACCTGCTGGAAAAAACCGGGGTTAATCCGCTGGAGATCGACATCGTGATCTGCGCCACGGTTACCCCGGATATGTTTTTCCCCTCGACGGGCAATCTGATCGCCGACCAGGCCGGTTGTAAAAACGCTTTCGCCTACGACATTTCCGCTGCATGCAGCGGCTTCCTGTTCGCCCTGACGACAGGGTCCCAGTTCATCGAAACGGGCTATGCCAAAAAAGTAATCGTCGTCGGCGCCGACAAGATGTCCTCGATCGTCGATTACAAGGACCGCAACACTTGTCCGATTTTCGGCGACGGCGCAGCGGCCGTATTGCTGGAACCCAACAAAGAAGGTTACGGCGTCATCGATGCGATCCTCCATTCGGACGGTTCGGGCGAACAACACCTCTATATGAAAGCAGGCGGCTCGCGCTATCCCGCTTCCGAAGAAACCGTGCGCAACAACTGGCACACGATCACCCAGGACGGGCCAGCCGTTTTCAAGGCAGCCGTATCGAACATGGCCAACGTATCGGAGGAGATGATGCAACGCCACCATCTGACCGCCCAGGACATCCGCTATCTGGTACCCCATCAGGCCAACTTGCGTATCATCGACGCGACGGCCAAACGTATGGGATTGGGACGCGAGAAATGTATGATCAATATCGACCGCAACGGTAACACGACCGCAGCGACGATTCCGCTTTGCCTGTATGAATACGAAGCGGCTCTCTGCAAAGGGGACAACCTGATTCTGGCGTCGTTCGGCGGCGGATATACGTGGGGTTCCATCTATGTAAAATGGGCTTACGACGGCGAAAACTGCTAATTTTTCAAACAAAATACTTTCAAACGATGCCCGACTAAAGTCGGGCATCGTTTATTGTTTTCCCCTATGTCGAGATCAAATAATCGTATAAAAAAATCTGCACGAAATAGACGTTATTTGCTTATATTTGCATAAAGTAAAAGCCTCCGGGCGATGGCCGGTTCCGCCTCGTTTTAGACTTGCACTATTTTTGCAGGGTAAAGCGATTGACGAAGCAACGACAAAACCGGAGTCCGGGACTCTCCGACCGAAAAAGAGAAATGTTTCGCTCGACATTTTCGACGAACGACAGCTGCGGAAGAGTTCGCGGAAAATAACGGAAAAACAGGAAATTTAACAATTTAACAAAATAGTTATGATCAGCAAGAAACTACAAGACGCACTCAATGCGCAAATCAATGCCGAAATGTGGTCGGCATATCTCTATCTGTCTATGTCGGTCGAGGCGGAATCGAAAGGCCTCAAAGGTTTCGGCAACTGGTTCTTTATCCAATTCCGCGAGGAACAGGATCACGCCCGCATTCTGATGAACTATCTGCTCGCACGCGGCGGACAGGTTCTGCTGGCTCCGATCGCCGAAGTGAGAACATCGTGGGGAAGCCAGCTCGAGGCTTTCGAAGATACGCTGGCTCATGAAAAGAAGGTTACGGCAATGATCAACAACCTGTACGACATGGCTGTTACAGAGAAAGACCATGCAACGGCAAGTATGCTCAAATGGTTCATCGACGAACAGGTCGAGGAAGAAGAGAGCGCCACGACAATCATCGACTCGCTCAAGCTCGTTTCAGGAGATAAGATGGGTGTATTCATGCTCGACAAGGAGCTGGCGACTCGCACTTATACGCAGGCAGCGCCCCTGGCCGGCAAGGAGTAATCGCATTCATCCCCAAGAAAAGAGGATTGCTGAAAATTCAGCGATCCTCTTTTTTATGAAACCGCCGGTCTGCATCAAAAACGAAATTTATAATTAGGCCTCAATTTTGCAAGGATAAACAATACAACTTTAATTGTAAAAAATATGAAAAAAATCGTAGTATTGTTCGTCAGTATGTTGGTACTGGCCACAACAGCCTCGGCCGGCAACGATAAACCGATCCAAGTTTCGCAACTGCCCCAGACAGCACAGCAGTTCATCAAGAAATATTTCGGGGATCGAAAAGTGGCTTTTGCCAAAGAAGAATCCGATTTTCGGAAAAGCTATGAAATCGCGTTCAAAAACGGCGACAAGATCGAGTTCGACCGCAAGGGCGAGTGGACCGACATCGATTGCAAGTACAGCGCCGTTCCGACCGGAATCATCCCTGCACCGATCGCCAAGTACGTCGCCGACAACTATCCCGACAACAAGATCGTACAGATCGAAAGAGATACACGCAGCACCGAGGTAAAACTCGACAACAGAATGGAGATCAAGTTCGACAAACAGCATCGCGTGATCGAAATGGATTTTTAACCTCCCACAGGGAAAATGCCATTTCCTAAATTTAATCCGGCACTGCTGACAGTGTCGGATTTTTTATGCAAGTGCACATAACATCACCCTCCTACCTTAAAATCGATCCCGGCTTTCCGAGCCTGCGTATGCTGAAACTGCCGCCGAATCCGGTACAGACGTCCGTCCTTGAGCAGACGCGCCCCGGTCTGGTGAAAGCAAAAGGAAACATCGTGTTCCGCACACTGATCCCGCAGGGAGAGCACCCAGGCATAATCGCAAACACGCGCTTCGGGACCCGACTCGCCGCCGACAGATACCTGTTCGATTTCCGGTCCGAGATACGGGGCCAAATCTATGGGACCTATCAGCGGGGCGCAAACGATAATCTTGTGACGAATCGGCAACTTCTGGAAAATCGGCAGCCGATAATCGGCCATCCGCTGATTCTCCACCGTGCAACCGATCGTCACATGCTCGTACCCTGCACCCCAGTCCCCGGGCAGACACTCGGACAACCGGTCGATACGCTTGGTAAAAAACATAAAATGCAGGTCCCGCCGCAAACGGATCATCTCCCATGCCTCACGGCGCCAGACATCGGCCTCGGCAAGCAGAAAGTCCGATGTAAAACAGGTAAACACCATCTCCCCGGCCGGAATTTTCCACCGGCCGTCCCGACTTCGGCGCACGGGGAGGCTGAAGGCCGTCGTTTTCACAACGTGCCCGCCGTCCTTTTGCCAGGCAGCATCCTGGCGATAAACATAACACTCCCGGCAACCTTCGCTCACACGCTGACACCCGTGCCAAGGATTCCACGATACGGACATATGAATCACACCTCGGTTTCAAGTAAAACACGCATACCCGGCCAAATCCTCATACGGACAACCTCCGTTTGCAACTCCCCCGCTCCAAATCGGCCGGCCGCAGCCAACGACCGCTCCCGCAACAACAATAATCCGAAAAACAGAGGCTTCGTCACACGATTATTCCCTCCCCGTCCTTTAACAAGAATCGCAGCAAACCGAGTATCCTGTCATTCCCCGAAAAAGATCGGGCCGACAACCTCGGTCCCGCCTTCGCCGTAACGGGCAAACAATACGCAGGCATTTCCCCCGTCCGTAGTTCCAACCGGCAATTCGGATTCGCAAACGACTGCAACCCGCGAAACAGCCTGCGCCGGGAGCGATGCCGCTGCGATTTCTGCACATACAGCGATAGAACTGCCGGAAATTCATTCCCTGCCGGATTCCGACGAACGTTCCGCAGGCGAGGCAAGTACTTCGTTCATCGGAGCTTCATCGAGATAGCGCCGTTTGAAAAGATCCGCACAGAAAATAAAGATGGAGAGAAGCACCGGACCGAAGATTACCCCCATGAAACCGAAAAGCGACAAGCCGATAATCACGCCGAAAATCGTCACCAGAGGATGCGTGTCGGCCATCCGTTTCTGCAGGACGAAGCGGGCCAGGTTATCGACCTGCGTAATGACCACCACCCCATACGCCAAAAGCCCGACGGCTGCGCCCCAATGCCCGATCAGCCCCAGGTAAGCCGCCAAAGGCAGCCATACGAGCGCCGTTCCGAGCAGCGGAACGATCGTAGCGACACAAGTTACTACGCCCCAAAACAGCGCCCACGGCACACCGCACAACCAATAGCCGACCAGAGCGACCGCCCCCTGTATGACCGCGAGCAAGGGAATGCCGATTGCATTCGAACGGACGATCATCACCACTTCGCGCGTAAACTCCTGAGTAACCGTCCGGTTAAAAGGGATGAACTTGCGTAGATAGCTCTCCATCTCCCGACCGCCGATCAACATAAAATAGAGAACGAACAGCAGCACCACCACATTGACCGCAAAGCTGCCGATGCTCTGCAATACCCACTGCCCGGCCCGAGGCAGCAGCTCCACCAGTTTGGCGATATTATCCCCGTCCAGCAAGTTATAGCCGATCCGCTCTCGAATCAGCTCCGCCAGGTTCCGAATGGGCTGAATAACAGTCGAGGGATCGAGGGTCACATCCTGCAATTTAGCGACAAGCAACCACACGAGCAGAGACAGCGGAATCAGAAAACAGACGATGGCTTCACCGATCAGCAGCGAAGCGGCCAGGCTACGCCGCAATTTATGGCGGATCGTCAGCGCCCGCATCTGCCCGCGCAGCAGTACATAAATCGTAAGGGCTCCCAACAGGCCGCCCAGAAAGGGAATCAGTTCTACAAAAATAACCGTACCCAGCCCCAGAAGAATGACATAGAGCGAATAGCGCCAATATTTCTCCCGGATATTTTGTTTTTGGATTCTTTGATTCATAACCAAGTCTATCTATTCTCGACGCAACAAGATATATGCCGTTCGCCGTGCCGCACGCAAGTTCCGGCAGCCGACAGCCTCAAAACCACGAAAGCACTCCCTGCAAAGCAGCCACAATCGCCACGTAACGGAGCAATTTGCCGACGAACATCGCAACGGCCGTAATCCAGACATTGCTGCGCATCAGGCCGAGTACGATGGCGACGGCTTCGCCGACATAGGGCAGAAAGGTGAAAAAAGCGAACAAGGCCCCTTTCCCTTCGAGAAAACGGGAAACCCGGTCGATTTTCGCCGGCTCGACCCGCAGGTAACGGGTAATCCAGTCCCGCTTGCCCAAATGCCCGATCCAATAGCAGGTCATACCGCCGAGCGTATTCCCCGAAGCGGCAGCGAACAGACAGAGCAAAGGGTCGAGCCCCATCCGCACCAGAATCACCAGCACGACCTCGGAACTGAACGGCAGGATACTCCCGGCGACGAAAGCCGAGAGAAAAAGACCGACATAACCCCAGTCGGTAAAAAATTGCGTCAGCGAAGCGATAAATTCTTCCATGCCTTCGGATTCCACCCGTTACCGAACCGATTTCGGATCGAAAAATAAAAATGTTTCGCCCGCCCCTATCGTTTTTCTTTCCGCACACGATTCCAAAATTTTTCGCTTGGTATGTTTTATGCACATACGAAAGATGGTTAATAACGAGTTAAAAAATAAAAAGTGGTATTATTTCCCGTCGCGCAGGCTCGCAGTCGCTTTGTCGTTACAAGGCTGGCGAAAAGCAGGTGCGACGGTTTTTTTCACCGCAGGCTTCACGCTTCTCGCCCATGTTCCCGATCCAGGCGAATCAGCATTTTCTTATGCGGAATGCCCGCTTCCAGGTATTCGTCCGATACGACCTCGAATCCGAATGATTCGTAAAAGGGTATCAAATAGCTTTGGGCCGAAATGCGGATCGCTTCCGCCCGCCACTCCCGAACCATGTAGCCGATAGCTCGGCTCACCATCTCCCGGCATATTCCCCGACGGCGGTACGTTCGGGCAACGCAAACGCGTCCGATCGACGGTTCGGCATAAGCAATCCCACGCGGAATCATCCGCAGAAATCCGACCGTCTGCCCCTCACACTCGGCCCACAGGAAGAGAGAAAAGGGATCCTTCTCATCGGCATCGAGCGTCGTGACATGCTGCTCGAGGTAGAAGACCCGTTCGCGCAGCGAAGCTGCCGCATGCAGCTCCCCCACCGAAAGTTCCGCAAAAGGTTTTATGTGATAAACAATCTCCATATCGTGTAAAAACAGCCGCTATCGAAGACAAAAATACAAATAAGCCGAATGCAAAAGCAAATTTATTTGCATTTTGCCGAGGCGAAGTATCTAAGACGAAGTCAAAATACGAAAAAGCCGGGGCAAACACAACCGGAATCCGATTTTATCCAGGCGAAGTCAAAGATAGTGAAAGGCGAGAGAAAACGGGAACTTGTTCCCTGTTTTCCGAGGCGCATCCTATCTAAGACTATGTCAAAGATAGGAAAAGAAGAGAGGAATCGTGCGGGCTTGCACGCACAGATTGCCGAACCGCATCCTATCTTCTGCAAAGATACGGATAAGCGAGGGCAAAGCGCCCCCATTCGTATCTTACCGAACGAAAGTATCTTAGGCTTCGTCCAAGATGCGAACGAACCGAACGCAAAAGCAAATAAATTTGTGTTTTGCCGGAACAAAATATCCACAACAAAATTAAAGATACGAAAAGCGGCAAGCCCCTATGGAAATAAACGACGACGTCCCGCCACATAGTGACGGGACGCTGTTCCAAGAAGTCGGACCAAAGCACCTGTTCAAGTCTTGCGTGAATCCGGAGGTGCGATCTGTCCACGACAGAAAGACTTCCGCGACAAAGCGCGACGCAGAAAAATCCGCTACAGCCGGCTTCCTTCGATTTTCAGCCTCGCGGCTATCTCTTCACCGCAGCGAGCGCCTTGTCATAATCGGGCTCCTGCGTGATCTCGGGCACCAATTCGGTATAGACGACTTTGCCGTCCCCGTCGATGACCACCACCGAACGAGCCAGCAACCCTTTCAACGGGCCGTCGGTCATCAGCACGCCGTAGCTCTCATCGAACGAGGTTTTCCGGAAATCCGACACGGGAACGACATTCTCGATTCCCTCGACCGTGCAAAAACGCGCATGAGCGAAAGGCAGGTCTTTCGAAACGGCCAGCACGACCGTTCCCGGCAGCTCCGCCGCGAGTTTGTTGAACTTACGCACCGACGCGGCGCAAACGCCCGTATCGAGGCTCGGAAAAATATTCAGGATCACCTGCTTTCCACGCAAATCCTTCAGAGAAAGGGTGGAAAGATCGGTCTTGACCAATTCGAAATCGGGAGCCGCAGCTCCTGCCTTGACAAATTCACCGGCAATCTGCACCGGCTGTCCTTTGAACTTCGTTATCGACATATCGTTGTTTCTTTTTAATTATTAAACCAAACCCGGCGAAATCTTCATCCGCCCGGGGATTTAGGAGAGATGCAAAAACCGGTCCGCATTTCCCTACAATCGAAACGAAGATACAAATTTTTCCCGAAAAAGGCAAAATTCTTTGCGAAAAACCACGAAACGAAGCGGAATAACGACCTGCCCGGATAATTTCAGCCGTTTCACGACCGATTCCCGAAACACCCCGAGCAGCGACCGGGACACCGTCTGCACGCAAAAATCACCCCGACGTCGCTCCTCCCCCGACAACCTGGACAGCCGGGAGGAAGCCCGCCAACAGTCAAAAGGAAAGAGGAAGGGAAGGCAAAACGACCCAATCCCCAATCGCCGAAACGACCTGCCCGGAAACTTCTGCCCGGATCAGCTACAAAATGCGATAGGCTCCAAACGTCCCCGAACAAAGGTATCCCGGCAAGAGTTCGTCGAACCTTCCGGAGCGCCCCACAGCCCCTGCCATGAACAGATAGCCCAATATCCGGCAGACCTTGTCTTCTAAAAATAACACTAACAGAAATCGTCCTGCCTGCCTTCTTCAGCAGGCACAAAAAAACGGAAAGGAGTCTTCTCGACTGCTTTCCGCCTTCGGAGGTTACCCTCCTAAACTACTAACCCAAACTTAACCTGAATAATTCATAGTCTCCACAAAAAAGAGAACGCCCTTCTTGTATATT